>WNGJ01005433.1_pt1 | contig 33581 bp, 34 predicted proteins | sample 5400611 | NCBI WGS metagenome assembly WNGJ01 (sample SAMN13153375, study PRJNA577476) | soil metagenome | isolation source: 40 cm soil or saprolite under Garry oak tree replicate 1 | place: USA:California | collected 2016-06-15
GGGAAAGATGAATTGGAGGTAGGTGTAGGGGACGACGAACCGGGTTTCGCCGTACACCTCGCCCCGGAAATAAGGGTTGAGGCCGATGCCGAGCAGGATGACCCACAGGATCGGACGGCTGAGGCCGCCGACAAGTTGTCCGCGATCGCGCAATGCGCGCTTGACCTCGCGCAACCAGATTGCATAAAGCGCGCCCAACTGACCCACCGCCGTCTCCATCCCATATCGCATCCAAGCACGCTCTCAAGACTTGCACTGTCGATCGACAGCCGGCCTACCCTGCCAGACCGGGACGGCAGCAGGTCGCCGCGGCTACCAAAGGGCAGCCAGTTCATTTTGGCGGTGCCCTATGTCCGGCCAGCATAACGTAGGCTGCGACCATGAACCAAAACGCGTAGTCACTTGCAAAGGGAATATAGACGAATACCGCAACGACGGCGAGCAAGGCGATGATGAGCGAAATTACATGGACGCTGAAAATGTTGAACATCACTGATGCCTTTTACCAACTTCGAACCTCCTTCGATTCTATTTCGTGTGCTCGCCGCCACGCCGGCCAAAGGCGTAGGTCCGCTCCCGTCGTCCGGCCGGCTGATCGCGCAGCTCGCGCCCGGTCAGCGACAGGAACACGCTCTCAAGACTTGGGCTGTCGATCGACATCCGGCGCACCTGGCCGCCGAATTTCTTGAGGAAGGCCTCGGCCGCGGCGTCGCCGTCGGCTTCGATCACGAGCGTGCCGTCGCTGCCGAGCCTCGCGGCTGGATACGACGCCCGGATCGCATCGGCCGTCGCGGCGTCATCGGGAACAACACGGATTAGCTCGCGTCCGTGAGCCGCCTTCAGCGACGCCGGCGTGTCGATCGCGAGGATGTGGCCGCGGTCGATGACACAGATGCGGTCGCATCCTTCCACCTCCTCGATGTAATGCGTCGTGACGATGATCGTCAGCGCCCGTTCCTTGCGCAGCCGCATCAGGTAGGCCCAGATGCGCTCGCGCGCCTGCGCATCCAGTCCGGTGGTGGGCTCGTCGAGTATCAGCAGCGTGGAATCGTGGATCAGCGCCCGCGCGATTTCGACCCGCCGCTTCATGCCGGACGACAGCGACCGCACCAGGGCGTTACGCCAATCCTCAAGTTCGACGAGCGCGAGCAACTCGTCAATGCGGCGGCGGCGCGTCGCCGCCGGCACCTGATAGATCAGTCCGTGGAAATTGAGGTTCTCGAACACGGTCAGCCGGTCGTCGACGCTCGGTTCCTGAAACACGACACCGAGGTGACGGCGTGCCATCCGGGGCTGCCGCACCACGTCGAATCCGGCCAGCGTGACGGCGCCGGCATCCGGCGCGAGGATGGTGCACAGGATGTGGATCAGCGTCGTCTTGCCGGCCCCGTTCGGCCCAAGCAGCGCGAACAGCTCGTTCGGCCTTATCTCGAGGCTGACGTCATCGAGGGCGACGGTGCGACCATACCGCTTTGACAGACCCTTCACGCGAACGATCGCATCGGAGATATCTCCGGACGACGGTAGTCCGCTGTCCACACCATGCATCACACTCATCCTCGTTTCGGCGCCGGCGCGGGAGCCGACGATAGCAGCATTGCCAATCTTCTTATCCCCGCTTGCACTGGGGCGTACACACATCTTTTGAGCACGGCCTCGAACGGTGGCAAGAAACCGAAGCTTGAGTCATGACCCTTGGCGCTAGCGTGTCAACTTAGTTAAGCCCGTTATTCCGGGGCGCCGCAGCGAAGCGGAGGCGAGCCCGGAATCTATACTCCCTGACCTGTGGTTATGGATGCCGGACTCTCGGCCTGCGACCGAGCCCCGGAATGACTGGGCCAAGGCTTCGCCCGAGCATGCCGATGTTCTTGAGTTCCTCGGAACGAGCGGCCTCGCATCCGCCGTAAAGGGGCGCAACTGCACTCCTGAACGAATGGGAGAGGGACATGTTGCGCGAATCCCTGGCCGTCATCCGTGCAGCTCTGGGCCTTGTCCAGGGCGCGGTGCTTTATCTCCTTTTCGATGCGGCCGATGCGAAGATCTGGCCCGCCACTGAAGGACAGTTGTTCGCGCCGCTGGTGCTGACCGCCGTGTTCGTTCCCACTCTGGCGGCGGCCGGGCTGGGTAATCTGCGACCGCGCACCTTTGCGATCTGGATCGGCGTCGCGATCGTCGTCGTAGCTGCGCTTGGCGCCCATGACATCTTTCACGATCCCGCCGGCGGTCTGTTCGGCGCGGGCACGGGCGCGCGCATCGTGCCGTCCGCTCCGCTATGGCTTGCCGTGGCGGCGGGCCTTGCCATCACCCATACCCTCATCGCGTCCGGCGATGCGGATCGCGCCTACATCGCAAAATACTCGCGTCATTTCGACATCGCCTGGAAGCATGCCGTGCAGGTCGCGCTGGCCGGAGCGTTTGTCGGTGCCTTGTGGGTATTGCTGCTCCTAGGGGCCACACTGTTTCGCCTCATCGAGATCAAGTTCTTCCAGGAGCTACTCCAGAAGCCGTGGTTTTCAATTCCCGTGACCACGCTCGCCTTTGCCTTTGCGATCCATGTCGCCGACGTGCAAGCCGGCATCGTGCGCGGCGTCCGTACGCTGGCGCTGACTTTGCTGTCGTGGCTACTGCCCCTGTTGGCGCTGATCACGATTGGCTTTCTGGTGGCGCTCCTGTTTACCGGGCTCGATCCGCTATGGGGCACGCGACATGCCACCAACCTCGTTCTGGCGACGGCTGCCGCACTCATCGTGCTGATCAATGCCGCGTACCAGGACGGCGAGCGCGAGCATCCGGTCGCCTTTGTCCTGCGATACGCCGGCATCGGAGCCGCGGTGGCTTTGACGCCACTCGTCGCGATCGCGGCTTATGCCGTGATGCTGCGGGTGAACCAGTACGGCTGGACGCCGGAACGCGTCATCGCGACCGCCTGCGTCGTGGTGGCGGCCTGCTATGCCCTCGGCTATGCGTTTGCGGCGATGACAAGCCGTTCCTGGCTGTGGCGAATCGAGACGACCAACGTGGTTACGGCTATCGTTGTGCTGGCGGTGATCCTGGCGTTGTTCTCGCCGGTCGCGGATCCGGCGCGCCTCGCGGTGGCCGATCAGGTCGCGCGTCTTGAGACGGGAAGGACCCCGGTCGACCAGTTCGACTTTGCATTCCTACGCTTCCACGGCGGCCGCCACGGCTTGGAGGCATTAGGGCGGCTCAGAGACAGGCCGGGGGAGCCCGGAACCGAAGGCGCACGCATCGCCGGCTGGGCGATTACGGCGCTCAGCTAGGCGGTTCCTGGCGATGCCAGACGGCCGGCCAATGTCGCGACCCCGGCGTCGCGCGCCGCCAATATCACGGTCGCCTACCCGACTGGGCAGTCTGTGCCGGAGAGCTTCCTGCAACAGGACTGGAACGCATTGTCGGTATGGCAGCACCCGGGTTGCCTGACAGGAAATAAAAAATGCGACGCCGTGATGCTTGACGTCGATGGCGACTGCACGTCGGAGATTTTGGTGTCGATGCGACCCAACAGTGTTTTCGTGGTCTACAAAGAGACCGACGGGAAATGGGTAAGGCTTGGCATTCTTGCAAACTCGAACTGCCAGGGAGCGCGCGCGGCACTGCTGGCCGGCCACTTCGAATTTGCCGTGCCGGAATTCAAGGAGATAAGGGTCGCGGACGGTAGGCTTTACGTTGAGCGTGCCTGCCAATAGGAACGCCTGCACTCAGCGCTGTCACAATCCCAGATAAAACTTTCGGATCAAATCATTGTTGTTGAGTTCCTCGGCGGACTTGCCCTCGAACGCAATCTTACCGTGCACGATCACGTAGCCGCGGTCGGCGATGCGCAGCGCCTGGGGGAAGTTCTGCTCCGCCATCAGTACCGTGAGCTGGTATTGCTGCTTGAGTTCCCGGATGGCGTCGATCGTGCGGCTGACCAGCACCGGGGCAAGGCCGACCGAGGGTTCGTCGATCAGGAGGATGCGCGGCGCCAGCATCAGGGCGCGGCCGAGCGCCAGCATCTGCTGCTCCCCGCCGCTCATGGAGCCCGCGAGCTGGCGCCGGCGTTCGGCTAACCGGGGAAAAGCCGAGAAGCAGAAATCCATGTTGGCCTTGATCTGGGCGCGGGCCTGGGGTCGGAACGCCCCGAGCAGGAGATTTTCCTCGACGGTCAGGCGCGGGAACAGCCGGCGGCCCTCCGGCACCAACGCGATGCCGAGATCGACGATCTCGTCGGTGGCGCGGCCGATCAGATCGTGACGCTCGCCCTCGATCTCGGCGACGATCGTGCCGGCGCTTGGCCGCACGATGCCCATGATGCTCTTCATGAGCGTACTCTTGCCGTTGCCGTTAGTGCCGAGCAGCACCACGGTCTCGCCGCCGCCCACCTTGACGGATACGTCCTCCAGCACGCGAACGGCGCCGTAGCCGGCATCGACGCCCGTGATGGTGAGGCTATTGGCCAAGATACGCCCTCTCGACTTCCGCGTCTCGCATCACGTCGTCCGGACGGCCGTCGGCGATTTTCTTGCCGGAGACCAGCACGACGAGACGCTGGGAGAAACTCATTACGGCACGCATGATGTGTTCGATGAGGATCACCGTGATGCCGCGCTCATTGAGCCGGATCAGCAGCGCCACGATGTCGTTGACTTCGGCATTCGACAGCCCAGCCATCGCCTCGTCGGCAATCAGGAGCTTGGGCTCAGTCGCCATGGCGCGGGCGAGTTCCAGCTTGCGCATGTCGACCTGGGTGAGATCGCGCGGCAACTGCCGCGAGCGGTCGGCGAGGCCTACCAGGGTCAACAGCTCTTCGCAGCGCGTTGCGATCTCGGATTCGGCAAGCGGCTGACGCCGTGCATTGACGGTGTAGAGCAACGGCACCTTGAGATTGTCAGCGATCGTCATGCTGGCGAAGGGGCGCGGCAGCTGGAAGCTGCGCGCCATCCCGAGCCGCGTGCGCTGGTGGGTGCTTAGCCCGGCGAGGTCGCGCCCCTCGAACCGCACCTGACCTGTCTCATTGACGAGGGTGCCGCACAGGCAGTTCACCAGCGTGCTCTTGCCGGAGCCATTGGGGCCGATCAGGCCGAGCCGTTCGCCCGCCGTCACGGAGAGATCAATCTCATCGAGCGCAACGAAGCCGCCGAACCGCTTAGAGAGCCTTGCTGCTTCGAGGAGTTGCGCCGCCATGGTCTACCGCTTCCGAAACAGGCGCTGCCATAGCCCGATGAGGCCGTTGGGTGCGATGATCACGAACGCGACCAAAAGCAGGCCCACGATCAGGAGGTTGACCGCCGAGGAAATCCTTACGTTCAGCTCCTGCTGCAACTGACCGACGAGAACCGCGCCGATCAGCGGACCGACCCAACTGGTGGTGCCGCCGATCATCGGCATGGCAATCGAGTTAACAGCGTACTCGAGTCCGAAAGCGGAGGACGGTTGAAGGTAGCCGATATAATATGGGAACGGCGCGCCGGCCATGCCCATCAGGGCGCCCGACAGTGTGGTGGCAACGAGCTTGAGCTTGAGGGTCGGCACCCCTGAGGCTTCCGCAGCAAGTTCGTCGTCCCGGATCGCCGCGAAGCCAAAGCCGAGTTTAGATCGTTCGACGATGCGCGCGGTGGCAATCGCAATCACGGCAAGCGTCAGCATGATCAGGAACAGGTACTGAATGTAGGGCAGCTGCAGCATCTCGGTTTCCTGAGGCCGGATCACATAGGCGCCGCGTGCGCCGCCAACGTAGTTCCAATTCACGACCAGAGTCTGCAGCACTACCGCGAGTGCAAGCGTCGCTATGGCGAAAAATGCGCCGCGCAAACGAATCGTAAGATAGCCCATGCCAAGCCCAACGAGCCCCGATACGACCGCCGCGATGGCGATCAACACCGGGATCGGGAGTGGAAACGATTTGTGAAAGAACACGGTTGAATAGGCGCCGAGCGCGAAGAACGCCGCGGTGCCGAAATTCACGTAGCCCGTGTAGCCGCCAAGGATGTTCCATGCCGTCGCCAGCACAACGAATTGCAGTACCGTGTAGCCCGCAAAAAACCGATAGTCATTGCCGTCCGCGCGCACCAAGACGAACACCACAACCGCAACGGCAAAGCAGATCAAGACAAAGGCCCAGTTCGGGATGGCGGAGCGTATGCTCGGGCTCATGTGTTATCGTCCCAGCAGCCCGGCCGGCCGGATCGCCAGCGTCAGCAGCAGGAGCCCGAACGAGATTGCGGGCGCCCATGACGGGCCGTAGAAGGTCGCCGTGAAGCTCTCAACGATGCCAAGCAGCATGGCGCCCATCAGTGTTCCGGGCAGGCTGCCGAGGCCCCCGAGCACGCAGATCGCAAACACCCGGCCGATGTAGTCGCGCCCGATCGAGGGCTCGACCGGCTGAATGATGATGAGGAACGCCCCCGCCAGGGAGGCGGTCGCAATCGAAATCGCGAACGCAATGCGTTTGATCCGGATCGGGTCGGCCGCCATCAGCTGCAGCGCCAGCTGGTCCTGGGCCACCGCCATGATGGCGCGGCCGGTGAAAGTGCGGGTCAGGAAGACCTGCAGCGCCGCCAGCATCGTCAGCGACATCAGACATGGCACCAGCATGCGCAGCGGCAGGTCGATGACGCCGACATGCCAGCTCTGCTCGATGTAGCCGGCCTGCACGTAGCGGTAGTCGACACCGAATTCCAGAACCAATGTCACCTCGGTGATAAAAAGGATGCCGAAAAAGAATGCGAGGCCGCGCAGCGGTTCCTGGCCGCGTTTTTCGAACGACAGGTAATAGATCTGGTAGATCACCGCACCGAGCGCATAGAAAACCGGCAACGCAATGATGCTCGCGCCAATCGGATCAAGGCCGAACTGCGCGTTGACAATGTAGGCGATGTAGGAGCCCAGGATGATGAAGGCCGGATGTGCAATGTTGACGATGTCGAGAATGCCGAAGGAGATCGAGATCCCGACCGTCACGGCCGCATAGAAGCCGCCGAGCAGGAGCCCGGCCGTCACTGCGTTGAGCAGCAGGTCGTAGGACAACAGTTCCCCCCAATCAGGCGCAAAGCCTACCAGTGTCATTGCCCGGCTGACCGGGCAGCCCCCTCCCTACCCTCCCCCGCTTGCGGGGGAGGGTAGGGAGGGGCGCCGGTGGTTACTGGATCGCCCGGTCAAGCCGGGCGATGACACCATGGGTTGGTGTCGAGCAAGACAAGAACACTCCCCATCTCACGCCGCCTTGCGCCTGATCTCCTCCGGAATCGCAAGCGGCGCATTGGCGCTTTCCAGAAACTCGACTGTCATGAAAACCATGTCGCCGTCGCCGATATTCTCGAGATCATGCACCTTGAATTCGCCGGGTCCATAGGTCTCGTGCCGGGTTTCGCCGGGCGCGTACGTGTATTCGACGGTCGAACCGTCCATCAGGTGCTGGCGGCCGCGGCACGGCGTGACAGCGGTCCAGAAATAATTGAGCGCGTGTCGATGAAAGCCGAACCGCTGCCCGGGCTTGAGCCTGATGGTCCACACCCGGACCTTGTCGGTTTCCGAAACCATCTCGCTCCCCACGCATCCGTTGGGGCTGCCAGCTTCGCGGGCGAACTCCTCCTGCAGCGCGGCCGGCCACTCGGTGCGGTCGCTGCGCGCCGCCTGCTTGTCCGACATGGTCAAAGCCATGGAGTTCCTCCCGTTGTCGCCGTTATGGCGAACGCCGTATCGGGTTTGATACCTTGCCTGGAGCCGTAAACCAAGAGCGCCGACCGGATGCCGTTGCGGTCATCTCGTCGCTTGATTCAGCAAATCCGAGGGATCGGAGCGTCGTGAAAAGCGACCTGAGGAAGCGTAGGGGCGACCCTTGTGGTCGCCCCATTGCCGGCGGACGTGGTGCGCAGACGGGGCGACCACAAGGGTCGCCCCTACAGCAGGCAACGTTGGAGGACTTTCAATGAGCGCGCCCGCCGGCCGCGCGCTCGTGATCGGAGGATCGCTTGCGGGCCTGTTCGCAGGGTTGCTGCTGCGCCGACGGTTCACGGTCGACATCTATGAGCGCGCGGATGCCGAGCTTGCCGGGCGCGGCGCCGGCATCGTCACGCACGACCTGTTAGGGGAGGCGCTCGATGCGGCCGAGATCGCGTGGCGAGAGGGGCTCGGCATCGAGGTGCAGACGCGGCGCTTCTTCGATCGCGACGGCCGGCTCGGGCTGGAATATCCGTATCGGCAGACCCTCACGGCCTGGGACCGGCTCTACGACATGCTACGCCGTGCATTTCCGGCGGCGCACTACCATGGCGGCAAGGAGCTGGTGGCGGTCGAGGAGCGTCCCGACCGGGTGGTAGCGCGGTTCGCCGACGGTTCGGTTGCCGAGGGAGACCTGCTGATCGGCGCCGACGGATTGCGCTCGACGGTGCGGGCGCAATTTCTTCCGGAAGTGACCCCGATCTATGCCGGCTACGTGGCGTGGCGGGCTCTGGTTCCGGAGCACGCCATCGCGCCCGACCTGCACGCCGAGATGTTTGACCATCTGGCATTCTGCCTGCCGCCCGGCGAGCAGATGCTCGGCTATCCGGTGGCAGGGCCGAACAACGACCTGCGTCCCGGTCACCGCCGCTACAATCTGGTTTGGTATCGGCCGGCGGATGAAATCGAGCTTGAGCGGCTGTTGACCGACGAAGCCCGGACCCTCCACGCGCTTTCAATTCCGCCGCCGTTGATTTCCGGAGCGGTGATCGCCGACATGCGCGAGGCGGCCGAGGCCGTGCTGGCGCCGCAGTTCCGCGATCTGATCCGGCTGGTCGATCGCCCCATCCTGCAGGCGATATACGACATCGAATCGCCCCGCATGGCATTCGGCCGCGTCGCCCTTATCGGCGATGCGGCCTTCGTGGCGCGCCCGCATGTGGGCGCCGGCGTCGTCAAGGCCGCCCAGGACGCACTCGCATTGACGCGGGCGCTCATGGGCGCAGATGACATCGCGGCAGCGCTCAAGCGAATGGAGGCGACGCAACTGCCGTTCGGCCGCCGCATCATCGCGCGAGCCCGCGAACTCGGCGCCTGCCTGCAGCCGCGCCACGCCACTGCGGCGGAGCGGGCGAATGCCGCCCGGTTTTGCGGCCCGCGGGCAACGCTTCAGGAGACGGCGACGTTGGAGTTTTTGGATACTTAGGCACTTACCCTGCACCGCGGCTGTCTGCGCACATTGCAAGAAAAAGAAGGGCGAAAACGATCTGCTTCCTGCTAGGAGACATGATGATTCCGGGCCTTGCTCCGCAATGACGGGGGGGCACCCTTCCTACCCTCACCTGCTTGCGGGAGCGGGTACGGTGGGGGCGCGCAGCCTCGCGGCCTGCACCAGCGGCGGGCACCGTTTGTCGTCATAATATTCGACCTGGCAATCGAGGCACTGGAAGCACTCCGCCGTGACGATCTTGCCGGTCTTCTCGATCGCGCGCACTGGGCATGACCGTTCGCACAAATGGCAGGGATTGCCGCATTCGGGGCGGCGCTTGAGCAGATTGAGAAGGTGCAGCCGGTCAAGGAAGGCGAGCACGCCGCCGAGCGGGCACAGGAAACGGCAATAGGCCCGCTCCGAGAACAGTCCGATGGCCAGCAGGGCACCCGCATAGAGCACGTAGGGCCAGGCGCGGGTGAATTTCGAGGTGATCGCAGTCTTGAACGGCTCGATCTCGATGGTGGCTCCCGATGGGTCGATCTCGGTCATCACCAATACCAGCACCGCTGCGGCGGCGATATACTTGCCCATCCACAAGCGCTTCTCCAGCGCCGCCGACGGGTTCCATTGCGGCACGCGCAGCGCGCGGGACAACTGGCCGAGCAGCTCCTGCAGCGCCCCGAACGGGCACAGCCAGCCGCAGAACACGCCGCGCCCGATCAGCACCACCGACACCAGCGTGTAGCCGGCGATGATGACCATCAGCGGCTCGGCAAGGTAGAAACCGATGTCGAAGTGATTGAACGGGGCCATGACGTAGTTCATGACATTGACGATCGAGAGCTGCACGCCCGCGGTCCAGCCGAGCCAGACAAGAACCACAGCCAAGAATCCGTTGCGCACCAGCCGATGGGCGAGGCGAGAGCGCGCCAACGTCGCCTGGAATACGAAGATCAGCGTGAGCGCCGACAGCAGCACCGCCAGAATCGCAACATTCACGCGCGCGTCGCGCCACGCCTCGACCCAGGCAGGCACTGCGCTGTCGTCCAAGGCATCGGCCCACGCAGGAACCGGCGACGCCAGATCCGGGACCTTGTAGTCGAGCCCGAACGCGACCGTCACCAGGGGGGCGCCCACGCCGATGACCGCGCCATTGACCAAAAGCTCCAGCCGCCACGGCTTCAAAGGATCGAAGCCAGAGCTGGCGGGCAGCGCGAACAGCCCGGCATCCTCCTGTCCCCGGATCCCTTCGCCAAAAGGGTTGACCCATTGGTAGTCGTCCTGCCGGAACTCGAACGTCTTCCCATCTTGAACGACACGCAGGCGATCGAAGCGCCGGTCGGAGGCCTGAAAGTATCTCGTGCCGAGGAAATTGTAAGGACCGTTGGACGCAACGAAGATCGCCTGGGCGTCAGTCGGCATCTTGCGTTTGAAATCCTCGAAATTGAGCATGCCGACCAGATTGCCGCCGATGGCGGCCGGCGTGAACAGCGCCGTCACGAATTCGATATAGAGCCTGTCGCTCCTGCCGAGCGGCACCTCGAGCTCGACACTGGGCGCACCCGCCGCGGCGAGCGCCGCCGCAACCTCGCCCGAAGTCACCCGCCGGCGCACCACCGCACCGGCGCCGACGAGGGCGTCCCAGGACTTGCGGGTGAAGCTCTCGACATCGAGGGTCGGCGCGCTGGCATTTGGGGCCGCAACTCCGGGGCTCGCAGCCGCCACAGGGGGCCGCGCGATGCGCGCGCGCAGCACCAGTCCTGCGGTGATGCTGACGGCGGCGCGCATGGCGCGCGTGCTGATGGTCGCGCCGGCAACGAAGTCGGGCGGCAGCACATTGGCGCCGCCGCCGCGCAGCGGCCTGCCGGCTTCGCGGGCGAGAAAGATATCGAGCAGGCGCTGGCGCTGGGCGTCGTGAACGATATAGGGCTCGTTGTGGAACACCGCCTTCGCCCCCGTGATGCGGCCGCCGAGATCAACGCCGGCGATCACGTCGAACGGCGTCGTCGAATAACCGGGAGCCGCGATGATATCGAGGGTCGAAAACACATACGCTGCCACCTGGCCGCCCTGGTAAACCGCAATCGCCGGCGGCGAGCCTTCCTCCGGTCCGAGCCGTTCGGCTCCGCCGGGAAAGACCGCCGCCATCACCTCGGGCGTGAGCCGTTCGCGCAGCTTGCCCTTTTCTGCAAGGGCGGGTGAAATGAAGATAAGCGCCATCACGGCGATCGAGACGCTGCGCACCCATTCAAGAGGCTTTGGGAATGCAGCCACACGGCGCAAAGACAAAGGCTTCGACATCGACCTCAAGCTCGGGATCTGTCCCGCTCCCTCAGTGCAGCGCGTCGCACGAACCGACATTGTCCGGCGATCGAATATTATCGTTGATGCCAATTTACGCTGCTGCAATTCATTGTCACGTTCAAATGGAGTTGAACACCAGAACCTGCTCGACCTTGCGGTTTCTGCACATGCGGTCGAGCGGAAGGGTCAATCTCTGCAATTGGTGGGCACCGATGAACTGGAGGATTTCCCAACCGAACGACGATGATCTGATCGTTGACCTGTGTCTGGCGCTCAATCGGGAAGACCCCGGCCCGCAGCATGTTGGTGTCGACCAGATTAGAAACACGCTGATGGAGCTGAGGGCCAATCCGGTGCGCGGAAGAACAGCGGTGTTGGAGTTGGACGGCCGCGTTGAAGGCTATGCGTTCCTAATTGCGTACTGGTCCAATGAGCTTGGCGGCGAGATTTGCAACATCGACGAGATCTATGTTCGGCCGGATCGGCGGGGACGCGGTTACGGCCGCATCCTCGTCCAGGCCGTGGTCGCAGGAGATTCCGTTTGGCCCGGGCGTCCGGCGGCGATCGCGGTCGAGGTCAGCCCCACCAACGAGCGGGCCATGGCCCTCTATTCGAGGCTGGGATTCATTCGGTCGCCCAACCTTCACCTGCTGCTTCGGCGGGTTCCTTAAGGCTCATGGCAATTGAGCCGATGGTTGCCGCAGTGGTAGCGTAGGGTGGGAGGATCGACAAAATTCGTCATACCCCCAGGAGCTTCATCGCGTTACCTCCCGCGATGGCGGCGCGGGCGGCGTCGTCAAGGCCCTCGGTTGCCGCCAAATGCTGCAGCGGATCGTACTCGGCCATGTCGTAGGGGTAGTCCGTTCCCATCAGCACGTGGTCGATCCCGAAGGTCGCGATCAGCGCAGTCAGCTGCTGCGGCGTGAACACCACCGTGTCGACATAGATCTTCCTGAGATAACTCGACGGCGGCTTCGCCAAGTCCCCTTTCGCGTCGCCGCGTGCCCCCCAGGCATGGTCGATGCGGCCCGGATAGGCGCCCAAAAAGCCGCCGCCGTGGACCGCAAGGATCTTGAGATCGGCGTGCCGCTCGAGCACGCCGTCGAAGATGAGATAGTGCAGCGCGATCGTGGTCTCCAGCGGATTGCCGATAACGTTGTTGAAGTAGAAGCGGGCGAAGCGTCGCGCCTCGGTGAAGCCGTTGGGATGAATGAGCACGACTGCGCCGAGGTCCTCGGCCTTCTTCCAGAACGGCGCGAAGGCGGGGTCGGAGAGTTCTTTGCCGGCCACATTGGTGAGAATCTGCACGCCCTTGAACCCGAGCGACGTCATGCAGCGCTCAAGTTCGCGCGCGGCCTCGTTGCCGTCCGGCATCGGTACGGTGCCGAGCGCGACGAAGCGGTCGGGCCGTGCCGCCACATAGGCGGCAACGCCGTCATTGATGATCCGGGCGGCCTTGACGGCGATATCCAGCGGAACCGTGTAATAGCACTGCGGCGGCGGACACATCACGAGCTGCAGGTCGACGCCCATGGCGTCGAGATCGGCAAGGCGCCGGTCGTGCCCGGTCATCAGCTCGCGGCGGTCAGTGTCCTGGCGCGCATTGATGGTCTTGGTCTCCAACGTTGCGAAATTGATGAGCGGAATGGTCGCCGGATCGAGATGCGGCTTGACGAGCTCCGCCGCCTGCGGGATTGCGATGTGTGAATGGATGTCGATGGTCATGCTTTGCGGTCGCATCGCCCGCCCGGGCTTGGCGCCTTGCGGGCGCGCGGCGGTAGGTCCGTAACGATTCCAATCCTGGGGCATTCGCGATCCTCGTTTGGTGTGCCATTGCGGATGCGACCACGCGAACTTTCATCGGGTGTCGTCGCCCTACCGGCTATCGCTTCTTCCTTATAGTGCTGACGACCTTGCGTTCCGGGTTTTCCGGAATGATGGGCAGCAGCAGATAATTCGGCGTCTTCCGTCCGAAATGCAGCGTCGTTACGCCGCCGAAAATCTCCAACGGGCGATCTTGCGGGTCGTCGTGCAGGAACGGGCCGCAGCCGGTCAGCTCGTTCTTGAAATTCGAGAGCTTGCCGCCGCTCGCGCCGCCATACTCGTAGTCCTTGCCGCGAATGGTGAGGGCAATGCGGTATCCGGGCGGCGCCACGATCGAGGTCGGCCAAATCTCGATGTCGAGTTCGACGATTTCGCCATCCCGAAGCGGCTCTTCGGCATCGTGGGTATGGTACGGCCGGTAGGGCAGCGACTGCTCGAGATCAAGCCCGCGGTGGGATGCGCGCAGCCAACCCTGGGCGATGGGCGTGTGCGGATCGATTGCGCCCTGGAACACCACCTCATTGAGGTCGGGCGAGAACACCCGCAAGATCAGGAACAGGTCGGCATCGCTGGTCGACGACGATACGAACAGTTTGGCGGCGGCCGGCCCGGTGATTTCCGTCGCCTCTGCGAGCGGTGCGGTCACGAACGTGACGCCGTCGCCCATAGCGTCGAAGCTCAGCGTGGCCTTGGCGGCCGCAGCGCCGGCCTTCAACATGCCGTCTGCCGGGTCGAGATGAAACTTCGTCCATCTGGTGCGCTTGAGCGGCCATTCATCCTCGGCGCGGGCGACGAATTTCTCGCCCGGATGGCGGACCTGGAGCAGGACCTTCGGCTGCTTGTCCCAGCCATTGTTCTTGCCGTGCAGGAAATGGTCGAAGAATCGCAGCTGCTGCTTGCGGCCGTAATCCGTATAGAAATGCGTCCAGTGCTCGCCGCCATGGACTTCGAGCCACTTCTGCCGCGACGCGGCCTGCACGAAGCCTTCGAAATTGCCGCGCGGATGAAGACCCTGGCCGCCCCAATTGGCGGCGGAAAACAGCGGCGCCGCGACCTTGTCCCACATGGGCGAGCGGGCGCGATGATAAGCGTCGTCGAAGGGATGGGCGAGAATGTCGTTACCGAAATCGGTGCGGTTGCGGGCGAGCCGGTCCTCGCCGAGCGTCTCCGGTCCGCATACGAGTTCTCCGTGCACGGGCGAGCGCCCGCCGCGCTCGCCGGCGCCGTATTGCACGGTCTTGACCTGCATGTCGTACCAGTTCTTCCAGAACGTGCATAAAATACCGCCGTGGCGCGTCATGTCGCGGTACCAGTCCGCCGCCCCCTCCCACACACAAATTGCCGCGAGGTGCGGCGGCTGCAGCGATGCCACGTGCCACTGGTTGATGCCGTAGTACGATATGCCGTTGAGGCCGACCTTGCCGTTCGACCACGGCTGTACGCCGGCCCATTCGATGCAGTCAAAGAAGTCCTTGGTCTCGCGAGGCGAGAAGTGGTCGATTACGCCGGGCGAGCAGCCGCAGCCGCGCGAATCGACGCGCATGCACGCATAGTCGTGCGGCACCCACTTCTCGGGATCGACCACCTCCCAGTTTTGATACTTGTTGGTCGAGCCCGCGGTGACGCCAGCCCGTCGTCCATCGCGATCGCGACGTCCCAGTCGATATGCATACCGTCGCGAAATCCGCTGCGCGGCGGGTGCGTCTTGCGCCCGCCGCCGCGCGGCGCGTTCTCGCCCAGGGACATGAGTTACTCCTGAAGCCCAAGCCACCGGCCCGCGCAGAAAAACCGTTCAGCGACGGGCGTAACGGCCGGTGGAGCCGTTACGGGTGATCTGACCGGGGACGATTTCCCAGTTCGGGATGCCTGTAACCGAGCCGACAGGATTTTTCGGGCCTGAATCGACATTCGCTGTTGAAGCGGAGCGGTTCCGACTTCGTTTTCAATTGCGCGCCGCCTCCATGTCAGCAGCAATCGCCCGCAGCTGTTTGAGCAGACTTTTAATCTGCGCCGCCTGCACGTCAACCGAGAGATCGCCATGCGCAACCGCATTGCGCAACTTCACCATCCTACGGAGGTCATCGGCCGCCTCATTTTCGAGATACCCTTGCTCGGCCAGCATTTGGATCGCCTGAAGTGGCGAGAATGCCCGTGACGTCCCAGTCTCGCTGTTTGCGTTCGCTAGGCGCGCAAGAGATTCTAGAGCAGCCCACGCGATTAAAAGTGCTGCTGCGTGATGGCCGCCGTTTGTCAACGCTTTGATTTGATCGAACGCGGCCTGAAGTTGGTGCTGGGTCGGTTTCGCGATGAAAGGTATCTCGTCGATCGGCGGAGTGACGTAGATCGCACGAAATTCCCAGCCTTTCTGAGCGGAAACTCTCCTAGCAATTTCCGCAAGCCGCCTCTCGGACTCAGGGGTTCGCCGAAGCTTCACCTCGATGATGATACCACCCTCCGGACCCCGAGCTATGGCGTCAGGACGAAAGTCTCCGAGAAAGTCGGGCACGACGTCACGCGGCGGGTTTACGTAGAACTTCAGCCCGCGCGCTTCGGAGACTTGCTGCAAGTTCCTCAGTACATTGCTTTGCCACAGCGCTGCCTCTGATGTCATGGCACCTGCCTCCAACTAAGATCGTCATCAATCCGAATGTAAATAGCAGGAGGGTCCGTTTCGAGTGCCTGCGCAAGCGTAGGTGTCACAGAATGGAAGACCACCTCAACTCCCGGCTCGAACTTCTGCACGATAACCCGCTCGATGAGCTGGTCACTAGGGTAGACTATCTTGTCCATCCCATCGACAATCAGCTTGACGATGTTGTCCACGTCCCCCTGCATTTCTGTTGGAGGAAAATAGAAGATCGTCGCCGCCAGCGGCCGATCGTCGAGGAAAAAGAAGTCCCCTAAAGTCTTCACGTGTGCGGTGGCGATCTCGCCAACTGTTCGCTTCCACAACTCCTTCGCCTTGTTGTTCTTCGACTGATGCGAGCGCGGAGTGTCTCGAATCACGAACTCTATCGGAAACGGCAGGCTGATGTCGGGGTCAGTTTGTTCGCTCAATGGTATGGGACCTGCTGCTCGTTGCATCCCATTACAGACAATATGTCCGAGGGATGTGCAAGTCCCGCCGATGGCCGCTCCCACCCACTCTTAGTGGTGCATCATCCAGAATTTCGCAAAGACGGCGCGCCGCTGATCTCGTTTCGAAATCTGGTGCAGAAATCTAGTGCCGTTTGGAACCTCGGCGCGGCTTACCGCGCTTAACCCCCGCCATGGTCTGCAGCACGCCGCACACTGACGCCGTATCCTGCTCGCCATATCCCATCGAGAGGGCCGCGGAATAGACCGGAATGCTGGCGGAAAACAACGGGGTCGGAACCCCGAGCTTGGCGGCGTGATCTTCGATCACCGCAATGTCCTTGTGGTAGAGCTTGATGCTCATGCTGGCATCGTCATAACGGTCCCGCACCATCATTGGGCCGCGCAGTTCGAACACCCGCGAGGTACCGGCGCCGGTGCGGACGAGGTCATAGATGAGCTGGGGGTCGAGCCCCGACTTGATTCCCAGCACCATCGCCTCCGCCGAGGCAACATTGTGGATCGTGACGAGCAGGTTGGCGACGTATTTCATGCGGCTGCCGTTGCCGAACTCGCCCACATTGAAAGTCGCACGGGAGAAGTCGAAAAACATGCGGGCGGTTTTGGCGATCGCCCTGGCGTCCCCGCTCGCGTAGATGACGATGTCCTTGACGGCGGCCTGGGCGCCGGTGCCGCTCACCGGACAATCGAGCATGATGTGGCCGGCTTTGCGCAACGCGGCTTCGGCGCGCTGCTTGTCGCCGAGGGTGAACGTGCTCGCCTCGACCACGATCCTGGCCGGAAGCTCATGCCGGGTGATCGCCGCAACCGTGGCATCGAGGGCCTGGGGGTGCGGGAGACTCAGGATGATCACCGGCGCAACTGCGGCGAGCGTTTCCACCGGCGCGATTTCGACCCCGGCGCGCGCTGCGGCACGCTTGCGGGCCGCATCGATGTCGAAACCGAGCACGCGCCAGCCGGCCGCGGCGAGGTGCCGCGCAAACGCGCCGCCCATGTTGCCGAGCCCTACGACGCCGACCGTTCCCTTGCCTTGCTTTGCCATTTGTCTTGCCCCTAGCCACTGGACGGTTCATCCACTATAAGCCCGGCTTCCATCGCTCCACCCTACCCTCCCCCGTAGGGCGGATTAGCGCAGCGTAATCCGCCAGCCTGATGAAGAGGGCGGGTTACGCCTTCGGCTAACCCGCCCTACGGGGGATTAAAGTGTGGGGCGGGCTGCGTACCGCGCTGTTCCGAGGACTGCAAGGAGACCGTCCATGGCTGTGCCCAAGAAAAAGACGTCGCCGTCGCGACGTGGCATGCGTCGCTCCGCCGACGCGCTGAAGCAACCGACCTATGTGGAAGATAAGGATTCCGGCGAATTACGCCGCCCCCACCACATCGACCTCAAGACCGGCATGTATCGCGGCCGTCAGGTTCTTAAGCCGAAAACCGAAGCGTGAACGGCCTTTGGCTCACGGGGTTATCTTCCGGGGGGAACACGGAGCGGCGCCGGGGCTGCACCGCTTCCTTCGGAGATCGGCCCCATGTTCCCGGTCGGCGTGCCGCTGCTGATAGTCCCGTTCGCGCTCTACAACGTTGTGGTGTTCCTCCTGCCCGGGTTCTCGTGGAACCACGAAATCTGGCGTGTTTACATGATTTCCGGAGGGGAATGGGGGATCACAGCGGGCGACATGATAGTTGCGGGTTCGGTTGTCATTCTCCTGATCGACATGCTCAAATCGGCCCGCCGCGCAGGCCGGCGCACTATCTTGGATCACGTGCTCTCAATGATCCTCTTCGTCGCTATGCTGATTGAGTTCATGACCGTCAAGGCGGTCGTGTCGAGCACGTTTTTCCTGTTGCTTGTCATCAGCTTCGTCGACGTCGCCGGCGGTTTTGCGGTCAGCATCCGGGCCGCCGTCGCGCGGCGCGACATCCTCCTTGACGAGGCCGGCGGCGGCGGCGCGGGCGCCTGAAGGTTCGGCGGGCGCCCCCGCCCCGCCCTCCCGCAAAACGTGGGAGGGAAGGGTGATGCCTCGCGACTTTCACAGCCCCGGCCGCTCCGCGGTGTTTGCCTGCGACGGCATGGCCGCAACCTCGCATCCGCTGGCAAGTCAAGTTGCCATTGACACCCTCAGGGCGGGCGGCACGGCGGCCGATGCCGCGGTTGCGGCAGCGGCAACCCTTGCGGTCGTCGAGCCCCATATGACCGGCATCGGAGGCGATTGTTTCTGTCTTGTCGCGAAGCCCGGAGCGCCGATCTGGGGTTATAATGGTTCCGGCCGCGCCGCCGCTACGGCCCGCGCTGACATCCTTTGGGACCAGGGCGTGCGCGCCATCGATCCCCATTCGCCCCATCGAGTGACGGTGCCCGGAGCCGTCGAGGCGTGGTCGGCCGTGCTTCGAAGTCACGGCCGTTTCGGGCTCGACCGCGCGCTTGGCCCCGCGATCCGCCATGCCGAATGCGGGTTTCCCGTAGCCCCGCGTATCGCCTACGACTGGTCCTTCTCGGAAGAGGCGTTACGCGCCGATCGGGGCGCGTCGCGGCATTTTCTCCTCGAGGGGAGGGCGCCGGCCGCGGGCGACATCATGCGGTTCCCGGCGCTCGCCGCCACGTTGAAAGCAATTGCAGCGCGCGGGCCGAAGGCGCTTTACGAGGAAGCGGCCGCCGAGATCGTGGCGACCCTGGCGCTGCGCGGCTCCTGGCTCACGCGGGACGATTTCGCCAATCATCGCGGCGAGGAGGTGACCCCAGCTTCCTCGAACTATCGCGGGCTCGACGTCGTCGAGCTGCCGCCCAACGGCCAGGGACTCGTTGCCCTGGTGCTCCTCAATATCCTGGAGAATTTCGACCTTCCCTCGCTCGGTCCCAATGGAGCGGAGCGCCTCCATATCGCCCTCGAAGCCGCCCGCCTGGCGTTTGCGGTCCGCGATACCCATATGGCCGATCCGGCGTTCATGCGGGTGACGATATCATCGCTGCTCGACAAGGGCTTTGCGCGCGAGCTTGCCGGCAAGATCGATCCCCGCAAGCGGGTGAAGCTGCCCGACGCGCCGACGCCCGGCAGCGATACCGTCTATCTCACTGTGGTCGACCGCGACCGCATGGCAGTGTCCTTCATCAACTCGCTGTTCAGCGAGTTCGGCTCTGGGATCGCCACGGAAAAAACCGGCATCATGCTGCACAACCGCGGCGCCTGCTTCGCCGTCGATCCCGATCATCCCAATGCCATCGGCCCGTCGAAGCGACCGATGCATAACATCATTCCGGCGCTCGGAGTACGGGACGGCCGCTGCGAGCTCGCATTCGGCGTCATGGGCGCGCATTTCCAGCCGATGGGGCATGCTCACCTGGTCACCAATCTCATCGACTACCGCATGGACCTGCAGGCCGCAATCGACCAGCCGCGCGTATTTTACGAGGGTGAGGCCACCATCGTAGAATGGGGGATTTCGGCAGCGGCGATCGATGGACTGAGACAGCGCGGCCATAAGGTAGCGGTGCGCGAGCGGCCCTGGGGCGGCGCCCAGGCGATCGCCATCGACTGGCAGCGCGGACTGCTGATCGGTGCGTCGGACGGCCGCAAGGATGGTTGCGCGATTGGGTATTGAGGACGTGGCTTTGGACCTCGCCACCGTATGCCGAGAATGGGAGAGATTACATGGTGACCCGTGATGAGGCTCAGCGGGCCAATGCGAGGGCCGGCCGCTTGCGTAATGCCGGCCCAACCGCGGTCTCGGCCACTTACGATCGCCGCAGCAACCGAGTTGTCGTGAGATTGACCAGCGGTATCGACGTTGGATTCTCGCCGCACGACACGCAGGGGCTGGAAACCGCGAAGCCAGCACAGCTTGACCCGATCGAAATCAGTCCGTCCGGTCTCGGATTGCACTTCCCGAAAATCGATGCCGATCTCTATCTGCCGGCGCTGACTGCTGCCAAATCGACCGCAAGCCGTAAGAACGGCGGGCTCCGCGGCCGGCCGCGAAAAACTGCTCCTGCGTGACGGTTGGGTTTCCGTGGCGCCCGCCCTCGGTGCGGCGCGCGGGCAAAATGCAGACAACCCAGCAACTCCGCAAGAAAGGGGAGCCCGCCCCCGGACAACTTGAGAAGCTACCGACATTGATTCGTCGCCGGAGTGGTGATTTGTCGATAGCGGCCAATCGCCCCCCGGCGCCCGCCCCTGCGGGCCCTTCCGCCCATTTGGCCGATCATATAGGCTCCCCAATAGCCTTGATCGGGAGTGCCGAACTTCCCGCGATAAATCGGCAGCAGTCGTGCCATCGGCAGGCGCCTCCTCATAGGCCGAGGTCTTTTTTTCGGCCTTCCGTCATCATGAAATTTTGAATGTCTTGCATCGCCCTCGCCGCCGCAGGTATGGGGGCAGCGAAATGGCCGGCAGTTCGGCGGACCCATAAAAAGCAGGAGCACGTATTATGGATCGACGACTATTCCTGAAAACTGCGGCCAGCGCCGGCGCCTTGACGGTGGCGGGTGGGCTTCACACACCGGCGATCTCGCAACGCGCCGCGGCACGCGCACTGCGTCTGGTACCTCATGCGGATCTCGCGAATTTCGACCCGATCTGGAGTTCCGCCTATATCGCGCGCAACGCCGGGCTGTTGGTTTGGGACATGCTCTACGGCGTCGATGCCAACCTGCAGCCTCGGCGCCAAATGGTCGAATCCGAGGAAACCTCGCCGGACGGCACCGTCTGGACCTTCCGGCTGCGGCCTGGCTTGAAATTCCATGATGGCGAGCAAGTGCTCGCAAAGGACGCAGTGGCGAGCATCAACCGCTGGGCGGCCCGCGAGCCCATGGGCGCGATGATCAAGGCCATCGAGAACGAACTCGTCGCTGTCGATGACCGCACGTTCCGGTGGGTCCTGAAGAAGCCCTTTCCGAAAATGCTGCTGGCGCTGGGCAAGATCGGAACCCCTTGTTGCTTCGTCATGCCGGCGCGCATCGCCGCGACCGATCCATTCCGGCAGATCGGCGAATATGTCGGCAGCGGGCCAATGCGTTTCGTCAAGAACGACTGGGTGCCGGGCGCCAAAGCGGCGTTTGAGAAATTCGCAGATTACGCGCCACGTCAGGAGCCCGCGTCATGGCTCGCAGGCGGAAAGACCATACTCGCCGATCGCATCGAATGGGTTGTCATTCCCGATCCTGCCACCGCCGCGGCCGCCCTGCAGAATGCGGAAGTCGACTGGTGGGAGCTGCCGATTCCGGATCTCATCCCGGCGTTACGGAAGAACCGCAATATAATCGTCGATGTTGCCGACCCCCTTGGCAACATCGGTGTGTTGGTGATGAACCACCTTCACCCGCCCTTCAACGACGTGCGGGCGCGCCGCGCCATCCTTATGGCGATGAGCCAGGAAGACCACATGCGTGCGTTTGTCGGCGACGACGACACGATGTGGAAGCCGTTGCCCGGATTCTTCACGCCGGGGACGCCGCTCTACACGGAAGAGGGTGGCGAAATCCTGAAAGGTCCGCGCAAACTCGACGCTGCCAAGCGCCTGCTTGCGGAGAGCGGATACGGCGGGCAACCGGTCATCTCCATGGCGGCTCAGGATTTGCAGCACCACAAAGCCTGGGGCGATGTCACCGCCGACCTGCTGACGCGCCTCGGCATGAAGGTGGACTACGCCGCCGTCGATTGGGGCACTGTCGTTGCGCGCCGTACACAGAAAGCCCCGCCCAACCTGGGCGGCTGGCAAATCTATCATACCAATTTGACCGGTGCAGAATGCGTCGACCCAACCAACAAATTCATACGCGCCAATGGCGAACTGGCGCAGAATGGATGGCCGAGCAATCCACAGGTCGAGGCTGACGCAGCGGCGTGGTACGACGCAGCCGCTCTCGACGCGGAAAAAACCATCGCACGCCGGCTTAACAAGGCCGCTCTCGACCATGTGGTCTACGCTCCGCTCGGCATGTACCTGAGGCATTTTGCCTGGCGCAAGAACGTGAGCGGTGTCGCGCGCGGGCCGGTGCCGTTCTTCTGGGGCGTCAGCAAGACGGTGTAATCTGCGATGGACCTGCACTTCAAATCCACCGCGGAGATCGCCCGGCGGCGCTGATCTTGCGCTCTCGGATCAACGAAAAGGCGCCAAATGGTCGGCCTCGATTTCGCCCGCCTTCAGCGCCTTGGCGACGAGGCGCGCGACCGCGTCTATGCAGCCGCGAAGGTCAAGAACAGCCGCATTTGAGTGCGACCTATCGCGGTGCAACGGCTTCGCCGGCGGGCGAAGCCGCGTCTGCAGTCCAAGCCTTGTAGTCGGCCTCCGAAACGACGGGGAGTTTCTTGACGAACGCTGCAATCGTCCAGACTTCCTGATCGGGCACAGGCGGGTCGGACAGACCGAATCCCGGCATGCCGGTCATATTGATGCCATTGCGGACGATCCAGAAAATCTGCCCAGGCGTGAGGTCCTTGACCACGTCCTTCAGATCAGGAGGGTCGGGGCGCAGGCCTTCGGAGAATTTCGCCCACATGATCCCGGGGCCGCCGTGGCAGCTCGTGCAGCCACGCGACGCGAAAGCGCGGGCGCCGGCCTGGATCGTGGCCGGATCTTCCATCGACATGGGCGGCTGGTCGACCGCATGCCGGTTTATCGAGGCGTCGCGGACATACCCCAGCGCCCAGGCGACGACGCCGGGGTCAGGCTCTGTTGCGGCGACATTGTAGAAGCCGCCGAAGAAGAATGCGGCCGCGGCCAGGACAGCAATGATCGCAAGGGCGCCGATAAAGCTGAGAATTTTCATGGCAACCTCCGGTTTTCCGGAGCGGCTCAGGTTCGGGCGAACCAGGACGGCCGCGGGTGGCTGGTGCCATTCTGATGCGGCAAAGCTGTGGCCGAATGCCGGCCGAAGGGGTGATCGCGCCGGAATCGTCAGGCCGGAAACCCGTGGCAAAGAACGATACTGGTGGGAAAGCCTCAAGAACTGCGGGCAACGCCGACAGCCAGAGCCCCGGATGCTGGGCATCCGGGGCTCCGGTCAGAGTCTATGGCTGATGCGGTGCGGTCAGCTCAGTAGCACACATTCACCCAGCGAACCACCGGGCCATAGGGAGTGCCGAAAACCTGACGCCGCAGGCAGGTGTTCGCGACGATCGCGCTGCCGACGATGCCGGCCGCAACGCCGACGCCAAAGCCGCCCCAGCCCCAGCCGTGGCCGTGGCCCCAGTGGTGACCCCAGTAGTGGGCCGACGCGGACGTGGGCGCAAGCGCGACCGCGCCGAGAGCGGCCGTCGCAGCGAGAACAAGCGCAATTTTACGGAACATTGAGATCTCTCCTTGCTGTGTTGGATGTGCTTTTCATCATCCTGCGAATTGGTCGCTTATGCCCGCGGTTTGGTTCATGCGCTTTCCCGAGGCTAGCTCTGTCATTAATCACAGCGCATCCGCCGGCCGTTGCCGGGTATCGGTTTGGTTCAATCGGCATCGATCGGACATCCGCCGCGATCCCCAGCTTGCGCAAGTCCCCTGCCCGCGCCACCATGCAGCCCACTGGGCGGGCCGGAGGAGGGACTCATGCGTGCTCACACCTTGATTTCGATCTTGGTAGCCGGCGCAGCCGTGGCGGTTGCGGGTTGGGGATTGGCGGCACCCAAGCCCGAGGCGGTATTTGCAGACAAGAGCCCCAACGCCGTACCGGTCGATGTCGAGCTCGTGATCGCGGTCGACGTGTCCAATTCGATGGATCCGGAAGAGCAGGCGTTGCAGCGGGAAGGTTACATCCTCGGGTTGACTTCGCGCGAGTTTCTCCAGGCGCTGCGCAACGGCAGCCACGGCCGCATCGCCATCACGTATTTCGAATGGGCCGGCCAATATGACCAGAAAATCGTTCTGCCATGGCGGCTGATCGACGGCCCGGAATCCGCCAAAGCGGCTACCGATGAGATCGCGCGCACCCCCTATCGGCGCGCGCCGCGCACCTCGATCTTCGGGGCCTTGCAATTCGCCAAGCCGATGTTCGACGCGAGCGGCTATGGCGGCCTGCGCCGCATCATCGATGTTTCCGGCGACGGCTCCAATAACATGGGGCCGCCGGTCACCATCATGCGCGATGAGGTGCTGGAGGCGGGCATCACCATCAACGGGCTGCCCATCATGCTGACCCGGGGCTACGCCACCGGTCCCAGCGTTCCGAACCTTGATATTTACTATGAAGATTGCGTGATCGGCGGGCCCGGATCTTTCGTCATCGCGATCAAGGAGCGCGAGCAGTTCAAGGAGGCGACCCGCACCAAGCTGGTCCAGGAGATCGCCGGCCTGCCGACCAAGCCGCGCATGGTGCCGGTGCAGGCAAGGTCGCCGCGGGTGTATTGCTATTGAGATGCCTTCACGCGATCCGCTCGTCGCCCTTGATCTGGCTGCGGTGCATGATCCTTCGCGTCATGGGATCGAACGCATCGCGGCGGTGCAAGACGGCGAGATTGTTCCACATCAGCACATCGCCGACCCGCCACTGATGGCACATGGTGAACCGCTTCTGCGTCGCATGCGCCCACAGCGCATCGAGCAGCCCCTCGCTCGCGGCGACACTCATCCCGGCCACGTAGCTGTTCGGCCGACGGCCAAGAAACAAAGCCTTGCGGCCGGTCTGCCGATCGGTGCGCACCAGCGGATGTCGCGCCCCGACGGTCTCGCGCACGTCGGTCACCTCCTTGTACCCTTTGCGTAGCATGCCGGCGCTGTTGCGCGATGCGTCATGCACCGCGACCCTGCCTGCGGCGGCATTTCTCAACTCCTCCGGCAACGTCTCGTAGGCAGCGAACATATCGGCGAAATAGGTGTCGCCGCCGTCGGGCGGCACTTCAAGGGAATACAGGACCGCGGCCTTTGGCGGCACCTCAACGTAAGTCATGTCCGCATGCCAGACCGCCTCGCCGTCGCCAAGACCGCCGATGGGCTTGCCGTCCTCGACCACATTGGAGATCACGTTGATTTCCGGATATGCCTTGTTGAACGGCTCGCCATAGGGGTTGGGCCCGGGCGGATCGAGTTCGCCGAAGCGTCTGCTGAAGGCGAGAAGCTGCGGATCGGACAGAGCCTGGCGGCGGATCACGACCACAAGCCGCGTGCGCCACGCTGTCTCGATGGCATCGACATCGCTCTGAGGAAGAGGTTTGGACAGATCGACGCCGCTCACCTCGGCGCCCAGGGGGGCATCAAGGTTCGATATCACAGTCGTCATTGCCGCTCCTTCACTTCCCAGGGACGCTTTCGACCACATCCTGTCCATGTTACTATGCCCCAGAAAGCCTGCGCATCTGCGTTGGCAGACCCGATCTGGGGATGTATAATGAGTTGGGACATCCGCAGGAACGGGTGTCGATCAAAGGGGGAACATCGTCCATGAAAAAACTCGCCTTTGCACTACTTGCCCTGCCGCTCGTGCAGAGCGGCGTTTCGGCTCAGACCGCGGGCAGCGCCGCAGCGGGAAAGGCATATTGGGAGAGGGCAGCTCCCCGGGCGACGGCGTGCCGGAACTGCCACGGCGAGGCCGGAGAGGGTCAATTCGGGCCGGATCTCGCCGGTCGCGGATTGAACGTCGCGCAATTCGAACGCGCGGTTCGCCAGCCTTGGGGCATCATGCCGGCCTTTGTGGAGAGCCAGCTCAGTGACCAGGATGCCGCCGATCTGACCGCATATTTCGCGTCCCTGCCGAAGGTCGCGGGGCCTGGCAAGTGGAGGGTCGAAGTTCCCGCCGGAGCTTCTCCCGGACACGCCAACATGATCAACATGGGCTGTGGCCAGTGCCACGGTGCGACGTTTAACGGACCGCGCGCCAATATGGGTGCGGTTGACATGGATTTCGAGTATTTCGCGAACCTCGTTTACAATCACACCACGGCGATGGCGCAGCACAGGGCCGTGCTGGCAAATAACGCCACCAACCTCGACATGGGAAACTACTCGAGGGCGCGCCTCTCCGCCGGGACGTTGCGATCGATCTATTTCTGGGCGCGTGACGAAATCGGCGTTCGCGTACCCTTGGCGGGCGCGCTCAGCAAGGGCGAGGCCGGACCCAGCGGCGTAACGTACACCCTGACGGTCACGAATAACGGCCTGCAAGGCAAAGGCGCGATCGCGGAAGGCCTGACTGTCAGCCTCAACGTCCCGGCGGATACCACCGTCGTGGCCGCGACCGGTACCGGCTATCAAGGCGTTCGCACTGACGAGAAGACCAAGGCCAGCGTCGCGGTGTGGCAGGTGCCGCGCAGCGCTCCCAAGGATCAGGAACGCATCACCGTAACGCTGTCCAAAGCCGCAACCGCCGCCGCCAATCTGCGCGGCGAAATCCGCTGGGCCAAGCCGGCGCCAAAGACCGGCCCGAGCGCGGATGTGGTGAACATCGCGCCGGCGCCGCTGTAACCGAGCAGCCAACCGGCTCGCGTTACCCCGACCCTCCCCCGCACGCGGGGAGGGTCTCCTATTTACCCTCTGCCTCAGGCGGGGCAGGGCAGTTGCTTTCTTGTTCTCATTCTATTGCGGCCAGCCCGGGCGTCCACGTGCCGGCGCGCGGTGTGAGCCCGCACAAGCCCTCGGTAATGCCATTGCGGTCGGCCCAGCTCCGAACGGCTCCGGCATAGTCGGGACCGGCCGGGTCATCGAGCGCCCAGCCGCGTGGAAACCAGCTCGAATAGCCGTTGACCGTGGGAATGCCCCTGATCTCGGCCAACAACATGGCATCGTCCTGGTGCTGCGGTCCGGTCCGGCCTGGCGGGCCTGCGTGCGGTGTCACGTAGAAAGTCTGGCACCCCGCCGGCGGCGGCGGCACGGCGTCGATCCACGCGAGGGCGGCGCGGCGCGACATGACGGCAGGCCAGGCCAGATTGATTTGCTCCACGATCAAGACGGCGCACAGTAGCCAAGTCCAGACGCGAGCCCAGGCAATTCCCGCCAAAACGCGGGCGACTACAAGCGCAACGAACAGGTTGGCCACGAGTTGTGAGCGGAACGTGTAGCGAATAGCCTGAGCGCCCGGGACGGTAGCCCATACGGCTCGCCACGGTCGCGCGCCCAGATAGTCCATCTGGAGCAGCCAGAGGATGATGACCGCCGCGCCCACCAAAACGAGGCCCCGATCGGCGGCCGCCGCCCTCCCATCGCTCGCACGCATGGGGAGGCGCATTCGCGCCGTCAGGATTGCGAAACCCAGAATGAAGACCGCAAGGACCGTCGGCGTGAACCCGAGTTCGGCTTCCCACACCGGATCGTCCGCTTGCCCGGTGATGCCGAGCCGCTGCAGAGTACGGCCCCATATGGCGTTCTCCGGCGTGACATTGGCGAGATCGCTCCACTCCGGCATATTCGATGCCACTTCGGCGAAGTCGCGGCTATGGCCGGCCAGGATGACCGGCACGTAGAGCATCAGGAACGGCACGATTCCGGCCGCAAAGGCGGCTGCGGCGGCGACCGTCATGGACCGTCGCGAAGTCATAATCTCGCGGGCCAGTTCGCGGCTCTTGCGCGCGCCGCATATGACCGGATGCAACAGCGCCAAAAGCAGCAGAAGAAGGCCGAAGAACCATGCCGTCTGGAAGGCGGTGAGGAATAGCGCCGAATACAACAGCCCCGCGGCCGCACCGAAAAAGGCGCCACGGCGTTTGCTGTTCCAGCCTGACAAAATCAGGTCACAGACGCCTGGCAGCAGCATGGCGCCGTAGGCCTGGACGTGAATGAGTTTCACGGCGTCCATATTGCCAAAGGCGAACAGGAACGCCCCGATCGTCGCGTAAGCTGGCGGGATTTGGAAATGCCGCACGGCGAGGCGCCGAAAGCCGAAGAACCCGACCGCGGCGGTCGCGGCCATTACGAGCATAAGTGCCGTGAACGCATCGACGCCGGCAAAGCGCAGCGGCGCATAGATGACGCCAAACAGAAAGAACGCGTCGGTGTAGCCGAGCGCACCGCGCTGGGGAAAGAAAAAGATCGGATCTCTCCAATGCGCCGCGCCGGAAAAGACGTGGCGCCAGTGCTCGATCAATGCGAGTGCAAGGTAGCCGTCCTCATCATCGCCAAATGCGGCGTCGAAGCCCGAAAGCAACCAGCTGCGAAACACCAGCGCAAAACCCGTCGCAAACAATGCCGCCGCGATCCAATGGTCGGAATTATTGAAAGACTTACGCATGACGGGCAGCCAAGGGGCGCATTCGTCTATGAGCGCGTTCCGGTCACGTCGAACCATTCTCGGGAGTCAGGGCCGGGCTTGTTGTTTTGTCCGGAGACATCCCGGACGGGTGTTCGGAGACGTCCCTGACACATCATCATCGCATGGAACGCGCTCTAGTTAGGGTGCGATGGCTGCGCCGACTCGACGCATGTTCAACAGGAGATTGCTCGGCCATCCGCCCAGCGCCACGCAGGATACCTCATGCCTAAAACCGTAATTTGCTGAAGCCGCGCGGGAAAGCGCTGCCGCCGTCATGAGATTGAGGTTGCGCTCTTCGGCGAAGAAACCGCGGCCCGTGCGGCGCATCAGGGCGCGGAAAACCTCGGTCGGAAGCCAGTGTACCAATGGCAATAGAGTGTGGAATTCCACCGGAAACCACCGGTTCGGCGTCGTGATAAAGACTGCGCGACGGGCCACCCGGCAGCATTCGGCCACGAACGCGCATTGCCGCGCCAACGACCCGACGTGCTCGATCACGGCGGACGAATGAACCACATCGAACGCCTGATCGCGAAACGGCAACTGCAAGCCGTCCGCCATCACGAAGCTCATCCCCGGATATTGGCCGCACAAAAACGATGCGTCATCAATTCCGACCGCCGTCACCATATGCTTGTGCGGATACCAGGCCTCCAGATAGTTTGACGCCTGGTAGGTGCGATCTGACGTGACGCCGACATCGAGGATGCGTTCTGTTGCCGCAACCCCCGTATCCCGCATGAACCGGCTGAACATCTTGCGGCGTTGATGGGCCGCTATTCGGACCGGCAAGCTGCCGGCCGCGGCCACATTATATTGAGCGTTGGGCTGAATTCCTGCCATGACGGTCGTATATCTGTCATAAATCAGACATACAGTTTCCCCCGCGGGTTAAATTCGACGCGCGAATTGCATGAGCTATGTTTCTAGCACAATGCACGCCGCCGGGTCGGGCAAACTACCATGACCGACGTATCGAATTGCGATCGGCTGGCCGAGGGATCAGCAACCTCTCCGCTCGAGCTGACCATCCTGATGCCCTGCCTCAACGAGGCCGAGACGATTTCCATCTGCGTCGCCAAGGCGAAATCGTTCCTCGAGCGCGCCGGTATCGCCGGCGAGGTGCTGATCGCCGATAACGGCTCTTCCGACGGGTCCGTGGCGCTGGCGCAACGCGACGGCGCGCGGGTCATCGCGGTGGAGGAGCGCGGCTACGGCGCGGCGCTGCGGGCCGGCGTCGCGGCGGCGCGCGGGGGTTCGTCGTCATGGGGGATGCGGACGACAGCTATGATTTCTCCGGTCTCGATCCATTCATCGCCAAGCTGCGCGCTGGGTCCGATCTTGTGATGGGCAACCGCTTTGCCGGCGGGATAGCGCCGGGGGCGATGCCGTTCCTGCACCGTTACCTCGGAATTCCGGTGCTGAGCTTCATCGGGCGGGTGTTCTTCCACGCCAAGGTCGGCGACTTTCATTGCGGCTTGCGCGGATTCCGCCGCGACGCCATTCTGGGGCTCGGCCTGCGTACGTCCGGCATGGAATTGGCGAGCGAAATGGTGGTCCGCGCCGCGGTCGACAATCTCACCATCGCGGAAGTGCCCACCACGCTTGCGGTTGACGGCCGTTCGCGGTCGCCGCATCTGCGTACCTGGCATGACGGCTGGCGGCATCTGCGTTTTCTGCTGATGTTCAGCCCGCGCTGGCTGTTCCTCTATCCGGGCCTCGCACTCATGGCCTTGGGAGCCCTCGGCGTCGCCGCATTGTTTCCCGGCCCGCTGATGCTCACGCCCGATTTCGGGTTCGACGACCATACTTTCCTGGTTGCCGCCATTGCCATCCTGGTTGGCGTCCAGGTGGTAGGCTTCGGCGTTATCGCCCGTCATTTCGCCGCCGCGAATGCCCTTCTGCCGCATTCGCGGCCGCTCACGGCCCTGTTGTCCGTCATCTCGCTCGAACGCGGACTGATGCTCGCGGCTGCCATTGTGTGCGGCGGCATTGCCGGCGTTGGCTGGTCGCTGTGGCAGTGGTCGCTCGTCGATTTCGGTCCCCTCACCGCGCCGGTGGTGATGCGGGTGCTGACCTTTGCACTTGTCCTCATCGCCACCGGCGTCCAGCTGGCTTTCACGTTTTTCCTTCTCGGTGTCGTTGATCTGCCGTACCGGAGAAGAGATTAGCGCCGCGCGCCGAATGACTCACCGGCGTCATGCCCGTCCCCGGACTTGATCCGGGGATTGTCGCGGGCATCCACGTCTTTCTTGCTGCCCTCTCCCTACCCTCCCCCGCACGCGGGGAGGGTAGGGAGGGGGAAGACGTGGATGGCCGGGACAACAAGCCCGGCCATGACTCTGTACAAGTGGCTCACTCGTTGTCCGCCCAACGTTCACGCGACAAGGCAATTCATCAGACGGACACTGAAGGCGCTTAAATTCCTTGGCGTAGCGCGCAAGCAAACTTGATCGGGCAAAAGGATGATCGGGGAGCTGATAATCGGCGCTGGCTCGATCGCGGTAGCCGGATTTACCTACGCTCGCCGGCGGCGCGTCAGGCTCTATCGAGATCTCGAAGGGCATGTGGCGCGCATTGCGGCGGCGCCGGCGCCGGACTTCCGCGATCTCGTGCAGCGCGAGCCGCCTCGCTTTGCCGATCGTTTCGCAGTCGTGCCGGATTTGTTGCCGGGGCGGACCTTTGCGGCCCTTAAGGCGGAAGCCGAACGCCTGGTTGCGCCGGAACGAAGCTTCGTGCCGACCCACAAAAAGGGCGGCACCGTCGCCTACGAAACCCTGATCGCAGCGGCGCCTGCCACCGTCTCCTTCTACCACTGCGCCCAATTCCAGGATTTCATCTCACGCCTCGTCGGCGTGCGCGTTCAGGCGACGCCGATCAATGATCAAAGCTCGTTGTCGGTGCTGTTCTACGACAAGCCGGGCGACCATATCGGCTGGCATTACGACCACAACTTCTACCGCGGACGGCATTTCACCGTGCTGGTGATGATTGCCAATGTGGGACAGGCCGCCGACGGATTGAGCCACGCCGAACTGAGGGCGCGAATAGCCGGGCAGGAAATCGCCGTGCGTGCACCGCCAAACACTGCCGTGGTGTTCGAGGGGGCGTGGGTTCGCCATAAGGTGACGCCGGTCCACGCCAGCGAGCAGCGCCTGGTGCTGAGCATGACCTATTGCGCCGATCCCACATCCTTGTGGTGGCAGGCCGTATCGCGTCGCCTTAAGGATACCGCCTATTTCGGGGTACGTGCGCTTTGGACTTGATGTGGTCCGCTTCCCCGGGACGCTTGCGGGGAGAGGATAGTCGAAGAAATTGCGATTGAGCGCCAAGGCTCGCTCGAACTCGGCGATGGCGGCCCCCTGCTCTGGGACCGCGGGCGTCTCGCCCGCCCCGCCTCTATTTCAAGAGAGCGGGCGGGACGCCCGCGGTCCCAGGGTCTCGGAAATCAGGATTTCGCCTGCGGCACCGCGAGCCACGGCCGCGGCGCGGATTTGCGGCGTCTGCTGGGCGGCTGCTCGACTAACCACCTACCCGTTGTGGACATAGCTGCCGCCGGTCGCTGCTGGCCCTCCCTGATATGTCGGCCGCAGCGGAATGACGGCTAGCAGAGCGTTGAAGGTGGCAGGATCGATGCCAGGGATGGGAGTATTGCCAGCTTGGTACTGGTGCAACAGCCGGTCGGCGACAGGCCGCGCCACATTCTGGACCACCCAGCTTGATGGAATAGAGAAGTGGCTCATGCGATAGTACAGAGCTTCGGCAACGAAGGCCGCGGCCTCCTCCGTAAGGGCTGTGAGTCCAATGAGCTTGTCCACATCGAAGCCCGCGTGCGTGCATTCATGCACCAAGTCTCCCTCTAGATCTCGACCCCAGTGCTTTCCAGCTCTTATGAAGATCGTGCCGCCTTTTGCAGGCGAGCCGTCGTAGATGGCGCTGGAGCCCGGCGGGATCAGTGCGGGGTCGGTCGCGGGAAAGATTCCGATGCTGTGGTCCTTGATGGCTTTCGCGACGCGACCGTACATCGCGCGATTGATGGTTATGGTAGCTGCCGCTTCCGGGAAGGTGAAGCGAATGCGCCCGACCTCCGGGCCGCACAAGAAGCGGATGACACGATCGCTAAGTGAAATTGCCATGCTAAAATCCTCTGATCGAGCGGTGAATTGACCGCCCCTCCATCGCGCAATTTGGCGATGCGATCACAACCGCGAGAGTGCTTGCCAGCGTTGAGCCTCCATGACAAATGACCATTCCTCGTGCTGTTCATGAGCCAGATTTGCGTGAGCCATGGGGGTCGGGCAACGTGCGCGCCGGTGGTCAACGCAACTGCGGTTTTGGCCACGGCTGCCGACTTTCGCGACGCCATGATTCGGCAGGTCTCGAAATCCGCTCTTGGTCAGCGCGTCAGGACTTCTGCTGCAGCACCGCGAGCCACGGCCGCGCCGCCTTCTCGGCCGCAGCGCGGATTTGCGGCGTCTGCTGCGCGGCGAACTGGTCGAGATAAGGATCGCCGTTGCCGCCGGCTTTGGCGATTAGGTGCCATTTGATCGCGTCGGTCGGATTGGTCGCCGCACCACGGCCCATGCTCAGCAGGCGGGCGAGGCGGTTCTGGGCGATCGGGCTGCCGCGCAGGGCGGCCTTGCGGAACAGCGCCGCCGCCTTGGCCTCGTCCTTGGCGACGCCAGTGCCGTTGAACAGCGCAATGGCGTATTCCACTTCGGCGTCGGGGTTCTCCGCCAGCGCGGCGGCGGCGAGCAGGCGCGCGGCTTCCGCCGGATTCTTCTCGACGCCCTTGCCGTCCTTGTAGAGCGTCGCCAGGGCGTACTGGGCTTCCGCATTGCCCTGTTGCGCCGCAGCCTTGAAAAATTCTGCGGCGCGGGCGAAATCCTGCGGGAATTGCTGGCCTTCGAGGTACAAGAGGCCGAGGTCGTAGGCGGCCGCGGCGTGGCCGAGTTTGGCGGCAGCTGCAAACAGCCGTGCGGCCTCCGCCCTGTCATGCAGGCCGCCGCGGCGCGAAATGTGAAAGATCGCGAGCGCGAACATGGCGCCGCG
>WNGJ01000590.1_pt1 | contig 33500 bp, 40 predicted proteins | sample 5400611 | NCBI WGS metagenome assembly WNGJ01 (sample SAMN13153375, study PRJNA577476) | soil metagenome | isolation source: 40 cm soil or saprolite under Garry oak tree replicate 1 | place: USA:California | collected 2016-06-15
TTTTTTTGAGGCGGCTGTTCCGCCAAGCAATCACGAAACAAACCAAGGTCGCGTCCTTTAGAATCAATCGCTTACGAATTGCAAATTTTGTAAGTCCTTTCCTTTGATATTCATGCAAATTGATGCCGGGGGTGGGGGTACTCAAGCCTTAAACAACCCCAACTTGCCCAGAATCATCGCTCCAGTCGAACCGTTACAATGTTCTCCTATGAAGTGTCCCGGCTGCGGAACCGACATGACCGCCATGACTCTGGAAGGCCGCTTGGCCACGCAGGTTTCCCTCGACGTGTGCGCCGCTTGCCAGGCGTTCTGGTTCGATCATTTCGAGAGCCTGCAGCTCTCTCCTGCTTCCACGTTGAAGCTCATGAAGTTTATCGGTGAACATTCTTCACCGGGAAAGCCATCGCTGCTGGACGCGCTCCGCTGTCCGCGGTGCGCCACAGCGCTGCACCTCGCTCACAACATGCAGCGAAACATGCCCTTCACGTATTGGCGATGCGGGAACGAAGACGGTCACTTCATTGGCTTTTTCGAGTTCCTGAAAGAAAAGAGTTTCATCCATCCACTGTCACCGGAGCAGATTAAGGAGTTGCGCCAGAACGTTCAGTTTGTGAATTGCTCCAATTGCGGGGCGTCCATCAACCTGGAGTCCAACTCCGCGTGTCCCTACTGCCACTCGCCCATCTCTATGCTCGATATGAAGCAGCCGCAACGGATGCTGGAGCAACTCAAACAAGCCGCCGCGCCGAAGCCGATCGATCCGGCGCTCCCGATGAGACTCGCTTCCGCAAAGCTGGAATTGGAAACCTCCTTGGCCGATCATGACCGCAGTCCGGAATGGTGGAGCGATGCTGCCTCGTACGGCCTGGTGCAAGCCGGCCTGAACGCCGTCACCCGCTGGCTCGGCGAGAAGCTGGTTGACTGATGGCAATCAACCCCGCGGCGTTAATCAGGGGTTGGGCGCTTGCCGGTAGAATGATGATATGAACGCGGACGACCTGGAATGGCTGCAGCGATGGAACCGCGCGCACTGCAATGAAGATTGGGAACATCAACACGGGATTTCCGTCGAGACCCTGGACAATCCAGGCTGGCATCTGACGGTCAGCTTGGTAGGAACGGAACTTCAATGGCGAGAATTCGAGGAATTGAAAATTAAACGGACGGATGAGGATTGGGTGCTCTGCAGGATTCTGGGGAAGCCGGACGCGCCCACATTCGACGCGCATGGTGGTGCCTTGAATTTGGCTGAAATGATTGAGATATTCCGACGTTGGGTTCAAGAATAATAGGCGTAACTCCTAGTAAGTCGCATAGTCGGAATCTGACCACTGCCCGCCGTTTCAGCTCGTTTGACAAAGCCGTGAGCCTCGTTTAACGTTAGGAGTTTGAGCGAACTGCAAAAGGAGCAATAGATGGCCCAGGGACAGGCTACCAAAGTTAAGAAGAAGAAAAAGTCGGTTTTGAAGCGTGCGGCGCAATCTCGTCAACGCGCCGAAGTCAATCGCGCCAACCGCACCCGGGTCCGCACGCTGATGCGCCGTCTGCGCACGGCTATCACTGCCGGCGACCCCACGGCGGCGGGCAACCTCCTTCATCCCACGATGTCGGCAATCGACCAGGCCATCGCCAAGGGCGTGCTGCACGAGAACACCGCCAACCGCTACAAGTCGCGCCTCACGGTGGCTTACAACGGTATCAAAGCGAAGGCCGCCAAGGCGTAAAGGATTCCCGCTTTTCGATTTTGCCGGTTTAAGTAGGGCGCCTGCCGCAGCGGGCGCCCGTTCTTTTTTCTTCCTGTGAGGCCTGATGTCAGCGCCAATCCCGGTCACTCGAGTTTCTCAATCGCGCCTCACGGAAGCCCTGCGCGAGAATTCCGAGTTTGGCGCCACCTTCAGCGATCATATGCTTGTCGCCGACTGGGAAGCGGTTTCCTGGAAGCAGCCGCAAATCGTTCCGTTCGGACCGATCTCGTTTTCGCCCGCGCTGACTCCATTCCATTATGGCCAGGCTATTTTCGAAGGATTCAAGGCGCACCACACCGCTAACCGTGGCATCGCGCTGTTCCGCCCGCGCGAAAATTTCTGCCGATTAAATCGTTCCGCAGCGCGCCTCGCTATGCCGGAAATTCCCGAATCGCTCTTCCTCGAAGGCGTTACGGAACTCGTCCGTCTAGATCGCGATTGGGTCCCGCATCGTGAAGGCGGCTCGCTCTACGTTCGCCCAACTTACTTCGGCGTCGACGATACGCTTCTCGTTCGCCCCGCCCATCGCTTCCGCCTCATCGTCATGACTTCTCCCGTCGGCCCGTACTTCGCGCAGCCCATCCGTCTGCTCGCCGAAGAACGCTTCGTCCGCGCATTTCCCGGCGGCACTGGCGACAGCAAAGCCGCCGGCAACTACGCCGGTGGACTCCTCGCCGCGCGTCTCGCTCAGGAGAAAGGCTTTCATAACGTTCTCTGGCTAGACGGCCTCGAGCGCCGTTACGTCGAGGAATCCGGCGTGATGAACGTCTTCTTCGTTCTGGATGGGAAAGCGATCACTCCGCCTCTCAGCGGCACAATTCTGCCCGGCGTCACGCGCGATTCTGCTCTAACTTTGCTTCGCGAGATTGGTGTTCCAGCCGAAGAACGCCAAATCTCCATTGACGAAGTTCTCTCCGCGCACGCCGCCGGAAAACTCACCGAAGCCTTCGGAGCGGGAACCGCCGCCATCATCGCTCCCATCGCGTGCATCCAATACCGCGATCGCGATCTGCAATTCCCTGCCGTCACGGATTCCTCAGTCGCCGCACGCCTTCGCTCTCGCCTCGTCGCCATTCAAACCGGCCGCGAGCCGGACACGCACAACTGGCTCTTACCGGTTTAAGCTCATCGGAAGGGGTTCACACGATGAACTACTACGCCTTGTTTTACGAAGTTGTCGATGACTTTGTCGCGCGTCGCACTCCGTTCCGCCGGGAGCACTTGCGCCTGGCCGCCGAAGCTCGCAAGCGTGGTGAAATCGTTCTTGCCGGCGCGCTAGCCGAGCCCGCCGACCGCGCTTTGATTGTTTTTCATGCCGCGGACAAAAGCCTCGCCGAGACTTTCGCTCGCCAGGATCCCTACGTAGTGAATGGCCTCGTCAAGAAATGGGAAGTCCGTCCCTGGAACGTCGTCGTCGGTAACGAGCCCCCCTCGTCCTCCTCATCTTCCGCTCCAGCACCCGGAACCGTTTTGCGCCGTTGGACCGCTCGCACCGCGAAAGCTGAATTGCCCAAATATCTCGCACACTTTTCAAAAAAAGTGCTGCCAGAACTTCGCCGCGTGCATGGCTACCTGGGTGCCACTGTTTTCCTTCGGCGCCTCGAACGCGAAATCGAAATCGTCGTCGAAACCAATTGGGATTCGCTCGAATCCATCCGCAACTTCGCGGGCCCCGACCTCGAGGCCGCCGTCGTCGCACCAGAGGCCGCCGCCCTGCTTACGAGCTTTGACCGGCGAGTCCTTCATTGCGAAATCGCCTTAACAGATCGCGCCTAGCCTATCCGCGAAAAGCCGCCGCGCCGAATCAATCGTGCTTTTCGTTCGAGGCGGTCTCGCTTACGCGGCCAAGTTCGATTTCGATCAGAGCGTATTTCGGCAGGTAAACATCTCGGCCATGCCGTGTAATGAGGAATGCCAGCGATGTCCCGAGTCCCACGTATCTTGCGGCGCTTGCCACGGCGGCGTCGCTCATGGACGCTCCGATCGCACGAATGGGAGTCTCGGAAATATCATCGGAAATCTTTCCAAGAAAGTACGAATAGCCCAAGTCGACCAATCCGTTCTTGATGCCTGGCTTGCGGCCGTGCAGCGTGCCTTCTTCGTCCAGAGCAAACTTCCTGCGATGGTTTGACCCTCGGCTGCACCATTACTGCAGAACTCGCGCGCAGAACGCGCGCGTCCAATGGCAACACTTCGCCCGTGGATAGCAGCAAGTCCGCGGCGCTCAATTCCACGCAGTACTCCGCTGGGCGGTTTGTCTCAAGCGGGTTGAACGCGCGAACAATCACGCGTCCTGTCTTCCGCCAGAAGCCCGTATTCCTGCGGATCTTCTCGGCCGAGTTCACGGTGACGCGAATCGCACTGCCTTCAGGCGCTATGATGTGCTCGCCTGCGTACAGCGGCAGCGAGAGACGCCCTTCCGGCACAGCTCCTCTCTCGACGTGCCCCCAGGTTTTGCGGCCAGAGAATTCCACGCGCAGTAACGATTCGCTGTCCATACGGAACGCGGAAACATTCGCTGCCGGACGGACGAGCCCTGCTCCTTCAATGGCCGGCTCTTGCGCGCGGAGCACCCAAGGCAGCATCGCGAACATGCCAACGGCGAAAATCGTTTTTCCGAAGAACGCGCTGCGATCCATATTTCTCCATTCTGAATGCGCAATCTGCAATGCGGTGACTTATGCAGTAGTCCTGGAAGCCATCGAACGGGGAACAGACACGTTCCCCGTCCGATGTGCAAATCACAGGGGTGAACGATTAGTTGCCGCCGCCCATCTGGGCGTTTTTTTCAGAAGTGGAAGAACTTTCCTTGAAGGCCACGATTCGCGATTGACGCCACTGCTTGAGCAACGCTTGGCGGTTCTTGCCCAGGTCCCGGCCGTCACGCACAGTTGGATAGGGAACGCTTTCGCCCAGCATCCCTGCCACTGAATGAGGTTGTACTTTGCGGCATCCACGCGATCTTCACGGTTGAAGTCGAAGCCCTCCGTTTTTGCGGCCCAGTAGGACGCATCGTGGCTCGGCTTCGCATAGAAAGCGCTGAGTGCATTCTTCTTCAGAGTGTTTTTTGCCGTGGCCACCGGCAAAGGCAGTTGCGTGCCGCGCAGGATGTCCGGCACGATGGAATTGAAGTCCCACTTCTTGGCCTGCTTCGAAAACGCATCCGTCATGGGACGGTCCAACGCGTCGTACGCGCCTATAGTAGGTGCTCGATTCCCAGAATGTCCACGATCGTGGCGATCATGCTGACGGTCGTGTATTTCGTGGAGACCACGGCGCCTTGCTTCACGTACGGCCCGGCCACGAACGCGATGCTGCGGTGCGCATCCACGTGATCCGGCCCGTCCTGGGAGTCGTCCTCCACCACGAACACCAGCGTGTTGCCGCTGTACCGCTTGCTCTTGGCCACTTTCTCCACAATTCGCCCAACGGCGTAGTCATTGTCCGCGGTCTGAATCCGCAAATCTTTTTTAATGTGCTGTGTATGTTGGGATTTTTCTGCGGGGCAGTGATTTCCATGATGTCTCGAATGAATCCAGAGTATGTAGTCCCCGTGCTCTCGGTAAGTTTTGTGTTCTTGGTAATCTCCGGGTTGACTCCTTTTTTACCGGCGCGCCGCCTTCGCCTCTCCGCTCGTTAATTGCGCCACTAAAAATTCCATCACGGTCCGCGGCTCCGTTCCGCTGCCCTTGAGCTGGTCATCCGCATCGCGCAGCGCGCGCAGCCCTGCCAGCAGCCGCGGTTTCGAAATCCTGCGCGCATTTTGCAACGCCAATTCCGCTTGCTCCGACCGCATCCCCAGCGCCCGGGCCGCTTGCCATCCATTCGTGACGCCCTTCACTTCGCTTGCTTCGATCAGCTTACGGTACATCCAGGCCATTGCGCCAAGCATCTGCAGGGGCTCTTCCCCATCCCGAAGCAAGCGGTCCAGAAATTCGAGCGCCTTCTTCGGCTGCCGCGACGCCAGCAGATCCGCCAGTTCCCATACCGTCGTGGTTTTCTCGGAAATCACCAAAGCGCTGACGTCCACTCGCGCAATAATTCTCTTCTCCGCCGCATACGTCGCCAGCTTGTCGATCTCCGTTTTCAAGCGCATCAAATCCGCCGCAACGAATTCTGCTAAACCTTCCGCTGCGCCCTTTTCAAACTCCACTCCTCGCTCTTTTCCAATCGCGCGTGCCAGCGCTACTGCCGCCGTTTGCCGTTCCGCGGGGTTATCGCCAAGCCCGCATTCCACCACGAGCGCCTTCTCCGCCAGCAACTTTCCAAGTTTCATTCGTTGATCCAGCGCCGTCGCTTCCACCACTAGCACCGTGAATGGCGCGGGATCCTCCAGGTACGCACTGAGCTGTGCCACAGCCTCGTCCCTGTTTTTTTCTCCAAGCTTTTCGATTGCCTCGGCATCCTCGAGGAAAACAATCTGCTGCGGCGAAAGCATCGCCATCGTTTGCGACTGATCTAGCGCCGCCTGCGTCTCCCCGCGATCGGCCGAATATCGCGACACCGCCCAGGTCCGCGCCGCCTCCGGCACGAACCTTTCAATCAATTGTTCGCGGCAGGCGTCGCGCAGGTAAACTTCCTCGCCCAATAGCAATATCGCGGCTACGGGCTTCCCCTTCTCCATCCGCCCAAGCAATTCCTCTGGCGAAACTCGGGCCATCAATAATTCTCCACTACTGCCGCCACGAGGCGCGCCGCAAAGTCCTGCGCCATGCGGTCCAGCGCGGGGTCTTGCTCCTGAAAAAAACCTGCTAATGTAGCGGGGTTGACTTGGCCGGTGCTCGAAGTCACCAGCGTGGGGATTTCGTACTCGTTCCGAAACAGAAAGTTGTCCGTGTGATAGAGAATCTTCCCGGTCTCGCGCTCTTCGAAGGTGACCTCGCACTTCATGGTCACCATCATCGTCGTGGCTCGCCCCGTCTTGGTTTCAAACAGTAGCGGCACGGCCTCTAGGCTCAGCACTTTCCCCCGGAGCACGGCATCGCTGTTCGCCGGGTCGGACACGATACGATACGGCGTCTTCGCCAAAAACTCGTGCACTGTCGCCGCCGTCAATCTCTGCTCGATGCGGTAAACCGTCGTCTTATTCTCCAGCGCGGGCACGGCAATCACGTGGATGCTCTTCGGCAGGGAGTCGCTCCGCCCCGCAACGTGATACCCGCACGCCACGCTCCATAGTCCACCAGCCATCAGCGCAATCGCGATCCGCTGCCTCATGCCACCAATTTCTCCGCCAGCTTCACCGCATTTACTGCCGGAAGCTTGAAGTTATCCACCGCTCCCCAACTCCACCATGCACCCGCTTGCGGCATATTCCCTTCTGGCAATTCCAAATGCATCGTGGAATCCCCGGCGGACAGGTTTCCCAGAGGGCCATCCGCCTCCTTCCAGATGACAAATCCAGCATTTTGGCAAACTTCCACCAACTTCGCGCGCGTTGTTACTGATGCGGTTTCCGCCAGCACCGCAAACGTGTATCCATAGAAAACAGGCGCGTGCGCAACTTGAATGGATGGAAGAATCCCCCGTTTCCCCACCAGCGGACTGACTTCGGCGCAAATTCTCTCCCGGATTGCCGAAAGATTTTCGCGGCTTGCGGCTCCGTAGCGATTCAGCATCCCGAACGCAACTTGAGTATCGAATACGGCTTGACCCGTACTTTGCATCGATAAAAGTTGCGACGTCTGGCTTTCCAGTTCCTCAATACCTCGCCGGCCCGCCTCCGAAACCGGACGGAAAAAGATCAGCCCCAGACGAGACAAGCCGACCCTGTTTAACGCATCCAAAAGCCCAACGGCAACCGTCGCGGGCGCCGAAAGCACCGCGTAGTTCAAATCCATCTCCAGCTGTACTTCCGCTCGCGGATACCAGATTCTCGTTTCCTTCTCACCGAGCGACCTGCCAGAGAGATCGATCACCGTCGCTCCACCGGCCCGAGCAGCTCCGAGATTGACTTTCGTAAACGCAGGCGATCCTGTGAAGAAAACCAATCGCGCGTGCTCGAAGCTCCCTTCTTCCACCGTCTGAATTACGGCCGGTTCGCCACCCGCCTCGGTCAACGTGCCTGCGGCCAATTCCTCATCCACCAACCGCAAATCCCATCCTGCGAATCGGCTCTCTTCGAGCAACGACTTCAGCTCCGCTCCCAGCAGCGAAGACGCACCCGCAATCACAATCCGCTTGGATTCCCGTTCAAACGAAGGCATGAATCACGCGGTCCGCGAAACCAGTCTGTGCCGGAGCATCCTCACGACGTGGATGACCACGCCAGTAACCGTGTACGCGGCTGCCATCAAGAAAAGAACTTCTTCCGACCACCGCCAAATGGCTGCTACGACCAGGGCAAGAACCACAATAGTTAGCGAAGGCTGTTTCCGAGTCCAAGGCAAGTCTTTAAAACTGGAAAAGCGGATCGTACTGGTCATCAGTCCTGCGAGACATAAGGCCAGTAGAATCCAGGCAATTGACCACCGTACGTCCTGGATCGGCGCCTTGAACATGTGCACGGTCGCCGCAATCATCCCTGCCGCCGCGGGAGTAGGCATGCCAACGAAGTATTTCGATCCGCCCGGAGCCATTCCTTGCACGTTAAAACGTGCCAGCCGCCATGCGCAGCAAACCACGAAAGCCAGGCAAAACCACCATCCCAAATGCCCCACCTGTTGAACGAACGGTGAGTTCTCGAGCCCGGGCAAGTGGCGAATGCCCCAGGCGTACGCAAGCAGCCCAGGAGCAATTCCAAAACTCACCACGTCCGCGAGCGAATCGAACTGCATTCCAAATTCAGTATTCGTCCCCGTGAGGCGCGCTACGCGTCCGTCCAGTGAATCAAACAAAATCGCCAGTCCAATGGCCTTGGCTGCGCGGTCAAAATCATCTGTCCCGCCAGCAAGAGAGGCGGCAGAGGCATAGTAGCCGCACACCAGATTGCCTGTCGTGAAGAGACTCGGAATGAGAAATATCCCGCGCCGGAGCTTGGGGTTCCTGAATCGCCGCTCTTTGAATGGGATTTGGTGCTGTTCAGGATCGCCCATAGTTACGATCGCTTCCCCGTCACTGTCAGATTTGCGTCCGTTTCTGCCGCGCTCGCCGCATACAGTTTACCCACCGCGCGTTTCCCGGGCCAACACGCGAGTACGCTCGATCCGCCCTTCACGTTGTCTCCCACTTTCACCAGGATCTCCGCCTCGTTCGGAACCCACACGTCCACGCGCGACCCGAATCGTACCAGCCCAATGCGCTCTCCGCGAGCTACCTTTTCTCCTGCCTTCTTCCAAGAGACAACCCTCCGCGCGATCAGTCCCGCAATCTGCTTGAACACCATTTCCCCCGCGTCGGTCGAAAGCGTGAAAACGTTTTGCTCATTTTCCAACGAAGCCCGATCCCGCATAGCCGCCAGGAATTTTCCAGGCCGGTACTCCAGTTTTGTAATTGTCCCCGCGGCCGGCGACCGGTTCACGTGCACATTCCACACCGCCAGGAAAATGCTCACCCGCTTCCCCGGCCTTCCCGCGTTCTCTTCCTCTGTAACGACGACCACGCGGCCGTCGCCAGGAGACACCAGCGCTCCAGGCTCCGTGGGAATCACGCGCTCCGGATCGCGGAAGAAAGAAAAAATAAACAGGGCCAGGAACACCAGCACAGCGGCTGCCACATACCAATGTAAAAAGCAGCTAAAGCCGCCCAGCGCCAGCAGCGGCACTCCAAAATAGTAGCCTTCTTTGACCATGCTTCCCGGAGTGCACTCCAGCATTCCTGCGCGCGGCATTCGTTCCGCGAGCACACATGGTCATTCTACGACAGAATCGCATGCGATAAAGTCGTTATTGGCCGGAATTGGCCCGCGCGCGTACGATACGCGCGGCAATCCGCTCCATCTCATCTTTACAGTGGAGCTTTAACTTTTTCAGTTTGATTTCTTCCAGGAGGTCTTCCGAATTCAGGTAGGGCGATCTGGAGATTTTCTGGAGTTCTGCTTCGTATTGCCGGTGCTGCTCTGCCAGACGCTGATACTCGGCGTCTGTTTCGAAGGGTATGTCCCGAGGTAACCGCTGCGCACTTGCCATGCGTTCCTCCTGACGTTTCCGTGAATGGGATGTGAGCACTACATGAACGCACGATAGCACTCTGGCTCGGCGCGTCAAGAGGGTATTTATGTATTCCCGTCCTAGCCCCCGAGTTTTATCTCCATCACAATCGCAGCCTCCTCCGGATGGTGGTAATAACCCGCGCGCCTCCCAGTTTTGGAAAACCCGTGCCTGGCATAGAACGTCATTGCGATCTTATTCGACTCGCGAACCTCTAAAAACACGCGACTTACCTGTCTCGCCAGAAATTCCCGTAGCGCTGCTTTGAGCAATGCCCCACCCTCTCCTCTTCGTCGCTTCGTTGGAACGACGGCAAGATTCAAAATCTCGGCCTCTTCCGCCACTTGCCGCCCGATGATGAAACCATTGACTTTACCGTCGTCTTCGCTCACCAGCGCCAGCATCCCGCGCCAGCCAAGCAACTCCCGGAAACCCCACTCCGTCCATTGCGCCGCTTCAGGCGATCCTCGCAGAATCTCCGCAGCCGTCGCTGCGTGCGCTTCGCCAAACGCACGGATCGTCGCAACAATAGAATCGCGTTTTGCTTTAGCGGCCATGCGCCGCGTTCCCCTTCCAGAAGATCTCCGCGTCCGAACGCCTCACATAATTCGCATCCAGCGCCAGCGCGTCTGTAAACCGCCCCTCCGCCAGCGCCGCCAGTCCCAGCCGCCCGATCATCGGCGCACGCACGCTCGAAACGCTCTCCACTTGTTCGCCGCGCCTCTCTCGCGCTTTCCACGCTTCTTCAGCGACAATGCACTCCGCGTCCATCGAGACCCACGAAATCTTTTCACTCTTAGCAACTTCCGCGGCACCTTCCACAAACTTCCCCGGCGCAATCACCATTTCGTCTCCGGACCGGGCCAAGTCCTTCCCATTCCGTCTGTAAACGGCTCCAAACACTTGACCGCGCTGAGCGTTGAAAAATGCCGCCACCCAAGCAGTTTCCCCTGAAGCTTCCACACCCACTGCTTCCAGCCGCGAAACCGCCACAATCCTTTTTCCGTAAACCTCTGCCCAACCCTTAACGCTTGTCAGTCCGACTCGTACGCCTGTAAACGATCCTGGTCCGGTCGCCGCCGCGTACGCGTCCACATCCTGCATCCGAAGCCCGCCGCCCTCAAGGCACTGCCGAACCGCCGGAAGCAGCCATGACGAATAATCCTCTTCCGATTCATGGGCCAAGACTTTCAAGACAGCCTCGTCCCGCAGTACCGCCACGCTGCCCCTTGCATCACACGTATCTATCGCCAATGCAATCACATCCGCATTCTACAGCACTCCCCCATTCCGCAGGGAAGCACCCGTGAGGACAGCCGTCCTCTCGTCCGGGTAATCATCGGCCGCAACTCTTCCCAATCTGACACTGCGACTAAAAACTCGTCGCCCTAAGCAATTCTGCTGCCAAATTTGCAATTCGTTTTCCCTATCCTCCTGATTCCACGGGATATATCTTGACTCTTGCGGCACAACCCTATACACTCCTCATGCATCTCCGAGGGGGCATCCAAACATTATGGACTATAAGATTGGCGACAAGGTCGTCTACCCGAATCATGGTGTGGGGATTGTTGAGCAGATTAGTTATGGAGTTTTAAATGGTAGAACCGAACGTTACTTCATGATCCGCATTGTTTCCAGCGGCTTGCGTGTCATGGTTCCACAATCCAACGCCACGGCCGTAGGCCTTCGTTCCGTTATTCGTTCCGCGGAATCCAGCAAGGTCCTGGGCTTTCTCGAAACCGGCAAACTCAACTCTCATCACGACTGGAAACACCGCTTCAAGGAAAACTCGGAGCGCATGCGCACCGGGTCCCTCCTCGAAGTCGCCGTCGTCCTCAAGAGTCTCGTTTCCCTCAGCCGCAACAAGCCCCTCTCCTTTCGCGAAAAGAAAATGCTCGAACGCGCCAAGTACCTCCTCGTCAGCGAGATGGCTACTTCCCGAAACACCACGGCCGAAAACGCCGAAGCCACGGTCGTCAAGTCCCTGGCCAAGGCCAAGCTCACGTTCCCGGTGATGACCGAGAAATTTGAATAGCCCTTGCCGCCTCCGCGGCACTTCGTCCCCTGCGGGCAGCTTGTTCCAAGCTGCCCGCTTTTTTTTTGCCCATCGTGGGGCCTACTCGCGGAAAGGTAATTGAACCGGTCGGGCAAAAGACTTCTTGTGGCTGTTGTACCAAACATATTTGCAACAAGCTTGGTCCCTCTGCTCTTCCCAAAGCGAGCCATCCTCAAATAACACGCTTGCCAATACGAAGGCCCCTCCGCCGCCGTGTTCAAAATTGATGTCCGCCCGGTCCCACGACAGCTTCTTGGTCGCGCCCTCTTTGATCAGCTTGTTCCAACCAAACTCACGGATCGGCCGGCTATCGTCAAAATCCCAGTGGTACCATCTCCAGTGCTCGGTGGCGTCTGCCAGAGCCGCGTTGAAGACCAGCCCGACAATCTTCTTTCCACTGACGTTTCTTATGCGCGTGCTCACTCCACCAGGATCGAATTTCAGAAATCCAACAGGACACCCTGCCGGTGCGCCGGGGTCAGACGCGGTGGTCTGTGCGCACGCAACAGGACATAGCAAAAGTGCGCTCACAGCGGTGCGGGCAACCCAGCTCCAGCTCATGACACAGAACGGCCGCCAGCGGCGGTCGTTCTTCCAACTGTCGATGATTCTGCATGGTAGTCACCCTCCGCAAATGGGACGCCTTCCACGGATGACCGGTTACGGTCTGGTCGTTAAGCAGAGGGATTTCGTCGTTCGGACTACGAGAGCTGATTGAGGGTGATTCCTGCTTCGCGCAGAGTTCGCGCTACCGTTTCCGCAATCTTCGGTGCGCCGGGAGTGTCGCCGTGAATGCAGATGGTTTGGGCGTCCACGCTAACTTCGCTACCGTCGCTGGCGATCACTACGCCTCGCTCCGCGATGCCCAGCGCTTGCCACGCCGCCTCCTCAGGATTGCGGATCAGCGCATCCTCAAATTTGCGCGAGCGCAAAGTTCCATCCGCCTCATATCGCCGGTCGGCAAACGCTTCGGCGGCAACGCCGAAACCTGCTTCTCGAAAGACATCCAGCATCGGCGAGCCGGCAAGTCCGACCAGCACAGCGTCGCGGTTCCATCGCGCAACACCTTTCGCAATCGCCTCCGCCAGTTCGCGATTGCGAACTGCCTGGTTGTAAAGCGCTCCATGCGGCTTGACGTGAACCACACGCGGTCCACATCTGGCCGCCACATCGGCAAGCGTCTTCACTTGCTCGTAAATAAAACTTGAAATCTCCTTCAGCGGCAGCTTCAACTCCAGCCGCCCGAAATTCGCGCGATCGGGATAACCCGGATGCGCGCCAATCGCCAGCTTCCAACGCAGCGCCTGCTCGATCGTTGTCTTCATGGTCTGTTCGTCGCCGGCATGCCCGCCGCATGCGATATTGACCGACGTGATCGAGCGCATCAATGCTTCCTGCGTGCCGTCGGCAATCGCCTCCGGCACCTCGCCCATGTCACAATTCAGGTCAATCTTTGGCTCGCCGCGTTTCATTCCAAAATCAACTCCTCTGACGCGAGAAGTTCTTCCTGTTCTTTTAACAATCCTAGCGCCGCTTCCCACTCAACTCGTTCAAATCGAATCTCATCGCGCGGCCGAAGCTGCCCCAGACTATGGAAGTCCGCGGAAATCACATTGGCAATCTTCGGATACCCGCCCGTGGTTTGCTGCTCAACAAAAAGTACGATGGGCAAACCTCCCTCAGGAATCTGCACGGCACCGAGCGCCACTCCCTCCGAAATCATCTCTCCGCTTGAATTCGCAGGGAGAGCCGTGCCCTGCAATCGAATCCCCATCCGATTCGATTCTTCCGCCACACGATACGTGCTCTCATAAAAAACCTTCTTCGCCGCCTCCGAAAACCGATCGCTCTGCGGGCCCTCCGTGACGCGCAAGATTTTGCGTGGTGTCAGCAACTCCAAAGCTCGCCCCGACAGCCGTCGCTTCACAATTGTGCCAGCGTCTCCAGTGGAACAGGCATCCTTGCCTGTTTTCTTTTCTCCGTCCATGTTCGCCGGACCAATGGTAAGGGCATCGCCTTTCTTCAACGCCCGCCCCTGATAACCTCCAAGGCCACTCAAAATATGCGTTGATGCACTCCCTAAAAAAGGTTTCACCTCAATTCCGCCCCGCACGCACAAATAACACCGCGCTCCCGAACGCGTTGGCCCCATTCGCAGCACTTGCCCCGGTTTCGCGTCGACCGTCGTCCACATCTCGACCGGTTTTCCATCCAACATCGCGCCAAAATCTGAGCCCGCCAGCGCAACCACCGCGCCCTCCGGAAACGCGAGCGCCCCGCCAAGCAGCGTCATTTCCAGCCCCGCTTCCCCCACAGCATTACTCACCAGTTGATTCCCTATCCGAAGTGAAACCGCGTCAGCGGCTCCCGAAGGCGAAACGCCCAGCGGCCCGAATCCCTCCCGCCCTAGATCTTGCACCGTCGTGAAGAGGCCCGGCTCTCGCACCTCGATCACGCTCATGCGCTCTCCATCTGTCCAAAAGGTAAAGTTGTCATCCCGACCGGAGGGGCGACGTCCTTTGTCGTCCTGGAGTGGAGGGATCTGCTTTTTCCTTCGGTTTTCAACTTCGCTCTCGCTCCAACTCCGCAAATCGTTCGCGCGAAATCGGCGTGAATCGCACGTGATCTCCGATGGACAAGAGGCTCAATCCATCGCGCTCAGCCCGGAACATTTTGAGTGGCGTGCGTCCCAGCAATCTCCATCCTCCCGGCGTGGCGAACGGGTACACGCCGGTTTGATTCCCCGCGATCCCCACGCTGGCAACGGGCACGCGTTTGCGCGGCTCCGCCAGCCGCGGCGTCACCAACTCCTTGGGCAATTCGCCGAGGTAGGCAAATCCCGGCACGAAGCCTAAAAAATAAACCATATACTCCACGGAAGCATGCAACTCGATCGTCCGCGCCTCCGTGATTCCGTGCAGCGCGCACACCTCAGCCAAATCCGGACCAAACTCACCGCCATAGCACACCGGGATTTCCAAGTGCCGCGGCGCTGGCAATTTAACCTCAGCAAGCCGCGCAAGATGCCGCCGCAGTGTTGCTTCCAACTCTTCGTGCCGCACCTGAAGCGCATCGAATTTAACCAGCAACGAACAATACGCTGGATGCAAATTGCGGACGCCCGCCACTGGCTCCAATTCGAGCAGCCGCAACAGCCTACGAACATTTTCATTCGCTTGAAGTGTGATCCGACTCTGTAGTGGCGGGGCGGCACCTTTCCCGCCTGTCCCGACCATATCGGGGACCGAGTTGGGAGCCCCGCCTACTTCCTGCTGTTCATCCCGTCCGTCGAAATAAACCAGCAGCGATTGATCGCTGGCAAATTGAAATCGCGCGCCTTCACCCGCCGACGTGTCCATGCTCGCGAAAGTATAACTCACGCCGCAAGGGCTCCAGGTTGCGGAACGTGCGACTGCTAGGGCTGCAAACATCTCTTGCCTTGTCCACCTGAAAAAATAGTTCCTTTTTGAAATACCCAAACAATAATCCCTAAGACTGAGGATTTAGTAAGGCTGTTACAATGACTCCCGACGGGCGGGATGCTCCAAGCTTGGCTTGGTCGAGCCCTCGGGCTCGGTTATAGCCTCTCTGGGGCTACCCCAGGGAAACGTGAATAGCTGGGAATTCGCCGCGTGAGCGTCGCTGCGCGACTACGCAGATTGGCTCACGCAAGGTCAGACTCGTTGGGGCATTCCGCCGTCATCGACCATGCCAAACCCCACGCTTGTCGGGATGCTAGCCACATCCTTTCTCGCCGGCGAACCAACTGTTGAACAAATCACAGCTCGGAGCAGCCATACCCTAGGCAAGAACTGGCATTGGCTTGGCCCTCTGGCCCAACGGTACGTGACGTCTCTTGCCGGGCGCACTCGTCCGCGGCATCGGGAAGTAGTCAAGTTTCTTCTTCATGACGCGGGGTTTAGGCGTGCGCGGGCGAAGCACTTCCATGAATTATCAGTGCACCGATGGATGATCGAACCGCAACGAATGTAGCCCTTTGGAGCGGCCGCGACATGGAATGTTCCGGTCATCGAGTCCGTCGGGGCCTTGGCCGATTGGCTTGGACTCACGATCGGCGAACTTGAATGGTTCGCCGATCTCAAGGGACTGGCCTACAAAAAGAATTTTCCAAAGCTGAGACATTATCATTACCGCGTACTGGCGAAGGACTCTAGCAGCATTCGATTGATTGAAGCGCCCAAGGCACGTCTGAAGGAACTACAGCGGCGAAGTCTGGAGCACATACTTGGCAGGATTCCGACTCATCCCGCGGCTCATGGTTTCGTTAAGAGACGGTCGATCAAAACGTTTGTCGCTCCTCACACAGGCCAGCGCGTGGTCCTGCGCATGGACTTGCGAGATTTTTTCCCTTCGCTAGCGGGTGCGAGGATTCGAGCTTTCTTTCGCACCTTGGGCTATCCGGAAGCAGTCGCCGATCTGCTTGGGGGAATCTGCACGAGCGCCACACCCCGCGACGTGTGGAATGGAGCAGCATTCGACCTCAATCCTGTTTATTTGCGGGCGCCGCGTTCCCTTTATCGTCGGCTACATCTGCCTCAAGGCGCTCCGACTTCGCCCGCGCTTGCCAATCTTTGTGTATATCGGGCCGACTGCCGTCTGGCAGGCCTGGCAAAATCGGTTGGCGCAGCCTACACACGATATGTGGATGATCTGGCATTCTCCGGTGGTGAAGGATTCGAAAGGTGCGCCGAACGATTTGCCGGTCATTCCGCGGCTCCGCGCTCTCGCAGCATTGTCACAGTCTTGTTTTCGCCGCCAGGAAATCGAAGGGCATATCCCAGAGGCGTGCACTCAACAACCTCGCCCGGCCGCTCGTAGTGGCCGGGAAGTTTCGCCCGAACTGATAAATCCGCGCCACGCTCCATCAGCAGCTGTGCCACTGGCAATTCCCAGTCCCCATACTGCGTGACGGCGTGGAAGATTGGCGTCTGCCCTCCGACGCCGGACTCATCTACTGTCGCACGCGCATTGACGTCCGCCCCGCAGTCCAGTAGCAGCTTCGCGGCTTCCACGTTGCCATACTCGGCGGCCACATGGAGCAGCGTCGCTGCGCGAAGCGTGAGCCGACGTGCTCCCGTAGCGCCGAACTCCAGTTCAGGAAATTGCCGGTTCAGCAAGGCAGGGTCAGCGTCCAGTCGCTCCGCCAAAAGATCCAGCCGGCCGCGCAGCAAGTCCAGCACGGGGGGCACGTCATGCTTCGTGACGCCGCCGGCTTTGAGCAGGATTTCCATGCAAGCGCCTAGCTGCGACGAACGCCCATAAGTGCCGATGACATAATCCAGCGCCGTTCCCGGATATTTCCGCCCCGGCTTGTCGCAGTTCGGATTGGCTCCGTGTTCCAGCAGCCATTTGATTGGCGCTGGCTCAACTGTCTCGCAAGGCGCGAAAATGATCGGGAAATATCCGTTCCATTCGGCGTTCACATCCGCGCCATGAGCCAGGAGGAGTTCCATCATCGGAATGCGATGACCAAAGAGCGCAGCACGCATCAACGGCCCGTCGCCTCCCTGATGCACGTCCGATCCGTTTTCGAGCATCCACTTCGCGATGGCCAGCCGCTGTGCACTTGGCGGCTCCCATGGGACGCGACATTCGGCGACCCAGGTGAGCGGGCCGTTTTTGTTATAGCCGAGCGGAGCGCAATGCAGCGCCGGATTATGCGTCATGAGGGTTTTGATGCGCGCGGAGTCGTTGGTATCGATGGCCTGCTTGAGCTGTCCGATCACTTCGAGCGAATCGACGTGGGCTTTCAATCTTGGCCAGCTCGCAAATCCATAGAGACGTGCAATTTTGAACTGCGCCTCGGTGAGCGATGCGGCGCTGCCGGCTCTGAACAAATCCTTGGCTTGATCCTTCAAATGGCGGAGGTTGGGACGATCGGTGAGCGAACGCGGTGCGTCCTGCGAACTGGTCGGCATTGCGACCTCCTTTCATTGCATCGCCCGTTGTCCGCATTCGGGCTGAAAGAAGGTTTGCAAATCTCGACTGCAAAAAGGTGGGCTTCTGCCCTTTCCGCGGACCGGATGCGTCCCTAACGCTGCAAGAATCCTAGCACATCAAATTCGCTATTCAAGCAAGGGCGAGGCTGGGATCGGCGTTGAGTGACGTATCGGCGAGGATTCCAGAGCGAAAGCGGGAATAGGCTGCGGCAGCGATCATCGCCGCATTGTCAGTGGAGAGCGCGCGACTCGGGAAAAACACTTCGATGCCGGCAGCCGTCGCGCGCTCTTCAAACGTCGCGCGTAGCTGCGAGTTTGCGGCCACTCCGCCGGAAACGAGAATACTCTCCGCGGAGAGTTGCTCCGCCGCGTTGAGCGTACGCTCGACCAAATCGCGCACGACCGCGTTTTGAAATTCACGCACCAGTCCGAGGGTTTTGGAACTGCAAAGCGGAAGCAGTTGCTCGAATTTCCGTTCGCCGCGCGCCAGCGCTTCTTCGCGTGTGCGAATTTCTTCGCCATACTCTCCATTTTCGCGAACATGATACAGCACCGCCGTCTTCAGCCCGCTGAAGCTGAAGTCCAGCGCGTTCCCCTTCATTTTCGTGAGGCCAAATTTCACTGGCGCCGGCGCGCCGCTCGCCGCGGCAGCCAGCCGGTCAAGAATCGGCCCGCCCGGATAGCCCAGGCCAAGAAGCTTGGCTACTTTGTCGTACGCTTCTCCGGCGGCATCATCGCGCGTTTGCCCTAGCTTTCGATAACTCAGTTTCGCCCGCGCCTCCTGCACGTTTGGATCTTCCGGCTTCACTTCGTAAAGAACCGTGTGCCCGCCTGAAACAATCAGGCACACCGCCGGCAATTTCACTTCATGCCCCGCTTTATGCGCTTCCAAAAAAACGGCATGCACATGGCCCTCAAGATGGTTCACGGGAACAAGCGGCTTGTCCAGCGCCTCCGCCAGCGTTTTTCCATACGTAATTCCAACCAGCAGCGCGCCCACGAGTCCCGGACCCTGCGTCACGCCAATCGCGTCCACTTCGGCAAGCTTCATGCCCGCTTGCGCCAGCGCTTCGCGGACCACCGGCACGATTTGCCTCAAATGCTCGCGCGACGCCAGTTCCGGCACAACGCCTCCATATTTTCGGTGAATGCCGATCTGCGACGCGACGACGCTGGACAGAATTTCGCGACCGTCGGCAACCACCGCCGCCGCAGTCTCATCGCACGAAGATTCAATTCCCAGAATGCGCGTGCTCATCCAATTTCCGTTTTGTTCTCTACAATTTCAAATTCTTCAAATACTCGCGGAAGTCTCCGCCAAGCTCTTTATTCTGCAGGCCAATTTCCACGGTCGCTTTCAGAAACCCAAGCTTGTCGCCCGCATCGTACGAAATTCCTTCGTAAATGTACGCCCACAGACCATCTTCCTGAGCCAGAATGCGCAACGCGTCGGTCAACTGGATTTCGCCCCCCGCGCCTGGCTTGGTGCGCTCCAAACAATCGAAAATTTGCGCCGGCAAAACGTACCGCCCGGTAATCGCCAGGTTTGATGGAGCCTTTTCCGGCCTCGGTTTTTCGACCAGCTCGCGGACCCTCAGCAGTCGCGCTCCGAACGGCGGCTGCGGCGCCGGCTCGCCATCCACGATGCCGTACAGATGCGTTTTCTCTTTGGGGACTTCTTCGACGGCGATTGCGCCCACTCCGGTTGCGGCGTACACATCAATCAATTGTTTCGTGGCTGGATTCTCGCCTGGAATCAGCACATCTCCCAGCAAAACCGCAAACGGCTCGTCGCCCACCAAGTCTTTTGCCACCAACACGGCGTGTCCCAGCCCCAGCGGCTCTTTCTGCCGCGTGTAACTTACCTGCACCATGTCGCTGATTCGCCGCACCATCGCGGCTTGCTCTTTCTTCCCTTTTTCTTCCAGGAAGCGTTCCAACGTCGGCGCGTAGTCGAAGTGATCTTCAATGGAATTCTTCCCTTTTCCGGTCACGATGATGATGTGCTCGATCCCGGAAACCACGCACTCTTCCACAACATACTGGATCTGCGGTTTGTCCACGACCGTCAGCATTTCCTTGGGCTGCGCTTTCGTCGCGGGCAAAAAACGCGTGCCCAGTCCTGCGGCCGGCAGAACCGCCTTGCGTACTCGGCGTGCTGTGGCGCCTTTCGTCTGTGTCAAATCAGCCATCGGTGCCCCTCGCTGGACTTACTTCTTCTTTGCAGGCTTCTTGTCTTTTCCTTCCTTGGAAGACGATTCCTTTGCGGCCGTTTCCTTCGCGCCAGAGTCTTTTTCTTTGCTCGCGGTTTCTTTCGTTTCCGTGGCCGGGTTGTCGGCTTTGTCTCCGTCGGCGCCGGCTTTCTTTCCGCCGTAATCCGTCACGTACCAACCTGCGCCCTTGAATTGAATCGCTGGCGCGGTAATTACCGATTCGACTTTGCCGCCGCAGTGCGGGCACTTTTTCAGGTGCGGTCCGGAGACGTTTTCAATTTTTTCCGTTTTTCGTCCGCACTTCAAACATTTGTACTCGTACAGGGGCACTGACGCTCCTCCGATGTGTTGCTCAAAACTAAAAGTATAGCATTGCTCTCGCGAATGGCCGCCCTGTAGTGGCCGGTCGAAACCTGTCCCGAGCGGGTCGGGAGACCGTGCTTTCGACTTCTCTTCTGTCGCGCGGTAAGCGCTGGTGGCGATTTCGTGTCGCGCGGCAAACGCGAATGGTAAATGTGTCTCCTGCGCGGCAAGCGTCGCCGGCTTGTGGTGGCGCAGCTTGCTGCGCACCCTTCAAGCGCGGCAAGCGCGAATGTAAACGTGACCGCGTGCTAGACTCGTCTGCATGACCGCGAAGACTTCTTCCTCCAAACCGCTAGAGGCTGCGAACTCGACGGCCGTCGGATGCCTCTACCTTGTCGGAACGCCCATCGGCAACCTGGAGGACATCACCCTTCGCGCGCTGCGCATCTTGAAGGAAGTCGATCAAATCGCCTGCGAAGACACGCGCCACACGCAGAAGCTGTTGACTCACTACGACATTCGCAAGCCGCTGGTCAGCTACCACGAACACAATGAGCTGACGCGCGCGCCGGAACTGGTGGTGGCGCTGGAGCAAGGCGCGAAAATCGCTGTCGTAAGCGACGCGGGCATGCCGCTCGTTTCCGATCCCGGCCATCGCCTCGTCACGCTCTGTTTGCGGCACCAAATTCCCGTGGTTCCGATTCCGGGACCGTCCGCGCTGCTGGCCTCCCTTTCCGCTTCGGGTTTGCCCAACGAAGAATTCCTCTTCGTCGGCTTCCTTCCGGCGCGGAGCGGCGAGCGCCGCCGCGCCCTCGAACGACTGCGCATCGAAGGCCGCACCATCATTCTTTACGAAGCGCCGCACCGCGTCGCAGAGTGCATCGCCGATGCGCGCGAAGTGCTCGGCAATCGCAGCGCCTGCATCGCGCGCGAAGTGACGAAGATGCACGAAGAGTTCCGCCGCGGCAAACTCTCCGAACTCGCCGCTTCTCTCGAGGAACGCCCCGCTCGCGGCGAAATCACGCTTCTGATCGGCCCGGAAGCTCCCGCTGACGCGCGGACACACGCAAATTCCACCCAAAGCCTCGCCGACCGCGTCGAAGAACTGATCCGGCAAGCCAAACTCGACCGCAAGGAAGCTCTGAAGCTGGCTGCGAAGGAGCGCGGCCTGACGCGCCGAGCGGCGTACGACGAAATCGTAAGCGAAAAAGAGTAACCGCGGAGGCGCTCCCCTTTGCAGGCCAAAACAGCGGAGGAACGCTACCCGGACCGTCTTAACAAGTTAAGGCTGCACACTGCGATTCATTTTGTAGAGGCTTCCGCCGGCTGCAATTCGCGGGCGTGGGCGATGAGTTTTTTGAGCTTGCCTTCGATGGAGGCGTCGCCGATGTGTTCGTCCTGGAGGACACCGTCGGCGTCAATGGTGAAGGTGTGGGGAATGGCGTTGACGCCAAACATCTTGGCAATGGGACCGCCAAAAGAACCGTCGCGGTATTGAGGCCAGGTCATTTCGTTCTTGACGATGAAGTCTTTCCACTTTTGCTCTTCGGAATCCAGGCTGACACTGAGGATCACCAACGGCTCGCCCTGAAATTTTTTCGCGACCTGGCGAATATGAGGGAGAGCTTCGCGGCAGGGTACGCACCAGGTGGCCCAGAAGTCGAGAAGAACGACCTTTCCCTGCAAATCGTCCATCGAAATGCGCTGTCCATCGGTCGTGGTGATGGAGAATGGTGGGACCATCCTGGCGCGCGCGAGTTCAGGGCGGCTGATATAGCGGAGGGCGCGCTGGTGGTCGGGATCATCCGTGGCGGCCCTCATCCTCACAAACTGCTCAAATCTGGCCTTGCATTCGTCGTCCCGTTTCAATTGAGCAAGCACTCGCCCATCCACATAGATCGCGTCTGGGAAACCGGGATACGCGGCCAGTGCTTTGCCAAGCTCGTCGTGGGCGCGCACGAAAATCTCTTCCTTGTGTTTCTCCAGCCCCTCCGCCAAAAGGACGGGCGCGAACTGATACTGTGCAATAGCGGCATCCCGTGGTCCCTGAGCCTGCGCTTCCGCGATGATTTCTTCGGCGCCGAGTTCGGCGGTTTTCCAGTCGCCGAGTTCCTTGCCAAGTTTGATCATCTGTTTCTGGCAGGCGACACAATGCCCACCATCCTGTTTGTCGGCTTTCTTGAAGTCGTCCAGAGCCCATGCCGTCTTGCGCTCGTGCAAGGATTTGACGGCATTCACGTACGTCTTGCGAGCCTTTTGGTCGGTGGGTTCGCCCGATTTTTCCTGAGCCGAGACAGGCATTAGAAGAAAACACATTATCAGATTGAAGAGGACAAATCGCATTGAGAACCTCCCGCCGATCTGTCAGCGCGGCGCGGGGAAGCCGCGGGATTGGCATACCGCCTAAAGTGGGATTTTGCCTTGTTCAACTTGCAATATCAATATGGTGTTCCGGCCGGGAGAATCTGAAGCCCGCAGGCTGGGGCATGCCGCGGGCGGACAGCCGTGGGCTGCGTGCTGGCTCGCGTTTACGCCGATAGATGATTGGCGGATGAGCCCGCAAGCCGTAGGAAGACACCATGCACAACGCGATCGCAGCGGACGCCCATGAAGGGAAATGCGTTTTTTGCTTCTGCCCCGACTCGCGCGACAAGCCAACTACGCAACATCGCGCGGCCACGATGCAGCCGAACCTTTACGTTTTCCTCGGAGAGTTCGAGCGCGGCAGCCGTTTCTGAAGTGCTCAGTTCCTCAACGTCTCGCAGCATGACCACGGTGCGGAACTGCTCCGGAAGATCGAGCACGGCGTCTTCCAGGAGGCGGCCGATTTCGGCGCTCGAGGCCATTTGCTCCGGATCCGGCGACGTGTCGGCCATGGTCATGAGAAATTCTCCATCTTGCTCGGACTCCTCCAGTTGCTGGCTGCGGTTGCGCCGGCGGAGGCGAGCCAGCGCTTCGTGGACGGCAATGCGCGTCAGCCAGGCGGAGAACGGTGCACGTGCGGCAAACTGGCCCAAGTGCTGGAACGCCCGGACGTAGGCATCCTGCATCACGTCTTCCGCTTCGGCGTCATCGCGCAAGATCGCGCGCGCAACACGATAAAGCCGCTGATTGTACCGGCGCATAACGAGCTCATACAGGGCGGTATCGCCGGCCTTCACCCGGTCGATGACTTCTTCGTCGGTCCAGCCTTCGGAGCGGGCCTTTTCCAGAGTTCCGGTGGCTTCCATGGCTATTCCAATTATAGAGCGCCGACGAGAAGAAAGGTTACAGGTGACGGAATCGAGAGCACGGCATGCGGATGAAAAACTTTGTAACCATTCGGGGTGCTCGCCGCTCCCCTAAGTGGGGGGGAAGAAATGGCTGAATTCGATGACCGCCTAAACGCGGGATGGTGGGCGCTCAGAATCGGTCTTGGCGTGGGGCCCATCATCACCGGTATCGACAAATACTTCAACAAACTGACCGACTGGGGAATGTATCTGAGCCCCATCGTGACAAGAATTGTACCGGTCAGCGCAACAACGTTCATGCGCGGCGTTGGCGTGGTGGAGATTATCGCCGGGCTGATTGTGCTCAGCCGCTGGACAAAGCTGGGAAGCTACATTGTTATGCTGTGGCTAATCGGCGTTGCCGTGAATTTGCTAATGACTGGCATGTTCTATGACCTGGCCATGCGGGACGTGGAGATTGCGGTTGGAGCTTTCGCGCTTTCGCAACTTAGCGCGTCGCGCGAGCAGTGGACAACGCCAAGACAAGGAGCGTAAAGAGCGTCAAGTTCGCAGTTTGTTGTGACCCGGTAATACGATCGAAAATAAAACTGAATCGGAGGAACCTATGCGGAAATTTGCTTCGTTTCTTGTGCTGGCTGGGCTGAGTGCGATGCCTGCGCTGGCTGCTGTGGAGAGTTACAAAGATGTGCCGGTCGTGGACGTCAACTGCTCGAAGAAAGTAGCCGCCGATCCGGACTCCCATCCGCGAGCCTGTGCATTAAAGTGCGCAGCGAGCGGATTCGGAATCGTGACGAAGGACAAACAATTCCTGAAGTTCGATGCCGAGGGAAACACGAAGATCGTGGAGGCGCTCAAGGCATCTGACAAAAAGGATCATCTTCGCGTGGATGTCAGCGGAGACCTGCAAGGCGACACACTGAAAGTCACGTCGATCAAGCTACTGTAATCCGGTGGCGGGATTCCTGCGCACTGGGAGGAAAATCTCCCAGTGCGCAAGACAGTGAAGGCGGCCCGCTTTTCTCGGTCAATTAGGGCGTCCCACCGATGATCGCACTCTCTTCTTCACGGCACATTGTCAAGGCTGGTCGAGGAGCTGTCCGGAGAGTTTTTGTCGCAACCGGCGTTGAGATTACAAACATAAAACTGCGTCACGGGATGGACTTCCAAACTGTGGAGTGCCAGCAACTCGCCTTCGCGGCCGGGAAACTGCAGTCATCTTTAGTATTCAAGTGGACGTTATCGACCATCAGCTGTCCAACAACTTTGACTTGCCGCCCCTGCCAAGAATTCACGCGAGCAAAGGTCCACTTAGGGCCACGCGTGTGCGGGGTCATCTCAGCGACGACGCTGGTCTTATCCATTTCCGTGGGCTGGCCGAATACCGGCTGCGGTTTATGTTGCAAAATCTGTTGCGCCAATGCCGGGTCAAAGCCCAGGCCGATGTGGAAGTCATAGCTGCCCGGAAGTTGAAGTTTGCAATTCGTGGTTTCTCCGATCGAGGGTTGGCCATTTGCCCCTTTGCCGGTGTCTTCCACGAAGTAAAGAAAGGCGATGACGGTAACGATGTTCCCTTCGCCAAGATTAGCCAGCGCCGGGGCAGACTTCGCATGGTTGCTGCTGTGCAAGGTCTTTGGAATCTGACCCTCCAGCGACTTGAAATCAGTTCCACTCAAGAACGCCGTGGAGGCCAAGGCTGCACCTGGAACCTGGTTCTTCAGGAAATTCAGGTACGCGTCGTACTTGTGGGCCGATTCGGTGCACCCCGTTGGAAATTGGGCATGGCACGTTTGCGTGGTCAGGCTTGCTGGATTGCAGCCTGTAACTGCTTTCTGCTTTGCAGTCAGTTTGGTGAGGTCGTGAGCGCGATCAGCGTACAGGCGGGCGGGAATGCCGAGCAGAAGAATCAAGCCGATCAATCGAATGGATTTCTGCATGGTTCCTCCTTGAAAGCATCGGAAGGCCGGTGGACCCTGAGCAGATGCGAATTGCGACAGTATATATCACTGAGTGAGCTATACGTAAATGTAATTTGCAGGTGCCCCAGGAGCAATGTCGAAGCTGCTTGATATCGGGTAGTGATAATGCCACCGAATTCGTTTCAGCGTGTCCGTGAGACCAAGGAAGGCGTTGTCGAACGCAGAGAATCAGTCGCGCAGCGCGCGGGCTGGGTCCGTCCGCGTGGCGCGCCAAGCGGGCAAGAAACACGCTGCTAACGAGGCGATGGTCATCACCGCGAGCGTCGAGCCGAACACCAGCGGGTCGCGTGGGCTGACCTTATATAGGAGATTCCCTAGCAGCCGCGTCAATGCAAGCGCCACCGCCGCGCCGAGCAGCACGCCGCCTGCCGTCAACACCAAGCCGCGCGACATAACCAGGCGCAAGAGATTGGAGGCGTCCGCACCAAGCGCCATGCGCAGCCCCAGCTCGCGGGTGTTCTGCGAAACTGCATACGACATCACACCATAGAGTCCGATGGCGGCGAGCAGCAGCGCGAGTCCACCGAGGGTGCCAACCAAAGTGACGGCCACCATTTGCGGCGACGTCGAGCGGTCCACCTGCTCCTGGAGCGTGATCACCTCGTACAGGGCAAGATTCCCATCCAGTCCGTGCACCTCGCGGGACAGCGCCGCGGCCATCGTCTGCGGGCTGAGCGCGGTTCGGATAAACAAGCCCGCGCTGCGTGAAAAATTCTGACGCAGAGGCACGTAGAAAAAAGGCTTCGGCGCCTCCCGAACGCTCTGGTATTTGGACTCTTTTGCCACACCGACGATCTGCATCCATCGGCCCTTGACCTGGACGCGTTCGCCGATCGGATTCCTGCCGCGCCAATAGCGCGTGGCCATCGTTTCATTCACGATGGCCACCGGGGCGGCCTTTTCGTCGTCGGCGCGCGTGAATTCGCGGCCTGACAACAGGGGGATGCCTATCGTCGCGAAATAGCCCGGCCCCACTTCGTTGTACTCCACGGTGGGCTGCTCCTCAGGCAGGAGTTGATAGCCATCCACGGCAATCGGTGTCGAAGAATAACTTCCGTAGCTGAGAGGTGTCATTCGCGCGAACGCTGCCGACTCCACCCCGGGCAGGGCCTTCACGCGCAGCAGGAGCTCGTCTTGGAAAGACTGGGCGCGCGGCCCATCGTATCCCGCGGACACCAAACTGACGGCGGTGTCCAACACATCGCGCGTCGAAAAACCGGGGCTGGTATTTCGAATTTTCTGCAGGCTCTGCAGCAGCAGCCCGGCTCCGACCAACAAAACGAAACTCAGAGACACCTGCGTCACCACCAAGCCCGAGCGGACCCACGCTCTTCCGCGGGCCCCAACAACACCTGACGATTCGGCCTTCAATGCGTCGGTAAGATCGATCTTGCTGGTCTGCATCGCGGGAACCAGACCGAGCAGAAGCGTCGCGACCACGGAAACTGCGGCGCTCAGCGCCAGAACGCGCCAATCGATTTCGCCCGGCAGATGCATGGACACGCCGCCGCGCGCGGGAAAAAGCAACACCAGCGCGTGACGACACCAGTACGCCACGAGGAGTCCGCCAGCTGCGCCAAAAGCCGAGAGGATCAGGCCCTCGGTAAAAAGTTGCTTCAGGAGCCGGCCGCGACCGGCGCCAATGGCAAGCCGAACCGTCATTTCATGCCGTCGCGCGAACGATCTGACCAGCAGCAGATTGCCGACGTTCGCGCACGCTATGAGCAGGACGAAAACAACGACGGCGAGCATTATTTCGAGCGTGGGAAGCAGGGTGCGTGCATTGTTGAAGGGCGTTTGCCACAGCGGCCAGAGCTGGATGGCGCGCCCGCGATTTGTTGTGGGATACTCCGCCTCGAGGCGTCCGGAGATTGCGGCGGCTTCCTGTTGCGCTTGTTGCAGCGTGACTCCAGGCTTCAGTCGCGCGTAGGCTTCGATCCAGCGCGCGCCGCGATCTTCGAGTTTGTAACCGCCGGCTTCAAAAATGTCCTCCATCGAAGCGGGCACCCAGAACTGCATTCCCCAGCCGACAAACGTTCCGAAAAACCCCTCCGGCGCGACGCCGACGATCGTATGCACCACGCCATTCAAGCGTTGCGTTTTGCCGACGATTTGCGGATCGCCTTTGAATCGTCCTTGCCACAGCTGATAACTGATCACCGCGACCGGATACGCGCTTTGACCTGTGTCTTCCCCTGGAAGAAATCCGCGGCCGAGAAGCGGATGGACCCCAACGGCATCAAAATAATTTGCCGACACGATGCTCCCAGTGGTGACCTCGGCCCGGTCGCCGATGCTCAGCGTGGTGCCGGTAATTTTGCTGACGAATAGCGTGTCGCAGAGCGTGCAGCTGCGTTGCAGATCCAGGAAATCGGGCCAGGAAAGCGGATTGCCTCCGGCTTCGCCTCTCGTGGTTCCACCTATGGCCACCAGCCGCTCTTGGTGCGTAACCGCCGGGTACGGACGGAATAGAATTCCTTCGACCCAACTGAAGACAGCAGCGTTGGCGCCGATTCCTAAGGTTAGGCAAAGGATCGCGAGAACAGAGAAACCAGGACTGCGCCGGAGCATGCGCAAGCCGAAGCGGAGATCTTGCAAAGTGGTCTCAATCATGTGGAGCCCTCGCTGGTCGCGGTAGATTTCCTTGGTTTGCTCGATACCGCCGAAACTGTGCAGCGCCTCTCGCCGTGCGTCTTCAGCGTTCATGCCTTTGCGCAGGTTTAGCTCTACGGCCATCTCCAAGTGCGAACGCAACTCCTCGTCCAGGTCGTCTTCGAGACGACGGCGGCGGAAGAGTGCAGCGAATCGGTTGAAGAATTCGCGCATAACTTAAGGACTTCTTAACACCCGGGAGAAGGCTTGCGCTCCTTTAGACGTTCAACAGGAGAAAGGGGGAGCGTAGCACATTCCTGTTGGGCGTCAACAGGGGACTTGGAGAAGTCCGCGGGTCTTCGGCCGAACTGAAGCCAAACCCCAAGGTTACAGTAGCGTAACCTTTTTGATTCGCGGCAGTTATATTGTAAAGGCAACGATGGCCACGCGACGACCGGCGCGAAAGCTTTCAGCGAAAGGCGCGGGTGAGGGTGTGCCCGCAGAGGCGAGGGCAAGCGCCGCAGCCGGGTCCCCAAAGGAGCGCGTGCTGGTGGAAGCGGCGCAGAGCGATCCAGCGAGGTTTGATGCGCTGTACGAACTGCATTTCGAGCGCGTGTATGCGTTTGTGGCAAGCCGGACGCGGGACAGGGCCACAGCCGAAGATGTGACGTCGGAAGTGTTTCACAAGGCGTTGGCCAATTTGGCGAGTTATGAGTGGAGAGGCGTGCCATTTGCAGCGTGGCTGCTGAGGATTGCGGCGAACGCTATCGTCGATCACGCCAAACGTGCCGCGCGGGAGTTCCCTGCCCCGAACGATCCGCTAGAGCCGGCCAACGATCCAGATGTGCAAGCCTCCGAGATGCGCGTTATTGAACATCGAGCGAAGTTGTTCCGGCTGGTGGGGCAGCTTCCGCCGGTCCAAAAGCAAGTGGTGTACGAGCGATTTGTGGAACAGCGAACCATAAAGGAAATTGCGCGGCGGCTAGGAAAGACGGAAGGAGCTGTAAAGCAATTGCAATTGCGAGCAGTGCAGAATTTGCGGGCGCAGATGGAGGGCGGCCATGGTTAAGCGCTCCCTCGCCTTACAGTTGGATGAAGTGGTGCAGGCAATGCTGGTGTCGCTGCAGCCGCGCCCAGAGAAAGCGCCGGACCGGGAGTTGGCTTCGCTGGCGCGCGTGGCCCAAGAGTTGTGCGTGCTTCCGCGCGAAGAGTTTCGAGCAGCATTAAAGTCCGATTTGCAAAGGAGAGCATCCATGAGCGAAGGTACAGCAGCAAAAGCAGGGACGGGGGAGGAACAAGCCAGTGCGGTTCATTACATGCGGCCGGGATTGACAGCCATCACGCCGTACGTGATCGTGCGGCCCGCGGATCGATTCATCGAGTTCCTGAAAAGCGCATTCGAGGGCGTGGAGCGCATGCGGATGCCGGCGCCGGACGGAACGATCATGCACGCGGAAGTGGCGATCGGCAATGGGGCGATCGAGGTGAGCGACGGAAACGAGCAGTATCCAACCGCGCCGCAGGCGATTCATCTGTATGTGGATGACCCTGACGCCACGTACGTCCGTACCCTGCAAGGCGGCGCCACTTCCTTCTACGCGCCGACCGACGACCATCCTTCAGGCGACCGCTGGGGCGCCGTCAAAGACCCCTTCGGCAATCACTGGTACATCGCCAAGCCTCGTGGATGGACGCCGGGGCCGGAGGGCCTACGGTCAGTCCAACCGTATCTCCACTTGCGGGAGGCGCACAAGATGATTCCATTTTTGGAGGCGGCCTTCGGCGCCGAGGATCTGGGAACTCACAAGTCGCCAGAGGGTTTGGTCCTGCACGCCACGATTCGAATCGGGAACGCGACGCTGGAAATTGACGAAGCGCACGGGGAAAACCACCCGATGCCCTGCCACCTGCACGTGTACGTGCCGGATACGGATGCGGTTTATGCGCAGGCACTGCGGGCGGGAGCGAGTTCGATTGAGGCGCCGCGCAACGCGCCTTATGGCGACCGCGCCGCGGGAGTGAAAGACGCTTGGGGAAATAGCTGGTTTATTGCGACATGGCTGGGGAAGTAACCCACTACAAAGAACAAAGATGGCGGCGTCCCGACCGGGTCGGGATAAGTGCCTCCGCCTCTACGACAGGAACGAAGAGAGATTCCTAGCAGCGCTCGGAATGACGGGCGAGTGATTAAGCAGCGGATTCGGAGCGGAAAACGCGCTGGAAACGCGGGCCGGTGAATTGGACGCCGACGAGTTTTTCTCTTCCGGATTGGGAATCGCAAACATGGACTACGCGGCCGTGAGTCGCGAAGTCCGTCTCGTTCATTCTGGTGGCAGAAAAGCGATTTCCGTTTGGTGGGCCGCCAGCCCGTTCGGGCTGGGCGCGCCGCGAGCCGTGTTGTGATAAAGGGATGCGGATTTCGAGGTCGGAGCCGATGGCGACGTCGAAACGCGTGATGAAAGCGGCGCCGTTGCGGCAAAGATTTTCGCTGGAAGTATCTTCTTCGAAGGCGAAGCCGTGGGCGTCGCGGCCGCGGACTTTGAGCGGCAGGCGGACAGAAATTCTACGTTCCGAGCGTTGCTTCGAAACGGTGGTGCTCGCGAGCGGGACCATGGGCTGGGTCCTCCTCTATCTCTACAACGACGCGGCCCTCGTTTGTGGCGACCGCGGAGCGGTCATTTTTTTCGTCGGCCGTAGGACGGTCAACGAAAAAGCGTTCCACACTTTCGAGGACTTCACTGGGCGTTCGCGCCGCATGTACAATCCGACGAAGCTCGCTGCCGTTCCCCACGCCATGAGTAAACCAGCAAGCGAACTGCTTCATTTTGCCTACCCCATCGGGCAGGTTGGCATCATTAATTTTCCTATAGTAGCCCATCAGTAAACGGTAGCGGGCGTCGTCGTTGGGAGTGTCGTAGCCGCCCGTTTTCGCGTGTTGCTGCATCTGGGAAAAAATCCACGGGTTGGTGGCGGCGGCGCGCCCGATCATCACGGCGTCGCAGCCGGTTTCGCGCACCATGCGCGCAGCGTCTTCAGGCTTGTTGATGTCGCCGTTGCCAATCACCGGAATCCTTACGGCTTGCTTGACGGCGGCGATGATGCTCCAGTCCGCGGCGCCGGTGTAGCCTTGCTCGCGCGTACGCGGGTGGACAGCGACAGCTTCGACGCCGATGCTTTCGGCCATTTTCGCGACGTCAACGGCGACGATGGAATTTTCGTCCCAGCCGGCGCGCAGCTTGATGGTCAGGGGAATTTTCACGGCGGCGCGAACGGCTTTGAAAATATCTTCGAGCAGCGAAAGATCACGGAGCAATCCGGAGCCGCCGCACTTGATGACTTTCTTGGCGGGACAGCCGAGATTGATGTCCACGGCGTCGTAGCCGAGATCTTCGACCATTTTTGCGGCTTCGGCCATAACGGCAGGACTCGCGCCGAAGAGTTGCGCGGTGATGGGATGCTCGTCTTCCTGAAAGTAGAGGTAGCGCAGAGTTTTTTTGGCGCTGCGCGTGATGCCTTCGGAGCTGGTGAACTCCGTCATGAGCAGGCCGCAGCCACCGAGTCCGCGAATGACGCGGCGGAAGAGCGTGTCCGTCACGCCGGCCATAGGAGCGAGGACCGCGGCGGGGCGGATGGTGAGGTCGCGAATTTGGAAGCTCGCCGGAATCATAAGTTCAGTTTAGGCTGGTGCGCACGGTGTAGCAAGGTGCTGCGTGATCCGTGTTCTTTACTCCGTTGGTCCATGGAGGGTTCGCCCCCGCGACGTCTGGAACCGTGGCCCCCTCCCTCGTTTTTTTGTAAGTGTTGCATCTGAAGGACTTAGACAATGCGCAAGTCATTTAGAATCAACACCTACCTGCGAGGGCGTCGCGTAAGTGTTGCGTCTAAAGAAGTTGGAGGAAACAGAAGTGGACAACAAAACCACATCTCCTTGCCCGCCAACGCGTTCTCTCAGGGCATGAGTTACGCTGGAACTATGTCTCAGGAGCGGGATGACCTTGTCTCCCTCAAAAGAAAAAAAGCGGCAAGAGACCTGCCGCTGTTCCAATTCCACAAAACTACCTGGAAATTATTATAGGCACCCTGCGCATCCGGTCAAGGACAATTTGCTCGGTAGCAGAGAAAACCAGTGCAGGCGGCATTTTAATCGGTGGGTGGCGTCGCGCTGGCGAACGCGAGAATCGCTCCGGCAAACAGCAGCGTGTCCGCAAAGTAGTTGATCCCCTCAACTTTGGCCGCGGTGCTTGGGTCGGACATCTGTGCGATCAGGATCGGCCCATAGATGAACAAGACAAGCAGCACAATCCAGGTACCGAGATAAGTTGCCGCCATCCGCGTCTTCCTGCCCAGCAGAATGCTCGCACCAGCAACGAGAAGAATTGCGCCCGTCAAATAGCCAATGAGCAAACGTCCCGGAATCCACGCGGGCATCAGTTTTTCGAGCGGGACTCCGGGACATCCCGCTGGGTGCAGAAAATGCTCAACGCCAAAAAATAGAGCGGCGATCGCGATCAACACGCGGCCCACGGTTATGAGCTTGCTTTTGCCCGGTCCGCGCATCGCGTTTCCCGCAAGAATCCAGGCTCCGCCCGCGAATGACATTTCGCGGACGACAATCACCCATGGAATCCTGTCTCTGGGGTTGGCCAGAACTCGCGGGATATGCACCATCGCCACAAAAAGAAACATCATGATCCCGAACAGCAGGCCGGACCAGCGTACCTGAATTTTTGTGGCAATGCTCAAGGACGCGGACAGCAACGCAAAGCCGACGAAATACGCCCAAAACAAACGCCACGGCATGTACGAGGGCACGCTGAGCTTGATGAATCTTGCGCCCGAGAGATGCTCCGCGCCGAAGACCGCCAATGGGATGGCGAAACACAAATTGCTCAAGGCTACGATCTTGTCCAGGCCGCCGGCCCGCGCGATATCGGTCTTCGCAGCCCACAGCGCAACAAGGAAAAGCAGGATGCCGGCACTGCACATCGAAACCGCCGTGCGAGAGATCTCAAAAAATGTGGCGAGAATGGTTGTGTGCATGTGGATGCCTGGCATAAGCTCGCGCGCTCTATCCAGAATCTCCTTTTTGGGTTCAAAAACGGTCAGAAGTATACACCCACGCCAACGGCGTTTTTTTGGAATTGAGACGCGGCCACCCGCCCACCAAACCAGCGCCAGCGGCCAACTAGAAAATGGAAAAGAGGAAGACGCCGCAGGGGTTAACAGTCGATAGTAGAAAGTTGAAAAGTAAAGGCGCCGGAAGAACCTCGGTGATACAAAGAACGCACTCGCTTCGTCCAAGGATATCGATTTCTCCGGTTGCCACTAACTT
>WNGJ01000592.1_pt1 | contig 33476 bp, 33 predicted proteins | sample 5400611 | NCBI WGS metagenome assembly WNGJ01 (sample SAMN13153375, study PRJNA577476) | soil metagenome | isolation source: 40 cm soil or saprolite under Garry oak tree replicate 1 | place: USA:California | collected 2016-06-15
CCGCGGACTTCGCGCCCGAGCGTGGTCCAGCCCACGAGCGACAGGATCACCGTGATCGCGAAGAACACCTGCTGGGGCGACCAGTCGCGCGGCAGCGCCGCGGTGAGCGCCAGCCAGATCGGGATCGTTGGCAGCGATTGCAAGAGCTCGATCAGCCGCTGGATCACCGCGTCGGCCGGCCCGCCGAAGTAGCCGGAGATTCCCCCGAGCAGCACGCCCAGGACGATGGAGAAGGTGACGGCGGTGAGCCCGATCGTCATCGACGTCCGGGTGCCGTGGGCCAGCCGCGTCCATTGATCGCGTCCCAGACGGTCGGTGCCCAGCAGGTGCAGCCGCTCGCGGCCGTCGGCCGCGGCGGCGCCGACCAGATGGATTCGCGTAGGAATGATGCCGAGGAGGCGATACGAGTAGCCCGTGACGAAGAAGCGGACCGGAACCTTCCGGCTCTCGTCGACCCGCCACTCCATGCGCAAGGTCGTCGGGTTGCGCTTGCCCACGACGTCGGGCACCCACGGGGCCGGTCGCCAGCCGTCGAAGACGTGGAGGCGCTGGATAGGGATGAAGGCCAGGCGCGCTTCGGTCGCCTCCGGATCCTGCGTGCTGAAGAAATCGGGGCACAGCACGACGACGTAGAGGAGGAGTAGCACGAGCGCGCTCACGAGCGCCAGGCGGTGCTTCCGGAACCGCCACCAGACCAGCCGCCAGTTCGAGGCGACCGAGACACGATCTTCGGCGGTCACCGGTGCCGCGGGCGCCAGCACGCTCATCTCATCGCTCTCCGAGCCTGATCCGCGGATCGAGCCAGGCCAGGAGGATGTCGGAGACCAGCGTACCGACGATCGTGAGGAAGCAGTAGATGAGCAGGATGCTTCCGGCCAGGTACATGTCCTGATTGATCAGCGCCCTGAGCAACAGGGGACCGATGTTGGGAAGATTCATGACCGTCGCCACGATCAGGCTGCCGGAGAAGAGCGCGGGAAGGTACCAGCCGATCGTGCTCACGAGTGGATTCAGCGCCAGCCGCGCCGGGTAGCGCACCACCAGCCGCCACTCCGATAGCCCCTTCGCGCGCGCCGTCGTGACGTAGGGCTTGTTCAGCTCATCGAGCAGGTTGGCGCGCATCACCCGCGTCAGCCGCGCGGTTCCGGCCACGCCGAGAACGACCGCGGGGAGCCAGACGTGCTTGAGAAGGTCGAGCACGCGGGCAACGCTCCACGGCGCCTCCACGAAGTCGGGCGAGAACAGCCCCGTGACCGATATGCCGAAGTAGGCGAAGGCGCCCCACATGAGGACCAGCGCCAGCATGAAATTGGGCGTCGCCACGCCGACGTAGTTGACCACGGTTAGCAGGTAGTCGACGGCCGAGCGCGGGTGCATCGCCGAGTAGATGCCGGCCGGGATCGCGACGATCCAGGTGAAGACGAAGGACAGGAGCGCCAGGACCATGGTGAGCACCAGGCGCTCGCCGATCAGCTCGGCATTCGGGCGCTGGTACTCGAGCGAGAGACCGAGGTGACCCTTCGCGAGATTCTCCATCCATTTCAGGTACTGGACCCATATCGGTCGGTCGAGCCCGTACTCGCGCCGGAGCGCGTCGACCTGCTCGGCGCTGATGGAGCTGCCCGACGACGCGAGCGTCGCCACGTAGGTCGTGAGGAAGTCGCCCGGCGGCGCCTGCACGATCGCGAACACGGTGACCGAGAAGAGGAAGAGCAGTGCCGGCAAGAGGACGAGCCGCTTCAGGACGTATCGCGTCATCGGCGCCCTATCTTCGCATGGCCCCGGAAAGGCCCTTGACAGAACCGAACGGTCGTACTATTTTGCTGCCATGGCAACGGTGAGCCGGAGCTCGTCGAGGGCGCGAGCCGCGTCCAAGGGCGCAGAGACGCGCGAGGCGATCCTGGCTCACGCGCTGGGCCTGGCGACGCGGATCGGCTTCGAGGGGCTCACGATCGGGCGGCTCGCCGAGGATCTCCGGATGTCCAAGAGCGGTCTCTTCGCCCACTTCCGCTCGAAGGAGGCTCTCCAGCTCGACATCCTCCGCATGGCGGGCGCTCGCATGGTCGAGAGCGTCGTCAAGCCGGCGCTCACGGTTCCGCGCGGTGAGCCGCGCGTGCGCGCGCTCTTCGAGCGTTGGCTCGCGTGGGAGCAGTCGCCGAGCTTGCCGGGCGGCTGCCCGTTCATGGCCGCCTCGTTCGAGCTCGACGACCGGCCCGGGCCGGTCCGTGATTTCGTCGTCCAGAACCTGCGCGACTGGATGGACACCCTCGCCGGCGCCGCCCGCATCGCGGTCAACGAGGGCCACTTCCGTGCCGACCTCGACTGTGAGCAGTTCGCCCACGACTGCCAGGGGATCGGCCTTGCGTTCGTTCACGCCTCGCGCTTGATGCGCGACCCCAAGGCCCACGCGCGGGCCGCCAGCGCGTTCGAGACCCTGCTCGACGCCTGCCGTGCTCCCGGGTACGCGACCTCGCATCCGTCCGCCGCCGCTTCGCGCGGCCGGCGCCGCTAGACTCGAAAGGAGAATCACCATGACCGACGCCGAATACCTTGCGATGGAGAAAAGCACGATCGTTCGATCTTCTCCCCGCTCGCGCTGGCTCCCGCTCGTGAGAGCGAGTCACCGCACGCTCTCAGCCGTCGCGCCCGCGCTCGCGGCGAGGCGCGCGGTTCGACTCTTCACGACGTCGCCGCGCACGCGACGGCCGGCAGCGGAGGTCGATCTTCTGGAAACCGCGCGGGCGCGGCCGATGCAGGTCGGCGAGCGTCGGATCGAGAGCTGGGTGTGGGGCACCGGTCCGAGCGTGCTGCTCGTTCACGGCTGGGGCGGCCGTGGCGCTCAGCTTGGCGCGCTCGTCGGCCCGCTCGTCACAAGGGGCTTTTCGGTGGTGACGTTCGACGCGCCGGGCCACGGAGCGTCAGACGCGGGCACGGTCACGATCCCGGAGATCACCACCGCGATTCGCGCCGTCGCCCGGTCGCGTGGGCCGCTCGCCGCGCTCGTCGCGCACTCGGTCGGAGCCACGGCCGCGGTGCGGGCTCTCTGGGAAGGCCTCGACGCGGGCGCGGTCGTCCTCCTCGCGCCCGCCGCCGATCTCGTGACGCCGGCGCTCCGCTTCACCGAGACCTTCGGATTCTCCCGCGAGGTGAGAGAGCGGATGCACCGGCGGCTCGAAGAGCATGTGGGACGATCCTGGTCGGTCTTCGACGCGATCGAGCTCGCGCCCGCGCTGACGGCGCCGGTCCTCGTGATCCACGACCGCGGCGACGCGGAGGTTCCCTGGCAGCACGGCGCGGCGATCACGCGCGCGTGGCGCGAGAGCGAGATGCTGATGACCGAAGGGCTCGGGCACGAGCGGATCCTGCGCGATCCCGACGTGGTCGCGGCGGCGGTGGCCTTCGTCGCCGCGCGGACGGCCGAGCGCGGCATCGCCGCGACGGTCGACGGCGATCCTCAGGCCACGCCCCTGGAGATTCTGATGGCGGGTTGAGCCTCCGCTATCGCGTGAAGAAGAACTGCTCGGCGCGCGCGTTGCCCGGGCTTCGCAGCGGCCAGTCGTTGCCGAGCGCGGTCGGCACGTTCCTGAACTTCGCGTTGGTCACCACGACGCCCTGCACCATCGGGGTCAAGCCGATCGTGCCGACCTCCCAGAGGTTGTCGACCCAGATCCGGAACAGCTCCTGCGCGAGCTTCGCCTGCTGCTCCGGCCCGACGGCCTTGGCCTGGTCGACGATCTCCATGATGCGCTTGACCGGCGCGGGCGGCTCGACGCCTTCGGCACCCTTGGTCTGCGCCCAGCGGCCGTAGAGCGGCCCGAGCGTGAGGATCGGCGAGTTGCGCGGATCGAACTTCGCGTTGCCGGTGAACGGGAAGCCCGTCGTGTCCTCGTTCCACATCTCGGTCATCAGCTCGTTGTTGTCGCGCATCTTGAAGTGGAGCGCGCGCTCCCGGAGCTGGACGACGGTCTTCACGCCGACCTTCTCCCAATCCCTGGCGACCAGCTGCGCGACGTCGGGCCAGGCGGCGAAGGCCGGGACGACCGAGAGCTCCAGCACGACCCGCTTCCCCGACGGCAGGAGGCGTGTCCCGTCCGAGTCGCGCTTGGTGAGGCCGAGCTGGTCGAGGAGCTTGTTGGCCTCCTCGGGCTTGTACTGCGTGTGCTTTTTCGCGTACTGATCGCCCGGAAAGTACGGATGCCCAGGGGACGGCACGCCCTGGCGCGCCTCGCCGAGCCCGAGGAAGACCGACTCTTTGATCTGATCGCGGTTGATGCCCTCGGAGAGCGCGACCCGGAACTCCCTGGTGGCCATGAGCTTGCCGAGGTCCGCGTCGGCCTTGTAGGTCTGGTTGAACTGGATGACCGCGTCGGCCCCGCCGAAGGTGGGCCAGGTGATGACCCGGTACTTCCCGGTCTTCTCGTTCTCCTTGAAGACGGGATAGTTCGTCATCTGGATGTGGCGCTCCTGCATATCGAACTCGCCGGCGATCGCCGCCAGGTTCAGCGCCTGGATGTCCGCGAAGAACGTGAAGCGGACCTCGTCGAGATACGGCAGCTGGTTGCCGCTCGGATCGACCCCGACGAAGTACGGATTCCGCTTCAGCGTGAAGACCTGGTCGCTCACGCGCGTCGCCGGGGCCCATGCCGCCATCGTCGGGCGCTCCGGGTTCTCCGGCGGCGCGTTGCGCGCGGCGAAGAGCTCCGTCCACGTCTTGAAGCCCGCCGCGGCGACGAGCCTGTCGATGTCGTCCTTCTTCGCGTAGGTCGGGTGGAACTTCTTCAAGTAGTGCGCGGGGAGGAAGACGGCGTAGGTCCGGTCACCCCCGTCCTGGTTCGCGAGCGCGGTGAGCAGCAGGGTGTTGGGCTGCTTGTAGCTCCACCGCACCGCCGTCGGGCTCACCTTCTCGACCGTGGCCGTGGTGCCGTCGGCGTTGCGCATCCAGGACGGGATGGCCGGCACGAGGTCCTTGTTCAGGAGGACGTCCTGGTACCAGAAGACGATGTCGTCGGCGGTGAACGGGGCGCCATCCGACCATTTGGCGCCCTGCCGAAGCTTGATCGTCCAGACCCGGAAATCCTTCGACGACTCCCAGCCCGCGGCGATCTTCGGCTCGATCTTGGCGCCGTCCGGCGAAAAGCGCACGAGCGCATCGTAGACGACGCGGACGTAGTTGTTGGAGTCCGCCGGGCCGAGGAACGCGCGCCGCCACACGCCACCGTATTGCCCGGTGCGCTCGACGACCGGAACGACGAGCGGATCGGCGGGAAGGCGCTTGTCGACCGGCGGAAGCTTGCCGGCCTTGACCTGCTCGGCCAGGGTGGGCGCTTCATGGAACTTCGTCGGCTGAGCGGTCGCCGTGCCGATCAGCATCATCAGCAGGGCGATCGGCATCGTCGGGCGTAGCCAGAGGTCGGGGCGCATGAGTGTCCTCCTGTTGGAGTTCGGCTGACTCTAGCGCCCAACCCGGGCATGGCGCAAGGGTCGGCGGCCGCTCTCGAACGAGGGCGGACTTCCTGATCGTAGTCTCGATGCCTCACGCCGGTGCGATACTGCCTGGTGCGGTGCAACCCGAAGCGCTGATCCAGGGCCTTCTGTGGTTCGCGGCGTTCCTGTTCTCGACGACCGTTCACGAGGCCGCTCATGCGCTGGCCGCGCTCCGGGGCGGCGATCCGACGGCCTATCTCGGCGGTCAGGTGTCGTTCTCGCCGCTGCCGCACATCCGCCGTGAGCCGATCGGCATGCTGATCGTCCCGCTCTTGACGGCGTTCACCAACGGCTGGGCGGTCGGCTGGGCGAGCACGCCGTACGATCCGGTCTGGGCCGCCCACTATCCGCGCCGGGCCGCCACCATGGCGGCGGCGGGCCCGGCCGGCAATCTTCTCATCGCGACCGTCGCGTTCGTCGCGATCAGAGGCGGCCTGTACCTGGGCTTCTTCGAGTCTCCCGACCACGTCACGTTCTCGCATCTCGTCGAGGCCACGAACGGCGCCGGCTGGCTCACGGCGCTGGGCGATCTCCTCTCGGTCCTGCTCGTGTTGAACGTCCTGCTCTTCGTGTTCAACATGCTGCCGTTCCCGCCGCTCGACGGCGCCTCGGCCATCGGCGGCGTCTTGCCGGAGCGCGCGGCCCTGGCGCTGCGAGGCTTCACCGCGAACCCGATCTTTTCGATCCTCGGCATCTTCATCGCGTGGCAGGCATTCCCAAACTTCGTGGGCCCGATCTTCGGCGCGTTGCTCATGCTGATTCATCCCGCCGACCGCTACTTCTAAGTGTCGGCGCCGGTGATATAAGGACGGCGGTGGAGTTGCGAATCGACGGCGCGACGATTTTCTGGGAGTCGGTCGGCGAGGGTCGGCCGTGTATCTGCTTGCACGGTGGGCCGGGGACCGATGCGTCAGGGCTCGCCCGCATCCTGAGCCCGCTGGCCGCCGAGCTCGACCTGCGCTTGATCTTTTACGACCACCGCGGTCACGGGCGGTCGGAGTGGGTGCCGGTCGAGCAGTGCACGCAGGATCAGCTCGTGTCCGACGTCGAAAGCGTGCGACAGGCGCTCGGGCTCGGCCCGGTCCACGTGCTCGGGATCAGCTGGGGCGGCTTTCTCGGTCTCATGTACGCCGCGTGCCATCCGGCGTCGGTCCGTACCCTCGCCGTCGTCGGCGCTGCGGCCAGTCGCGATTTCATGACGCGCGCGGAGGACAATGCGCGCCGCCGCGCGACCGCCGAGCAATGGGCGGCGTATCGAGCGCTCTGGGACGGCTCGCTGTCGGACGATGCCAGCTTCAAGCGCGCCTTCGATACGATCCGGCCGCTCTACTTCTTCGATGCCGCTCACGCGGTCGACAACAGCGCCGTTCGGGCCGACATCCGCTATCGGCTCGCGGTGCGGCGATTCATCATCGAGCACGAGTACGCGAGCTACGACTGCCGGGCCGAGCTCCCGAGGATCGCGTGCCCCACCCTGGTCGCGGTCGGACGACACGACTGGATCTGTCCGATGGACCAGGCCGAGGAGATCGCTCGGCGCGTCCCCGGCGCCGAGCTGGCCGTGTTCGAGCAGAGCGGCCACTCGCCCCAGGTCGAGGAGCGCGCCGCGTTCACGCGACGGCTCGCGGCCTTCCTCTGTTCATAGGCGCGCCGCGGCGCCCGCCCGCTGAAGCCTACTTCCCGGTCCAGCGCACGCTCTTCAGCGACTGATAGATGCCGGCGAACGTGGGAATCGGCACGAAGCCCTCGTAGCCGGAGCGCGTCACGTACACCTGCTGCGGGAAGTAGAGGAAGACGTAGGGCGCGTCCTCCATCAGGAGCTTCCCGCTCCATGACTCAACTCGCGCCGCTCGCGGTGAGGCCGCGGATGAAGTGGTCGAGGAACGCGCTGTACAGGATGGCGACCGGCAGGCCGACGATCAAGCCCGCGGCCATCAATGAGCCCCAGTAGTAGATGTCGCCGCGGATCAGCGCCGTCGCGACGCCGACGGTCACCGTTGTCTGGTCGCGGGGCGCGACGTAGACGACCGCGTAGAGCGATTCCTGCATCGCGAGCGTGAAGGCGAAGATGGCCGTGATGACGATGCCCGGACGCGTCAGCGGGAGCACGACGCGCAGCACGCCGCCGATCAGCCCGCAGCCGTCGACCCACGCCGCCTCCTCGATCTCGCGCGGCAGGGTCTTGAAGAACCCGGTGAGGATCCACGTGCAGAACGGAATCGTGAAGGTCGGATAGACGACCACGAGCGCCCACCAGGAATCGAAGAGGCCGAGCGTGCCGACGATCCGCGCCAGCGGCAGGAAGATGATGATCGGCGGCACGAGATAGGTCATGAACATCGCGATCCCGAGATTGCCGGCGCCCGGGAGCCGCAGCCGCGACAACGCGTAGCCGGCGGGAACCGCCGTCGCCAGCGTGATCGCGACGAGGCAGATCGAGAGGAGCATGGTGTTGACGAACCAGACCGGAAAGTAGCTGTGGTTGAACAGGATGTAGAAGTTCTTGAGGGTGGGCGCCGTGTGGAACCAGAACGGGACGAGGTCCATGCGGTAAAGATCGGCCTCTTCCTTGAACGCGGTGACCGCCATCCAGTACACGGGGAACACCGCGACCACGACGAACGGCGCGAGCCCGGCGTAGATGAGCAGGTTCCGCCGGAGCCGCCGGCCGGCCCGGGGCGTCATGAGCGAGGTCTCGCGCTCAGGGGATCGGCGCGACGTCCACGAAACAGGAGTTGAACGGCGCCGCCCCGGCGGGCGACGTGCGGTCGGCGGTCAGCACGTTGGCGCACCCGCGCGTGTCGGCTCCCGAGGCGTCCGGCGTGAACCACGCGCCCTCCTTGATGGAGACGACGCCCGGCGCGATGCGGTCGGTCACCCGCGCCGGCAACCGCGTCGCACCGCGCGCGTTGAAGACGCGGACGGCCTGGCCGTCGACGATTCCGCGCGCGGTGGCGTCGGCGGTGTTGATCCAGACGTCGTCGGCGTCGACGCGCGAGAGGATGGGCTGGTTGCCGTGGATCGAGTGCGTGCGGGCGCGTGATTTGGGCGTGACCAGGCGCAGGGGACACCGCGCGTCGATCTCGTCCTCGATCCACGTCGGGATCGGCGGAATCGCGCCGAGCCCGTAGGGATCGGGCTTGGCGGCCAGGGTCATCGAGTAGATTTCGATCTTCCCGGACGGCGTCGTGAACGGATGGTGCTCGGGGTCGCGGATCTCGCGCGCGAACGCGACGGCGTCGTCGGGCGCCGGCAGGCGCGCCAGGCCGCGCGCGCGGAAGGTGTCGAAATCGTCGATCACACCGCCGGTCAGCTCGCGCAGCCATTCCTCCTCGGTCTTGTCGTTGTAGCCGGTGATCCCGAGCCGGCGCGACAGCGCACTGCAGATGTCGAAGTCGTTCCGGCACTCGCCCATCGGCTCGATCGCCTGCTTCATGAAGATCGCGTAGTGGCCCGCGCCCGCCCACGGCGTGTGGACGTCGTTGCGCTCCCAGAACGTGGTCGCCGGCAGCACGATGTCGGCGTAGCGCGCGGTGGGCGTGAGGAAGTGGTCGTGGACCACCATGAACTCCAGGCGCTGGGCGGCCGCGACGATCCGGGCGACGTTCGGCACCTGGTTGAAGAGGTCGCCGGCGACCGAGTAGATCATCTTGATGTCGGCCGGATAGCCGCCGGTCCGGCCGCGATCGAGCAGATCGGCGAGCATCGACGAGGCGACCCGCGCGCCGGTCGGATTCGTGCCCGCGGGTAAAAGGCGGATGCCGCAGCGCCCGGTCGCGCCATTGCTGGTGCCCGAGTTGCCGCCGGGGATCCCGACGTTGCCGGTCATCGCCGCCAGCGCGTAGGCGGCGCGGTGGAACTGCTCGCCGTGGATCGTGCGTCCCGGCGCGTAGCCGCACTGAATTGCGGCGGGCTTGCTGGTCGCGAACTCGACGGCGAGACGCTCGAGGGTGGCGGCGGGCATGCCGGTGATCTTGTCCGCCCACGCCGGCGTCTTGCGCACGCCGTCCGCCTCGCCCATGAGGTACGCGCGGTACGACGCGCCGGCCGGCGCGCCCGGCGGCAGATGCGCTTCGTCGAAGCCGAGCACGTAGCGGTCGAGATAGGCCTGGTCTTGCAGCCCCTGGCTCGTGATGACATAGGCCATGGCGATGAGGGCAGCCGCGTCGGTCGAGGGGCGGATGAAGACGTGCTCGTCGGCCAGCTGGCGGCTCGAGCGCGTCACACGCGGATCGACGGAGACGATGCGCGCGCCGTGATGCTTGGCACGCTTGAGGTACTGCATGGTTCCCGTGCCGAACGTGCCGTCGCCGGGGCTCCAGCCCCACATCACGATCAGCCGCGAGTTGACGTAGTCGATGGGCTCGCGCCCCGCGCTCTTGTACTCGGCCTTGGCGCCGTAGGTCTGCTTGACCGCGAAGATCTCGGCCTCCGCCGAGAGGTTGCTCCAGAGCTCGGTGCAGCCGCCGAACATGTGGAGGAACCGCTGGCTCACTCCGCGGCCGTGCAACGTCGACAGGCTGCCCGTGCGCGAGCAGTCGAGGATCGCGGCCGGCCCGTACGTGTCGCGGACGCGGAGCATCTGGTGGGCGACCTCGTCGAGCGCCTCGTCCCAGGAGATCCGCTCGAACTGCCCCGAGCCTCGGGGACCCGTCCGCCGCAGCGGGTGCTTCAGCCGATCCGGGTGGTTCACACGCTCGGCCTGGCCGAAGCCGCGCACGCACGCGTGGAGCGGCGGCATCTCGGGGGTCCAGCGGCGGGGGTCGGTGCTGATCTTCACGATCTGCCCGTCGCGCACGTGGGCGTTGACGGCGCACCGGCCGCCGCAGTTGTGTCCGCACGTGCTGGTCACGACGCTCTCGCCCGGCTTGGCGGTGACCCGCGGCGCTTCGTAGACGATCCTGGCCCGATTCACCGCAACAACCCTACCAAGTTTCGAGCCGCCGTGGAACTTCGTATCACGCGTACGGCGAGAGTGCCCGGCAGCCGTCAGGGTGTACAGACTGCAATCGGGAGCCATTTGCCGTGGCCCGTGAGCACGGACAACACGGCTGCGATCAGCGCAATCGCGAAACAGAAATGTTGTACGTACGTCCAGCTTTTTCCTTCGAGGCAACTCCATCGGAACGGTCCAAATTTTGCCGCCCAAAGCTCGCTCGGGCTCGTGACATGCGCACAGCGACTCGCGATGATCCCGGCCGCCATGCCCGCGAGGCCGATGAAACCTACAGCGAGGCTTAGGAAGCCTCTGTGAAACTTGAACACCGCCGGCTCAAATGCAAGCGCAGCGGCGAAGATCGTCCCCACCGTGATGTACAGGCCAATATCGAACTTTGCGTAGTCGAAAAGTAAATCGAGCTGGTCGAGCCCTCTGCGGCTGTCAGCCGAGAAGGCCGAACTCCGCTCACTCGCGGGCTCCGACAGCGTCGGGTAGAGCCGCGCTCGATCCTGCTGCGCTTGCTCGAGGGCCCTGAAGAACGTGCTCATGAAACCACCAGTCAGCGCAGCGGCCGCGCAAGGCGATGAACGTTGACGACGACGATCGTGCCACGCAGAGACTCGCGTCTAGAAACCACTCCACGCCAGCCCTTTGGCCCACACTCCGACACGACGCTGCCGAACGAACCGGTCTTGCGGACGATTGGGCCACGCCGACCAGGCTGTCAAGACTTCGTTTGCCCGTGTCAATGGCGGGCCGGGGACCCCTGGGCCACGCGCGAGCCCGTAAAAGAGATCAGAATGTGTGGACGACGCCCCCATCGGTGCAGCAGACCGTCATTTTTGTCGGACATCGTCCGTGAGGCCGCGCCCATCCAGGCGATTTTGATGTTGTGAACAACCGTGGACATGTGGACAAGCCCGGTGGGGGATGAGAGGGGCGAGAGCTCGCGATGGACGTGGAGGTGTTTCAGCTTCCGGGACGCTGGCTTCGACCAACGGTCGCGTTCAGGATCTCGCCTACGGTGTGGAGAAACTCCGCCGGCGCGAAGGGTTTGAGGATGAAGCCGACTGATCCGGCCCGGCTGAGCTTGTTCGCTTCCTCCGCGGTCCCGGAGGTGAGCGTAACCACTGGAATCCCGCGCGTTGTCGCGTCAGCCTTCAGCCGCTCGACCACCGTCAGGCCGTTCATCTCCGGCATATAGTAGTCGAGGAGAATCAGGTCAGGGCGGACCGCCCGCACCATCGCCAGCGCGTCTTCGCCGCTCGGCGCGACGAGGACCCGATGCCCGTCTCCCGACAGCAGCTCGCTGGCTAGCTCGAGGAACCCCGGGTCATCGTCGATGACGAGGATGGTGAAACGCGCAGTGTTCGGTCCCGGTCGCCCCATTCGAGTATCGTGAGTATGTCCCATCGCCATTTCTCTCGCAACAACGAAGCATGTATAGTCACCGCCGATGTCAAAACTGAAGCCCGGGAGAATCGCGAGCCGGAGCCCTCGGGCACTGCCGCCGTGGGGACTCGGATATAAGTCCGGCGAAGAGCTGGCCCGGTTGATGTCGAAGGAGATCAGCGGCGACCCGAAGCTCTACGCCGAGTCGTTCGAGCACGCGCGCGAGGCGTTTCCGCCCGACTCGCTCGTCAGCCGCGACGGCGTGACGCGTGTCATCGAGACGATGCGCGCCTTCGACGCCGTGCCGGCCGGCATGAAGATGGCGCCGGAGCGCGTCTACGACAACCGGTTCGTGCTGAAGGCCCTCGGGCGGTAGACGCGCTCAGCCGATCTGGTAGCGCTTCATCGCCGCCTGGTCGAACGCGAGCCCGAGCCCCGGCTTCTTCGGGACCACCAGCTGGCCGCGCTCGATGGGCGGCGTCTGCTCGTAGAGCGCGAGCGTCCACGGCATGTACTCGACGGTGAGGCCATTGGGGATGGCCGCGACGAGATGCACGTGGATCTCCGGGACCAGGTGGCTCACCACCGGCAGGTTGAACGCCTCGGCCATGCCCGCGACCTTCATCCACTGCGTGATGCCGCCCACGCGCAGGAGGTCGATCATCACGATGTCGATCGAGCGCGCTTCCAGCAGATGGCGGAAGGGCACGATCCCGTAGTGGTACTCGCCCGCGGCGATCGGCGTCGTCAGCGCGTCGGCGATGCGCGCCATGCCGGGATAGTCGTCGTGGGTGGTGGGGTCCTCCAGCCAGAAGAGATGGTAGGGCTCGATCCGGCGCCCTATTTCGATCGCCTGGTTCACGCTCCAGAGCTGGTTGATGTCGCACATCAGGTCGATATCCGGGCCGATCGACTCGCGCATGACCCGCACGCGCTCGACCGAGGCGGCGACGGTCGGCTCGCTCCCGCACTGCATCTTCATCTGCCGAAAGCCCAGGTCTCGAAGACGCGGTCCCGCCTTGGCGAGGTAGTCGATCGGGTGCGGGCGCATCAGCGCCCCGCTCGCGTAGGTGGCCACGCGGTCGCGCAGGCCGCCGAGCAGCGCGCACACGGACTGGCCCGCCGCCTTGCCCTTCAGATCCCAGCACGCGATGTCGACCGCGGAGAGCGCCAGGGTGAAGATGCCGCCGGGCCCCGAGCTGCCGGCCGCGCGCCGGAGCTTGGCCGTGATGGCTTCGACCTGGGTCGGGTCCTCGCCGATCGTGAGGCGGGCGAGCTCGTCCACCGCGGTCTTGAGCGCCGGGGTGAGCGCGCCGCCGAAGAACGTCAGCCCGAGGCCCACCGCACCCTGATCGGTCCCGAGCTCCAGGGTGACGAACTCGCGCGTGTCCGTGGGCGCGGGCAGGCCCACCACGAGCGGGTTGTCGGCCGGCGTGCGCAGCGCGCGCGTGGTCACGTGCGTGATCTTCATGGGACGCTCTCCTTCGAGGTTGTGGTCGCCTACAATACACTCCCGTGAAGGGCGCGCCGGAGCGGATGTTCCGCGACACCGTCGCGTTCTCGAACGTCGTCAACGGCACGGCCTCGCCGGTGCTCACCGACGACCTCGAGGTGTACGAGCGTACGCAAGCGGGGCTCGGCGTCCAGCGGTCCGACTGGGTGTTCCTCGGGCGAGGGCAGGGGCACGACGTGCCGGACGGCAGCGGCGTGCTGCGCGGCGGGAGCGGGACCAGCGAGATTCATATCCGCAACCAGCTCGCCGCCTGGCTCGAGTACATGACCGGCGAGACCTGAAATGGACGCGGCCGCCGATACCGAGCTCTCCTCCAAGATCGAGCCGTTTCTCTATCACGAGGCATGGCTGCTCGACCACGGACGGCTCGACGAGTGGCTCGCGCTCTTCACCGACGACGCGACGTACTGGATTCCGCTGCAGGCGAATCAGGCCGACCCGCTGACCACCTCGTCGATCGTCTACGACGACCGGCGGCTGCTCGAAGTCCGCGTGCGTCAGTTCCAGCATCCACGCGCCCACGCGCGGACGCCCGCTCCGCGCACCGTGCACCAGATCGGCAACGTCCAGGTCGTCGAAGCCGGCGCGCACGACGTGCGCATCCGCTCGACGCTCGTGCTGGTCGAATACCGTCGCGAGCGCCAGCGGGTGTGGGGTGCGCTCGTCGAGCATCGCCTGCGTCGTACCGCCGATGGGCTGCGGATCGCCGCCAAGCGGGTCGACCTCGTGAATTCGGAAGCGGAGCTGGACGGCATCGTGTGTTTGTTCTAATGGGGGGTGTTCCACGATATGGCTCTCGCTCGGGGCTCGCGCTGCTCCTGGCGACGCTCGCGATCTGGCAGCTCGCGATGCGATTCGAGCATCCGGACTTCGTCATGGGGCCGCTGGAGATCGCGCGGCACTTCGGTGAGGCGCTCCGGTCGGGCGAGCTCCTGCCGCACATCGGCGCCAGCCTCGCCCGCTCCGTGCCGGGATTCGTCGTCGGGTCGCTCGCCGGCGTCGTGCTCGGGCTCCTGGCGGGTGTCTCGCGAAGCCTGGATCAGCTGCTGAGCCCGGTGGTGTTCCTCACGTATCCGGTCCCGAAGATCGTGTTCCTGCCGATCGTGATGCTCTGGGTGGGGATCGGAGACGTCTCGAAGATCGCCGTCATCGCGCTCGCGTGCTTTTACCCGTGCTTCATCAACGCCTACTACGGCGCGCGCGGGACGTCGACCATCATGGTGTGGAGCGGCCTCAGCATGGGCGCGCGCCGGTCGCAGATCTTGCGGAAGGTCGTGGTTCCGAGCGCGCTTCCGCTCGTCTTCGCCGGGCTCCGCGTCTCACTCGCGCTCTCGTTCATCCTTCTCTTCTCGACCGAGATGATCAACGCGCGCTCCGGCCTCGGCTTTCTCATCCGGCAGTCGGAGTCGAGCCTGCGCTTCGACCTGATGTACGTGGCGATCGGCGCGGTGGCGGCGCTCGGCTACGCCGGCGATCAGCTCCTCCTCGTGATCCGCCGTCGGGTCCTCGCATGGCAGGAGGCGACCAGCCGATGAGCGCGCGATGGCCCGACCTGGCCTCCGCGTTCCGCCGGGTGGCCCTTCTTGCCGTCGGCGTGCTCGTTTGGGAGACGGCGGCGCGAAGCGGGCTGTTCAGCCCGCTCATCGTCCCATCGGTCACGCGAATCGGGTATCAGCTCCTTCTTCTGGCGACTCAGCCGGAGTCGCTCGTGGAGGCGTGGTATTCGGTCGCGCGGGGGCTCGGAGGCTTCGCGCTCGCCGCGATGGTCGGTGTTGCCCTGGGCGTGCTGATGGGCCGCTCGGCGCTGGCCGCCGCCTTCTTCGGTCCGATCTTCTCGGGGACCTACCCGATCCCGAAGATCGCGTTGTTCCCGATCTTCATCTATCTCTTCGGCATCGGTAGCCTGTCGAAGGTCCTGTTGATCTTCCTGGAGTGCCTCTATCCGATCGTCCTCACGACGCAGGCGGGCGGCCGCGCGGTGCACCGCGTCCTGCTCTGGTCGGCCGCCAACATGGGCGCCTCGCGTGGACGCATCGTCTGGAAGGTCGTCGTGCCCGCGACCGCGCCCTTCATCTTCGCAGGATGCCGGATCGCCCTGCCCATCGCGATGATCGTGGTGATCATCACCGAGATGATCAGCTCGGCCGACGGGCTGGGCTACTTGGTCATGTACTCCCTCGCCTCGTTCAAGACCGACCGCATGCTGGCGGTCGTGATCGTGATCGCGCTGCTCGGCGTGGCGCTCGATCGACTGCTCGTGCGCCTGCGCAATCGTCTCGTGTTCTGGGAGCGCCTCGAGTCGTACTACGCGGAGTAGCTACCTCGGCAAATACCCGAGGTCGACCATCTCGTCGACGTTCACCGGCTTCTCGAGCCAGCCGAGCTTCTCGTGCATGAAGACCGCGAGCTTCTTGAGGCTGGCGACGTCGACGCGCCCATCGGGATCACGCTTCCAGTCGGCATTCTTCAGATAGATCTCGAGCGGAGTGCGCACGAAGTTCGCCCTGTGCAGGTCGCGCTTGGCCTGGGCCGTGTTCGCCAGGTAGTAGCGCGTCACCGCGACGTAGTCGGCGAGAAAGGCGCGGACCGCGTCGGGCTGAGCCTTCAGGAACTTCTCGCCGAACCAGACGTCGAGGAGCTCGTGATCGTAGCCGACCGCCTTCACCGCGGTGAAGAGCGTGCGCAGGCCGCCCTTGGCGACCTCCGCCGAATAGAACGGCTCCACGAACGTGCCCAGGTTGACCTTGTCCGAGCGCACCGCGACACCCATCGCCGGAAACGCGATCGGGACCACCTTGACGTCTTTGTCGGGGACGAGCCCGGCGTTGAGCAGGGCGGCGCGAACCCAGAGATCGGTCGCGGTCTTGAACCCGAGGACTCCGGCGGTGCCGCCCTTGAGGTCCTTCACGCTCTTGACGGGGGCGTCGTCCTTGACCATGTAGGCGGTCGTGAACCAGTCCTTGCCGTCGGCCTCGAGACAGATCCCCGCCGTGATCTTGATGTCCACGCCCTGCGCGCGCGCGAAAATCACGGCCAGACCCGGCGCGGTGCCGCCGTCGAGCTCGTTCGCCAGGTAAGCCTGGAAGCGCTCAGGGTTGCCCTGGAACGAGACGAGCTTGAGGCGATACTTCGTTCCCTGGCCGGGCGCCAGATCGGGCCGCGCTGCCATGAGCCACGCCTGCTCCTCGGCGGCGAAGCCGTGGCCGAAGCGGATCAACGGCGGGTCGGCCGCGAGAACGGCGAGCGGCGTGACCACCAGCAGGGTGACCAGACAGGCCAGGCCGAGCATGGTCCGAAGGTTCACGATGGCTTCTCCTCTCGGATCAGGTCCCAGATATGGTTGCGGGTTTCGAGAAATGCGATCGACCTACGCACCGAGACGCCGCGCGGGCGCGGCAGCGCGACCACGACCTCCTCGCGGATCCGGGCCGGGCGCGCGCTGAGGACGACGACGCGGTCGCCCAGATAGACCGCCTCGTCGATATCGTGCGTGACGAAGAAGATCGTCTTGCGCGTGCGCTCCCAGATGCCGGTCAGCTCCTCTTGCATCGTCTCGCGGGTCTGCGCGTCGAGCGAGCCGAACGGCTCGTCCATCAGCAGCACGTCTGGATCGAAGGCGAGCACCCGCGCGAGCGCCACCCGTTGCTTCATCCCGCCCGAGAGCTCGGCCGGCAGGTGATCGCGGAATTCCGAGAGCCCGGTCAGCTCGAGATAGCGATCGACGACGGCGGTGCGCTCCGCCGCCGGCGCGCCGCGGACCTCGAGGCCCCAGCCGACGTTGCCACCGACGGTGCGCCAGGGAAAGAGCGAGAACTCCTGAAATACCATGCCGCGATCCGGCCCCGGCCCGACGACCGCGCGGCCGTGCACGCGGATCTCGCCGGCGTCGCCCGGGATGAAACCGCCGAGGACGTGCAGCAACGTGCTCTTGCCGCATCCGCTCGGGCCCACGACCGTGACGAACTCTCCGTCGGCGACGGACAGGCGCGCCAGGTCGAGCACCTCGAGCGTTCGACCGTCGCGCGCGTACGTCTTCCGGAGTCCGACGACTTCCAGCGCGGGCGTGCCCATCTCAGGGGGCCTCAGCCGCGCGAGGCGGCCAGGCCAGCAATCGCTCGAGCGCGGCGCGCGTGCGTTCGGGTGACCGGCCCTCGCGGCTGACCCGCCGGTTACGGAGCCAGCACGCGAGCGTGCCGGAGAGCTGGCCCTCTTCGCCGATCTGGCGGGACAGGCGGACGATCGTCTCGACTCGCGGCCGCCGGCGCGCGACATAGCTCGTCAGCGCCGCCGGCGAGTCTGTCTCGCCCCGGGCGGCCCGCGACAGCTCGTCGGCGAGGACGGCGGCGTCTTCCATCGCCATGCCCGCGCCCTGGCCCATGTTCGGCGTCAGCGCGTGCGCCGCGTCGCCCAGGAGCGCCACGCGGCCGCGAGCCCAGGCGGCCTGATGCACCTCCTCGATGTCGGTGCACACGACACCGTCGATAGACTCGAGCCCGCCGAGTGCCTGCCGCACTCGCGAATCGGTGAACTCGCCGAACATAGATTGCAGCGCCTTCACGCTCTCGAGCCCCCACGCGCAGCTCTCGCGCGGCGAGTTGAAGGTGGTCCAGACGTAGAGCTGGCCGCCGCCGATCGGCACGAGGCCGACGCGCTTGCCGTGGCCGAGGAACTCGGTGAAATGCTCGAGGCCGTCGCGGTTCTCCACGACGAAGCGGTGGGACCGATATCCCAGATACACGGGGTCGTTCGCTCCGAAGAATCGCGCCCGCACCGCGGATCGGATCCCGTCGGCGCCGACCAGCACGTCGCCGGCGAAGATCTGGCCACTCTCGGTCTCGACCCGCACGCCGTGCGGCCCGGCCTCGAGGGCGACGAGGCGGGTGTCGAGGTGAACGGTCCCGGCGGGCAGGCCGTCGGAGAGGCACTCGTGCAGGTGAGCCCGGTGGCAGAGCGCGCCGATCGCGAGGCGGCCCTCCGCGTACAGCGGCCGATAATCTCGGATTGCCAGCGGCTGACCGCGCTGGTCGAAGGTCTCACGCGCCAGGTACGCCGAGCTGCGCGAGCGCACACACGGCGCCAGGCCGTTGGCCTCGAGCACGCCCATGGCGTTCGGATTCATGATGATCCCGGCGCCAACCGTCGCGAGCTTGGGGGCGCGCTCGAGCACGACGACGGGGAGCCCCGCCAGACCGAGCTCCTGCGCGAGGGAGAGCCCGCCGATCCCACCGCCCACGACGATCGTGGTGAGGGGCATCGGCGCGCGGAGCTCAGGTCGCGAGGCCGAACAGCGACGTCAGCCGCTTCGACTCGACCAGGCCCGCCATCGCCTCGTCGGTCGGCCTCCGCTCGAAGCGGCTCGCCGCGTCGAGCACCTTGGGTAGGAGCGTGAGATCGCCGACCGTGTTGAGAAACACGCCGGGGATGCCGAGCACCCAGTGCACCGCCCGGTCGATGTCCGCCTGGTCCTCGAGCGGCTGATACCAGGTGGTGTGCGTGCGGTCCGAGGTCGCCCACGGGCCGCGGGCGATCGACTTGATGATCTGCACGGCCACGTTGCGCTCGCGACAGATCGCCTGGACTTCCTCGAAGCTTCGCCGGTAGCGCTCGTTCTCGGCCATGAAGAAGTTGTACGGCAGCAGCACCGAGTCGAAGTCGAAGCGGGCGAGGCTTCGACGGTGCATGGCCGCGATGGTCCAGCCGTGGCCCGTCACGCCGATGAAGCGGGTCAGCCCCTGCCGGCGCGCCTCGATCGCCGCTTCGAGCACGCCATCCTCGCCCATGGCCTGATCCCAGTCGTCCGGGTGGCCGAGCGAATGGAGCTGGATGAGATCGACATGATCGACGCGCAGACGCTCGAGCGAGCGATGGATGTCCTCACGGCCTTCTTTCGCGGTGCGCGAGCCGGTCTTCGTCGCCAGAAAGAAGTCCTTCCGGTGACGCGCCATCCAGGGTCCGATGCGGAGCTCGGAATCGCCGTAGCGCGCCGCCGTGTCGATGTGGTTCACGCCGTGGCGCAGGAGCACCTCGAGGGCGCGGTCCGCGTCGGCTTGACTCGCGCGCGCGAGAGCGGCGGCGCCGAAGAGCGTGACGCTGCTGAGATGACCGGTTCTACCGAATGGACGCCGCTCGATCATTCCAGGACCTCCCGATCAAGCCTGGAGGCGGCCGGCGCCGTGGAGCGCCGTGCCGCCTCCGGTTCGATATCGCGTGGACTCAGTGCCGGGACAGCCGCGCCTTATCTCGGCGCCGGCGTGTACTTTCCGGTCAGCTGCGGTGTCGTGCCCTCGAGCTTCTTCTCCTGCCGGTCCAGACGAGTCTCCCGGCCCCAGGTGCGCTTGAGGTCGTCCCGTACGTTGAAGCGCAGCCGGCCGAGCTTCTCGGTCTCGATCTCGATCCGATCACCGTTCTGGAAGCCGCTCAGGCCCCGATGGTTGGTGCCGGTCGCGATGATGTCACCGGGCTCGAGCGTGTGGATCGAGGTGACCCACTCGATGCAGCGCGGGATCTTGTGGGCCATGTCGCTCGTGTTGTAGTTCTGCTTGAGGTCCCCGTTCACCCACAGCTTTACTTGAAGGCGATGCGGATCGGGGATCTCGTCGGCCGTCACGATGTAGGGTCCGATCGGGCAGAAGGTGTCGCGCGACTTCATCTGGTAGAACGTGTTGCCGCTCGGCGGCAGGCCGCGGGCGGAGCCGTCGATGAAGTTCGTGTAGCCGAAGATGTAGCTCATCGCCTGGCCAGCGCTGACGCCGGTCGCCTTCTTGCCGATGATCAGCGCGACCTCGGCCTCGCCCTCGAAGATGGTCGCCGGCACATCGGGCAGCACCATGGTGTCGCCGTCGCCGATGACCGAGTTCGGAGACTTGTGGAAGGCGTTGATGGGAGCCGGCTCGGAGCGCGTGCCGTCTTCCATGTAGTTCACGGCCATCGCGACGATGTTGTACGGCTTGGGCAGGGGAGGCCTGATGCGGACCTGGCTGACCGGCTTGCCCTGGCCCTTCGCCACGGCGCCTTCCAGCCGTCCCTTGTAATCGCCGAACCGCTCGATCAAGCCACTGATCAGGTTGTGCGGTCCGGTGTGCGGGATGTCCTTCACCGTGTCCGATACGTCGACCACGGCGTCGCCCTTGAGCACCCCGAGCTTGAAGTCGTCGAAGAAAAGCAGCTTCATGGCTCCCCTCCTGATTGGTCTGAAGCCAGACTATAGCACCGCTTCGTCCACGCGACGTTGACGGGTTGGGGTTCCTGCCGTAACGTTCTCGCACCACGTTTCCGCTCTCGCAAGGAGGCTCGCCCATGGCCAGGCTCGCGTCCCTCATCGCCGCGCTCCTCGGTATCGTCTTCACGTCCCTCGTCTGGGCCGATGCGTTGCCGACGGCGAAGCCTGAAGACGTCGGGCTCTCCACGGAGCGGCTGGCGCGCGTCACTCAGGTGTTGAAGGCTGAGGTCGCGCGCGGCCAGTACCCGGGCGCGGTTGCTCTCGTCGCGCGCAAGGGCAAGATCGCGTACTTCGAGAGCGTCGGCCAGCGCGATCCGGGGACCGGCGCGCCGATGTCGAAGGACGCGATCTTCCGCCTGTACTCGATGACCAAGCCGTTCACCTCGGTCGCCGCCATGATGCTCGTCGAGGAGGGGCGGCTCGTCCTCAGCGACCCGGTCTCGAAGTTTCTGCCTCAGCTCGCGAATCTTCAGGTGAGCGTTCCTCGTTTCGACCCCGACACCGGCAAGGTCGTGTACGCGCTCGTGCCGGCCGAGCGCCCGATCACGATCCAGGACTTGCTCCGACACACTTCCGGTCTGGTCTACGGAAGCTTCACGAGTCACGCACAGGTCAAGGAACTCTACGCCAAGAACGGTGTCGACTGGCGCGACGTCACCCCGGCCGAGCAGCTCGAGCGGCTCGCCAAGGTGCCGCTCGCGCACCAGCCGGGGAGCGCGTGGGAGTATAGCCTCTCGACCGACGTGCTCGGACGTGTCGTCGAAGCGGTCTCGGGAACGAGCCTCAGCAAGTTCCTCGCGGAGCGAGTCTTCACGCCGCTCAAGATGACCGACACCGCCTTCCTGGTGCCGAAGGAAAGGGCCGGCCGCCTGGCGCAGCCGTTCGCGGTCGACAAGGCGACGGGCAAGCCCATCGAGCTGCTCGACGTCACGACGCCGCAAAAGAACGACGCGGGCGGCGCCGGCTCCGCGGGACCGACGGGCGACTACGCGCGCTTCTGCCAGATGCTGCTCAACGGCGGTCATCTGGAAGGCGTGAGGCTGCTGAGCCGCTCGACGGTGAGCCACATGGCCTCGGATCACCTGGGCGACATGAAGGTCGCCGGCTCGCTCTCGCGCGGCTACACGTTCGGCCTCGGATTCGCGGTCCGCAGAGAAACGGGACTCAATTCCGTACCCGGTTCCGCAGGTGAGTTCACGTGGGGCGGGGCGGCCGGCACCGGGTTCTGGATCGACCCGAAGGAGCAGATGGTCGTCGTCCTGATGACGCAAAATCAACCGGGACCGGCACGAGGCTACGACCGGCAGCTGTTCCGTCAGCTTGTCCAGCAGGCCCTCGTCGACTAGACAAGCCGGAACCCACACCCTATCCTCGCCGGGCGTGGCGGTGCGCGCCGCAGGCCGTCGCGGGGCTGGGGCCCCGCCGGCCGAGGCGCGCGTTGAGATGGTGGTCGTGCGCGCCGCAGGCCGTCGCGGGGCTGGGGCCCCGCCGGCCGAGGTGCGCGTTGAGATGGTGGTCGTGCGCGCCGCAGGCCGTCGCGGGGCTGGGGCCCCGCCGGCCGAGGTGCGCGTTGAGATGAAGGAGCGTGGACATGCAGGGACGTATCGCGGTGCTCAAGGCGTACGGCGGCGAGTTCGAGCTGCGCGAATATCCGGTGCCGGATCCCGAGCCCGGCGCGATCTTGATCAAGCTGACCCGCGCCGGTGTCTGCGGGTCCGATCTGCACATCTGGCGCGGCGAGATGAAGGAAATATACGGACCGTTGCCCCGCGATCTGACGTTTGGTCACGAGATGTGCGGTCGTGTCGAGCGCCTCGGCACGGGCGTCTCGGTTGACTCCTCCGGTCAGCCGCTGCGTGAGGGTGACCGGGTCGCGTTCGTTTATTTCTTCCCGTGTGGTCGCTGTCCCGTCTGCCTTCGGGGCGACCTGGGCAGCTGCCCGCGGAAGGGCCGCGCCAACCGCGTGGCCGGCACGCCACCCTACTTCAACAACGCGTACGGCGACTACTACTACCTTCGGCCAGGGGCCGCGGTGTTCCGCATTCCCGACGAGATCTCCGACGACATCGCCACGCCGGCCAATTGCGCTCTCGCCCAGGTGCTCTACGGCCTCACGCGCGCGGGACTTCGGCAGGGCGACACCGCCGTGATCCAGGGTGCCGGCGGACTCGGGCTGAATGCCATTGCGGTGGCGCGCGACATGGGCGCGGACCGGGTGATCGTGCTCGACCGCGTCGCAGCGCGCCTGGAGCTGGCGCGCGACTTCGGCGCCGACCACGCGTTGAGCATCGTCGACTTGACCACTCCGGAGCGCCGCATCCAGGCGGTCATGGATCTCACCGGCGGATTCGGCGCCGACATCGTCGCGGATTTCGTCGGCTATCCCGAGGTCGTGCCCGAGGGGATCCGGATGCTGCGCAGCGGCGGATGCTATCTCGAGGTGGGCTCGATCGCGCCGGGCAACGTGTTCTCGTACGACGCGACGGCCCTCGTCCGCGCCAACACGCGCCTGGTGGCGACCTCCAACTACTCGCCGTGGGCGCTGGCCCAGGCGCTCGCGTTCGTTCGCCGCAATCTCAGGCGCTTCCCGTTCGACCGCCTCGTCTCTCACGTGTTCCCGCTGGAGCGGATCACGGAGGCGTTTCAGCAGGCCGACTGGATGCAGCGCGGCGGCGACGGCCTTCGGATCTCGCGCGCGGCGCTCTCGATGACGAGCTGAGGCGCCGGTCATGGCGTACCCCGTTCAGGTCTCGCTGCGCATTCCCGGCACCTCGCCGATGCCGGAGCTGCTCCGGCTGATCCAGGACGTCGAGGCGGCCGGTTTCGACGGCGCGGGCATTCTCGATAGCCAGCTCCTGTGCCGCGACACGTTCGTCACGCTCGGTCAGGCGGCCACCCAGACTTCGCGGCTCACGTTGTTCCCGGCCGTGACCAATCCGTTCTCGCGACACGTCTCGGTGCTGGCGAGCGCGATCCAGACGGTTGCCGAGCTGGCGCCCGGGCGCACCAAGGTCGTGATGGGCACGGGCTACACCTCGGCGAGCACGATTGGGCGCAAGCCGGCCACCCTGGCCGAGATGCGCGACACGATCACGATGCTCCGCAAGCTCCTGGCGGGCGACGCCGTCGATTTCAATGGCACCTCGGGCCGCCTCGCGTACGCGTCGGGCCGTCCCGTGTCACTGCTGATGGCAGCGTCCGGCCCCAGGGCGATCGAGCTGGCGGGCGAGGTCGCCGATGGCGTCATGCTGCTGGTCGGTTTCCATCGCGGCATCGTCGACGCGGTGCTGACCCATCTCGAGCAGGGAGCCCGCAAGAGCGGCCGGCGTCTCGAGGATCTGGAGATCGTCTGGGCGGTCCGGACGGGCATGGCGCCGACCATGGCCGAGGCGCGCCGGATGGCGCGTCCGACGGTCGTGCATCAGGGCATCATGCGCGTGCACTCGCGGTGGCTCGAGTACACGAAACTGTCGATGCCGCACTTCGAGATCCCGCCGGCCGTCTGGAAGATTTATCCCGATCTCTCGCACGCGCAGAACTGGGAGGAGGCCATCGCCGCGACGTCGTTCGTGCCCGACGAAGTCATCGGCCAGCTCTGCGACGCGCTCGGTCTCATCGGCACGCCGGAACACTGCGCCCGTCGGATCGCCGACCTGACGGACGCCGGGGTCAAGAGCCTCTACATCATGCCGTTGCAGACCTTCGTCGGACCCGAGCAGGAGATCCGAACGTTCCGCGACGCGGTGTTCCCGCGGCTGAAGACCGCCGGGCTTCGCTGAGGCCGGACGCCGTGAACGGGGGTAAGCTCCAGGGAAGGGCCGCGCTGATCACCGGCGCGAGCCGCAACATCGGCCGCGCCATCGCGCTCGCGTTCGCGGCGCACGGTGCGGACCTCGTGCTGAACACACGGGTCAACGCCGACGAGCTGGAAGCCGTCGCCGCCGAGTGCCGGAAGGCCGGCGTGCGCGTCGTCACCGCGCTCGGTGACGTCGGCGACGCTGCCGTCTGTCAGGCGATGGTGGAGCGCGGGCTCGCCGAGCTCGGCGCCGTCGACGTGCTCGTGTGCAACGCGGCCATCCGACCGCACAAGTCGGTCACCGACACCTCGGTCGAGGAATGGCACCGCGTGCTCGGCGTCAACCTCCACTCGGCGTTCTATCTGGCGCGCGCGGTCGTGCCGGCCATGAAGGAGCGGCGGCGGGGGAGCATCATCGCCCTGGGCGGCATGTCGAGTCTCACCGGCCGGCCGAACACCGCGGTGGTCACCGTCGCCAAGACCGGCCTGCTCGGCCTCGTCCGCGCCCTCGCGGCTGAGCTCGGGCCCTTCGGTATTCGCGTCAACATGGTAATGCCCGGGTTCATCGACACGGAGCGGCGTCACGCCGACTGGTACCCGGAGTTCCGTCAGGCGCCGCCGGGCTCCCCGGAAGAGCTCGCGAAGATTCCGCTCCGGCGCCTCGGTCGGCCCGACGACATCGCGGATGCCTGCCTCTTCCTCGCCTCCGACTCCTCGAGCTACGTCACCGGCGACTCGATCCGCGTGATGGGCGGGCGCGTCATCGGCTGAGCCCTCGCTCCGGTGCCCCGCCCGGCATCTGGAGGCGCACGCGTTCAAGCGCCGCCATCGTCAGCGTCCCGCCAGCGCCGTGATCAGGTAGACACCGAGCACGATGAGGACGGTGCCAACGACCACGCGCAGACTGAACGTCTCGACGTCACGCAGAAAGAACGGCGCCAGGAACAAGACGAAGATGGGCGCCGTGCCGTAGAGGGGGGTGACGACGCTCACCGTGCCCAGGCCGAGCGCGAGGACGTGCATGGTCTGTGGCATGATTGGGCGACCCATCCTACTCGGAGGTGCTCATGAGAGGCTCGATCATTCGGCTTGGCATCGTCTCCGTGACTTGCCTCAGCCTGTTCGGAGTTGCTCGACCGGTGGTGGCGGCGCCGGAAGGCACGGTGACGTGGGGGGTGCACATCACGCTGGCCTCGCGCTGGCTCGACCCGGCGGAGACCGAGGGCATCATCACGCCGTTCATGTTCCTCTACGCACTTCACGACGCGGTGGTGAAGCCGATGCCGGGTGGGTGGAACACGCCGAGCCTGGCCGAATCGTGGAGCCAATCGAAGGACGGACTGACCTATGAGTTCGTGCTCCGCAAGGGCGTCAGGTTCCACAACGGCGATCCGGTCACGGCGGAGGACGTGAAGTTCTCCTACGATCGCTACCGCGGCGCCGGCGTGAAGCTCCTGAAAGACCGCGTGCGCGAAGTTCAGATCGTGGATCCCGGTCGCATCCGGTTCGTGCTCAAGGAGCCGTGGCCGGATTTCATGACGTTCTACGGTACGTCGGCGACCGGGTCGGGCTGGGTCGTGCCGAAGAAGTACGTCGAGAAGGTGGGCGACGACGGCTTCAAGAAGGCGCCGATCGGCGCCGGGCCCTACAAGTTCGTCAGCTTCAACCCGGGTGTGGAGCTCGTGCTCGAGGCTTACGAAGGGTACTGGCGCAAGACGCCGAGCGTGAAGCGGCTCGTGCTCCGGAGCCTGCCCGAGGAGACCACGCGGGCCGCTGCCCTCAAGAAGGGTGAGATCGACATCGGCTACCTCTTTACCGGGCCCGTCGCCGAAGACATCCGCAGAACGCCGGGGCTCAAGCTCACGGCGCCGAGCCAGTCGAGCGGCGTCTTCTGGCTCGACATGCCCGATCAGTGGGATCCGAAGTCGCCGTGGGCCGACCGGCGCGTTCGCCTGGCGGCCAGCCACGCGATCGATCGCCAGGCTCTCAACCAGGCCGAGACGCTCGGGCTCTCGAAGCCGACCGGTGGCATCATCCCGCGGGCGTTCGAGTTCTCGAAATCATTCGACCCCCCTGCCTTCGATCCGGCTCGGGCCAAGCAGCTCATGACGGAGGCGGGCTATCCCAACGGATTCGACGCTGGCGACTTCTACCCGTGGCCGCCGTACACCGCGATGGGCGAAGCGCTCGCGTCCTATCTCCAGGCGATCGGCATCAAGTCGCGCATCCGGATCATGGAGCGGGCGACCCTCACGACGGCGTGGCGAGAGAAGAAGCTCAAGAATCTGATCGTGGGCATCACGGGGGCGGGGGGCAACGCCGCCACGCGCCTCGAGGCGTACGTCAGCAAGGAAGGCGCGTACACGGCCGGCGTCATTCCGGAGGTCGAGGACCTGTTCCAGCGTCAGGCGCGCGAGATCGACGTGAAGCGGCGCGAAGCGCTGATCCACCAGATCCAGCAGATCCTGCACGATCGGGTGACACACGTCCCGATCTACGAGCTGGCCTTCACCTGGGGCATCGGGCCGCGCCTCGAGGAGCCCGGCATCAGCCTGATCCGCGGCTACGCCTACTCGGCGCCGTACGAGGATCTGAAGCTCAAGCGGCCTTAGAAGCCGAGAAACTCCTTGAGCGCGGCGAGGACGGCCTCGGGATTGTCCTCGTGCAGCGTGTGAACGGCCCGCGGAATCTCGACGAAGCGGCCCCGCGGGAGCTCCTTCGCCATCCGCTCGGCGACGTCACGATCGAGCACGGTGCTACTCTCGCCGCGGAGCACGAGCGTCGGGGGCGTGATCGCGCGCAGGACGGCCCACCAGTCGATGTCGAGCTGCGACCGTCGCTCCTTGACGCTGGGGTGCCACGCCCACACCAGCGCGCCGTCCGCGCGCTGGCGCAGGCTCGTCGTGACGACCCAGCGATAGTAGTGGATTCCCGGATTCGGGTTTCCGCGATAGAGGTGCTGCGCCGCCTGCTCGATGCTGTCCCAGGTCGCGGGCTCCGGAGGGCCGGCCGGCGCGGCCGCGGCGTGCTTGCTGATCTCCGGGCCGATGTCCACGATGACCAGCTTCTGCACGAGCTCGGCCCGCTTGGACGTGAAGTAGATCGCATTGCGGCCGCCCATCGAGAGCCCGACCAGCACGAGCGAGGTGATCCCGAGCTCGCCGATGACGCCGTTGATGTCGTCGAACGCCGCGATCGCGTTGTAGACGTCCGCGGGGTCGCTGTCGCCGTGGCCGCGCTGATCGAGGGCGTAGACGTGGAAGTGTGGCTGGAGCGCGATGCTCAAGGTGTCCCACGCGTGCGCGTGTCCCGTGAAGCCGTGCAGGAGCAACAGCGGTGTCCGACCTTCGCCGCCCCAGTCGAGCAGATGGAGCCGCAGGCCGTTGACCGTGAACGTGCGATCGATCGGGCGCAGGAGATTCATCGTGGATAGCCCTCCACCGGCCAACTTATCGCGCGCTTCGGCTCGAGAATCAAGCGCGAGGGGAGGGAGGCGCCATCCTGAACGTTGTCCTGGCTTTTCCGCCGCCCCTGGCGTAACCTGCCTGGACAGGTACAGGGACGGGGCTCGAACCCACCTCCACAGGAGACACGGCATGCCGAAGATCAAGCACATCGCCCTCTCGACCCAGGACGTGGACAAGACCGCGAAGTTCTACATCGACGTGTTCGGCATGAAGGAGATCGCGAAGATCGACAGCCCGGGCGCCCGAGGTTACTACCTGAGCGACGGAGATCTCAACCTGGCGATCCTCAACTTCAAGAACGACGCCGTCGCCGGAGTGGAGCGCGGCGCGGGCTGGAGCGGGATCCATCACATCGGCTTCCAGGTCGAGAGCCTGGAGGCGATCACCGAGAGGCTGAAGAACGCGGGGTCCGAGCCCCGCGACGACATCAACAAAGCTCTCGGGGTCGGCCAGCACGGTCATCGCTACGGGAACGTCGAGGTGAAGTACACCGGTCCCGACGGCGTGACGGTCGACGTCTCCGAGACCGGCTGGGTCGGCACCTCAGGGCTGTAACCGCCGAGCGGCGAGCGCCGCGCCAATACCGCATACATCGGGGGGAGCGACACCGCTCCCCCCGATCTTTTTGTGCGGCCCCGTCCCGTCGACGGCTTCCACCATAGAGTATGATATCCGCTATGATGGACCACCCCGGGGGCAGGCCGAGGCTTTCGTCCGGGCTCGACATGGCTGGTCTGGGGGCTCGCCTTCGCCTCGAGCGGCTGCGGCGGCGCCTGTCGCTCCATTCCCTGATGATGCGCACCGGCGTGAGCCGGAGCATGCTCTCCGAGGTGGAGCGGGGCAGTAAGGTGCCTACCGTCCTCGTGCTCGATCGCATCGCCACCGGACTCGACACCAGCATCGCCCGCCTGCTCGGCGACGAGCGCGCGGCACGCGTGGTCGTGCTGCGTCGAGGTGAGCACGACACCGCGCACGACCCGTCGGGCTGGGAGCGCCGGATCCTCTCGCCGGTGCTGCCGGGCGTCGAGTTCGAGCTCATGCGCACGACCATCCCGGGGGGCGTGGACGCCGGCGAGTTCGCCCCGCACGCGCCAGGCTCGCGCGAATATCTGGCGATGGAGCGCGGCATCTTGCGTCTCACCCTCGACGGCGTCGAGCACGTCCTCCGCGGGGGCGACAGCATCTATTACGCCGGTGACTGCCGTCACGCCTTCGCCAACGCCGGGCAAGAGCCCTGCGTCTACTACCTGGCGATGGAGCTCGGCCACCATCGCACGCCGGAACGGCCGCGTCGCGCTCGTCCACGCGGCAGGAGAAAGACGCGATGACCCCGCGCACCGACACGACCGCGCCGCCGGGTCTCCACCCCGAGCACTTCCGTCATCTCGCACACGAGGCCGTCGATCTCGTCGCCGACTATCTCGCCGGGATCGCCGCGGCACCGGTCTTCACGCCGATGACTCCTGCCGAACGGACCACGCTCATGCAGGAGCCGCTCGCCGCTGCCGGCGTCGGTCCCGAGGTCGTGCTGGAGCGCTTCCGCGCCGCCGTCCTGCCGCACGCGATGGGCAACGGTCATCCGCGGTTCTTCGGCTGGGTGAACTCGCCGCCGGCGCCCATCGGGGTGATCGCCGATTTCCTGGCGGCTGCCCTGAACCCGAGCTGCGCCGGCGGTGACCATGCGGCAATCTACGTCGAGCGAGCCGCGGTGCGCTGGCTCATGGAGCTGATCGAGTTCCCCACCGAGGGCAGCATGGGGCTCCTGGTGAGCGGAGGTTCGGCGGCCACCCTCGTGGCGCTCGCGGCCGCTCGCCACCGGGCCGCGCTCGAGGGCGGCTGGAACGTACGGACCGAAGGGCTTCAGCGCGTCCACCCGGCACTTCGCCTTTACGTGACCGCGGACGGCCACAGCTGCATCCAGAAAGCAGCCGAGATCCTCGGGCTCGGCGCCCAGTCGATCCGAAAGGTCGCGACCGACGAGCGACACCGCATGGAAGTCGGCGCGCTCCGCGCCGCCGTCGCCGCCGACCGTGCCGCGGGCGATCGCCCGTTCTGCGTCGCGGCCAGCGCGGGAACGGTCGGCACGGGCGCGATCGATCCGCTCGACGAGATCGCCGATCTCTGCGCGGCCGAGCACCTGTGGCTCCACGTCGACGGCGCGTACGGCGCCGTCGGGGCCACGCTACCGGCCCGTCGCCCGCGCTACGCCGGCCTACGACGCGCCGACTCGGTCGTGCTCGATCCCCACAAGTGGCTGTCGATCCCGGTGGAATGCGGGGCCGTCCTCGTCCGCGACGGGCGGCTGCTGCGCGAGACCTTCAGCCTCGTGCCGGATTACCTTCGCACGGAAGCCGACCGCGGCTTCGGCGGTCTGCCGTGGTACTCGGAATACGGCATTCAACAGACACGGGGGTTTCGCGCCCTCAAGCTCTGGATGACGCTCCAGCACCTGGGCCGCGACGGCGTGCGCGATCTGATCGCACGGCATCTGGCGCTCGCCCAGCATCTGGCCGGGCTGGTGGACGCCGCACCCGATCTCGAGCGGCTCGGCCACGTCGAGCTTTCGATCGTGTGCTTCCGTTACGCGCCACCGCGCCTGAAGGGCGATGACCACGCGCTCGACGCGCTCAACAAGCGTGTGATGGAGGACGTGCAGGCCTCGGGGGCCGCCTTCTTGACGCAGACGACGCTCGACGACCGTTTCGCGTTGCGCGCGTGCGTCCTGCACTACGCGACGACCGAGTCCGATCTCGCGGCGCTCGTCGATGCCGTGCGCGAAGCGGGCGCTCGCCTCACCCTGAGCTGACTTCATCCCTGCGAAAGCCCATCGGGCGTGCGTCGATGGCACGACCCTGCACCTTCACGGGGTGAACGTAGCGCCGCCCACACCGTGAGGGCGGCGCTCGGGGAGGAACCCGATGGGGCGACGAGTGATTCGCCTGTCGCGTGATCACGACGCGCTGAGAACGAGGGATCGCCGCCCCCCGCGGTCAGCTCGCGCGCTTCTTCGCACGGCCGCCGTCGCGCCTGGACGCCGACGTCCCCGCGGTCGAGGCGCTGCCCTTCACGGAGCGCCGGGAGACTTCCTTGGCGGCCGCGAGCGTTTCCTTGTCCTTGCGAGAGCGAAGCGCCAGCGAGCCGAGCGTCACGATGCCAGCGAGCACGTTGTCATCGTCGATCACCGGCAGCCGCCCGATCTGGGCCCGCGCCATGGTGTCCATCGCCTGATCGAGACCCCAGTCCGGATGCGCGACCACTGGATCACCAGTGGCGCACTCGCCCACCGGAGTCGACGTCAGATCGGCGCCGACGGCGAGGGCGCGTACGACGAGATCGCGGTCGGTGATCACGCCGCACACCTGACCTTCTTCGACGACCGGAAGAATGCCGACGTTTGCCTGGCGCATGAGCTGGGCGGCCTCGGCCAGCGACGCCGACGGGTCGATCGCGATGACGTCGCGGACCATCACATCCCGGATCTTCATAGCGCTTCTCCTTTCAGGGAGCTTCCCGAGGTTCGTGCGTAGCCAACCGTCGATATCCAACGGCGATTCGGCGTGCAACACGAGTGCCACTGTCGACCGGGGCTTCGTCGTGTGCCGCGTCTCCGCTGGTACCGCGATTGCACGAGGCGACGGGTATGAATGCATCGCTCGCGGCCGGGCTCGCCTTCAAACGCGCGCTGGTTCCGCTCGACGGCTCGATCGTGGCTGAGGCGATCCTGCCTCCGTTTCTTGAACTCGCGCACCCGCTCGGGATTGACGTCGCGCTCATTCGTGTCGCCGTGCCCACCGTCGAGCCGGCGGCGATCGAGGAAACGTCCGTGGCACTCGGCGATACGCCGCCCACGATGGACGATGCTGCGCGCCGCGCACCTCGAGGCCGCGATGCGCGTCGCCTGAAAGACCTACCCGGCAATTCCTACACGCGATCGAAGATCCTACACGGTGGAACTTTTTATACGGCGCGACTGCGCGCACCGGTGAGCGCGCCGCGAGTCACGTCTGCCACCAGAGGGCGATCTCGCCGTCGAGAACACGTGGATCCGGGTAGCGTCGCTCGACCTCGCGAATGAAGCGCTCGGCGTCAGCGTCGGTCGGCACGAGGTCGCGCGGGGCGACCGCGAAGTCGTAGACCGAGAGCCGTTCGGTCGGCAGGATCACGTCGAGCTCGACAATCTCGGTGTTCCGGTGCCGGAGGACCTGCTGGTAGACCCGGGTGTAGACGACTGGATCGTAGGGCACAGGGCCTTCCGCCGCGGTGCCCGCGATCACGGCGAGATTCTGCCAGAGATCGCGAAGCACATGCGGGGGAGCGTCCTCGCGCTCCCGTGGGTGAAGGGGAGTACCGGCCCGGCGCTCGCGCTGGGCCTCGAGGAAGCTTCGCACCTCGCGCGACGGCACGGCGATCACGAACCGGCACGACGGCAACGTCAGCAGGGCCTCGGCCCGATCATCGGTCCGCCGGGCCAGCTCGATGAATCGATTGCCGACGAACGGTGTCTCGCCGACCAGAAGGTGCTCGGGCTCGGGGTGACGCTCGTTCCACTCGACCAGCACGTCACGCACCCACAGCCCGGCAGCTCTCCTGATGACCGGATGCGTGACGCCGTCCGCCAGCGGATATCGGCGGCCGGCAGGGCTGGCCTCGAACACCGGACGCGCGACGTCCCACTGTAGGAGGTGGACTTGACGCCCAGCGTCGCTGGCCAGGTGGACGAGCTGGTGAACGAGCAGGCTCTTCCCCGTGCCCGGCAGCCCGGCGAAAAAGATCACGCGGCGGTCGGCCAGGGCACGGATCCGCTGCGCGAGCCGCGGATCGGTGTCCACCACGACAGGAGAGCTTGGTGCTTCGCTCATGCGCGGCCGGTGGCTCAGCCGCCGTAGCCCAGCCAGACGAACAGCTGGCCCGGCGGAAACGGGACGCCAAGACCCTTCTCGAAGAGCCCGTAGACGAACGCGAAGCCGACGAGGCTCAGGCCGACGCTGAGCGGCCAGCGCTCGCGCGCGATTCGCAGATACAGAACGGTCGTGATCAGCGTGGCCAGCGAAAAGCCGAGGAGCCAGATCGCCGCGTACATCCCGAGAATCCACGCGCAGATCGCGACGGTTCGGCGCCTGTCGCTCGCCGTGCCCTGGCTGCCTTCACTCGCGCCGGTGTTGTTGCGTCGCCGCGTGAGCTCGCTCGCGGCATGGACGATTGCCACGGTCAGTGCAGCCGCGGTGATCGTCCACGGGAACAGCCCGGCCCGAACGTCGAAGCGACGGCTCATCCAGAGCGCCGCGGCGAACAGGAGCACGAGACCCAGGTTGAACGCCGTCGCGCCATCGAGCCCCCAGCCTCGCGCGCCCGTCGAGGTCTCCATCGGGGCCGCGGTCGGCCGATTCCGGCGCTGGCTCACGATCGGAACGATGATGCCGGCCGCCATGACGGCCGCGATGATGAGCACGCCCGGCCGGAGGAGCCAGGCCGCGCCGTAGTTGTCGGTCGACAGGAAGAGCCGGTTCTCGGCCAGCGGGCCGAGCACTAGGCCGAGCAGCAGGGGCGGGCGTGGCCAGTCGAGCTTCGACATCGCCCAGCCGAGGGCTCCGAACGCCAGGACCACGCCGAGATCCTCGAATACGTTCTTCTCGGCGAAGGCGCCCACGGAGACGAGGACCAGGATG
>WNGJ01000594.1_pt1 | contig 33459 bp, 33 predicted proteins | sample 5400611 | NCBI WGS metagenome assembly WNGJ01 (sample SAMN13153375, study PRJNA577476) | soil metagenome | isolation source: 40 cm soil or saprolite under Garry oak tree replicate 1 | place: USA:California | collected 2016-06-15
CTAAATCCGGTATCTGGCTCAAGCAACTACTGGTTCGTTCATCCATCGCCTTTTCGCTTTCGGTTGCATTCAATCGCCTATCACGATGAGGAGCAGTGCGTGGTTGACCGCTGTTCAGTTCGCACTCTTCTCCCGGTGCTGCTCCGCACATAGGGCAAGGCACGGTTAGGCTTAACTTCTCAAGTTCGGCGCGATCCATATGGGTCCTATTATCCGACTGACGGACGAGTGGTTCTGTTCAATTGTGAACACCTTCATGCGTTACCTAAGAGTGTTCAAAATTGAACAGATTCAGAGTACGGTTAGTTGCATGCTATGGGTGCTATGGACTCCGACGAAACCATCCAGATTGCCGACGAAGTACTCCGCTTAATGGACCTCCAGGTAGAAGTGCTGAAAGGCCCTCTTTCAGAGATGACCACGAGCCAAGTCCATGAGTATGCGGAGCGGCGCGACCACATCGGCCAACTCTGTGGTGAACTTGGTAGTGGCTAAGGTTCGTTGATTACTCTCGGTCGGACTGACGCCTCCCCATTGCTCTCCTCATAGTTACAGCTCCGATCTGAGATCTTTTTCGACGATTGCGCCGCAGTCCTTGCAAACCAGGTGGGAATGGTTACATTGGGCTGAGACCCGCTCGTATTGAGTGGGATTCTTCGCGGAAACAATTTCGCGCGCCAGTCCGCAAGCAACTAGGAGTCTCAGCGTGTGATAGACAGTTCCGAACGAAACGGTTATATCCTCCTGTTTGACGGGATACAGAAGTTCTTGAGCTGTGACAGGCTTTTCCTCCCGCAGGAAGGCACGTAACACGACAGTGCGCTGCCTGCTGCCATGCCGGCCAAGGCTCCGCAACTGCTGTGTGAACTGCTTTTCCATCTCTGTCAGGATTTCAGGGGTCATTTTGTTTTTCCTCCGCCACGATTCAGAGCTTGTTGTCTTTCATACTCCACGAGCAGTTGCAGCGCCTTGTCGGCAGAGATGCCTGACTGCTCCGCCATCTGAGCGACACGGAAAAGCGTTTGCTCGGGGCTGTCGCCCTGTGGCACCGTTTTCTTGGATTGCTTGCCCCGATTGATCGAACTGATGCTATCGACTGCGTCCCGCAAGGCATCGAGCCGGACGTGACTATAGATTCTTCGCAATATCTGAGGCGATACATGGCCAGCGATCTTTAGCACTACCTGTTCAGGATTCACTGCTCAGGATTCTTTTCTGCCAATTTTGTGAGGGGAAGTATTCCCCAAAGTGACCCCAAAGTGACGGAATGGTTTTCCGGACCAAACTCGACGCGGAAAATGAGGCAGACTGCCCGATAGAGGCGGCGTTGAAGCGATTTCACCAGCTTTTTCATCAGGTAGCTTGGGCCGGGAGCGAAAATGAAGCCTTTCGACAGTCGGAAAGGTGTCCGATGTGTTCTGGAAGAAGATGCTAGAAATCAACGGCAGTGCCACAGTGGCCATCGGGGCCGCCTGGATCATCCTGTTCGCTATTTGCAAGCGGAAATTTAGCGGCAAGTAGGTAGAAATTTTGCGGATTCGGGCAAAGCAACAACAACTTATCAAGGAGGAGAAGGGAATGTCTAACTAAGCGTTTAAGGGTTTTGGGGTGGGTGTTGGGGTTAGGGGTGATGGCGTCGTGTGCGCCCAAGCCAGCCGTCTACGAGCCCAGTGAAGTGCAACGGCTGAAGCTGGAGAACATCCAGTTAAAGCAACGAGATGCGTTCAAGGCGGCACAGCAAGCGGTCGCGGAATACAACGCGGTCGACGAACAACGGCGCGCCGCCTGTGACGAAGTAGCCAAAGCCAACAAATGGCCAGCGGAGACCAAGTGCGAACTGACCAATCCAAACGATCTGGTCAGCAAGCTGGTGTTCAAGGTGCCAGAAAAGAAGCCAGACGCGACCAAACCCGAAAGCAAAAAATAGAGCAAAACTGATAGAAAAGCGACCCCAAAAGTGACCCCAAAGTGACCGAATGGTTCCCCGGACCAAACCCGACGCGGAAAATGACGCAGATTGCCCCATGGCGGCCACCCAGTTCACCGTGCCCCGGCCTCGGCAGGGCCCGCTAGTCACTCGCTATGACGATGTGAGTGGGGGAAGCGTCGCACAAAATAAAACTGTCTAGTTCTGCGTGGTGACGGGTAGAGCGCAGGTTATCGGCTTTTTGTCAGGCGCGCTCCGTTCCTGGCGGGTGATGTATGTTTTGAGGTCTCCGCCTTTAGATTTCTTCAGGTACATGTCATTGCCCTTGATTTTTATTTCTACGGGATCACCCACGACGAGGTCGGTAGGCTCGTAGCTCCAACGCCAGTAAGCTTCGCGGCGGAGCAGATATTTCGTGTCACCAACTTCAACAGCTAGACAGAACGAGCCTTGAGCGCGTGCGGCCCCAGAGCCTGTGCTTTCGCGCCTGAGGTCAACGAGTTTGCCGGTCTGATAGACAGTTTTCTCGCCAGCATGGAGAGAAAGCGCTCGTAGAACCAAAGCGAAAACCACGGGATTTTTCATTGGAGGGTTGGTCAGGTCCTGGAGGACGTCGAACTCAACGGGAGGAAGCGCGCTCAACGCGCACAAATGCTCTGTCCCCGATTAAACTAGCTACCCATCAAGCCGTGTCACGACGGGGGTGAGTTTACCAATGCTTGAGCCACTGACGTCTCTTGCTTTTTCGGTTTCCAGTAGCAAGGGAGTTTATGCGCTATTGCTGGGTTCGGGTTTATCGAATGCTGCAGGTATCCCGACTGGATGGGACATCATTCTCGATCTCATTCGGAAAGGCGCGGCCGCAAGCAATGAGGACTGCGGCACAGACCCACTCGGCTGGTATAAGACGAAAACAGGCGAGGATGCCGATTATTCCCAACTTATCGACGGCCTGGCGAAAACCTCTGCTGATCGAACCAATCTTCTTTCCAGCTACTTCGAACCAACCGCTGACGAGTTAGAAAGCGGGCTGAAGGCGCCCACACAGGCACATAAGGCCATTGCTCGACTGGTTGCGAAAGGGTACGTGCGCGTCATTGTAACCACTAACTTTGATCGGCTGTTGGAGCGCGCACTTGAAAACGAAGGAATTAGCCCCGCGGTTATCAGCACCGCAGACGCCGCACGCGGCGCTTTGCCTCTCGCACATGCACGCTGCACTTTGGTTAAGCTACACGGCGACTATCGTGACACCAGACTTAGGAATACCGCTCCTGAGCTGGAAAGCTACGAAGCCGAAATGGATGATTTGCTCGACAGAATCTTTGACGAATATGGATTGATTATCTGCGGCTGGTCTGCCGCCTGGGATAAGGCGCTATCTGGTGCCCTGCTGAGATGTCCGAATCGTCGCTTTGCCACCTATTGGGCACGAAGGACGCATTTGAGTGATGAGGCACGGGCGCTCGTCGCGCATCGCCAGGCGATCGAGCTGGAGATCGACTCTGCCGATTTATTCTTTACCTCCCTCGAAACAAAGGTAGATGCGATTGAGCGCTACTCTGAGCCACATCCAGCCTCTGCGAAATTGGCCGTGGTCTCACTCAAGAAATTCATCGCCGAAGACAAAACACGAATCGAACTCCAAGATCTGGTGGCCACGGAAACTGAGCGAACTTCTCAAACGTTGTCATCCCTACCCGTTTTTGTTCCCGGTTTGACCCTCGAACAGATTTTTGAGCGGATGCAGCTGTACGAGAATGCTTCTGAAATTCTCATTGCGCTTCTCGCGCATGGCGCCTTCTGGGGGCAAGCTCAGCACCAACGGTTGTGGAGCGGCACCCTTTCGAGGATTGCGGAAATTTCTGGCGTGCGGCAGGGCGGAGCCGCACAAACCCATCTGCTTAGTTTGCAAATACACCCGGCATGTCTCCTGTTTTACAGCAGCTGCCTAGGTGCCATGGCTGGAAATAACTATGAGACATTAAGACGGATCTGTCGCGATACATCCGTGACGCGGGAGGGCGAAGAGCGGAGGCTGATCCTTAATGGGCTTCCGCCGTATGTTCTCGACATTGGAGTGGCACGGCAGTTACCCGGATACGAACGACGTTTGACGCCGATAAACGACAGGATATTTGAAATTCTGCGTGAGCCGCTACGTGAATATTTAGCTGCTGATTCGAAATACGAGGATACATTCGATCGATTGGAGTACCTGACCAGTCTGGTTCATTTTGATTTGGAATTATCGACATCCGCGTTTGTCTATTCACCTGTTGGCCGCTTTGGCTCGAGGGGTCGGTTCCAAAACAAACCCATAGAACAACGAATCCTCGAGGAGGCCGACCAACACGGTGGAAACTGGGTCGTTCTTCAGTCCGGCCTGTTTCCTTCGCTGCCGCGGTTCAAGGAAGTTGAAAGCAAATATCGAGAACAAATTCTTGCGCCAGCACGTCGTCAATGGTACTAACAAACTCGGGTTAGGACATTTGCTGATCTACGGGGGTTCTGGCGTACTTCGAAAAACATTGGCCGTCCTTAAGGAGCTCCTTCAGGCGGGGAGTTCGCACCAGTGTTCCGCTTCCTTGAAGGGATCGTGTTTGGTGATGCTTCATGAGCACTGCAGTTTCGCAGAGTGCTGTCCTCTGACGGTGCGGTTCTATATTGATCTGAAATATCCAGTTGAGATGTCGCGGTGCCGCTCATCATAAAATGAGCGAACGCGAGCCAGCGATCAAGTTCGTCATTGCCTTCATCCGCAAACCAGTTCAGCCTGGCAGGGAACATAAGGTTAAAAGTTGGCTTGAGTGGCGCATCTGATTTTTCGAAGAACATAGACTAGGACCGAAATGCAGCTCTACGATCCCACATCTAGTGTACAAGCCTCCATACAGTGCATCATGTATTTCAGAGTACCTCGTTACTGTCGGCACGTAACTCGAGGTAACGATGCTTTTTCGTGATCTCGCCGGGGACCTTCGGCACATTTAACCGGAGATCCTCAAAATTGAAGACAGCAGCAAATGTGGCACCAGGTTACGATTCGCAGCATAATTCAGGTTCACCACTCCTCGAGAAACCATTTAGTGGCGGAAGGGCGACGCGCAACGCGAGCGCTATTGATTTTCCGAGCTCTGCGAATGACGAGAACGGATTCCCATTCTGTCACCCTGGCCGCGCTCGGACCGGGTGGAGCGGCTTGTGCGGCTCCGGCTCAGGCCAACGCCTGCTTGCTCGATAACGTCCTGGCCAGCGCCATTACTGCCGGCACCGCCAAGAGCGGTTATTACTACGGAGTAGGCGGCGTCGTTGCAGGTGCCCTCGTGTTGACTTATACCGTCGGAAGTTCAGCCGTCGTGTTCAATCAGACCGGTGTGCGCAACTTCTGCTCCAGCGATGACGGCGTGATCCATTTCGAAAGCCCCGCCGGGCAATCCGCTCCCGTAACCACGACCGCGGCCTGCCAGGCCTTCACTGTCCTGCAGTAAGCGATCAGCAGAGTACCAATGCAACCCTAAGGAGCATCGGAGAAATCCGGTGCTCCTTTTTTCTTGCAAGATAGGAGTTTCTTGCAAGACAGGAGCTCCGTGGCATTCCTAGATTGGAACTCCTTGCTGCTGTCCCAAAATGACACAAGTTGTCAACCCCTAGAACAAAATCTGGCAGAATGAGACGCATAGGCGGGGATCCTGGCGATACCAGATGGTGACAATAGTTTTGACCACATTGAAAACGCACGACTTGGAAGACCTGGCCCAATCTTTGATAACATCAAGATGTTGGTTAGCAAAGTGCCAAGCTATTCCCTAATCGGGTCTATTGAGACCACACTTGCTAACGGGAGAAGAGGGGACAACGAAATGCGGAAACAAAAGGGTTTCTCACTAATTGAGTTGCTGATTGTGGTGGCGATTATTCTAATTATCGCCGCGATTGCCATTCCAAACCTGCTGCGTGCACGCATTGCGGCCAATGAATCGTCCGCAGTGAGCTCGCTGCGTACCATGAACACCGCCCAAGTTACCTATTCGACGGGCTATCCGATCGTGGGCTACGCCCCAACCATCGCAGCCTTGGGACCGGGCGGAGTTGGAAGCGTTTGTCCCGCTGGCGGCCCTGTTCAGGCCAATGCCTGCTTGATTGACAGTGCTCTATCCAATGCGACAGGTGCTGGTACTGCCAAGAGCGGCTACTTTTTCAACATGGGCGTCACAGCTAATGCCGGTATCAACATCCAGTACGTGATCGGCACCTCACCTGCGGCCTACAACGTCACTGGTATACGCAACTTCTGCTCCAACGAAGATGCCGTGCTTCACCAGAACGTGGGCGCCTCCGGTAGCGTTCCAATCACCGCCGGCTGCACCGGTGCTCCTTGGCCGGTTCTGTAAGCGAAGTCAGCTAGAGTTAGGGCGAAGTACCTGGGGGAGGGTACAGAGCCAGGAGCATCGGATGCCAACATCCGATGCTCTTTAGTTTTTTCTCCCAGCATAGTGGACCCCGCGCATGATCTGTCGAAATGGCCTCGCGGCAAAGCGATTCCCAAAATGACACAACTTGTCAGGACTAAGACAAAATCTGACAGATTTTGATACCCAGATCCCGGACTTGGGATGGCGAAAATACTCCGAGATGTTGAAAACAAAGCTCTCTAGCAGCCATCTACTCTGCCTTTGGTAATCTTCCTCCTTGGTCTGCAAATTGCGAAGCTATTCCCTAATCGGGTCTATTGAGACCACACTTGCTAACGGGAGAAGAGGGGACAACGAAATGCGGAAACAAAAGGGTTTCTCACTAATCGAGTTGCTGATCGTCGTGGCGATCATTTTAATCATCGCTGCGATCGCCATTCCGAACCTGCTGCGTGCACGCATTGCGGCCAATGAGTCGTCCGCAGTGAGCTCGCTGCGTACCATTAACACCGCCCAAGTTACCTATTCGACCGGCTATCCGCTCGTGGGCTTTTCTCCAGACCTGCCGACCCTCGGACCAGGCGGAGTTGGAAGCGTTTGCCCTGCTGGCGGCCCGGTTCAGGCCAATGCCTGCTTGATTGACAGCGCTTTGTCCAACGCGACAGGTGCTGGTACCGCCAAGAGCGGCTACTTCTACGCAATGGCGGCTGTCGCCAATGCCGGTGTCAACGTGCAGTACGTAGTGGGCACCTCACCTGCGGCTTACAATGTTACCGGAATACGTAACTTCTGCTCGAACGAAGACGCCGTGCTCCACCAGAATGTTGGCGCCTCGGGCAGCGTTCCAATTACCGCTGGCTGCACCGGTGCTCCTTGGCCGGTTCTGTAAGCGAAGTCACCTAGAGTTAGGGCGAAGTACCTGGGGGAGGGTACAGAGCCAGGAGCATCGGATCGCAAGATCCGATGCTCCTTTCATTTTAGCCGAACTGATACCCGTCATTGTGCCGCTGGATGACCCATCTAAAAAGTTGGTTCGGGTTTTCATCTAAGTTATTGGGGTGGCATGATTTGTCGCATAAACGACAAACCGTGTCTTGACAAACCGTGTCTTTCAGATAGCTGTGTGCTGCCGAGGCACTGCCTAAGCCCCTGATTTCACAAGATGTTGATAGATACCAGAGTAACACGGGCCTTTCCAGAGAGGCTACAAACGTGCAAGTTATAAGTAACAGAGCAGAAGGTTCCGAATTGAGAAGAGCAACCAAAATGAAGCGAGATAGAGGGTTTTCGCTCATCGAGCTGCTGATTGTAGTGGCGATAATCCTGATTCTTGCGGCGATTGCCATTCCCAATCTTCTGCGGGCACGTATTGCTGCCAACGAAGCATCCGCAGCTAGCTCGGTGCGCAAGATCGCCACCGCAGAGTACTCTTACAACTCAACCTATCCCAACCAAGGGTACGCGCCGAACTTGGGTAGTCTAGGTACTCCACTGGGCATCTGTGCACCTAGCCCGGCGTCTGCCTGCATTCTGGATAATGTCCTCACTACGGGGGTGAAGAGTGGATATCAATTTCTTGCGATCGGCTTCGCCATAGGTGGGGGTATCAATAGCTCGTTCGTAGCCTCGTCGGCGCCGCAAAATTTCAACGTCACAGGCATTCGCTACTTCTGCATAGTGACCGACGGAGTGTTGCGCATCGACCCCGGCGCGGCGGGCACACCCCCAGCTCCAGATGTGGCTACGTGTTCGATATACCCCGACCGGCAATAGGAATAGAAATCTTCGTCACATTTCCCGTATGTTTTACTTTGGTAATCAGTGCGTCACTGAGACTCTGCCGTGTTTTGCATATAATTCAACCAGAACACAAACAAAATCATTTTCAGTTACCCGCATGGCTGCGATAGAGATCCTAGGCTTGGAAAAAACTTATACCGTGGGCTTTTGGAGAAAGAAGCCCACGCACGCCTTGCGTCCACTTCACTTGAAGGTGGAGGAAGGCGAGATTTTCGGCTTTCTCGGACCCAATGGAGCGGGCAAAACCACCACACTGAAATTGCTGATGGGCCTGGTATTTCCCACCGCAGGTTCCGCACGCATCCTGGGCATGGAGGTCAACGATCCGCGAATGAAGGCGCAGATTGGCTTTCTGCCTGAGCAACCGTATTTCTACGACTATCTGACTGCCCGCGAACTGTTGGAGTATTACGGCCAGCTTTCAGGAGTCGCGTCGAAAGACCGCTCGCGCAAGGTCAACGAAGTTCTTCAACGGGTGGGACTGCCAGACGCCGCGGGGACGCAGTTACGAAAATTTTCCAAAGGCATGCTGCAGCGGGTCGGTATTGCGCAAGCGATATTGCATGATCCCAAGGTTGTATTTTTCGACGAGCCGATGTCCGGGCTCGATCCTATGGGACGGCGTGAAGTACGGGATCTGATGGAGCAGTTGAAGCACGAAGGTAAGACGGTTTTCTTTTCTACTCACATCCTTTCGGATGCGGAGGCGTTATGCGACCGCGTGGCGATTATCCATCAGGGCGAGTTGCGGGGTATTGGCGCTGTTGCCGATCTGACGTCGAGTGTGCATGGCAAAGTCGAACTGGTCTGGCAGGGCAGCTCAGTGCCTGGATCCTTAAAAGCCTTGGGCGCGGAATGTCATGTGACCGGTGATACGGTGCGCGCCGTAATTTCGGAAGCCCGCCAGAATTCTGCGCTGGAAGCTATGAGGCGGGAAGGCTTGCGGTTGATATCTCTCACTCCCGTTCGCATGTCGCTGGAGGATTATTTTGTGCAGCAGCTCAAACCGTCTAAGGCGGCCGTGGAGGTGACCTCATGAGCATGCGCCTGGTGCACATTGCTTCCAACACTTTTCGCGAAGCAGTTCGCGACCGGGTACTATACAACTTAATCGCTTTTGCTTTGCTAATGTCTGGAGCAGCCATCCTGGTGGGGCAGATTTCCATCGACATCGAGCGCCTGGTGGTGATCAATTTGGGGCTCACTGCGGTGTCACTGTTCGGGCTGGTGATCGCGATATTTATCGGGATTGGCTTGGTCTCGAAAGAGATCGATAGACGCACTCTCTACACCGTGCTCTCACGGCCAGCACGCCGGTGGGAGTTCATCGTGGGCAAATTTCTCGGGCTCGCCGGTACGCTAGTGGTGAATACGGTTTTTATGGCCATCGGAGTTTTCGCTGCTTTGTTGTACGTTTCTCATCACTTCCAAAAAGCGGACGGTTGGCTGCTGGTTGCCTTGTACTTCATCATTCTGCAATTTTTGATTATTACGGCGCTGGCTCTCTTGTTTTCCTCGTTCTCTTCGCCATTACTCTCGGCGGTATTTGCTTTTGCACTATTCGTAATCGGATGCTTTGCCGAAGACCTACGCGGCTTCGCCAGCATGACGCAAGGAGTTACACGCTGGGTTGCGACTGGCGCAGCGTACCTGGTACCGAACTTTTCGGCGCTGAATGTGATCAGTTCGGTGGCGCACGAGCAGCCGGTCTCTGGCCAGCTCATTTTCTACAACACGGCCTATGCTCTGATATACGCCGCCATGGCGCTGTGCGGAGCAGTGCTGGTATTCGAACATAGAAACCTGAAATGAAATCTTCGGCGCGAATTACAGCGATTGCCAGCATCGTCCTTGTCATCTGCATGATGAGTACCGTGCTTCTGCTGCGTAAATTGGATCAGCTGCGTACTGGCAGTGCGGTGGAAGAGGTCCTCTACATTTCCTCACCCAGCGTACTGAAACGTATCAGCCTGGGATATGGGGGATTGCTCGCCGACGTCTATTGGACGCGCGCGGTTCAGTATTTTGGCGGCAAGCATCACAACGGCGCTCAGCATTACGCCTTGCTCGCTCCTCTGCTAGAAATTACTACCAGGCTTGATCCGCAACTGTTGGTCGCCTACGAGTACGGAGCGAATTTTCTTGCGCCCAAGCCACCGGATGGCGCAGGCATGCCCCGACGAGCAATCGAGCTGGCGGAGTACGGTATCCGCAACAACCCAAATGAGTGGAAGCTCTATTATCAGCTTGGGTTCATTCACTACATGGAATTACAGGATTACGCTGCGGCGGCCGACGCATTTGCTCGCGGCTCGCGCGTGCCTAACGCGCATCCCTGGCTGAAACTGATGGCCGCCCAAATGTCGGAGCATGCCGGCGATCTCCAGACCGCTCGCATGATGTGGACCACGATGTACCAGAGCACGCACGATCAGTCGATCAAGGCCAATGCAGCCGCCCATCTGCGCGCGCTGCAGGTGGATGAAGACGTTTCTATTTTGGAAGCTCTGGTCGCTCGATATCGTGACAGGACAGGCCGCCTTCCGGGCAGCTTTTCAGATTTGGAGGCAGCAGGCTCTTTACGGGGCACGCCAGTAGATCCGCTGGGCCATCCCTATAGGCTGATGCAAGATGGCCATGTCGTAGTTCGTGTTCCCGATGATCTGCCATTTCTGAAGAAAGGCACCCCACCGGGATACGTTCCGCCGCAAACGCCGAAGCTGTTGCCGACCGATTAACAAAGTGGCCAGTGGGTAGTGGCCACTGTCTTAACGTCAACGCCGGTTCGAACTTTACCAAGCAAGAGTACTGACCACTGGCCACCGACCACTCCTAAAAATGTCTTCTGCTCGCGAACCGAAATTGATCGAAACCGTTCTCCAGTGGTGGAAAGATCATCGCAAGCGGGAGGGATCCTTTACCACTCTGTGCGGACTGACTGGCTTTCTTTGGGAATTTGTGCGGGATTCAACGCCTGAGCGTCGTCGTCGACGTTACGGCGACGTGCAATACGATTGGGATAACAGGGTCAACACGACGAGCGCCACCGTGGACTGGCGGAATCGGCTGCTGGGTGTGTTCCATTCTCCTTATCAGCCTACCGATCCCTCGCTCTTTCATGAAATGCTGGGCGCGCTCAAGATCGATTTCCGTGGATTCACTTTCATCGATCTCGGTTCAGGAAAAGGTCGAGTGTTGTTGATAGCAGCGGATTATCCCTTTCGTCGGATCGTGGGAGTTGAATTGTTGACCGAATTGCATGGCGTGGCGCTGGAGAACCTGCGTCAATACAAAAGTAATTCGCAAAAGTGTTTTGACGTGGAGACGATTTGCGGTGACGCGCGGACGTTTACTTTTCCTGCGGAGCCAACCGTGCTTTATCTGTTCAATCCTTTGACGGAAGAGGGACTGTCTCAGGTGATCGTCAATCTCGAGCGCTCTTTGCGGGACCAACCGCGTCCCTTGTACTTGCTTTATCACAATCCACTGCTCGAGCACGTGTTGGCGAACCGTGGATTCAGAAAGCTTAGCGGCACAAGTCGGTACTGTGTATATGGCAACGACTCTGCGCTTAAAGGATGAATTGGACCCGCCTTCTTTTTTTACAACCCTTTAACAACCAGCAAGCCTTGCGGACCGTCAGCGGGTTAGAATAGAGGTACTGCGTGCCTCCCGCATCTAACCAAAGTAGAGGTCAGTCCCATCCATCAGCCGGGAAAGATGAATTACATTCTGCGGATCATTGCTATCCTGCTGCTTGCGTGCTCAGTTGTCTTGGGCAGCCCGGAACCGGACGTCCATAGCGTCGCTAGCATCGCCCGAAATGTCGATAATCGTTACAACCATATAGCCACGCTGCAGGCTGAATTCACCGAACTCTATCGCGGAGCGGGCATGGAACGCAGGGAATCGGGAACTTTGTGGCTAAAAAAACCAGGCAAGATGCGCTGGGAGTATCGTTCTCCCAGGGAGAAGCTGTTTGTGAGTGACGGCAAGAACGCCTGGTTCTACCTGCCGGGAGATCGCCAGGTGCGCAAGGCGCCGGTTCGTAAACTGGATGACCTGCGATCGCCGCTGCGTCTGCTTCTCGGTAAGACGCGGCTGGAGAAGGAATTGCAAGGCTTGTCCATGGCGTCGGACGTCATCGCATCGACTCCTGGAAACGTGATGCTGCGGGGTATTCCCAAGGGGATGGCGGATCGCGCCAGCACAGTGCTGTTGGAGATAACTCCCGAGAGTCAGATTGCTCGCATCATCATTGAAGAAGTGGATGGCTCCGTCACTGAATATCGTTTCGATCAGCAACAAGAAAATGTAGAAGCCTCCGATCAGCAGTTTCGATTTAGCCCGCCGCCAGGGGTGGAGATGATCGAGGACAATTTTGGGCAGTGAAATACATCAGTGGTCGGTGGCCAGTTGTCAGTGGTCCGTGAAGGACTAAGCGCTTAACGACTCAACTTGTTGTAGCCATTGGACTTACTGGCAAAGAAGATTGGTGGGCGGTTCGTTACTTGCGATAGTCGCAGGATCGGGTCGATGAAGCCGATTGCTGGTTTTGAATGCTAGACTTGAAGAAGGCGAAGCAGTAACCAGGGGAATGGCCGAATTCCTGATAAAACTTGCGGACGAACGCGGTCACCTGCTGCAGCAGGTCGAGACCGGCTACTCTGAATCAGAAGTGCGCGACCGCTTCGTTCAACAGGGCTACCTGGTGTATTGGGTCAAGCCGCGTGGTCTTTTTGCGGCGGGCGAGTTCCGGTTGCCGCGGCGACGAGGAGTCAAGCAGAGCCAGTTTGTAATCTTTAACCAGCAATTCCTGACTCTCATCAAGGCCGGCCTGCCGATTTTGAACTCGCTTGAGTTGCTGATTAAACGGCAAAAGGATGCCTATTTACAATCTCTGTTGGAAAACGTTCGCGACCGGGTCAAGAGCGGCGAATTGCTTTCTACGGCGTTTGCGGCGCAGGGGGCATTTCCCAAGATTTATCCCACGACGCTGATGGCAGGAGAAAAGAGCGGCAACATGGAAGAAGTATTGAGCCGCTACATCTCGTTTCAGCGTCTGGCGCTGACGTTCAAGAAGAAGCTGGCGGTGTCATTGGTTTATCCGGCACTGCTGGTGACTGTGGTGTTCTTTATGCTGGTGTTCCTGATCACCTACGTGGTTCCGGAATTCGCCAAGCTATTTGAAAACTTGAACGCCAAGCTACCCGCCATCACTGTGTTGATGTTGGCGGTCGGCACTCACGCGCAGAAATACGGGCCGGTACTGGCGATCGCATTGGTATTGCTGGTGCTCTTTCTTTGGCGCTGGAAGAACACTGACCGCGGATCCGAGAGCATCGACCGCGTAATTTTGCGGTTTCCGCTTCTGGGTCAAATTTGGTTGAAGTACCAAGTCGCGAATTTTGCTCGCATGTTATCCACCCTGCTTTCCGGGGGTCTCCCTTTGGTACAGGCTCTGGAGACAGCCGGAGATTCCATGAGCAGCCGAAGAATTTTGAACGGGATTTCGGAGGCGGCCTCGCGGGTCCGGGAAGGCCGAACGTTGGCAGGCAGTCTGGAAGAGCAAAAGATGTTCCCGGATCTGTCGGTTGAAATGATCGAAGTGGGCGAGTCCACCGGAGCCTTGCCAGCCATGCTGAATTCAGTGGCTGAATTTTATGAAGAGGATGTGCAGACTGCGCTGGGTGCGGCTATGGCCCTCATCGAACCCGCCATCCTGATCATCATGGCGGTATTCGTGGGTGGAGTACTGATCTCGCTGTATATGCCGATCTTTACTCTCGGATCCGGTGGCGCTCTTCACTAAGTTTGGAAGAAACGGCTTTGGGCATTTGCTGGTAGATTTGGAAATGGCAAGAATGGCAGAGAAAAAATCAGTATTCGTGAACGGCGAGAATGGTGGGCGAATGGCGCCTGCCGCTCATGCCGATGACTTGGACAAGGCGCAGGATGTGGCGCGGCGTTATCGCTGCGAGTTCGTCGATCTGCATAATTTCCAGCTCCACCATGATCTTTTCAAGAAGATCCCGGTTCACCTGATGTTCCGCTACAACTTCATCCCTCTGGAGGAAACTCAGGACGGACGGCTTGCTATCGCCATCGCCGACCCCAGCCAGTTAATGATGATCGACGAGATCAGCCTGCTGCTGGGCAAGCGCATTGTCACCAAAGTTTCAACGCTGGCGCAGATCACGGAAATCCTAAAGAAGACAGAGCAGTCGCAACGAGTTCTGCAGGATGCCAGCGAAGGTTTCACCCTGGATGTGATTCGGGAAGATGAGGCCGGCGGCGATGAAAGTATTTCCATCGATCGCCTGACCGCGCAGGGCGACATCAGCCCCATCATTCGTCTTGTGGATACCACGATATTTACTGCCCTGCAACGCCGCGCCAGCGACATCCACATTGAGACTCGCGACGATTCCGTGTGCATTAAGTTCCGCATTGACGGAGTACTAACGCAGGCCATGCCGCCTATTGGCAAGGAGCATCACACCACCATCATCTCCCGCATCAAGGTGATGAGTGAGCTGGACATTTCTGAACGGCGGGTTCCCCAAGACGGGCGTTTCCGCGTGAAATACGGACAGCCCGAGCGTCCCATCGACTTCCGCGTCTCTATCATGCCTTCGATACACGGCGAGGACGCAGTGCTTCGCGTGCTCGACAAGGAGTCGATGAGTGAGAAGTTCCACCAGCTCGTTCTCGATGTCGTCGGCTTCGACGAAGAAGACTTACGAAAATTCCGCCGCTATATTGCCGAGCCCTATGGGATGGTGCTGGTCACCGGGCCGACCGGCAGCGGTAAAACCACGACGCTGTACGCCGCCGTCAATGAGATTAAGACGGACGAAGACAAGATCATCACCATCGAAGATCCGGTTGAGTACCAGATTCGCGGAGTGACCCAAATCCCGGTCAATGAAAAGAAGGGACTGACTTTCGCTCGCGGATTACGATCGATTCTGCGTCATGATCCGGACAAAATCATGGTGGGCGAAATTCGTGATACCGAGACGGCGCAGATTGCCATTCAGTCGGCGCTAACTGGACACCTGGTCTTCACCACGGTTCACGCCAACAATGTGGTCGATGTGATTGGCCGCTTTCTGAATATGGGCGTAGAGCCCTACAATTTTGTTTCAGCCTTGAACTGCATTCTGGCGCAGCGGTTGGTGCGCATCATATGCGAATCCTGCCGCACCGTGGTTCACTATCCGCAGGAAATGCTCGAGGCCAGCGGTCTGGATCCGGGGCAATGGTCGCAGGTTCCCTTCTATGAAGGTCAGGGTTGCATCGAGTGCGCGGGTACCGGATTTCGCGGACGCACCGCCATTCACGAACTGCTCGACTTGAGCGACCGCATCCGGGAGATGATTCTGGCTAAGAAGCCGACCTCGGAGATCAGGCGCGCCGCGCGCGAAGAAGGAATGCGGTTCCTGCGTGAGTCTGCTCTCGACAAAGTCAGGGCGGGCACAACTACGCTCAAGGAGATCAACAAAGTTACTTTCATCGAGAGTACGCGGTAGGGCGCAAGATAACCTAAACTAAACAGGCGTGCCCTTCCAGCTATTGCATTTCTTTGTGTGACAGAGTTTGATTTGAACGACCTCTCCTAACATGAGTCCCAAGTTGAATTCCGGATCCAAGCCCAAGCTGGCTTGCGAAGTGGCTGCGGACCGCGTCCTGGCCGGCCGGCTTTCCGATAGTGGCGACGTAGTAGCCGAGTGCGCGTCCCACGAGTTGGCGCCGGGCAGCGTGGTGCCGGATCTAATTGACACCAACCTGCGTCAGCGTTCCGCGGTTTATAAAACAATTGAAGACACTTTAAGCAGGGTAGGCGGGCGCTCGCGTGATGTGATCGCTGTGCTTCCCGACGCCGCGGTGCGCGTAGTGCTGCTGGATTTTGACGCGCTTCCCACAAACCGCGAGGAGGCCGAAGGTGTGGTCCGCTTCCGGCTAAAGAAATCTCTGCCCTTTGATGTGGATAAGGCCAAGGTTTCGTATCATGCGCAGGTTTCCGGTGGGAATGTTCGGGTAATCGCAGCCGTGGCTCTTTCAACCGTCATTGAAGACTACGAAGCGGCGTTTCGCGAGGCGGGATACAGTCCCGGCATAGTGTTGCCCTCCATGTTGGCTGCGCTCGGCGCGGCGAACGCCACCGGACCGACTCTGGTCATCAAGGTAGACGCTCGAACCACCAGCATTGCCATCCTCGACCAGCAACAGTTATTGCTCTTCCGAACGCTGGAAAATACCCGCGGAGTCACCATCACAGGCGACCAACTCGCCGAAGAAGTCTATCCGTCGGTGGTGTTCTTTCAGGACACCTATCATTTGAACATCGATAAAATTTTCGTGGCGGGCCTGCCAGAGTCGGGAGGCGCGGCGCCCGCTTTGCGCGCTCAAACTGGAGCCGAAGTCAAAGAATTGGTAGGCTCGGCGCAATTGGGCAAGGGTGTCGGCCCCATTCCCAAGTGGAGGATGGCCGGGGTGGTCGGGGCTCTGCTTTCGTAAAATGCGTGTAGACATTAATCTCGCGACTCAGCCTTACCAGGATGCAAGACGCTTCTGGTTGCGCTGGGGCGGAGCGCTGGTCGCGCTCGGTCTGCTGACTTTAGTTCTGTTATACAGCGTCCTCACCGGTTGGGTCAGCGCGCGTAAAGATCGAGACTTAATCCGACAGCGCGAAGCACAGATTGCCGCCCGCGACCAGGAGAGGGCACAAGCCGAGGCGCTTTTGAGCCGGCCGGAAAACCGCAGCACACGTGACCGATCGCAGTTCCTCAATAACCTTTTCCAGCGCAAAGCTTTTTCCTGGACAAAAGTTTTTGAGGATCTGGAACGGGTGATGCCGCCGCGGCTGCATGTGGTCTCGATCCGCCCGGAGATGGGTTCGGAAGCAGGGCTGAATATCAAACTTGTGGTTGCGGGAGAGTCACGCGAGCGGGCTTTGGATCTGGTGCGCAAGATGGAAGCCTCGCAACGCTTCCAACAGACTCGGATTGACCAAGAGAGAGCTGAATCCGGCCAAGCCGCAGGCGACAATGTGCAATTCGACATCAATGCTGTGTACGTTCCAGAAGTGCAAAGCGCGGGCCAAGGCGGTGCACCGTAATGCCGGATCTCGGAAATACCAAGCGAAAGCTGGTCATCGCAATCGTCAGTTTGCTGGTGTTGGATTTGATTGCGGCAGGGCTGTTGTTATCGCCGATCATCGGATCAGAAAGATCGCGTCTTAGTGAAATGGACAGGCTCTGGAAAGAGTTGCAGGCGAAGACCCGGCAAGTGGAGCCTTTGCGCGGGATGGATAAGAAAGTTGTGCTGGCCCAAAAACAACTTGATGAATTCTACCAACAGCGGCTGACCAGCCAGGACTCCACCATCTCCACCGAGTTGGGCAAGGTGGCGGCCCAGAGCGGCGTTAAGATAACCGAGGTCAAGTACAAAGCGAAGGATCCCGAGACGGTAGGTTTGCGGCCTATGGAAATCGAAGCCAGTCTCTCCGGGGATTATTTGCAACTGGTGCGCTTCATTAACGCCTTGGAGCGCGACCAGCTGTTTTTTATTATCGATAGCGTGGAACTTGGCGGCGAGCAGGGTGGCGTAGTCAAGCTACAGATGAAAATGCAAACTTTTCTGAAGGCGAATGCTTAAGTGAAGGTTGGAGCCGAGAACCGGACCAAGCTGATTGCCGCCGTCGCGCTGATGGTCTTGGCGGTCATTCTTGTGGGACGATGGATGTTCAGCTCAGGAGGTCCGTCTCCGGCAGAGGCCAATCCATCCGCTAGCGTTTCGGCGCCATCCACCGCGCAACCGGCTCCGAAGACGCGGAGTCGCGGCAGAAAAATCAATACCGCATCGCGCTCACTGGATCCCTCACTTCGCTACGACTGGTTAAAGGCTAGCGAAGACACCAAATACCAAGGCAAGGGACGGAATATTTTTCGTGCGCAGATCGACATCCCGCGTCCGGTTAGAAATCCTGCGACCGACCGTCCGCCAATAGTGCCGCCACAACCAACTGGCCCTCCCCCTCCTCCACCCATCAACCTGAAGTTTTTCGGATTCGCCAGCAAGCCGGGAGAGCCCAAGAAGATCTTTCTTTCGCAGGGAGAAGATGTATTTATCGCAGGTGAGGGCGAGATGGTTGATCGGCGTTACAAGATTCTGCGCATCTCTCCGATGTCGGTTGAGGTGGAAGATGTACTCAACAACAACCGTCAGAGTATTCCGCTGACCCAGGGATAAGAAACTTTCGCTGACCGCGCTCTCGCAACGATGCGCATTCTAAGAATGGTTGACACCGATGCTGTGTAATCCCCGATTCTGGCGCCGCTCGACTCCGCACTCGCAGAGCGGTTACATGCTGCTTATGCTGATGCTGGTGGTGACTCTGCTGGCAATTGCCGCGGCGGCTATTGTGCCCACGATGGCTTTTCAGATTCGCCGCGACCGCGAGGAAGAACTTATCCACCGCGGAGTGCAGTACTCGCGGGCCATCCGGCGGTATGTTAAAAAATTCGGACGTTATCCGACCCGCCTGGAAGAATTGGAGGACACCAACCATCTCCGTTTTCTTCGCCGGCAGTACAAGGATCCAATCAGCGGGAAGAATTTCAAGTTACTTCATCTCGGAGAAGTGCAGGTAAATTTTGGGGCAGGTGTTGCTGGAGCCACGTCCCCAGGCGCGAATCCCGGCGTCCCCACATTGGGCGGAGTGGCCCCCATAGGAATCACTGGAGCGCAGAGCAGTCAACCATCGACCGCAGGCATGCCGCAGCCGGGAGCTGGGGTTGGGTTTAGCACAAGTGCCAACACCTCACAGCCTGAAAAAAACACAAGCGACGTTAAGCTTTCAAGTCAGGTGTTTGGCGGAGGACCGATCGTGGGCGTGGTGAGTACCAGTAAAGACTCGAGCATTCGCGAATTCAATAAAAAGAAGCACTACGACCAATGGCAGTTCATCTATGATCCGTCCACCGATCGCGGCGGACTGCTCAATACGCCTATGCAGCCACCGCTACAAGGCGCGACACAGAACTTGCAACCGGGGGCTGCCGGCGGCACTCCAACTCAACCCCAGCCGCAGCCGGTACCGCAACCACAAGCTGAGCAACCACAAGCAGAGCCGCCACAATAAGAAAAAGCCTCATCGTGATCGATGAGGCTTTTTATCTCACGTAGTGGCAGGCGACTCGCCTTTGCCGCACTAATTCTTAGACATTGAACGAAGATCCGCAACCGCAGGTACTTTTCACGTTGGGATTCTCGAACTTAAATCCGGCTCCTTCAAGCGTCTCGATGTAATCCACGATGCAGCCATTCAGGTACATGAGCGACGTGGCGTCCACGTACACTTTCAGGCCATCCATGTCGAAGACTTTGTCCATAAGTCCTGACCCATTCTCAAATGACATGGAATAGGAGAAACCGGAGCATCCGCCGCCGACAACCCCCACTCGCAAGCCGGCAGGAGTAGGATTCTGCTGCCCCATAATCTCTTTGACCTTGGCAACCGCATTCGCAGTCAGGCTGATTGGCGCTGTCTTCACTTCCGGCGTGGTTGTAGTGGCCATTCGTATCTCCTTGAAACTATTGAGTCGAGACTATTATAACAAACCGGGAAGCCCTAGCAAAGCTTGCAGTATGGAACGGCATTCACCTGCCTTTATTAGATGAGGGGAGCTTAGGTCTGGACTCGTCCCCAAACAAACGCTCCGACCCTTGCCAAGCGGAGCTATAATCCGGGTGGGCCCTTACCCAAAGCCGGTCGTGGGCCACAAACCCACACCGACTCGAGAGATCAGTTCTACCGAGGTGGCTTATGTCTCCTATGGTCTGGATGCTGATTGTGTGGGGAGTTCTGACGGCTGTTCTGATAGTCCTCCTAATCTATCGCAGCACTCTCACCATGCAAGAGGATGATCAACTTTTCCTGGGCGATTCCGAGTCGCACATGGAACAGGAGCAGATTCAACTGATGCACAAGGTAAACAAGATCAATCCCTTTGTGCGCTGGTTAGGAGCCGCTTCAGGATTGCTGATCCTGGTTATAGCGGGCCTGGCTATTTATCAGGGACTGAACCAAGTGCAGTAAATTTCGACCCCTCGCTTCGCTCCACGCACGAGACGCCAAGGAGTCGCCGGAAAATCTTTGCGCGCGCTGTTACGAAGCGCAAGCAGAGCATGAGGCTGGTGCCGGGAGCGGGACTTGAACCCGCACGCTTATGAGGCACAGGCTCCTAAGACCTGCGTGTCTGCCAATTCCACCATCCCGGCTTGACTCCAGTATAAAACGAGAGTGATTCGATCATGAACCCGGCAGTGTGAAATCCGCCACTAAGGGCAAGTGGTCGGAAGCGATGAGTGCTTTGCGGCTGCGGTGCAGTTTGAAATCTTTCAAGGTGAGAAATTTGTCGAAGTAGAAATGATCCAGGTGAAGAAACGGGATCAGGCCGGGATAAGTTCGGGCATGACGCAAGAACATCCGGGGATCGATGCTCTCGAAATTGTCGGTCATCATCCGTGACGTCAGGCCGCGAGTCCATTCGTTGAAGTCTCCCACGATCACTCTCGGTCCAGTTAAGGCGGTGTGCTGAAGCAGGTCAGGGCTCAGTAATAATCGCGCCTGATGGCGCCGTTCCATGAATCCCGTTCCAAGATGCACGTTGAAAACGTGCAGCAGCGTGCGCCCCGCAATGTCCACATCAACCCGCAGACAGCCACGGCGTTCACGACCACGTGAGGTTACATCGTAGTTGCGATAGAAACGCACCGGGAAGCGGCTGAGCGTCATGTTGCCGTACTGACCGCCGTGAAGAAGACGGGTCTCGCCAAAACGCCAGGAATAATCGTAGAGTGCGCGGGCAATGTTGCGCGCCTGATCAAAATCCGGTTTGCCGGGGACGTTCAGGACTTCCTGGAGGGCGATAACATCGGCGTCCAACTCACGAATGACTTCCGCAATGCGCTCTGGCTTGGTGCGCCGGTCCATGCCACGGCACTTGTGGATGTTGTAAGTGGCAACTCGAATTCGCGAAGCGGAGCTCATTCACTGCTGGCGTTCGAGAACCCAGCCCAGCAGTTCTGGAGCGCGCTCCAGTACCGGCCTTCGCTTCCATTCCTGGTAGGTCACCTTGCGGCTACAGGCAAGGTCTTTCGCGAAATCCTGCTGCAGGCGCTGAGTGAAGTCTGGATCTCGTGCCGCTAGATTGACTTCGTCATTGATTCCGAAAGATCGGTTGTCGAAATTCGTCGATCCCACCACACCCCATATGCTATCAATCAGCAATATCTTGGCATGGATCATCGAAGTTTCATACTCATGGATGGAAGCTCCGGCTTTCAGCAATTTTCCATAAGCGTGGCGGCTGGAACTCCGCGTAAGCATATGGTCGCTGCGTTTCCCGGGCACCAGCACCACGACTTCGACATTGCGTTCGCGCACGGCGCGCACCAGTTCGTCAATGACGCTTCTGTCTGGTAAGAAATACGGAGTTGTAATGTGAATGGTTTTCGTGGCGGAAGCAAGCAGCACCTGAAACAGCATTCGCGCTCGGGTTGCTCCACCTCCAGAAGGGGTACTGTTCACTATCAGGACATCGCCCTGACGCTCGCATTCCTGCCGCACGAAATGATCCGGTCCGAAGAGGACTTCTCCACAGCTTTCAAGCCAATTCTCGGCGAAGGTGGCTTGAAGATGGGGAACTGCGTCTCCTTCCACTTTGACCATGGTGTCACGCCAGCGAGGATGCTTGCTTTTATCCTTGAACCAGTGATCAGCCACACCAGCTCCGCCGATAAATGCGGTGCGGCCGTCGACAACCAGCAGTTCGCGATGGGTTCGATTATTGAAGTGAGGAAGTTTGTTCCACTTCATGCCGTTGTACCAGACAACATTTCCGCCGGCCTTTTTTAAATCTGAAAAAAAGTTCTTCCCCACGCCGGCGCTGCCCACTCCATCCAGGACTACGTTGACAGTTACACCCGCCTGGGAGCGCTCGGTAAGGGCAGTCACAAAACGCTGTCCGATCTCGCCCTTTTGAAATATATAAGCTTCCAGATTCACGCTTCGCTCTGCCCCGCGAATGGCTTCCAGTTCGGCTTCATAAAATGTGGGGCCATTGGTCAGAACGGTAAGCCGCGTGGTCTGATTCACCTTGGCGTCTACTAGTGCTTCCAGCATGTGGAGGAAGTCGTCCGAGTCGTTTGACTCCGAGGAAGAAGCAAAGACTCTGTACCGGAGGCCGGGATCGAAAAGGGCGACGATAATGAGGACCGCCATCGCAAGGATGGATAAGTAAGCGATGACAATGAAGCTGGTCGGAACCGTTACTTCAGCCAACATTATTCCTGGCATGTCCGCCCCCCTCCAGCCAAACGCAGTTTAGATGCGTCAATTTGTGTTCGCGACCGGGGAAACGGGTCGGTCAAGCGGACCTCACTCGGCCGGATGGTCAGCTTCTCCTTTGTTGTTTCCTTGTCCCGCTCCCATTACACTGTGGACCCTATGTCGATTCCAACGCAGCCCAACATCAAGCTGGTCAATAGTCCGGAATACCGGGAGAGCTACGCCAATAGCGTTCAGGTAAGAGTGAATGTCTGGGATTTCTTCCTGGTGTTCGGCACTCTCCAGCAGCAGACCGAGAACCAAGTCGAAGTGCTTAATTTTCAAGGAATCTATCTGAGCCCGCAACAGGCCAAGGCGTTGACTTCCATCTTGCAGCAGAACGTGGCCAGTTATGAGAGCACTTTTGGCGAAATCAAACTCGATCCGCGCATGACCGCTACCGGCCCAGTACACTAGACCGCGCCTGTGCTGCGCGACGACCTCCAGCCTCGCAGATTTCATCCAGCACTGCTCTTCGTGTTGGTCTTTTTTTTGTTGGTTGTGCTACACGCGCCTCTGCTCCGGCTGTCGTATTTTTGGGACGAGGCTGGATATTACGTCCCGGCTGCTCGCGAACTATTATTCACCGGAAGTTTGATCCCGCGCTCGACGCCTTCCAACGCGCATCCTCCGCTGGTGATGGTTTATCTCGCGGCCTGCTGGAAATTGACTGGGTTCGCCCCCGTTGTGACCCGCACCGCTATGCTGGCGATTGCTGCGTTTTGTCTGCTAGGCGTCTTCCGGCTGGCAGAACGAGTCTCGAACCCTCAAGTGGCGCTTGCCGCGACGATCTGCACCGCCCTCTACCCTGTGTTCTTCGTGCAGAGCTCACTTGCCCACCTTGACATGGCAGCTGCGGGGCTAACGTTATGGGGTTTGCGCTCTTACATCGACAACCGAAGAGCACAGACGGCATTTTGGTTTTCACTGGCAGCGCTGGCAAAGGAAACGGCGATCCTTACGCCATTGGGTTTGCTTGCCTGGGAAGTGCTTTGCCCATGGGTGGGGAGCAAGTCCCCTGAGTCAACTTGCCTTTATCCGCGACGTAGGTGGAGCTCTGCTCTGCTATTAGTTCCCATGATTCCGCTAGGGATCTGGTATGGCTATCACTACGCGCGTACCGGATTCGTATTCGGCAATCCGGAATTTTTTCGTTACAACGTGGAAGCTACTCTACATCCGCTTCGCATTCTTCTGGCGCTGATACTGCGCTTCTGGCAAGCGGCTGGGTATCTGAATCTGTATTTGCTGACTTTAGTTGGACTGCTGGCGCTACGCCGTCCTCCCCTGCAGGACGAAAACGGTGAGCGTCCGAAGATCGCACTGAACGTACAGTTAGCCTTTCTCGCAGTGATCCTGGCGTATGTGGTCGCGATGGCTGTGGTTGGGGGCGCTGTGTTGGCTCGTTACATGCTGCCAGTGGTTCCTCTGATAATCATTATTTGGGTTTCGACGCTATGGCGACGCGTGCGGCTGTGGTGGGCTGTAGTCGCCATGGTAGGGCTGGCGTTTGTCATCGGACTATTCGTCAATCCTCCCTACGGATTTTCCTTCGAGGATAATCTCGCGTACCGCGATTACATTCTGTTGCACCAGCGGGCGGAGCAGTTTGTGGAAGCCCGATATCCGATGGCGCGGGTTTTGACCGCCTGGCCCGCTAGTGATGAACTAACGCATCCTTATCTTGGTTACGTTACCCGGCCCGTGCGTGTTGTCCGTATCGAGGATTTCAGTGCCGAGCAACTGCTGGCCGCAGCCGAGGCCCGGTCTGCTTTTGAGGTGGCGCTATTATTCTCCACCAAGTACGAGCCTCCGCATCCCTGGTTCGAACACTGGCGTGTCTGGCAAAGTTGGAAGACACGATTTTTTGGATATCACCGCGATCTGCCTGCTACGGCTGCGACAGAAATTCTCGGCGGCAAATTAGTTTATTCAGAAACACGCGATGGGCAGTGGACCGCCGTTGTCGAAATCCAGCAGATTATGCAGGCACAGGCTGGAAGAAGTATGCAGCGTGATGGTTATCTCAGCATCAGATGACAGGAGTAGGTCTTCACCACCAGCCAGACTTGGCTTCCAGGGCGGAGATGCAGCGAATCCCGAGCCGCCAATGTGAGATGGACCGCTATTTCCACTCCGCAATCCACCGTTGCTACAACTACCATGTCGCGTTGCTGCACCGAGATGATTGTGCCCCGGATTATGTTGCGGGCGCTCAATCCACTGGGCTGAACTGTGGCTAGCAGAATGTCCCCTGCACGAATTCCAACCCGCAAGGTCGAGCCCACGTCCGCTCGCACCATCGGCGTTTCCAATTCCACGTCGCTGCCAGTGACGCGGCAAGTCATGGTGCCACGGTCTTCGTGCACAGCGACTACGGTCACATCAAAAATGTTTTCGAAGCCGGAGAGTTGCGCGACGGTTTCCTGACGTGGAGCTGACATCACTTCGTGCGGCGTCCCTTGCGCGATGATCCGGCCATTTTCGAGAACCAGCACACGCTCGCCTAGAGCAAAAACTTCCTCGCGGCTATGAGTGACATAAAGAATCGGAATGCGGTGGCCACGGTTCCAGGCTCGCAGGTCTTCGATAATCTTCGACTTGGTCGAGGCATCCAGAGCGGCCATAGGTTCGTCGAGCAGGAGCAAACTTGGATCCGTCACCAGAGCGCGAGCCAGCGCCACTCGCTGACGTTCGCCTCCAGAAATCTCGGCGGGCTTTCGCTTTTGTAGATTAGAAATACGGAAAGACGCAATCAAAGCATCGCTCCGCCGCTGACGCTCGCTTCGGCCAAGCGACTGAAGGCCATACTCGATGTTTTTTTCGACGCTGAGATGAGGAAACAGAGCGAGGTCCTGAAACACGTAGCCTATTCGCCGCTGCTGAGAAACAAGATTGATTCCGTGCTTGAGGTCAAGTAATTTCTGCTTCCCAATCTCAATGCGCCCTGAATCCGGAGTAGCCAGGCCCGCGATGCAATCCAGCAAAGTGGTCTTCCCTGCTCCGGAGGCGCCGAACAAAATGGTGATTCCGGCCGGAACCTCGAATGCCGCGTCCAGTTCGAAATTCACACCGCTGCCGGCAAACCGCTTACGGATCTGTATGGTGAGGCCGTTGTCTGGGGACAAGCCTGCGACCGTCGGGGAGTGTCTCATCCGGGGTTGCTCTTCTATTTCCAGGTCCACACTTCCCACACTTTCCGATTCAAAGCGTACACCATGGAAAGAATCGCGAATGACATCGCCAACAAGATTAACGCCGTCATGTTCGCAGCGCCGTATTCGAGCGCCTGCACCTGGTCGTAGATTGCGATCGATACCGTACGTGTGACGCCCGGAATGTTGCCGCCAACCATCAGCACCACACCGAATTCGCCCATGGTGTGAGCAAAGCTCAGCGCTACACCCGTCGCCAATCCGGACAGCGAGAGGGGCAGAATCACGTGAAAAAATGTCCGCCACCTCGAAGCGCCCAGTATCGCTGAAGCCGCAATCAGCCTGGTGTCTACTGCGGCAAACGAGGCGGCGAAAGGCTGAACCGCGAAGGGCAGACTGTAAATGATCGAGCCGATCATCAGCCCTTCGAAAGTAAATGCGAGACTATGACCGGTCAGGGATTGCCACCAGCGCCCCAGCGGACTTCGCGGACCAAGCGCCACCAGAACATAAAATCCCAGGACCGTAGGAGGGAGAACGATGGGCAGGGCGACCACTGCCTCGGCCAGAAACTTCCACCGCCAACGCGAATAGGCTATCCAATAGGCGATTGGTAATCCGATGACCATCAAGCAGACTGCCACCAGCACCGCCAGCCGGGTCGTAAGCCAAAATGCCTGCCAGTCCATTAAATACTTCCCTTTCGGGACGGTTTTTCTTGAGAAAAACGCTTCGTCCCAACCTGAATAAAAATTAACGTAAACTTTTGTAAATATTGCACAAAACCCGCACCGAGGCAGCAGAATATACCATCAATTAGAGTAGAGTCCGGAGGTTTCGAGCTGGCGGATTTAGCGCTTGGTGGGTGGCCCTCCAAGGCTTGTCTGAGTGTTAAACGGACCATTACCGACTTGTAATGGTTAAATGCTAAGTGCTGATTGCGAATAAAAGGATAGTTCCGTGGAAATGCTGAAACGTCACTGGTTGATCGTGGCTCTGGTGGTGGTTGCCATCGCCGTGTTTGCTGCCTTTCAGTTCAAGGGAGCGGATAAGCCTCAATATTTCACTGTCAAAGTGGACCGCGGAGATGTTCGCGAAGTGGTCGAGGCGACCGGAACCATCAATGCCGTGACCACGGTGCAAGTGGGCTCGCAAGTTTCAGGAACGATTTCCCACCTTTTCGCGGATTTCAATTCCAAGGTGAAGAAGGGACAGCTCATCGCGCAGATCGAGCCATCGTTGTTCGAGGGCACGTTGCTCCAGGCAAAGGCCGATTTAGCCAACGCTCGCGCGAATCTGCTCACCGCAAAAGCCAACCTGGAGAAGGCACAAGCTACCGCTTTACAGACCAAAGCCGACTACGACCGGACCGTCAATCTCACTAAAGAAGGAGTAATGAGTCCGCAGCAGCTCGACTTGGCGAAGGCCAACGCGGATAGCGCAACAGCAAGTGTTTCAGGAGGGCAGGCCCAGGTAACTCAGGCGGCGGCACAAGTGCAGCAGAAAGAGGCAGCCGTCACGGTGGCGCAGACTAATCTTAATTACACCAGCATTCACGCGCCGATCGATGGAACTGTGATCGCTCGCAATGTCGACGTAGGCCAGACTGTAGCGGCTTCTCTGCAAGCCCCCACTCTGTTCACGATCGCGCAGGATCTGACCAAGATGCAGGTTTACGCCAGCACGGACGAGTCCGATGTGGGGATGATCCGCACCGGCCAAGTCGTGAACTTCAAGGTAGATGCCTACCCGAAAGATACGTTCAGCGGCCGGGTTTCACAGGTTCGTATGAACGCGACCACCGTGCAAAACGTTGTCACCTACAACACGGTGATTGATTTTGATAATCCTGACACCAAACTTTTTCCTGGGATGACGGCGTACATCACTATCCCGGTTGCCAGCGCGAAGAATGTGTTGCGTGTCCCCAATGGAGCGCTGCGCTATAAGCCGGACATGAAGCCTGAAGAGATCCGCGCGCTCTACCAAAAGTATGGGTTGACGTCTGGGGAACAGGCTCGAGCGGCGGGGAGCGGCGATGCTGCCGGAACCGGCGCCGCCGGCAGGCAGGCGCGAGCACAAGGCGCTCAAGGCGGTGGAGGCGATACCGCGCAGGCCCGCGCCCCCAGGATGGATATATCGATCGTCTGGAAGTTGCGTCCGGATAAAACCTTGGAGCCAGTAAAAATCCGCACTGGGATCACGGACCACACCGTCACCGAAGTGGCGCAAGTGCTGAATGGTCAGGCAAACGAGGGCGATCAGTTGGTGACTGGGGCGGTTTCTCCAACGGCCAGCACTGCACGACCACCCGGGGCGACGGGTCCGGCAACTCCGCGGGGGCGATAAGGACGCAGTTGCCTGAGCGCCGCAGCGCTTTGCCGCAAAGAGAAACAAGATGGCTACTATTTCACAACCTGGCATACAGACGATTCCGACCAGCGCAGCTGGGACAATCATCCAGATCGATGATGTACATAAATACTACGACCTGGGCGAAACCCGTGTGCATGCTCTGCGTGGCGTCAGCCTGCAAATTGAGCGCGGTGAGTTCGTTGCCATCATGGGCGCCAGCGGAAGCGGTAAGTCGACTTTCATGAACATTCTGGGATGCCTCGATAAGCCCACCAAGGGACGTTATCTGCTGGAGGGAATTGAGGTCTCAAGTCTCAGCAAAAAAGAACTAGCCGCGATTCGCAACCGCAAAATCGGCTTCGTATTCCAGGGATTCAATCTTCTGTCGCGCACTACTGCGCTGGAGAATGTGGAATTACCCACACTGTATGCGCACATCAGCAAAGAAGAAGGCAGAAAGCGTTCCGAGCAGGCGCTACAACTGGTCGGTCTGGGAGACCGCACCATGCATTTCCCATCGCAACTGTCCGGTGGACAACAGCAGCGCGTTGCAATTGCGCGCGGCTTGGTCAACCGCCCGTCCATCTTGCTGGCGGACGAACCCACCGGCAATCTGGACAGCCGAACCTCGGTCGAAATTATGGATATCTTTCAGAAGTTGAACAGCGATGGCTTGACCGTAGTGCTGGTGACGCACGAGCCGGACGTGGCTCAGTTCGCTAAGCGCAGCATTGAATTCCGCGACGGCAAGATCCGCCGCGATGAAGCGATCCACGACCGCCCCATCGCCGCAGGCGTACTAAAAAATATGCCGACTTTGGAGGATTAGTACCGACGGCGTCCCGCCGGCATCGTGGCAGGAAAAGTCAGAGTGCAGAGGTAAGAAGTTCGAAAGCAAAGGCACTTAGAAATTATCACTAACCTAAACTGGCTAAATGCTAATTGCTAAGTGCCAAGTGCTCGATTTCAGGAATTCAATATGGATGTAATGGCAATCATTCGCATCGCAATGCGGGCTCTGGCCCGCAACAAGATGCGTTCCGCTTTAACCATGCTAGGCATCATCATCGGCGTGGGCGCTGTCATTGCCATGGTGAGTGTGGGCGAGGGTGCACAGCAGCAGGCGCAACAACAGATTGCCGCCATGGGTTCGAACATGCTATTTGTGGGATCCGGTACGGTCACCCGCGGCGGGATGCGCATGGGATCAGGAGCTACCAAGACCCTCATCTACGAGGATATGTTGGCAATTCTGCGCGAAGCTCCAGCGGTGAAGGCAGCCGCTCCTGGCAGCCAGAGCTCCGCTCAAGTCGTCTATGGAAATGACAACTGGGCGACACAAATCAATGGCACCGAGCCGCAGTACTTTGACATCCGTACCTGGCCATTCCAGGAGGGAACTTCGTTTACTCAGGGCGATGTGGATATGGCCGCCAATGTCGCCGTCATCGGCGAAACCGTGCGCAAGAATGTGTTCGGAGCCACCGATCCAGTCGGAGAAACTATTCGCATCAGCAATCTGCCCTTCAAAGTAGTCGGCGTGCTTGCGCCCAAGGGAACTTCGGCGGCGATGGGTCAGGATCAAGACGATATCATTATCGTTCCCATTACCACCCTTCAGAAGAAAATCACCGGTCAGGACTGGCTGCGCTGGATCATAGTGTCCGCTGTCTCGCGCGACGCAAGTTACACCGCGCAGCAACAGATCACCAGCCTGCTTCGCGACCGGCACCGCATTCGTCCCGGTCAGGATGACGACTTCATGGTGCGCAACCTGGCTGACGTCGCAGATCTCGCCGATCAGCAGGCTCGACTGTTTACCGTGCTGCTGGCTTCGATCGCCAGCATTTCCCTGATTGTGGGCGGCATCGGAATCATGAATATCATGCTGGTCTCAGTCACTGAACGGACTCGCGAGATTGGAATCCGAATGGCAATCGGTGCGACCGAGGGCGATGTGCAACAACAGTTTCTGATCGAAGCCGTAGTGCTCAGTCTGGTGGGCGGAGCAGTCGGAATCATGTCTGGGGTCGGAGCGTCCTACCTGATTACGCAGACTTTAGGATGGCCGGTGCTGGTCTCGCCCATGGCGATTGTGGCTGCCGTAGTCTTCTCTATGGCGGTTGGCATTTTTTTTGGTTTCTACCCTGCACGCAAGGCGGCGCGTATGGATCCCATTGAAGCGCTGAGATACGAGTAGCCAACACGTTCCAGTGCCGAATTGGAACTCGATCCCGCAATGAAACTCCTTTTGCGTTGACAACGCATAATTTCGGCTTCGATACTAAGGCATCGGCCGTTCCTTACGCGTTTCCCTTCCGGCCCTAATCCTAATGACGATTTATGGATGCAGGCACTTGTGTGTCGCCATGGCCGTGGTTTTCCTCCTGGCCTTTCATCAGGGGCTTGTTTTTGGACAGGGGACCAAAATCACAATGGAGCACGATCCGGTTATTGACACGGACCGTGACAAGCCCGGCGAGCGCGAGCAGTGGTTCATGCGTGGCCGGACCCTACCAGGACAGGCGACAGCCGCGCTGCGCTACCAGGCTCACCTTCGAAAAATGCAAATGCGCGAGGCTCGCAAGGCGGCCTTGCAGATTCAGGGACTGGCCGGAGTTTCTACGATTTCCGGAAGTTGGACGCCCTTGGGTCCCTCTCCGCTCGCCTCGGACGCAACCGGCTTTGGAGGGCAGGATTACGGCGCGGTATCGGGACGCGCGACGTCCGTCGCAGTCGACCCCGCGGATCCAACCGGAAATACGGTTTACGTTGGGGGTGCCTATGGAGGAGTCTGGAAATCCAGCAACGCAGGATCGTTTAGCCCGACCAATGTTATCTGGACTCCCGTCACTGAACACGAAGCCACGTTGGCGGTCGGCGCGATCGCGATTCAACCTCAGCCCATTAACCCTGTTCCCGCGCAGAGCGTGATTCTGGTTGGAACCGGAGAAGCCAACAGCTCGGCCGATTCTTACTACGGCCTGGGCATTCTGCGTTCGGCAGATGCAGGCATGAGCTGGAACCTGATCACACAAGATAGCACAGGGCGCTCTTTCGCGGGAATGGGCTTCAGCAAGATCGCATTCAGTACGGCTAATCCCAACCTGGCGGTTGCGGCAGTCGCGTCGGCGTCTCAAGGGATTCTCGAAAATCTGGGAAATCCGAGCACAGTGAATCGCGGAATCTACTATTCGGCGAACGGCGGAATTTCCTGGACCTACGCCAGCATGACAGATAGCGGCGTCACCATTGCCCCAGGCTCGGCGACGTCTGTCGTTTTTAATTCGGTGACACGAGAGTTCTTTGCCGCTATGCGTTCCCACGGCATTTATTCTTCCAGCGACGGACTGCATTGGACTCGCCTTGCCAACCAGCCCGGCGCCGGGCTCAGTGCAGGCTTCTGTCCCGCAAATCCCTCGTCTTCGAGCTGCGCGATCTATCGTGGCGAGATTGCCGCTGTACCCGGACGCAACGAAATGTACGTCTGGTATGTAGATGGAAATGAAACCAACCAGGGCATCTGGAAGACCACGAGCGGCGGCGCATCCTGGACCCAACTTGACGACACCGGCATCACCAATTGCGGCGATTCATTCGGAGGTTGTGGAACCCAGCAAGGCTTTTATAATTTGCAACTAGCGGCAGTTCCCAACGGCGCAAGCGCTACCGACTTGTATGCCGGAGCAATTAATCTCTACAAGTGCACCCTTACAAGCCTCTCCCACATGCGGCGGGACAGGCTCGAATCGATTCCTGAATCTAACCCACGTTTACGGATGCCCGCCGAATTTCGGATCCATCGCGCACGTTCACCCGGATCAGCACGGCATCGATTTCATGGTGGTAAACACCCAGGCAATCATGTATTTCGCCAATGACGGCGGAATTTACCGGGTGCTCAACGGCTACACTGGCCTGAACTCGGGGACTTGCGGCGGAAGCAACTTATTCGACAGCCTGAACCAGACACTGGGATCGATGACCCAGTTTGTGTCCTTCTCCCAGCATCCCACCGATCCCAATATCATTCTGGGTGGAACCCAGGACAATGGCTCGCCAGCGACAGCCTCTTCGCAGAACAATACCAGTTGGCTGAACGTGAATTCGGGGGACGGCGGCTTTAACGAAATCAATCCTACTAATCCCAACAAAACGACGCCGACGACCAGTGGGGTTTCAATCACGGTGACTGTCACTGGTCCCGCGGGAGACTACGCACTCAACGCAGTCGAAACCGATCCCAGTGGAGTCCCGCATAACTTTCCTCTGACCTTGCACATCGTGGACTTCAATTTGACCGCGCCGGCTCCATCGAGCATCACCGTGAACCGGCCCAACAACTCCGTCCCAGTGAGCTTTCAAGTTACGGCAGCAGGTTCGTTCGCTGCGGCCGTGGATTTGTCCTGTAGCGCTTACCAGTCGGCGCAACGTGTACTTTTCAGCCATCGAGCACTATCTTTCCCACCTCAGCCAGCCCGGTTCCCGTCACTTTAACCATAAGCACTAGTACGGTCACACCGAGTGGCGCGTTTCCGTTGACAATCAACGGATCCACCAGCGGCCTGAACAGGACTCAGAATCTGAGCCTGACGGTTACCGCCAATGCGGACTTCACATTAGTGATCAGCAGTGATCAGCAATCCGTCACAGTCCGCAATACCCTTGGGCGCGGTAACATTCAACGGCACGCTCGCGGCATTCAACGGTTACGGCAGCACGGTGAACCTGAGTTGTGGCACGGGCGCGCCGCCAACCTGTACATCTTCGCCAGCGAGCGTCACTCCAACTCCGGGAGGAGCCGTCTTTACCGTATCCGCCAGCAGCAACCTGGGGCAGAATTACAGTTTCGACATCGTCGGCCAGGGCACCGATTCTTCGGCAACCCTCCATTCATACAGGGTGACGCTCAGCTCAATTTTCGATTTCAATATTACGAATAGTTCCGGCGCCCAAACCGCCAAAGCTGGTCTCTCTGCAACTTACAATCTGGACGCGGCGCCTTTGGGCGGCAACTTTCCGAACCTAGTAACTCTCTCCTGCACCGGTCTACCTGCGAGAAGCACCTGTTCATTTAATCCTGCGCAAGTGAACTCCGGTAGCGGAGATACCGCGATCATTCTCACCATCGCAACCAATGCACCGATTCCTGTTTCCGCGAAATTACGGGCAAGTCTGAGGTTAGCTGCTTGCGCTTTATTGCTGCCAGGCTTGCTCGTGGTTGGCGGTTTCAAGCGTTGGCTTCCGAAAAGCAGAGGGTATTCCCCGCTCTTGCTGCTGCCGCTTATGCTTCTGATGATCGGCCTTCTGCAGGCTTGTGGTGGTGGAGGAGGAGCAGGCAGCGCGGGTGGCGGTCAACCTGGCACGCCTCCAGGAAATTACAGCATTACGGTGAGCGCCAAGTCTGGT
>WNGJ01000595.1_pt1 | contig 33448 bp, 23 predicted proteins | sample 5400611 | NCBI WGS metagenome assembly WNGJ01 (sample SAMN13153375, study PRJNA577476) | soil metagenome | isolation source: 40 cm soil or saprolite under Garry oak tree replicate 1 | place: USA:California | collected 2016-06-15
GTGTGGCGCGCGGGGAGCTGCCCGGTGCCGGCCCACGGTGGGGTGGTGTGATGACCGCCGTCGATCCCGTTCCAGGACACCTGCATACGGTCACCCCGCGACTGGTCGTGCGGGACGGGGCCGGAGCTATCGACTTCTATCGTGCCGCCTTCGGCGCGGAAGAGATCACAGCGCGACTCAGCGGGCCCGACGGCGAAGTGATCCACGCAGAGCTTCGCATCGGTGACTCGGTCGTGATGATCACCGAGGACCCGGGCGACCCCGATGCGCCCGCCAAGGCGCCGCCATCGCTCGGCGGCGCGGTCAGCGCGGTCATGGCCACCTACTGGCCCGATGTGGACACCGCGTGGGATCGCGCGCTCGCCGCGGGCGCGGAGGTCATCTACCCCCTGGCCGACCAGTTCTATGGCGAGCGCGGTGGCCGTATCCGCGACCCCTACGGCCAGCAGTGGATGCTCAGTGCGCGCATCGAGCATGTGCCGGAGGGGGAGATGGAGCGCCGGGCGGCGGCGTTCTTCAGCTCGGAAAACTGAGTACGGCTGAGCACAGCCGTCCCGCAGGTCTGCGTCAATGCGGCCACCGGCTGCGCGGGCGTGACACGCACTGGTGCGGCCGGATCCGGGGGTCGCCGCGCCGCACAGCCGGGTGGCCGGAGGGTGAGGCGTCCCTCCGGCCACCCGCGCTCTCTGTGCCCGCGGATCTTCTGTGCCCGCGGATCCTCGGGTGCCCGCGGCTCGTTCAGTGTCCGCAGATGCAGAACGTGAGGGAGTTCGGTTCAGCGCTTCGGTCGGTCAGGCCGGTGGTGAGCCCGGGCCGCGTGGTCAGCGTGGCCGTGTAGGAGCACGGCGACCAGGCGCTCGTGTCCTCGGAGATGGTGCCGAACCCGCCGCGCGGATTCAGCGTCACGCCCGGGGTCGCGGCGGTGGGAGTGATGTCACCCGGCGCGGACTGGCTGCAACTGGTGATCGCCAGCGACCAGGCGCCGGAGTCCATCTCCTCGTGGTCGACGGTGAACTGGACGCCGAGCGTCTGGTCGATGGGCGTGCAGCAGCCCGTGCCGAACTCGACGAACCCAAGCTCGTTGACCTCGCTGTAGTTGTTGATATGGATCTTGGCGAGGGCGTTCGAGAAGTCCACTGTGGCCACCGATACCCGGGTGGCCTCGAAAGTGATCGACAGATCGGCGCCGCCGCGCTGGCTGCCGGGCGGCACGGCGGTGCCGGCCGGCACTCCCGGCAACGCGGGCCCGCCGGGCACGACGGCCGTTGTGCCGAATCCGATGAGGACCTGGAAGCCGCCGCCGATGGCGTTCGGGTCGACCGGGATCCAGCCCTGCGCATCGGGCACGAGCACGTGCGCGGACGGCCCGGTCCACGGCGCACCGGTGGCGGGCGGGATCGGGTCGGGCTGGGGCGCGCCTGCGATGGTCACGGTCTGGAAGGTCGGCACCAGGGTGGCGCCCGCGACCCCGCCCAGGTTTTGCGGCCAGTTGATGATCCGGGTTCCGGCCTCGACGGCACAGACCGTGGCGCCGGTGACGGGCACCTGCCCCGCGCCGGCGTCGTACAGGAAGCGATACCTCATGGGCACGCCGGGGAAGTCCGGCGACGTGCTCGGGCAGAACCCGCCAAGCTGCAGACAGCCGGTGAACGCGAAGTCCGGGCCGCCGCCCGCACCGAGGGTGGGGTACGGCAGGCCCTTGTTGGTCTTGCCCGAGACCGCGCCGATGTCGGAGTAGATGTCGAAGTAGCCGACGGTGGTGAACCAGGGCCGCAGCGCCGGCGGCGGGCACACGCAGAAGCAGAACCACCTGCACAGTACGAGGCAGATCCAGTGGCAGAGCTGGATGCAGAACCGCTGCAGTTCGTACCGGCTGACGATGGCCTCGAACTCCTCGGCGTTGCCCTCGCTGACGGCGGCGGCCAGCCGGGCAAGGGCCTCCGGCTGCTCCGCCAGCCGCGCGGTGACCCCGGCGAATTCGAACGCCTCCGTGAGCGGCTGCTCGAAGGGCGCCGCCGCGGTGCGGCACAGCAGCAGGCAGACGCGGATACAGCGCCAGGTGCACAGCCACTCGCAGATGATCTCGCAATGCTCCCTGACGCCGGCCGTGGCGATCGCCCCGCGCAAGGCTTCGCAGTCAGCGGCCGCGGCCGCCGCGGCGGCGGCGGCGAACGCTTGCGGGTCGGCGGCCAGCCGCGCGATGACCTGACCGGCGCGGGTGAGTTCGCCGATCAGATGCACACGCGGAACCGGTTGCGGCGCACAGACCACCCGGCAGATCAGGCGGCCGCGGATCACGCAGACCCAGTGACAAAGCAGGTGCGCGAACGGCGCGATGCCGAGGTCGCTCACCAGCGATCGAAACGCCTCACCGTCCCGCTCCGACACGGCGGACGCGAGCCTCTCGACGAGTTCCTCGTCTCCGGTGATCCGCTCGACGACGCGTGCGAACTCAAGCGGCGGCGGCAGTTCGCCCTCGGGCGGCGGCCCGGCGAGCTCGAGGCAGACGAGCACGCACTCCTTGCTGCGCACCCACTCGCACACGAGCTCGCAGCGCTCCAGGAGTCCGCGGTCACGCAAGAGCCGCTGAAACGAGTCCGCGTCCCAGGCGCGGAAGGCGTCGAACAGCGCCCTGAAGCGCTCCTGGTCGGCGGCGAAAGCGGCGATCGCTGCCGCGGTGTTCTGAAGATCTTGAGCCGCGGCGTCGACGTCCGTCATGGTTACCTCCCCGGTCACAGGTCTGGGCCTTCGCGGTCGTCCCCGTGGCGCCGCCCGCCAGCCTGGCCTCCTACTGAACGGAGGCGGCACATGCAGTTGTGATACATGTGAGCACCATGTGCCGCTGACCTGCGGCGCACCCAGGAGTACCCTCACTGGCCTGCATGAACATCGTTGGCCGACGTTGGTTGTCGTTGGCCGTAAACGGTAATTGGCCCGCGACTGCCCCGGGTTCGTCTACGAGGTGGAGACGGGCAGGCTCCACGAGGTCAAGTCCTGAAGCCGGCCATGGTCAGCTGGTCATCTGTGTGACATCGAAGGGATGCGTGAGCAGCCCGAACCGCAGCATCGCGTCGGCGACCCGCTGGATCCGGATCGTGTCCACACGCTGCGGGTAGGTGTCGATGGCCATGACGGCCGCGATCATCTGGGACACCCCGGTGTAGGCGATCAGCGCCTGCTCCACCGCCGCGCGGTCGGTGTCGGCGATCTCCTGCGCCGCCGTGATCGCGCGGACGAAGGCGGCGGCCGTCCTCGGATACGACTTGGCCCACTGCTGGGTGGCGACGTACCCGGCGATGGGCAGGTTCTGGGTGGCGCCCCGGTCGGCGTCGAAGAGTTCCTGCGCGCCGATCGCCGCCTGGGCGGCGCTGATGAAAGGCTCGGGAAGCCACGCGGCGTCGACCTGGTGCGCCTGCAGTGCGGCGGCCATCTTCGGGAACGGGATCGCGACGAAATGCACGTCGGACGCGCTCATCGCGTTGTCCGCGAGCACCGAGCTGACGAGCAGCGTGCCGATGTTATCCAGCACGTTGACGCCGACCTTCTTGCCCTTCAGCTCGGTGACGCTCTTGATCGGCGACCCCGGCATGGTGAGGACCTCCTGGACGCGGGGCTGCATGAGGGATGCCTCGGCCAGAATGTGCAAGCTGGCCCCGCCCACCGCATCCGCCAGGATGTAGGAGACGTAGTTTCCGATCGTGACGTCGTAGCGGCCGGCGAGCTGGTCCGAGATCGCCGTAGCGCTGCTCGTGACTGGAATGATCTTCACATGCAGGCCCTGGGCGGCGAACAGGCCCTTCTGCTGCGCGATGTACAAACCCACCGAATCGGCGGCGGGGACCGCGCCGACGACGAGATCTGGTTTTTCCGGGCCGCCGGACGATGCGGTCGTCTTGCCCGTGCAACCCGCCAGCGTCATGGCCGCCACGGTGGCCATCGCTATCGCGGCCACGGCCGTCACGGGCCTGGCCGTCGCGGGCCTGGCTGTCCCAGGTGTGGCTGCCGCAGGCATGCGGAAAAACCGGAAGCTCATGCTGGCCCTCCCTCAAACCGACTCGGTGGCCCGGCCTGGAGGGGAGCATACTAGTTCGCGACATACCTGAAATGTGCATCTAACCAGCCCGTAAAAGACCTGAGCCGGGTGTCGCGTACTCCAGGGTGAAGCTGGCTGCCCGGTGCCCGCTGCTGACGGGTGCCTGCGGGTGGCGATGCTGGGGCGTGCCGCGTGCGTCAGCGCGGCTGACGCTCGCCGTTGACGGTCAGCTCGACCCGTTCGGTGTAGAAGCACATCAGGCCCGAGATTCCCGCGGCTTGCGGGATCGGGTTCTGGTAGCTCCAGACGAGGTCATCGTGCACATCAGCGCCCACCGTGACAGACCAGTAGGATGCCTCGCCCTTGAACGGGCAGGTGGTCTGCGTGCTCGTTGGCCGCAGCAGCTCCGTGCGCACGTCTTGCGGTGGGAAGTAGTAGCGAGCCGGCAGCCCGGTCTCGTCAAGCAGGACAGCCTGGTCGGATTCGGCCAGTTTCACGCCGCCGAGCATGACCTCGACGTGCTGGCCGCTGGGGGTAGTCGTGATCTTGTGTTCTGATGCCATGCCGGTGGAACCCCGGGGCAGCGACGAAGATTCCCTGTCGGCGGAGCGTCATGTCCCCCGTGCCGCCCGCCGGGTCCAGCCTGGGCCGCGGCCTGGCAGCGCAGCCCAGCCGGGGGCAGACATCGCAGTGCGCAGGAACCGGCTCAGGCGCCTCGGTGCCCCGTGCCGCGCCATGTGAGGGAACGCCGACCGCGGGTATGGATCTGCACTGCCGGGAGCTCACCCGCGCACGATCCGTGGGGCGCCGATGAAGTGGTTGAAATGGGCGGTGGCGGTAGTAGTCATCGCCACGTGTATGGCCCTGGCCGCGGGCCAGAAAGACATCCGCCGCTACCTGCGGATGCGCCGGATGTGACGCAGCGTCCGCATGGGCGGTGCTGGCCCTGGCCGCATGGCCGGGGCGGAGCGGTGGATCGGCTCGTCCTGCCACGGACCGCGGCGTTCGAGACGAACACGCCGTCATCTGGCACCCGGCCCTGGGCACATATCGGCCATTACCGGGTAGGGCGTTGTCATGGAGCGGATGGGGCACGAGCCGAGCGAGCTGGCCGAAACGGGCGAAACGGGAGACGACCGCCTCCCCGACCGGGTTGCCGGGCTGGTGGGCGAGGTCACCAGGGACCAGCGCCCGCCGAGCAGGCGGCGGCTGGCCGGTTTGTTCGCGGACACGGCGCGCACCGTGGGCCGCGGTGTGCGCGCGACCCGCAACGCCACCACGCGCGGCGCCGGGCGGGGTAGCCGCTGGCTGGCCGGGCAGGTGCTCGCGATGGCCCCGCGGCTGCCCATCAGGGATCAGGCGACGCTGCGCGCGCAGTTCGACGGGCTGTCACCGGAGGAACTGGCCGACGCGCTGATCGAGGGAGCGGCCCGCGCCTCGGCCGCCGTCGGGGCCGCGGCCGGGGCGTGGTCGGTCCTGCCGGTCGTGCCCGCCGTGCCCGTCGAGGTGGCGACCGAGACGCTGGCCCTGGTCGGCGTCGAGATCAAGCTGGTCGCGGAGTTGCACGAGGTGTACGGGATGCGGGCGCCGGGCCGCGTCGCCGAACGGATGACCGCCTATGTGGCGGCGTGGGCCAACCGCGGCGGCGTGACCCTGGCCCCTGGCGGCCTGATCATCGCGTTCGGTTCACCCGTGCAACGCCGCCTGCAGCGCAGGCTCGCCGCCCGCGCGGGCCGCAGCGCGTTCTCGCTTCTTCCGCTGCTCACCGGAGCGGCGGCGGGCGGGCTGCTCAATCGCGCCGAGACCCGGCGGCTCGGCCGCGAGATCCGTGACGACCTGCGGCGCCGGTCACCGATCGCCGCGCAGTGGCCGGACGCCGATGGAACGTAGCAGCGGTCAGCCGGTCGTGCGGCCGATCCCTCCCACCGCCCAAACCGATTCCGGGTGTGTCATGACCTCTCCCGGATCCGGCCGCCACGCGGGCAGGTAGACCACTCCGGGTTCCACCAGGTCGAGGCCGGCGAAGAAGTCCTCCACCTCGGCCTTGGTGCGCAGGTTGTCGCGAAAGCCCGGGCCCTTGATCGCTCCCTGCTGGTAGAGCGCGGCCAGCTTGGCCGTCGTCTCGGGGCAGATGTCCGACACCGCATGGACGATGGTGAGGTAGCTGCCAGGGGCGACCGCTCCGCGGACGCAGTCGACGGCGTCCATCGCGATCTTGTCGTCCGGGATGAGATGCAGGACGCTGAGCAGCAGCACCGCGACCGGTTCGGAGAGGTTGATCAGCCGCTGGACATCGTCGCTCTCGAAGATGTCGTCCGGTTCGGTCAAATCGGCCTGGATGACCGCGGTGCGGTCCGTGTGGTTCAGGCGTGCCCGTGAGTGGACCACGGCCACCGGCTCCTTGTCGGCGTAGACGATCCGGGTGCCGGCCGGCATGGCCCCGCCGACCTCCTCCAGGTGGCCCCGGCTGGGAAGCCCGACGCCGATGTCGAGGACCTGGCGAACCCCGGTGCCGGCCAGGAAGCGCATAACCCGGCGGAGGAACTTACGTCCCTCACGCACGAGTACCGGCAGTTCGGGCGCCAGCTCAAGGGCACGGATCGCGGCTTGCCTGTCCGCGGCGAAGTTGTCCTTGCCGCCGAGGAAAACGTCGTTCATCCGGCCTTCGCTCGGCACCGTAGGATCGAAGCCGGCCAAGCCCGGACTGCGCTGCGCGGTCATGATCTCCCAATCTCGCGGCTGTGCCGGATACTAGTCCCATTTGAGGCATTAATCACATTAAGAATTCGTGAAAATTTCCCGCCTGGTGCTGCAGAGACCTCGGATACTTTCCGAAAGACCTTCGGAAAGTATCCGAGGCCGGCGCGCCGCCGCTGGCCGGGCGCGACGCCTGGATCGTGGACGGCGGCCCTTGGCCGCTATGGCCACGGCCTCGACGGCGCCGGGCGGTCCGTGCCGCGTCGCTTCGCGCCGAACGGCCCGGCCAAAGGCGAATTAGAACCTGTTTCAGAAACGCCGCCAGTCCTATGCCGAGATCCCGCTTTGTGAATAGCAGGTCGCCGGAATCTCCGGAGCTAGGGCGCGAACCCGGTGCCGGGGCAGAGAAAGGCGCCCCCGCCGATGGGCACCCTAACGGTAGAACAGGTTCTTGCTGAAGGCATGGCCGGAGGAGGAAGCTGAGCGCATGGACCTTCTCGCGATCGAAGAGATCCGCCGCGTCGAATACCGCTGCCTGCGCGGCGGCGCCGGCAGGTGGCGGATCTCGCACACCGGCTACGTGCGCACCGATGAGGCGACGCTTTCGCTTGACGGCCCGCCGAGCTTATGGTTCACGGCGAACCGCTCGGTGCCGCCGCCGGGCAGCGCGCCACCGGGCGCGCCGCCGGGCGGCCAACGCTGAAACGGCCGCCCGTGCTCACCCAGCCGTTCGCGGACGCGGTGGTCGAGGCCGAGAAGATCATCACCGGCGCGCCGCACATTCAGACCGAGCAGGACCTGGTCGAGGGGTACGAATATCTGGCCGGCAACATCCGGGCGTCGCTGCAGCTTGCCTGGGCCCGCCAGCGTGACTTCCCGTACTTCGTCCAGTCCACCGACCCCTACATGAAGATCGGATTGGACAACCCGGACACGTTGTACTTCCACGCCTATCTGCGCGACGACGCCGAGTACGTCGTCACCGGCCGCCGCGGCACAACCACGGACCTGAGCTTCCAGGTGCTGGACGCCGACTGCGCACCCGCCGGGGTGCCCGGCAGCCTGGCCGCGTTCGACGACCGTGCGATAGCGGTGGCGGGCGACGGCAGGTTCGAGCTCCGGTTCGGGCCGGCCGGTGACGACAGCCGCCAGCAGCGCCACCGGCCCAACGACTTCATCCTCGGACCCGGATCGGCGATGCTCCTCGTCCGCGAGGTGTACAGCGACTGGCAGACCGAACAACGCGGCACGATCAGCATTCGCCGCAGCGATCGCGCCGGCTGCGCGCCACCGGCACCGGACCGTGACACGCTCGCCGAACGCTACGGCGTGGCGGGCAGGATCCTGCTGACCCGGTTAAGGACGTTTCTCACCTGCCCCCGGGGGTTCTGCCTCGAGCTCCCGGTCAACACGATGACCGGGCCCCGGCCCACCCCCGGCGGCCTGAGCACCCAGTTCTCCTCGGCCGGCCACTACGATCTCGGCGACGGCGAGGCGATGATCGTGACGGTGCCCGCCGCCGGCAAGAGCACCGCCCCGTATCAGGGCATTCAGCTCGCCAGCGGGTGGTACGTCTCGCTGGACTACGTCAGCCACCAGACCAGCCTCACCGCCGACCAGGCCAGCATCGACCCGGACGGCAGGATGCGGTTTGTGATCAGCGAGCGTGATCCCGGCGTCGCCAACTGGCTTGAGTGCACCGGGCACCGGCGTGGCTACGTGCAGATCCGCTGGCAGCGGCTCTCCCGCGAGCTCAGGCCCACCGACGGCCCGCAAGTCGAGGTGGTGCCCGCGGATGACCTACCGCGCTGGCTGCCGTTCTACGACCAGGCGCGGATCACGCCGGGGGAGCACGCTCGCCGGATCGCCGCGCGGCAGGCCGCCGTGGCAGCGAGGATGCTGGGCTGATGCCACCCATGACCCGGCTGCTCGCACCTGCGCTCTACCCAGGTCGTGTCATACCGGAGGGCCGATCGTCGCGGCCTCGGGGCCGAATCTGTCCACGTAGCCGGGGTGGACCTGCTGCCACCGATCGGCGGCCGGGGGCTCGGCCCCGTCCAGGCGCGCGGCGAGCATTTCGAGGCAGACGTGCCAGCCGGCCCCGTCGCGCGCCGCCTTGCCCTGCTCTTCGATCGTGTCGGTGAGGACGAGCAGGCAGCCACCGTCGTCGGGCCGCAGTTCCCAGCGCAGCACATCCGTGCCCCACAGGTAGGCGAAGACACGTGGCGGGCCGAGTTCGATCACCTCTCCGTCGAATGACGGACCCTCGCCCCCGCGGAACAGGAAGCGCATCTTCCCGCCCGGCCGCAGGTCGGCTTCGACGTCCTGGGGGAACCAACCGCTGAGCTCCGCCGGATCCGTCAGAGCCCGCCATACCTTCTCCGGCGGGTGAGCGAGCCGGCGCTCGAAACGAATCACGAAGCGCCCGGCTTCGGCGTGCAAGGTGCCCATCATGGCTCCGTCCTCTCCGTCCTGTCCGCCTCCGGCTAGAGGCCAGGCCAAGCTGACTGGCCCACCACCATCAGCTCAGCATGCCTTCGTGGCGCCGTCGACGTAGGTGACCGAGTTGGCCGGCAGCGCGGGGATGCGCGGCCCGGGGAGCACGATTCCCACGAGGTTGAGTGGGTCGGCGGCGGACAGGGTGACGTGCTCACCGCTGCGTGCCAGCTTCCGCGCCGCGCGCAGGCCCTCCACCGCCTCTGGCAGCGCGAACTGCTCGCCGCTGAACCCGGCGACGAAGCGCCCGCCCCGGATCGTCCCGCGCGCTTCCATGCGCCGCAGCGCCCAGAGCACGTCGCGCCAGGGCACGGCGAGATTCTCCCGCACCACCAGGCTGCGGAAGACCACACCCCACCGGGCGGCCAGTTGCTCCGCCACGGCCTCCGCAAGCTCGTCGGGATCCCCGGGCGCCAGCGCGTCGGGGAGCAGGGACCAGCGCCCGCCCGATCCGGACGCGAGCGCGCCGCGGCCACGCCGCAGCCGGTGCCGCTCCGGCGTCGCCCGGGCGAGGCTGCGGCGGCGCAGCAGGGAGCGGACGGCACGGAAGCCGTCCGCCGTGACCAGCCCGCGGGCCACACCGTCCCACAGCGCCTCTTCGACCTCGGCCGGGAGGCGGCGGGTCAGCGTGGTCAGGTCCGGCTGGAAAAGCGCGCCGTGGTCGTGCAGCGCGTCAAGCACGTCCCGGGTGCGGCCCGGACCCGGCTCCGCGGGCCTGCGGTCACCCCGCGCCGCCCGCAGCAGCCAGGGCAGGTCCGCCCGGATCGTGAGCGTGACGGGGGTCGCCCTGGACGGGCTCATGCCGCTGCGCCTGCCCGCCTCGTCAGCCTCGCCGCCGCGCACCGACAGGCGCCCCCATGTCACCTCGCCCGACATGCACAGGTCATCCAGCCAGTCGCGGCGGTAGCCCTCCACCCGGGCGCCGAGGACGGCGTCCTCCCAGGCGCCGGCCGCGAGCTCGAAGCCCTGCAACTGCTCGACCACCCCGAGCACGCCGTAGCGGCCTTCTCGTCTCGTCCCCGGGGCCACGTGCTGCCAGCGCAACAGGAACCGCATGAAATCCCGCGCGGTGACGGGCTCGATCTCCCGCCGCAGCCGCTGCTGTGTGTACACGTGGATCCGGGCGAGCAGCCGCCTGGAGCAGAACTCCTCGCTGCCCTCGGGCGCGGTGAAGTGACCGCGGATCGCGAAGCCCTCCTGTTCGAGGCGGGCGAGCGCGCGGGCCGCCGCGGCGGCAGGCAGCCCGGTCGCCTGCGCCAACTCGGCGACGCGAACAGGGCCGCGGCATTCGAGGTGCCCGCGGAGCATCTCGGCGGCCGCGCCTTCCTCGTCGATCACCGCGGTGTCCACACCGCAGCGGTGATCGGGCGTCACCAGCGCCCCGGGGAACAGCGCTTCCGCATAGGCCCGGCGTTCCACCGCGCACCATAGCTCCACCGGTGCGTGCAGCGTAAAGGCGCGGCCGCCGCGGACGAGACCGCCGAACCACTCCCGCCAGCCGTCCTGCGGCCGCATGCCGATGACCGTGATCAGCAGGTCGTGCAGCTCGTCCGGGTCGCGGGGATCCGGCCGCACCTGTGCGCGGACCCGCTCGATCGCGCCCGGATCGAGCCTGGCCAGGTCGCGGACCTGGACGGGCAGTCCCCGGCGGAGCTGGACGGCCCGGCTGCGGCGCTCCTCGAGCGGCGCGTCGTCCAGGAAGGTGAAGGGCCGTCCGTTCAAGATCTCGTGAGCCAGCACCGACGGCTCGGTGGTATCGCGCACGACCACTGTGACCTGGCCGGACTCGATCCTGCCCACCAGTTCTTTCAGGCCGTCGATGTCCATTGCCTCGCGCAGGCAGTCCTCGAGCGTCTGATGCACGAGTGGATGATCGGGGATCTCCAGCGGGCCGGGCGCGACGTTCTCCTGGCACGCGGCCAGCGACGGGAACACCGCGGCCATCAGGTCGTCGGACTCCATCCGCTGGATCGCGGGCGGGCTGCGGCGCCCGCCCCGCATCCGCAGCACCGCCAGCGACCTGTTCAGGTTCCACCGCCAGCGTGCCTGGAACATCGGCGAGGTCAGCACCGCCTGCCTGACCACGTTCTCCACCGTCTTCGACGCGAGGAACTTCGGCACCCGTTCGAGCGGGAAGCTGTGCTGCGGCCCCAGCGACAGCAAGATGGCGTCGTCGCTGGCCGCCGCCTGCAGTTCGAAGTCGAAGGTCACGCAGAACCGTTTGCGCAGGGCGAGCCCGAGTGCCCGGTTCAGCCGGGCGCCGAAGGGCGTGTGCCCGACGAGCTGCATTCCGCCGCTTTCGTCGAAGAACCGCTCAAGCACGATGGTGTCCATCGTCGGCAGCACACCGAGCGCGCGCAGCCCGGCGCCGAGATAGGCCGTGATGATGCGGGCCGCGGCCTGGTCGATGCCGCATTCGGACTCCAGCCAGCGCCGAGCGCCCGGCTCGTCGCCCGCGGTGAGCCGGTCGGCGACCGCCTGCCGCAGGCCGCAGACCTCCTCCGACAGCTCCAGGGTGCGCCCGGGTGCCTCGCCGAGCCAGAACGGCACCGACGGCGGCGCGCCGTGGGCGTCGACGACCCGGACCGTGCCGGGTTCCACCCTGCGGATCCGCCAGGAGGTCGTGCCGAGCAGGAACACGTCGCCCGCCATGCTCTCGATCGCCCAGTCCTCGTTCACCGTCCCGACGAGCGTGCCGTCCGGTTCGGCCACCACGCGGTAGTCGCCAAGCTCCGGGATCGCGCCGCCGGAGGTGAGCGCCGCGAGGCGGGCGCCGCGCCGCCCGCGCAGCCGCCCGGCGACCCGGTCGCGGTGCAGGTACGCGGCCCGGCGGCCGCGGCCGGTGTGGATGCCCTCGGACATGAGCTCCACGACGGTGCCGAAGTCTTCCTTCGGCAGGGCCGCGAACGGCGACGCCCGCCTGAACAGTTCGAACAGGTCGTCTTCCGGCCAATCGGCGGCAGCGCACTCGGCCACCATCTGCTGCGCGAGGATGTCGAGCGGATGAGCGGGCACGGCCAGCGCATCGAGCCGGCCCGACGCCGCGCCGCGCAGCAGCGCCGCGCATTCGACGAGCTCGTCCCTTGACGTCGGGTACAGCCGCCCGGCGGGAGTTCCCGTGCGGGTGTGGTTCGACCGGCCGACCCGCTGCAGGAAGGTGGCGAAGCTGCGCGGGGACCCGATCTGGCACACGAGCTCCACCGGCCCGATGTCGATCCCCAGCTCGAGCGAAGCGGTCGCGACGAGTGCCCTGAGGTCGCCGGAACGCAGCCTGGACTCCACGCGCTGGCGCCGGGCGGCCGACAGGCTCCCGTGATGGGCCGCCACCTGGTCCTCGCCGATCCGCTCACCGAGCTGGTGCGCCACCCGCTCGGCCATCCGCCTGGTGTTCACGAACACGAGCGTCGTGCGGTGCCCGGTCACATGTGCCGCGATGAGATCGAGGATCTCGCCCATCTGCTCGGCCGAAGGGACGGCGCCGAGCTCGTCGTCGGGCAGCTCGAGGGCGAGATCGAGCGCGCGGCGATGACCGACGTCGACGATCGCGCAGCGGGGAGCGCCGTCCGGCGTCTCGCGGCCGGGCCCGGCGCCGACGAGCAGCCGGGCGACGGTCTCGATGGGGCGCTGGGTCGCGGAAAGCCCGACGCGCTGCACCGGCCGCTGCGCGACGTGGGTCAGGCGCTCCAGGGTGAGGGCGAGATGCGCGCCGCGCTTGTTCCCGGCGACCGCGTGGATCTCGTCAATGATCACTGCCTGGGTGGCGGCGAGCATCGCGCGGCTGCGGTCGGCCGTGACGAGCAGGTACAGCGACTCCGGGGTGGTGATCAGGAAGTTCGGCGGTCGCCGCAGCATCGCGGCGCGCTGCGACGCGGCCGTGTCGCCGGTCCGGACGGCCACCCGGATCTCCGGCGCGCCGAGCCCGAGCTCGGTGGCGACCTGGCCGATCTCGCGCAGCGGCGTTTCGAGGTTCTGCTGGATGTCGACCGCGAGCGCCTTCAGCGGCGAGACGTAGACGACCTGCGGGCCGCCGCTCAGATCGATGCCCGCCTCGGCCGCGCGGTACAGCCGGTCGATGCTGACCAGGAACGCGGCCAGCGTCTTGCCCGAGCCGGTCGGCGCCGCGATCAGGGCGTGCGCGCCCGCCGCGATCTGCGGCCAGCCGCCGGCCTGCGGCGGTGTCGGCCCGGCAGGAAACCGGCGCGCGAACCAGGTGCGGACGGCCGGATGGAACGACGCAAGCACCTGGTTACAGTACCCGCGGCCACCGACGATTTGGCAGCCCTGCTCAGCGCGTGGTGACCTTCACTTTCGTGGTGCCGCGGCACGGGGTGGACACGAAGACCTGGCGGCCCTGATGGGAATCCCTGACCTGGTACGGCGTGGCCATGCCGTCCAGCTTCACCGTGGCCACCGGCGTCCCGGCGGGCAGGGTCGCGCCAGCGTGCAGGGTGCACGCCAGCCTGCCGGTCACGGTCGTCGTCCAGGTGTGGCCGTGGTGGGTCGCGGCGACGCCGACGAAGCCCGTGCCGATTCTGACCGCGCTGCCCGACACGTCCGTCTGGCCCGGCGGCACGCTCGGCAGCACTTCGAGCAGCCCGTTGCCGAGCTGCGGATCGACGCCGAGCTGCTGATGCACGACGGGCCAGAGCACGCCGTAGGTGCCCCACGCCTGGTCGAGCGAGGAACGCTCGTTGAAGGGGTGGTCGATGTTCGCGGCGAAGTCGGGTGAGGGGCCGATCTCGGGCATCGCACCGGGTTGCTCCGCGACGCCGGCGAGCTGCAGTCCCGCCAGGTCGTCGGTGTAACGCTGCTGGTCAGTGGGCCCGAGCAGGCCGTAGTTGCCGAGCGCCACGGCCATCACGGCCGTGTTGAGGGTGTAGGCCTGCTGCGTTTTGCCCTGATAGGGCGCGGGGTCACAGCCCGGGGAGCCCTCGACGTACAGCCCCCACTGGCCGGAGTAGCAGGACGTCTCGCGAAGTGCCAGCGCGGGCAGCGCGCTGGAGGCCGGCGCGAACCCGGGCGCCGGGGTGCCTGCCGGGTAGAGCTCGGCCTCCAGCGGCGTCAGCGCGGTCCACCAGCGCTGCACGAGGGGCGTGTTGGCCGGGTCGGCGAGCGAGTCGGCGTACTGCGGGACGCTGGGCTGCCACCAGGCGGCCTGGAACTTCTGCGCCATCGCCTCGGCGTGGCTCAGCGCCCAGTTCTGGGTGGCGGTGTCGTGTTTGGCCGCCGCCATGTCGGCCAGGTCGGCCAGGCCGCGGATCGTGTACACGGCCACGTCGACGGCATCGGCCCCGAGCACGCTCGCCTCGACGTTGCCCGATCCGTCCGGCCACAGGTCGTCGTCGCCGGCCGCCAGGTTGACCAGGTACTCCAGGTTCTTCTTGGTGAACCCGTACAGCTCGTCACGGAACTGGTTGTCCCCTGTCCAGCGCCACACCATGGCCACGGCGGTGGGGAACTTGGCCGTCTCGTCGAGATCGCCCGGCTCGTCGTTCAGGCCGAAGTAGACGGAACCGTCGGTGACCGTCTCGTGCACCACCTTGCCGGAACCGTGATTGGCGATGGTGCTCGCCTCGGCGAGTGAGCGCAGGCCGTCCTCCGCCGTGCCGAACTGACCGGCCGCGAGCAGGGCGTACATGGTGTACTCCTGATCGGTCGCGAACATCCACGGGTAGTCGGGGAAGCCGGCGCCCTCGAACCGGATGCTCGGCAGCGGCCCGGCCGGCGCCGGGTACACGGTGCCCTGCTCGGTGGCGCGGATCTGCAGGTTGTCCGCCTGCTGGGTGAGGTCGGCCAGATCCTGCTTGCTCCAGGTGACCGCCGCGGCGAGCGCCCGATCGCCCGGCAGCGACACCCGGCTCTGGCCGTTCAGCGCGAGCCGGGCCGCGACCTTGGCGGCGAGCTCGCCGCCCGGATCCGCGCTCGCCGCCTGGTACTGCGCCTGGGCCGCGGCGAGTCCCTGGTCGGAGCCCGCGACCGTGAACCAGACCGTCTTGCTGGCGTGTGCGGGCAGGCTGAGCGGGTAGGTCAGCCCGCCGCCCGCGCCTTTGCCGTATGCGGTGTCGTCGCAGCGGAACAGGTCGGGCTGGGAACCGAGCGGGCAGATGACCGGCGGGTCCTGCGGGCCGCGGAACGCGGTGCCCGTGGTCCCGGTGGCGGGGGTGAGGCCGCTGGTCCCGACGAGTGCCGCCCAGTGATGCGGCTGCGCGTTCGCCACCGGCGGGGTCCCGTCCTCGGTGAACACGAGCTGGTCACCGTTGAACGCGGCCTGGTCGGGCAGGTTGAACGCTGACTGGTCGGGCGTGGTGAAACCCCATGGGTAGGCGCCCATGAGCTCGGAGTGCGCGTCGACGTTCAGCGCCAGCTGGGTCGCGTGTGCGGGCGCGGTGAAGGTCAGGCCGATCTCGACGGCCCTGCGGCCGTCGGGCGCGAAGTCCGTCCGGGTGATCTGCACCCCGGCGGTGGCCGGCAGGTCCATCCGCACGTATCCGAACCCGGAGGAGAAGCGTGTCGCCGGGCCGATCCACTGGCCGTTCAGGCCGAACCAGATCCCGTCGAGCAGTTTGATCGGCGGCGTCCAGATGCCGCCCATCTCGCCACGGGTGTGGAACCCCATGGCCGGGTACCTGCCGTCCTCGGTCCCGAGCTCGTAGGCGCGATCGCCCGCGGCCGCGTACCGGCGCAGGTCTAACTTGGTGCTCACGGAAAGGGTTGGGCTCAGCGGTCCCGTGTCGCCGGCCGACCGGGCGGTGTGTGCCGCGCCGGGCGCCGCAGGTGCCGCGCCCGCGGGCACGGCCTCCGGCAGTGCCATTGCCGCAGTGGCTGCCGCGACGAAGATCGCAAGAAGCAGGGTCCGGCGCATGCGCGCCACCTCCGTTCGTGCCCGCGTCCACACTGGCCCCCCGCCCCCAGGTTTGTGTCTATCCCGTATCGCCACGTTTACTCATCGTTTCGTGCGGAAAATCATGATCCCTAACGGCTGCCGCAAAGTGACGCAATCCTGTCCTGCAGACCGGCGGGGTGCCGCGCAGCGGGGCATGGTTTCGGGGGCACGGTCCACCGCGCACACTTATGGGGGAGGCGGCACGGCCTCGCCGCCAGATGGGACGTGCAGATGTTCGAGAAGTTCACCGACCGCGCACGGCAGGTTGTCGTCCTGGCCCAGGACGAGGCCAGGCGGCTGCGCCACAAGCACATCGGCACCGAGCACATCTTGCTCGGCCTCATCCACGAGGGTGACGGGGTCGCCGCGCAGGCGCTGCAGTCACTCGGGATCGGCCTGGACGCGGTGCGCCTGAAGGTCGAGGAGATCACCCCCCCGGGCGAGCACACCGCCCCGGGGCATATCCCGTTCACTCCGCGCGCCAAGAAGGTGCTGGAACTGTCCCTGCGTGAGTCGCTGGACCTCGGCCACAACTACATCGGCACCGAGCACATCCTGCTCGGCCTGATCCGCGAGGGCCATGGGGTGGCCGCTGCCGCGCTGGCCGGCCTGGGCGCGGACCCCAGCCGGGTCCGCCAGTCCGTGGTGCAGCTCGTCGCCGCCGACGAGGAGTCACCTGCCGCGATCCGCCACCCGCGCAGTCAGGTGGTGCTCGCGGAGATCGCCGAGCGGCTGGATGCGATCGCGGCGCGGCTTGCCGCCATCGAACAGCGGCTCGGCATCGAGCCCCCGCCAGCGCCGCCAGCGCAGGAACAAGCGCCACCAGGCGAACAGTCTGCCTGAGCGTCAGCGCATGGGCCCGGGAAAGATCCCTTGCCCCGGGGTGAGGATCCCGTGCGGATCGTACTGCCGCCGCGCAGCCGCGAGCAGCGGCCAGGCCGCACCGAAATGGGCGCGCCAGTCGGCCGCGGTCGTAGGGATGGAGCCGACCGGGTACTGGTATCCACCGAGATCACGCACCTGCTCGTAGAGCAGGCGGTTGGCGGAGATCATCGCATCGGCGCCGATCGCGCCGGTGTCCGGTGCCGCGGTCTTGAGCAGCGAGAAAACAAAGACCAGATCCTCGTCTGGCATCCGCAGCAGCGGCGCGGCCGCCGCGGGGCGGCGCAGCGGGTAGAGCAGGATCACACCGCTCGCGCCGATGTCGGCGGGATCCAGGGCGGCCAGCACGCCAGGCACGAACTCGTCCGTCACGCTGCCGGGCAGGAAGACGTTCCACCAGGGGTGCGGGTCGAACCATTCACCGGTCGACTGCAGGAACGCCACCGCCGGCGCGAGCCGGTCGAGAAAGTCGAAGTACCCGAGGTCGGTTATCTGCTCGGTTCCCCGCTCGTAGGACAGATCGCCGATCAGGGCCGCGTCGTCCGGTGGCGCACCGTCGTAGTACGCGGCGGCTTCCAGGAAGTACTGCCACCCAGCGGAGCCGTTCGGGATGGGCTGCACCTCGCCCTCCACGAAGGAGAACCGGCCGCCGCGCACCACCCGCCGCTGGTCGGCGGTGAGCGCCTGGACGGACGGGTAGAACAGCACGTAATGCCGGACCGAGGGGTTCGCGGGCAGCAGCGGCAAGGTGGCGCGGACGACCACGGCGCACTGGCCGAGCCCGGCCAGGGCCGCGCGGAACAGCTCCGGCCTGCGGGTGGCCGAGCAGGTCAGGCGTTTTCCCGTCCCGGTGACCACTTCGAGTTCGGCGACGTTGTCGACCTGCGCGCCGAAGTGGTGGGACGCGCCGCCGACGCCGCCGGCCGACAACGTGCCCCCGACGGATAACTCCAGGTAGTCAGTGAGCACGGGCGGCGTCTGCCCGGTCGGCAGCGTCGCGTTCAGCACCGCGCTCCACCGGGCGCCCGCCTGCACCGATACCTGGCCGGCCGACACCTCGACGGCGTCCAGGGTGCTCATGTCGATGACGAGGCCGCCGCTCACCTGCGCCTGCCCGAACGTCGCGTGGCCCTGGCCACGGGCGGCCGCCGCGATCCGGTGGCTGTCGCAGAAGCGCAGCATGACGGCGATGTCGCCGATCGACCCGGGTTGCAGCACGGCGTGCGGTCTGTGGTGCACGAGGTGGCCGAAGTCGTCCGCCGCGTTCGTGAGGTCCGCATCGTCGAAGACCAGGCGGCCTTTTAGCGGCGGCACACCGCGCACCGACCGGTGCCCGTCGAAACCGTGCCCTCCGGCACCGGAGACCCAGGTGCGGCTCAGCGGGTCGAATCCAGTGATCACGACCCCGGCGGCCAGGCCGCGCACGAAGCCACGCCGAGTCGGTTCTTGCGCCATACGGCACCTCGCCTCAGCCAGTCGGGAATGCGACGAACAGCATCGCAGGCAACGAGTCACATGGTGACACTAATGTCCATTGCGGAAGCAAATATATCCCAGTCCGCGTACTTGTTAAAAATATGTGAACACTTTGCGGTTGGGTGCCCGCGGTGCAGGTGGCGTACTTAGAGTGATCGCGGTTGCGGGATCGCGGGTCGGCCTGGCCTGCGCGGCGCTCCCATCGGCCGGCCGGATCGCGTGGGCCTATCGGAGACGAAGGGAAGCGACTGGGCATGACCGGCAAGGTCCTGGGCCACGACGATCTCGGCGTGGCGGCGCACTGGCGGGCCCGCGAAGCCGGGCAGGCCGCCGCCTACGACCGCATCGGCGCCAGGTACGACGACGCCTTCCCGCACAAGGAGGGGCAACTGGCCTGCGGGGACTGGCTGGCGGCCCGGCTCGGGCCCGCGGCGCGGGTGCTTGACGCCGGGTGCGGCACCGGGTTGCCCACGGCGCACCGGCTTGTTGCCGCTGGCTGCGCGGTGACCGGCGTGGACATCTCACCGGTGATGCTGCGCTACGCGCGCCGCAACGTCCCCGGGGCGCAGTTCACCGAGCTTGACGTCATGAACCTGGACCGGCTGCCGGGCTCCTTTGACGCCGTGGTGGCGTTCTTCTCACTGCTCAACCTGCCGCGCGCGGCCATTCCGCGCGCCCTCGGCCTGATCCGCGGTGTCCTCACGCCCGGCGGGTTGTTCTCGCTCGCGATGGTCGAGGCAGACGTAGACGACGTGCCAATCAGCTTTCTCGGATCACGCATCCTTGTGACCGGATATCTGCGGGATGACCTGCGGTCCGTCCTGCACGCGGCGAACTTTTCCATAGCGGAGGAAAAGGCGATCTCATACGCGCCGGCCAGCACCGGCGCCCGGCCCGAGATCCAGCTCTTCCTGAACTGCCGCCGGCTGGAATGAACGGGCCTGCCGAGATTGACTACCCAGAGCGCAGAAAACAAACTGCTGAGGCCGACAACGATGGGACATCTCGCCGACAGGGGCGGCAGCGGGCCGGAGCCTGGCGCCGGCGCCCGCCCGGTCCGGTCGTGCGAGTGCTGCGGCGGCGTCCCGCGGGCCACCGTCGGCGCGCTGCAGCACAGCATGCTGCCCACCGCGCCGCCGATGCTGGCGGGCGTCGAGGTGGCCCACCGCTATCTCCCCGGCAGCAAGAGCGCCCAGGTCGGGGGCGACTGGTTCGACGCGATACCGCTGCCGGGAAGCCGCGTCGCGCTCGTGGTCGGCGACGTCATGGGCCACGGCATCCGATCGGCAGCGATCATGGGTCACCTGCGGATCGCCATCCAGACGCTCGCGGCCCTCGACCTGCCGCCCGAGCAGGTGCTTCGCCACCTCGACGACCTCGCGCGGCGGCTTGACGAAGATTACCTGGCGACGTGCATCTATGCCGTCTACGACCCTGTCGCACGGACCTGTGTGATCGCGAACGCCGGCCACATACCCCCGGTTCTGGTTCATGCCGACGGCCGGGCCGAACTGCTCGGCCATCTCCCGGCCGGCGCGCCGATCGGCGTCGGCGGCGTCGCGTTCGAGCCCGTCGAGGTGAAGGCCGCCGACGGCGACCTGCTCGTGCTGTGCACCGACGGGCTCGTCGAGATGCGTGGCGCGGACATCGGCGCCGGCCTCGCCACGCTCTGCGAAAACCTCGCCACGCCAGGGCTGACGCCGGACAGCATGTGCGGGCTCCTGCTGCACGCGCTGCGCGCCCGCGACAGCGAGGACGATGTGGCACTGCTCATCACGCGGCTGCGCGGAGTCCCGCCTGCCGACGTGGCCGAGTGGCTCCTGCATCCGAGCGCCGCCACCGCCCGCACGGCCCGCCGCCTGGTGCGGCGCACCCTCGCGGGCTGGGGCCTGTCGGAGTGCGGCGACGTGGCCGAGCTGCTCACCAGCGAACTGGTCACAAATGCGGTGCGGTACGCCTCGCGCCCGATCGGCCTGCGGCTGATGCGGACCGGCGCGTTGCTGTGCGAGGTCAGCGACGACGACCACCACCTCCCCGCGCTGCGTCACGTCACCGAGACCGACGAGGCCGGCCGCGGGCTGAACCTGGTCAGCCGCCTGGCGCGGCGCTGGGGTGCCAGCCGGACAGCCGACGGGAAGGTGGTCTGGTTCGAGCAGGCGCTTCCGGTGGAAGACAACCACTGGGGGCAACCATGCCTCGAACGTGACGGCGGCTGGCCCGTGGAACGATGATTCCACTGGCCGCCCGACCGATCGGAGATCCCCGCCATGTCCGTAACTCCGCTGCTGGAGCGTCGTGCCTACCAGGCGCTGCAGCGTCACCACGCCGAGATCGCGGGCCGTCATCTGCGCGACTTGTTCGCGGCGGACCCGGCGCGCGGCGAGCGCCTGGTGGCGCAGGCTGCCGGGCTTTACCTCGACTACTCCAAGAACCGGGTCACCGACGAGACCATGCGGCTGCTCGTGGACCTCGCGGAGGAGTCGGACGTGCCCGGGCGGCGGGACGCGATGTTCCGCGGCGAGCACATCAACGTCTCCGAAGACCGGCCGGTGCTGCACGTAGCGCTGCGGATGCCGCGCGGGACCTCGCTCGTCGTCGACGGTGTGGACGTCGTGGCGCAGGTCCACGAGGTGCTTGACCGGATGAGCGAGTTCGCGACCGCCGTGCGGTCGGGGCAGTGGCTCGGCCACACCGGAATGCCGATCAAGAACGTGGTCAACATCGGGATCGGCGGCTCCGATCTCGGGCCCGTGATGGCCTACGAGGCGCTCCGTCACCACGCACGCCGCGACCTGACGTTCCGGTTCGTCTCCAATGTCGATTCGACGGACCTGGTCGAGGCGGTCAGGGACCTGTCCGCGGAACAGACGCTGTTCATCGTCTCGTCGAAGACCTTCGGCACGCTGGAGACGATCACCAATGCCACATCGGCGCGTGCGTGGCTGGTAGGGGAGCTCGGGGACGAGAAGGCGGTCGCCCGGCACTTCGCCGCCGTGTCGACCAACACAGAACGCGTCGCGGAGTTCGGCATCGACACCGCGAACATGTTCGGCTTCTGGGATTGGGTCGGCGGCCGTTACTCGATGGATTCGGCGATCGGGCTGTCGACGATGATCGCGATCGGGCCGGACGGCTTCCGCGAGATGCTGGCCGGGTTCCACGACATGGACGAGCATTTCCGCACGGCGCCGTTTGCGGGCAACCTGCCCGTGCTGATGGGCCTGCTCGCCGTCTGGTACGGGGATTTCTTCGGCGCCCAGACCTATGCGGTGCTGCCCTACGAGCAGTACCTGAAACGCTTCCCCGCCTACCTGCAGCAGCTCACCATGGAATCCAACGGAAAGCACGTCACGACGAACGGCCGCCGGGTGGACTACCAGACCGGCGCCGTGTTCTGGGGCGAGCCGGGCACCAACGGCCAGCACAGCTTCTACCAGCTCATCCACCAGGGCACCAAGCTCATCCCGGCCGATCTCATCGGGTTCGCCAAGACCCTCAACCCGCTGGGTGATCACCACGACATCCTGTCGTCGAACGTCTTCGCCCAGGCGCAGGCGCTGGCCTTCGGCAAGACCGAGGCGGAGGTGCGGGCGGAGGGGACGCCGCCGCACGTGGTGCCGCACCGGGTGATGGAGGGAAACCGGCCCACCAATGTGCTGCTGGCCGAGATGCTCACCCCCCGCGTGCTCGGCTCGCTGGTCGCCCTCTACGAGCACAGCGTTTTCACCCAGGGCGCCATCTGGGACATCGACTCGTTCGACCAATGGGGCGTCGAGCTGGGCAAGGTTCTGGCGAAGCAGATCATCCCCGAGCTCACCAGCGCCACCATGCCCGACCTCGCCCACGATTCTTCGACCAATGCCCTCATCCGCCGCTACCGCGCACTCAAAGGAATGTGACCCCCCGCGCGCAGCCAGCGCCGTGAGGTCCCCCTGCCCGCCGCATCCGGCGGCGCCCGCCGGATCACCGCCGCATCCAGCGGCGCCCTCCGGGGTCAGCCGGGGGGCGCCAGCCCTTGACCCCGGGGCGGCGGGGCGGCCCGCCGACGGCCCGCCGCAGTTCGTCGTCCGGATCGTCGCTGTCCCTCAGCCAGAACATCATCGTCGCGAAGACGACAGGGACGAAACAGGCGGCGGCGACGGCCCACAGCGTGATCGTGGCGATCTGCTGGTCGGCGACCGGGCTCAGCCCGCTGCCGCGGGTGTAGGCGCGGTACCACGCGACGTGGGAGAACCCGAGCACGTAGGCGAGGATCCAGGTGGTCCACATGGCGAGCGCCGCGATCGCGGCGCGCTGTGGCCGCGCCAGCCGCGGCGCGAGCGGCGGTGATTCGACGAGCTCCAGCCACAGGCCCGCCCCGGCGGCAAGCAGGGTGGCCATCTCCGCCGCGGCGAGCGCCGGCTGCCTGGCGAGCTCGTTCACGGCCACGGGCAGCCGCCAGGCGACCGACGTAGCCGTGAAGACTGCGAGGAACCCCGTGGCCCGGACGAACGACGGGTGGCGGTGCCGCGACATCGCGAGCCGGTCTGCCGGCCCGCCGTGGCCCGCCGCGCGGTAGGTGGCGTCCGTGGCGTCGCCGCGCGACAGCCGGGCGAGCCGCCACGGCGCCGCAAGCACGACGAGCGCGGGCACGACCATCGCGAAAAGCGCGAACTGCAGGGATTCGACAAAGACGTAGTGCCGCGCGTAACCGCCCACCGGCGGCAGCAGGAAGACCGCCACGACGACCGCGGCGGCAACCGCATACCATCGCCGCGGCGCTGGCTGCCGGTTCGCCATGCGGAATTCTACCGCCGCGAATCGGCCCGTGGTCCGTGGCTGCCGACGCCTCTATCCGGGGATATCCCCGGATATCCCCGTGGGGGTATCCGGGGAGAGCCGGCGCCTCATCCGGATGGGTGAACGACGCCTGCGGATCCGCCGCCCCTGCGCACAGGTTCCGCGGCGGCGAGGGTCAGCCCGTCGCCGAGGAACTCCAGGCCCGTAGCCGCGCCGATACTGGGGCTGATCTTGATGTTCGGATCGAGCGGCGAGGTGTCCACGATGACGAAGGACTGCCCAAGCTGCTCCAGGCCGGGTGTCGCCGGCAGGGCGATGAACTCGGGCTCCGCCTGCGTTGTCGCGCGGTTGCGCTGCGACGCCCGCGGTGCCGCGATCGCCTGCGGCAACGACATCCCGAAGTCGATCCGGTTCAGCAGGATCTGCAGCACGGTCGTGATGATGGACGCGCCGCCGGGCGAGCCGACCGCGAGCCACGGCCCGCCCGACCTGAGCACGATCGTGGGCGACATGCTGGACCTGGGCCGCTTGCCCGCCGCGGGCAGGTTCGGATCGGGCACCCCGGCCTGCAGGGGTGTGAAGTCGAAGTCGGTCAGTTCGTTGTTCAGCAGGAAGCCGCGGCCGGGGACGACCATGCCGCTGCCGCCCAGTTGCTCGATCGTGTTGGTGTAGGAGACGACGTCGCCGAAACGGTCGGACACCACGAAGTGGTTGGTGCTGGTGCCCTCGTCCGGCGGCCGCGCGGTGGTCGGCTGTGCGGGCGTGCACCCGCCGGAACCCGCGAACGGGTCGCCGGGCGCGACCGGGCTGGTCAGCGCCTTGTCCGGGTTGATCAGGCAGGCCCGCTGCCTGCCGAAAGCCGGTGAAAGCAGTTGCGGCACCGGAACCTGGACGAACGCCGTGTCGCCGATGTAGCGGTTGCGGTCGGCAAAAGCCAGCCGGGTGGCTTCCAGGTAGTGGTGCAGGGCCTGCACCTGGCTCATCTTCGACAGGTCGAAGTTGGAAAGGATGTTCAGCGACTCTCCCGTGGTGATGCCACCACTGGAGGACGGCGCCATTCCGTAGACGTCGTCGCCGCGGTAGTTCACGTGAGTCGGATCGCGCACGATCGCGGCGTAGTCACGCAGGTCGGCGATCCGCATCAGGCCCGGCCGCGGGGTGAGCGTGGCGCCCGGCGCCAGCGGCAGGTGCTCGACGGTGTCGACGATGTCACTGCCGAGCGGGCCGCCGTAGAAGTCGGACACGCCCAGCCGCCCGATCTCGGCGTAGGTGCTGGCGAGCTGCGGGTTGCGGAAGATCGAGCCGACCACGGGCAACTGCCCGCCGGGCAGGAACAGCTGGCTCGTGGAGGAGAACTGGGCGAACCTCGCGGCGTTCTCGCGTACCTGCTCGCGGAAGGTCGCGTCGACGGGGAATCCCCGGCGGGCGACCCGCTCGGCCGGGCGCAGCACCCGCGCGAGGCTCTGCGTGCCCCACAGGTCGAGCGCCTTCTGCCAGGTCATCAAGTTGCCTGGCACCCCGACGGACAGCCCGCTCGTCACCGCGACGGGAAACGCCAGCGGCGCGCCCGTCGCGGGATCGATGAACAGGTTCGTGGTCGCCAGGGCCGGCGCGGTCTCCCTGCCGTCGAGGGTCAGGACGCGATGCGTGCGCGCGTTGTAGTAGACCAGGAACCCCCCGCCGCCGATGCCCGCGACGAATGGGTCGGCAACGCCCAGCGTGGCGGCGACCGCCACGGCGGCATCGATCGCGTTGCCCCCATGGCGCAGCACGTCGAGCCCGGCCGACGTGGCCGCGACGTCGTCGGAAGCCACCGCCCCGCCCGTTCCCACCGCGACCGGCTGCTTGGTCAGCGGATCGGTGCCGACGGCCGGCCGGGCCGCCGCGGGCGGCAGCGCCGCGCCCGCGGTGACGAGAACGGCGGCGGCGACCGCCACGGCGCTCAGTGCGGCTTTACGTAAGCTCATCGCGCATTCCTCCGGACGGCGGCGGACGGGGACTTCGCGGGACGGTGCCGCCGGCGAACCTATCCAGCCAAGGGCCTGCTTAAACTCCCGCATTGGCAGCGTTAAACCACCAGGCCCCTTAACGACTGCGTGTGCGTCCGCGCCCCTCGCAGGCGGCGCTGGCCTGCACCGGCTCCACCCGCCCGGGGTGAACCGCCCCCGCTCCCATCGGCTTCACCCCGTCACCCGCGCGCCCCAGCGCCACCGCATGATTGTCTGGCTCAGGTGAATGCCTCTCGGGTGTGGACCGGGCTTGGCTCGCCGGTGGGGCCGAACGCGTTGCCTCGCTATCTGATCGGATTTAGCCGCTTGACCATGACATCGAAGCTCGTGCCGTCATCCCATGACAGCTTGCACAGTTCGTCCCAGCCCCAGCGTGGGTAGATGGTTCTGGCAGGGGCGCGGGGGTGGGCGGTCAGGGCGGCGAATGGCTCCGGGCGGGCGGTGAGAAGCTCGTCCATGAGTTGCCGGGCGTAACCACGGCGCCGGAACGGACGGCGGACGATCAGCTCTACCACGAAGAATCTGGGGGATTCCACGATCTGTGCCGGCGGCGGTGGCTCGCAGGTGCCGGGGAGCCACCGGCCCGGCGGCTGGCGGAACCCGAACGTGTACCCGGCGAGCGCGGCATCGGTATGGCCTGTGACGAGGGTAAAGCCCTCGGCGCTGACCTGGCGCGTGGTTCGTTCGGTGAATGCCTCTCGGGTGTGGACCGGGCTTCCCTCGTAGGGTGGTTCGGCGTATTCGTCGAGGTAGACGTCCGTGAGGGTGTCCAGCATCGCTGCGGTGGCGGCACCGTCGTGCCGCTCAAGACGCAGGCCCGGCACCGGACCTCCCGTGAGTCAACGGCCAAGCAGCCCAGCCATGATGTCACGGCATTCGGGCACGCCCGATACATCCATGTATGGCGTGAGCGCTCCGTCCGCGCGGGCGAGGTTCTGCGCCACCGTGCCCGAGGTCACCTGCGTGAGCAGCGGCAGGCCCTCGTGCACGGTGGCCACGGCCTCATCGATCCGGCCACATGAGACCAGCGATTGGATCCGGAATGCCGAGTAATTCGCCTTGTTCAGCGGTGTGGTGGCGGGATGACCGAGCACCCGCTGATAGGCGGCCGCGGCGTCGGCGTGCCGCCCGGTGCTGGCGGCGCACAACCCTTCAAGCCCGGTCAGCGTCTGGTCGCCGAAGAAGCCGAACCACGACGGCCGCTTGGCGTCCAGGTTGGCCCGGTCCAACAGCCGCCATGCGGCATGGGTGTTTCGGCGCACCAGCGTCTCGTCATGACGCTGTGATGCCGCCCGGGCTAGGCGCATCGTGAGCAGGGCGCGAAGGCGGGGATCAGCGCCACGGGCGTCGCCGAGCGCGGCCTCGGCCAGATGTCCGGCCCACGCCGGACGGTCGAGGACATTTGCCTGATAACTCATCTGATCGAGAACGTGCAGCCGCAGCGGCGTGTCGCCCGCCAGATGCGCGAGGTACAGGGCGTCCCTGCACAGCCGCTCCGCCCGGTCTTGCTGGCCCGCGTCGAAGGCGAGGGAGCCGGCGCACACGTTCAACGCGCCCATGATCCGTTGCACCCTGGTCTCGGCGGACAGCGGCAACGAGGCGCCCTTGAGCTGCAGCTCGATGCTGTGCAGCCGCCGTTCGGCCAGGTCGGCGACCGCGCCGCCGCCGTAGGTGTCGCAAAGGTTGTAGAGGTCGGCGGTCACGTCGTCGGGCCGCAGCTTCGTCACGTCGGCCGGACCCGGATCGGCCGCGCCGACGGCGGCAGGTACGAGGCTGATCATGATTGCCTTGCCGAACTCGCGCCGCCGCACTTCGCCTCCCGCCTGGACCTCAGCCGGATCGCTGCTGTCTTTCACAGTAACGCCGGGTTTGGCGAGGTTGCTCAGGCCCTTGGGCGCCAGCCCGGCGAGCAGCCTCGGGATCCCGAACCCGTCCACCATGCCCAGCACGGTCGCGATTGTGGGGGTCCTGCTTGCAGACCGGACGGTCGCAGATCATGAATGGGCGTGCCGGATTGGCCTGTCAGGCTTCCGTGCCACCTGCGGGCGCGGGGTGCTCGCGTGTGGGCTGCGGGGAAACCGCGACGGTGCGCCTGATGCTGCGCCACGGTGATCCGGCGTACGACTATTGCGATCTGGACTGGCCGCGTGTGACAGAAACGCTGCGGGCGCGCGGGCTGGATGTCACCGACACGACCGGGAACATTTGGACGATCCGGGCCGAGTCTGCGGGCTGGGAAATCTGGCAGAGCACAAGCAGTGGCATCTACTACGCGCTGACCTCGTTCGGCGGCGCCGGGGTGTCGGTGCACGCGTTCCTGGTAGGCACCCTCCGGGCGGCGATGCTCGCCGCCGAGCAGAACAGGCCCACAAGCACGCAAGGCTCACCTCAGACCCCCACGACGGGCCGGTAACGCGTTCACGATCAAGGGAAAGGCTCTGGCTCGTGGCTGAGTCGATAGGCGTCACCAGCGGCGACGGAATGTCAGTGTCGATACAACTTGAAAGGGCACCGGACGTTCTGGAGCCTGACCGGCTTGCCGTGCGCGTGCATATCCCGTTGGACGCGATACGTGCGCTGGCACCATCCCCGCAGGAATACGTGGTCTTACCCGCGCCGCCAGATCGCAGAGATTCGGAGTAGCTGCGGTGGGACAGGCCTTATGGTGCGACGCGAAGAACGCCAGCCATCCGATGAACGCCTCGGCACCCGCTGCGCCGGAGGTCGGCAGTGGCACGGATTAGGCGTGTCACCAGGGTCTGCGATCTTCCTCACGACGGCGACGTGAGCGGAGACAGAGCGCTGTTCGTGCTTGCCGACCGAAGATCAAACCTGCGTGTTGACCATCGCGGGCACGTAGCGCGGGTGAGGGACCACGATCATGGGACCGCCTTCAGGAGATCATGGAAACAGGGTGCCTCACCGGCCGGTGAGCGCTGCCCTGACGCCGCGCTCGAAGGCGAGCAGGTGCTGTTTGCGCTCCATTCCGCCGCCGTATCCGGTGAGGCTGCCGTCGGCGCCGACGACGCGGTGGCACGGCACGATGATGCTGACCGGGTTCCGGCCGTTGGCCAGGCCTACCGCACGGGCGGCGGTCGGCCGCCCGATCCGCTGCGCCAGTTCGCCATAGGAGATCGTCTCGCCGTAGGGGATCTTCTGCAGCTCGGCCCAGACCCGCCGCTGGAACGGGGTGCCGGCCAGGGCCAGCGGCAGGTCGAACTCGGTTCGCTGCCCGGCGAAGTAGCCGCGCAACTGGCCTGCGGGCCCGGCGAACAGATCGCCGGTGCCGGCCACCTCGTCCCCGAAGATCTCCGGTGACGGCATGTGCCGCCGCGTCCGCATGTACAGGCCGGCCAGGGCACCGCCGGCCATGACCAGCGTGAGCGGGCCGACCGGGCTTTCCACTACGGTGTGTACCCGGTGAGCGGCCGCGGTGGTCGTGGTCATGGAAGATCCTTCCGTCGTGTTGCCTGTCATACTGGCCTGCCTGTGCGCACTGGCAGAAGCAGGTGGGGTTTCAGCCGCCGGTGGCGGCGGGTGCCGGCATGCGGTTGATCGCGTGGTCTCCGGTTGCCCACAGGTACTGGACCGCGTAGGCGCGCCAGGGCCGCCAGGCGGCGGCGCGGCGCGTCAGCGCGGCCGGGGTGCCGGGCAGCCCCAGGTTGCGCGCGGCGAGGCGGACGCCGAGGTCGGTCGAGGTAAAGGCGTCCGGGTCGCCGAGCGCGCGCATCGCGATCGTCTCGACGGTCCACGGGCCCACCCCGGGCAGCGCGGCGAGTTGCGCGCGGGCGCGCTGCCAGTCGCTGCCGACACCGAGGTCGATCTCGCCTTCGGCGAGCGCCGCGGTGAGTGCCGCCAGGGTTCGCTGCCGTGCCCGCGGCACGGCCAGCGTCGCGCCCGTCAGTTCCGCCGGGCAGGGAAACAGGTGGGTCAGCCCTCCGGCCGGGTCGGTGACCGGCTCGCCGTGGGCGGCGGTGAGGCGGGCGGCGTGGGTACGGGCGGCCGAGGTGGACACCTGCTGTCCGAGCACCGCGCGGACCGCGAACTCGGCCGCGTCGACGGTGCGCGGCACCCGCCGGCCCGGTGCCTTGTCCACGAGCGGCGCGAGCAGCGGGTCGCCGCGAAGCAGATCGCCTACGGCGGCCGGGTCGGCGTCGAGGTCGAGCAGGCGCCTGCAGCGGCTGATCGCGATCGCCAGATCCCGCAGGTCGGTGAGCGCGAGCTGGCACGAGATGTGGCCGGGCATTGGCCTGAGGGTGGCGATGCCGTGGCCGTGCGGCAGCCGTAGCGTGCGGCGATATGCCCCGTCGCGCCATTCCTCCACCCCGGGGACGGCGGTCGCCGCCAGATGCCCGAACAGGTTGTCCGGGCACAGCGGCGCACGCAGCGGCAGCCGTAGCGACAGCGCCCCGGGCGTGGGTGCGGGGGTTCCCCGCGCCGCGCGCCGGCGCAGCTCCGTCGGCGCGAGCGCGAAGACCTCGCGCACGGTGTCGTTGAACGACCTGATGCTCGCGAATCCCGCTGCGCGCGCCACGTCGCCCATCGGCAGGGATGCCGTCTCGATCAGCACACGGGCGGTCTGCGCCCGCTGCGCGCGGGCGAGCGCGAGCGGGCCGGCGCCGAGTTCGGCGAGCAGTTGCCGCTCGACCTGGCGGGTGCTGTAGCCGAGCCGCGACGCCAGGCCGGGAACCCCGTCGCGATCGACGACACCGTCAGCGATCAGGCGCATGGCGCGGGCGACCAGGTCGGCGCGCTGATTCCATTCCGGTGATCCGGGGCTGGCGTCGGGGCGGCATCGCTTGCAGGCCCGGAAGCCGGCCTGCTGCGCGGCCGCCGCGCTCGGGTAGAAGCGCATGTTCTTGACCTTGGGCGGCACCACCGGGCAGCTCGGCCTGCAGTAGATCCGCGTGGTGACCACCGCGATGAAGAACCATCCATCGAAGCGCGCATCCTTGGCCCGCACGGCCCGCACGCACCGCTCCACGTCGTTGTACATAACGCCAGCATCGCTCCTGCCCAAGCGGGTAGTCTAGCGAAAATACGACATCACCCGGGAGGCCAAGGATGATGTCGCAAAACCGCCATCGGCAGAACTGTGAGCGGCAGGAAACCACGCCCCCACCAGCCCAAGATCAAATTCACCCGGCCGAGGCTAAGAGCCTGTTTGGGAACCTCATGCGGCTAGTTTGAGGGTTCGTGCTGGCGCGGCCTGTGGCCGGCCTGGTACCGGGACCGGCGCCGAGGCTCGTACACAGCTCGCTGCCGATCGCCTCGGTTGCTGCTCGGGCCGGCTACTTCGACGCAAGCCATTTCGCGCGGGAGTTCCGTCGCTTCTACGGCGAGACCCCTCGCCAGCATCGAGCACGCAACGCACGCGTGAACGCACCTGCCGTTTGAGCTCCGGGCCCCCACTCGGGCCACGAGACTGCGGCATGCCGGTCCTGTGCCAGGACTCGGGCGGTGATCCGGGGCAGGGCCCGGTAGCGATAGTTAGTGGACGGAGCTCCGCCGGGCATGCGGCCGGGAAGGTGGCCGACCGATACCAGTGCCCGGCGGCTACGTCCTACTTCCCCAGGCCCCGCAATTCTAGTGTTCATCCCCAGAAGGTTCGTCACCGCACCAAGGGGACAGCATGGAATTCTGGACTACAGAGCAGCGTGGCGCCGTAGTCATCGCCACCTTCTCGAATCCGCCGCGGAACTATCTTGTCAAGCCCGCTGTCGACGAGTTCGAGCAGCTCGTCGAGCAGTGGCGCGACCCGTCCATTCGGGCGGTCGTGATCCAGTCGCGTCCCGAGGACGTCGGTTTCATGACCCACTACAGTGTGGACGAGATCTACGGGCTGATCAGCGACTCGGCGACTGCTCGCTACTCGGCGGCCATCGTCCGCGGGTACAAGGCGATCTTCGACCGGCTGCAGGCTCTGCCCAAGGTCGTTATCGCCGCCCTCAACGGCGACACCATGGGCGGTGGTTTCGAGCTTACGCTCGCCTGTGACCTGAGGATCGGCCAGAAGGGCGACTACCGGTACGGCAATCCTGAGTTGCGCGTGGGTCTGATCCCGGGTGCGGGCGGCACTCAGCGGCTGACCCGGCTGATCGGTCTGTCACGTTCGGTCGAGTGGGTGCTGCGCGCGCGGATCGTTAAGCCGGAGGTCGCGCACGAGCTTGGCCTAGTGCATGAGGTCGTCGACGACGCGCCGGCGCGCGCGCTCGAGCTGGCCGAGGAGATTGCCTCGTTCCCCCCGAAGGCCGTGGAGAACGCCAAGATCGCGCTGTACCTGGGTCACGACACCAACCTGCAGGCCGGTTTCGAGATCGAGAACATGCAGTGGACCGAGGTCATGCAGTCCGACGATGCCCGGCTCGCACTGAAGACCTACATTGCGGAGGGCCTCGATTCTCGCCGCGATTGGTTCGAGTCCGAGAACTCGAAGAACTACCCCACCTACTCCGGACAGTGACAGGCGTTTGTGATGACTCGTCGTGATATCGAGTTCGACGCCGAGGGCGTCATTCTGCGGGGCTGGTTCTACACTGCAAACAGCGACGCCGCCACGGCCCCGGTGATCGTCATGGCGCACGGCCTGTCGGCTGTGAAGGAGATGTACCTCGACGATTACGCCGAGCACTTCTCTGGGGCGGGCCTCCACGTCCTGGTGTTCGACCACCGTAACTTCGGCGCCAGCGACGGTGAGCCCCGGCAGGAGATTGATCCTGTCGCCCAGACTCGCGACTACCGGCACGCGATCACCTACGCCAAGACCCTGCCGGAGGTTGACGGCGAGAAGATCGGGATCTGGGGCAGCAGCTTCTCCGGCGGGCACGTTCAGGTCGTCGCGGCCTACGACAAGCGCGTCAAGGCGGCCGTGGCGCAGGTTCCCTTCGTCAGCGGGATACGGCAACGTGCGAGCGCTCGTCCGGGCGGACCTCCTGCCGGGCTTCCGGACGCAGTTCGAGGCCGACCGGGAGGCCCGTTTCCAGGGCGGCGCCCCGGGGATGGTGCCTGTTGTCGACCCGGACCCGCTCGCGTCGGTGATGCTGCCGTCCACGGAGGCGTGGGAGTGGTTCAACCGGGTCCGCAAGGAGCGTGCGCCGGCGTGGCGGAACGAGATCACGCTCCGCAGCGTGGAGCGGGTGGGGGAGTATGAGCCCAAGGATGTGATCTGGGAGATCTCGCCGACCCCGTTCCTGATGATTGTCGGCGAGGACGACACCGTCTGTCCGCACGATATGGCGCTGGCCGCGTACGAGCAGGCGCTGGAGCCGAAGGAGCTCGTCATGATCCCGGGCGGGCACTTCGACGCCTATCAGGGCGAGGGCTTCCGCCTGTCGGCCGGCGCCGCGCGCGACTTCTTCGTACGCAAGCTGATCGGCAGCTAGGCGGCGCGTCCTCGCAGCGTCGTGTACCCAGCGCGGGCCGCCGAGCCTGTGGCCCGGCGGCCCGTGCCCGCACCGGTGCCCCCCGTCAGCACGGCACGGGGGTACCTGAAGAGGAAGGGAGCCCCGGGTGGGCACAACTGCCCCCACGTTGTGGACGCCGGATCCCGACACGGCTCGTTCGACCGCGATCGCCCGCTTCGCGGCTTACGTCCTTGAGCGGCACAACCTCGACTTCGACGTTCTCGACTATCAGGCCCTGCACAGCTGGTCGGTGACGGAGCTCGGGGAGTTCTGGTCTTCGCTGTGCGAATTCTTCGGTGTGCGGTTCCATGACCAGCCGGTCGCCGCCATCGGTCGCGAGGAGATGCCCGGGGCCGAGTGGTTTCCCGGTGCCACGCTGAACTATGCCGAGCACGTGCTCACCCCCGGCCCCGGCCGCGGGGACCACGACATCGCCGTCATTGCGGTCCGCGAGGACGGTCTGGAACAGTCAGTGACCCACCGCGAGCTGCGCGACCAGGTCGCGCGGGCCAGAGCAGGTCTCCGGCGGGCGGGGGTCGGCATCGGTGACCGCGTCGTGGCCCTCGCCCCGAACACGGTAGAAACGCTCGTCGCCTTCCTCGCGACGGCCAGCTTGGGAGCGATCTGGTCGTCATGCTCGCCCGATACGGGCCCGCGCGCGGCCGTCGACCGCTTCAGCCAGATCGAGCCCGCCGTGCTGGTGACCGTGGACGGGTACCGCTACGGCGGCCGAAGGTTCGAGATCCGCGGCAACATCGCGGAGCTGCAGCAGCGCCTGCCGACTTTGCGT
>WNGJ01000599.1_pt1 | contig 33309 bp, 31 predicted proteins | sample 5400611 | NCBI WGS metagenome assembly WNGJ01 (sample SAMN13153375, study PRJNA577476) | soil metagenome | isolation source: 40 cm soil or saprolite under Garry oak tree replicate 1 | place: USA:California | collected 2016-06-15
TGGGCGGGGCTGGCGTGGGCGGGGGCCGCACCGCCACGCTGTTCGGCCTCCTGCCCCCCGCGCGGTTCCTCCTGCTCAACCTGGGATCCGCCGCGGCCGCCCCCGCCGGTTTCGCGGACCGCCTGGACACCGTGACCGCGGAGCTGGCCGGAGAGGCCGGCGAATTCGCCGGTGTCCGCGCCATGCTGATCCGGCCGGACGGTTACATCGCCTGGGCCACCGCCGCCGATGACGCGCCACCGCTGGGCCGCTGGCTCGGCCATGCCTCGCGACGATCTTGAACTAGTCCTTAAGTACAGGTCAGAGGCCATGACGCCGTTCGTGAAAGGTCATTTCCCAGAGCATTTACGGTCGCATTATCGTTCCCGCCCCGAGGATGCCTGCCGGGGCAGAAGATGCTATCGTCTCGGGCACGTACCAGGAATAGTCGGCATCTCAATTCACGAGGGATTTCCGGTGACCGCTGATCACTCATCCGATGGAACCGCCGGAACGGGGATCGATACCTCGGTCCCGCATTCGGCCCGGATCTGGAATTACTGGCTCGGCGGCAAGGACAACTACGAGGTCGACCGCGCGGCCGGTGATCAGTTCAGCGCGATCTACCCGGGCATCGTAGACATCGCCCGGGCCGACCGCGCCTTCCTCGGGCGGGTCGTCCGTTACCTGGCCGGCGAGGCCGGGGTGCGGCAGTTCCTCGACGTCGGTACCGGGCTGCCCACGGCCGACAACACGCACGAGGTCGCCCAGCGGGTGGCGCCGGACTCGCAGGTCGTGTACGTAGATAACGACCCGCTGGTGCTGGTGCACGCCCGGGCGCTGCTGACCAGCAGCCCGGAGGGCGCCACCCACTACGTGGACGCGAACATGGGCGAACCGGAGACGGTCCTGCGCGAGGCCGCGAAGTGGCTGGACCTGACCCAGCCGGTCGGCCTGACGTTCATGGGCGTTCTCGGTCACGTCACCGACCACGCCGAGGCCCGCTCGATCGTGGCCGGGCTGGTTGCCGGCCTGCCCGCGGGCAGCTACCTGGCCATCAACGACAGCATCAACACGAGCGAGGCGCTTGAGGAGGCCCTGCGGGTTTACGAGGCATCCGGCGCCGTCCCGTACCGGACCCGCAGCCTGGAGGAGTTCACCGGCTACTTCGACGGCCTGGAACTGGTGGAGCCGGGCGTGGTCCTGGTGGCGGACTGGCGTCCCGATCCCGGTGCCAGCCGGGGCCCGGAGATCCCGCAAGTCGGAGCCGTCGGCCGGAAGCGCTGACCGCTGCCGGCGCCGGCCCGGCCGCCCGCGCCTGCCATGATCACGCCAGCACCACGATCAGGGCACGCCCAGGCCCGCCCGAGATCAACTCGAGCTGACCACGAAATGTCCGATTTTGTCCGGCGGGGGCGCTGGAAGCCGGACCAAAGTCATGGTTACGATGGGCGAGTGTATGGGTACTAAAAGCGATAAAGCGCATGTTTCACTGAAATCTGCGTGACCGTCACATTGGTCCGCCCGCGCGGCACCGAGGAGGAGGAACGCCCGATGATCGCGCCTGGAAGCCCCACGGTACGGCGGCGCCGGCTGGCCGCCGAGCTGCGCGGGATCAGGGAAGACAGAGGCAAGAGCGGGGACGCGGTCGCCGCGGCGCTGAAGTGGTCGCCGTCGAAGATCAGCAGGTACGAGCGGGCCAGGACCGGCCTGCGGCCCCGGGAGGTCGAGCGGCTGCTCGACTACTACCAGATCACCGGATCGCACCGGGAGCTCCTGCTCGGGCTGGCCGAGGATGCGACGCAGAAGGGCTGGTGGGAGGAGTTCGCCGACAGCCTGTCCGAGGACTACCAGCAGTTCATCGGGCTTGAGCACGAGGCGGCGTCCATGTCCATCTGGCATGTCGACGTGGTCACCGGGCTGCTCCAGACGGAGGACTACGCGCGGCACATCATCAGCAGCTACAGCCGGGTCGAGCCGATCGCACCCGGCATGATCGGGCGGCTGGTCCGGGTCCGGATGCGGCGGCAGGAGGTGCTGAACCGCGACGGGCTGCAGTTGTCGGTGGTGCTCGACGAATCGGTCCTCAAGCGCCGGATCGGCGACGACGCGGTCATGTACGGCCAGCTCCAGCGGCTCGCGCGGGAGGCCGAACGGCCCAACCTGAACCTGCAGATCCTCCCGCTCAACGCGCAGCACGTGGTCTTCGGGGAGTCCTTTGTCATCTTCGGCTTCGGCTACGACAGCGAGGCGATGCTCCAGGACGTGGTGGTCACCGAGCAGCTGAAGAACAGCTTCACCCTGGAGGGGGAACGGGAGACGTACCTGCACCGGATCGCGTTCCAGATGCTCGCCGACGCCTCGCTCGACCCGGTGGAATCCCGGGAGCTCATCCTCGACACCGCCGGATCATACTGGTCGGGCGCCCGGCGGCCCGCTCACGTGTAGCGCGTCGGCCGGCTGCCGTGAGGGCGTTCGCCGTGGCCTCGGCGAGGGCACTCAGGCGACGAGCACGTCCGGCGAGCTCGCGTCGTAGTCGGCGAGCCAGGCCGCACCGCGCCCCTCCGGGTCACGCCGGTTTACCCGCCGCCGCCATGCGATCGTCAGGTCTCGCCGCCAGGCGGCCCACCGGGAGGTCAGGTGGTTGCTCAGCCCGCGCTCGCGGGAGGTGAGCACCACCCGGCTCGCTCTGGGCCGCCGGGTGCGCTCGTAGCGGGCCAGGCCGGCGACCGGGTCAGCGGCCTCCGCGGTGAGCGCCGTGGCCAGGACCGCGCCGTCCTCGATCGCCTGGCAGGCGCCCTGTCCGAGGTAGGGGAGCATCGGATGCGCGGCGTCGCCCAGGACAGTGACCCGGCCGCGCGTCCACCGCGGGATCGGGTCGCGGTCATACAACGCCCACTTGTACCAGGTGTCCGCGGCGGCGAACAGGCGGAGCAGGGACTCGTGCCAGCCGGCGTAACGCCCGAGCACCTCCTCGCGGCTGCACTCGGCGATCCACGACTCGTGCCGGTAGCTGGCGTCGTCGTAGTGGCAGACGACGTTGATCAGTTCCTCACCACGCAGCGGGTACAGCACGATCGTGCCGTGCGGGCCGAGCCACTGGGTGCCGTCCGTGCTGGGCCGCGCGCCGCGGATGGCTCCGGTCCGGACGACGCTGCGATAGCAGATCTTCCCGGTGAACCGGGGGGCGTCCGGGCCGAACAAGCAGGCGCGCACCGCTGAGCGGATGCCGTCGGCGCCCACGATGATGTCGGCCTCGATCTCGCTGCCGTCGGCGAAGCGCGCGACCGCGACGTCGCCGTCGGGTTGCACCTGGATGCATCGCTTGCCCAGCCTCACCAGGCCGGCCGGCAGCGCGCCGGCCAGCACGTCGAGCAGGTCGGCCCGGTGTACGGTCGCGCCCGGTATGCCGAACGAGGCCGCCTGCTGCTCCCGGTTCGTCCTGCCGATCACCCGGCCGGTCTTCCAGTTGCGCATGACCTGCCACCGCGACCGGCCGGCGACCGTGCGGACGCTGTCCTCCACGCCGATGGCGCGCAGCACCTTCATCGCGTTGGGGTGCAGGGCGACGCCGGCTCCGATCTCCCTGAGCTCGGCCGCCGCCTCGTAGACCGCCGTCTCGATGCCCGCCCGCGACAGCGCGTTCGCCGCCGTCAGCCCGCCGATGCCTCCGCCGATGATCGCGACGCGTGTCATGGGAGCGGGCTACGCCCCCGGTGCACGACGGTAACCGTGCCGACGCTTTCCGGATGGTCGCTGCCCGGGGCATAGTCGAATACGGTGTGGTGCGCGAAGTCCATGACGAACGCGTCCACGATCGCGAAGGTGGCCGGATCGAGCCAGGTCACGTACAGCTCGTGGTGACCAATCGGAATGGCTACATAGTCTTCCGGCGGGAATTGCGTGCCGACCAGCGGACCCTTTATGGGAACGCCCTGGACCATCGAGTGACCATAGGTCTGCCGGAAGGTGTTCCCGGTGTTCCGGCCCAGCATGTAGCTCGTGTCGAGCACGTACCCGTTGAGATCGAATCGGTTGAGGCTGAGGTGAGAAGCCCCGGACACCGGGCGCGGCTGGTGGGCCAGCGGGTGAGCTGGTGGCGCGGTGGCGTTCGCCGCCACCGCGGTTCCGGCCAGGGCGATCGCGATGATGAGCCCTGCCGTGCCCAGCAGGATTCGTTTGCCTGAATGCATGAATTCCTCTTCCCGGTCGGCAATAAAGCCGTATTCTATTTCCCGGAGAGGCGTTCTGGCATTAGCGCAGCGTCATAATTGCGTGCTTTAGAATTTGTCTTCCTCGCCTGGTCAGGAGCTCTCGGCAAGCGATCGCCTAGTCGGCCTCCGCCAGGCGGTTAGGCGCCCAGAGCCGGTCGGCGTCGCCGGCCTCGAGCCGGCCCCGGTAGACGTCGATCTTGTGGTCGATGAGCTTGAGGTGCTCCTGTACCTCGGCCAGCTGGGCGGTCACGTTGTCGCGGTGGGCCTCCATCAGGGCGAGCCGTTCCTTCTCGTTGCCGTGCCCGGCCGATACGAGCTGGGCGTAGCGCCGGATTTCCTTGATGGGCATGCCGGTGGCCCGCAGCCTGGTGCAGATGACGATCCAGTCGAGGTCGAGCTGGTGGTAGCGCCGCCGCCCCCCGGAGGTGCGGTCGACGGGGGTGACGATCAGGCCCACGCGCTCGTAGTAGCGCAGGGTGTGCGCGCTGACCCCGGTGCGGCGCGCGGCCTCGGCGATGCTCACGCCTTCCTGTTTGACTTCGACCATGCTCTAAATCCTAGCGTCGACGTCATGAGTGCTTCAGTGCCGCCGCTCAGCCGGCGCCGCCGGCGCCTGGTGCTCGCGATCTGCTGTGTCAGCATCGCCGTCGTCGTGATGGACATCTCCATCGTCAACGTCGCCCTGCCCGCGATCCGTCGCGACCTGCACGCATCAGAGTCCGGCCTGCAGTGGACGGTCGACGCGTACACCCTGGTGCTGGCCAGTTTCCTGGTGCTGGCCGGCTCGACCGCCGACCGGGTGGGCCGCTGCCGCGTCTTCCAGGTCGGCCTGGCCGCCTTCGGGCTCGGCTCGCTGCTGTGCGGCCTGGCGCCGGGCATCGGCGCCCTGATCGCGGCGCGTGCGCTGCAGGCGGTCGGCGGCACGATGCTCAACCCGGTGGCGATGGCGATCGTCGCCAACACGTTCCCCGACCCGGGCGAGCGGGCCAGGGCGATCGGCGTGTTCGGCTCGGTATCCGGCCTGGCGCTGGCGCTAGGCCCGATCCTCGGCGGCGCCCTGGTCGACGGCTTCGGCTGGCGTTCCATCTTCTGGGTCAACGTGCCGATCGTGGCCGCTGCGATCGTGTGCGCCGCGCTGTTCGTGCCCGAGTCCCGCGCGGCCCGGGCGCGCCGGTTCGACCCGGTGGGCCAGATCCTGATGGTCCTGCTGCTGGGCAGCGTCGTGTTCGCGATCATCGAGTCCAAGGGGCTCGGCTGGACCTCCCCGGTCATCATCGGCCTGGTCGCCGTGGCCGTGCTGAGCGCGGTCGGCATCGTAATCTGCGAACCGCGTCGTGCCGACCCGCTCCTGGAACTGCGCTTGTTCCGCAGCGTGCCGTTCAGCGCGGCGATCGCGATGGCGCTGCTGGCCCTGTGCGGGTTCGGCGCGTTCCTGTTCGTGTCCACCCAGTACCTGCAGGACGTGCGGGGCCTGTCGGCGCTGACGGCCGGGCTGTGCCTGCTCCCGGTGGGCGGCCTGGTCGTGGTGCTGTCGCCGCGGGTCGGCCGGCTGGTCGCCGCACGCGGTCCCCGGCTGCCGCTGGCGGTCTCCGGCGCGGCGCTGGCGCTGGGCGGCGGCGCGTCGCTCTGGCTCGGGCCGGCCACCCCGCTGCCTGCCCTGCTCGCGGTCTACCTGCTGTTCGGCATCTTCCTTGGCGCGGTCAACCCGCCGATCACCAACACGGCGGTCTCCGGGATGCCCCGCTCGATGGCCGGGGTGGCCGCCTCGCTGGCCTCGGCCGGCCGGCAGACCGGCACCACCCTGGGCGTCGCGATCTCCGGGACGATCGTGGGATCGGCCGTGGCCCGCGGCGGGATAGCGTTTACCGGTGCCGGGCATGCCGTCTGGTGGATGGTGCTCGGGCTCGGCATCGGCATCGCGGCCCTGGCGCTGCTCAGCACCGGGCGCTGGGCCCGGGACACCGCGGCCCGGGCGGCGGCGCTGTTCGAAGTGGTAGACACCGGCTCGCCAGCGGGTCCGCCGCGCGCCGTCCTGGCCCGCGCCCGCGGGCGCTGATCAGAAGCCTCACTCGGCGTCCTAACGGAGCCGGTGCCGGTCGGCCCAGGCGGATATGGCGGCGCCGATCTCCTCGGGACGGTCTTCCGGAGCAGGATGCCCGGCCCGGCCGCAGGGCACGATTTCGAGGGCGGCCATGCTGGCCGCGCACCTGGAACTGGCACGCAAACAAGCCCCTGCCCACGAGATCGCCGGGCTGCGCGCCGCGGCTCGGCCGACGTCGCGCGCGCTACGCCCGGATATGGCAGCAGCTCACCGGTCAGCCGCTCGTCAACCGATGAGACCCCGCACTCCGATGAGGCGAGGGCCCCGCACCCCGGTCATGCGGGGCCGGGGGCCCACACATCCCGGATGCCAGCGCGAATGTCCCGCCGGGCGGGACCGGCTACCCAGGTGCCTGAAAGTTCATGATTTACCTATCGGTGCCGGTTCCGTAAATTGGCCCTAGGCGGATGCGGTCAACCGCCGGTGCCCACTGACTGCGTTTCCTGAGGGACAGGTGAGATGCCGGACATCCTTGCAATGTATGCCCAGAGCCATCCGGACAAGCCGGGCGTCATCGACGACAGGCCAGACGGGACCGTCGTGACCTGGACGTATGACGAGTTCGACGCGCAGGCTAACCGGGTCGCGAACCTGCTTGGATCCCTGGGGGCCGGTCCGCGCAAGAAGGTCCTGTGGTGCGGGCCGAACTCCCTCCAGGTCGTGGCGGTCATGAGCGCCACGAGAAAGATCGGCGCGGTCGCCGTCCCGCTGAACTACCGGCTGACGCCGGAGGAGGCGCTCTACGTCATCAACCACAGCGACGCCGAGGTCGCCTACGTGGACTACGAGCACGCGCCCATGTTCGCCGCGCTCCGCGGCCAGCTGGAGAAGGTACGGCACATCATCGCGGTCGGCGGCCCGGTCACGGAGACCCCCGACGGGATGCTGACCGATGCCGACATCGCGGCCGCGCCGGCCGATGCGCCCGACGTCGGAGACGCGGAGGGCACGGGCGGGACGATGATCTACACCTCCGGCACGACCGGCAAGCCGAAGGGCGCGGTCCGGGAAGGCCCGCCGGACCCGGAACTCCTCGGCGCCCTGCTGAACCTGTTCAGCTACCGGCCCGATGATGTCTACATCACCTCCGGCCCGCTGTATCACAGCGGACCCAGCGCGTTCATGGGCGCTGGCCTGCTCTTCGGGCAGACGATCGTCGTGCAGCGCAAGTTCGACGCCGAGGACTGGCTGCGCCTCGTGGACAAGTACAAGGTGAGCTCGACGTTCTCCGCGCCGGCGCTGGTCCGGATGATCTGCGCGCTGCCCAAGGAGGTCAAGGACCGCTACGACCGCTCCTCCATGCGCGTCATGATCGCCAACGCGGCCCCCTGGAGCTACGCGCTCAAGCAGCAGTACGTAGCGGACTTCCCGCCCGAGTCGCTGTTCGAGGTCTACGGGTCGACCGAACTCGGCGTCGACACCGTGCTGATGCCCGAGGACCAGATGCGCAAGCCGGGATCCTGCGGCAAGCCGGCGCCCGGCATCGAGATCGCGCTGCTCGACGCCGACGGCAACGAGGTCACCGGTACCGGCCCCGATCACGCCGGCGAGGTCTTCGTGCGGTCCAAGGGCGCGTTCGACACCTACTACAAGAACGACGCCAGCTACGAGTCGAACAGCCGTGGCGACTACCACACGGTCGGCGACGTCGCCTACCGGGACGACGAGGGCTACCTGTACATCTGCGACCGCAAGACCGACATGATCATCTCCGGCGGCATGAACATCTACCCCGCCGAGATCGAGGCGGCGCTGGAGCAGCACCCCGAGATCTACGACGTCGCCGTGTTCGGGATTCCGTCGGAAGAGTGGGGCGAGGTCGTGCACGCCACGGTGGTGCGGGCGCCAGGGTCGTCGCTGACCCGCGAGGAGATCACCGTGTTCGCGCGTGAGCACCTGGCCGGCTACAAGGTGCCCCGGTCGGTGGACTTCATGGACGAGCTGCCGCGCACCGGCTCCGGCAAGATCCTCAAACGCCAGCTCAGGGCGCCCTACTGGGCCGGCCGGACCGCCCAGGTCGGATAGCCAGGCCGGAGAGCTAGGCCGGATAGGGAGCAACGCCCGCCCCCGTGTGCAGCTTGACGCCGGACTTGCTGTAACCAAAGATGTTACATCAAGGAGGCGCGATGGCAGCGAACAGCCGGATGACGATCGCCGTGCACGCCCTGGCGTGGATGGCGCTGGCCCAGCGGCAGGGGCATGCGATGCTGACGTCGGGCCAGGTCGCCGCCAGCGTGAACACCAACCCGGTGATCATCCGGCGATGCCTCGGCGACCTGCGCCGGGCGGGCCTGGTTCACGTGCGTCATGGCGCCGGGGCGGGGTGGGGCCTGGCCCGGGCTCCCGAAGAGATCACCTTGCTCGCGGTGTACGACGCCGTCGGGCAGGAGTCGCCGTTCGGCATGCACCACACCGAGCCCAACCTCGACTGCCCGGTCGGCAAGGGCATCCGCCCCGCGCTGAGCCAGGTCTACGGCGGGATCGAGCAGGCCTTGCGGCGCGAGCTGGCGGTCGTCTCAGTGGCCGACGTGCTGCGCGAGACCCTGCAGGCATCGTGATGAGCGCGGTACGCTACCCGGTCGTCGAGCTGAGGCAGTACACGCTGCGGCCTGGCCAGCGAGATGTTCTGATCGACCTGTTCGACCGGGAGTTCGTCGAGAGCCAGGAGGCAGACGGCATGGCGATCGTCGGCCAGTTCCGCGACCTGGACGACCCCGACCGGTTCACGTGGATCCGCGGCTTCGCCAGCATGCCCTCCCGGGCCCGGGGGCTGGCCAGCTTCTACGGCGGTCCGGCCTGGAAGGCGCACAGCGCCGCGGCCAACGCCACGATGATCGACAGCGACAACGTGCTCCTGCTGCGGCCCGTGACGGTGCGGTCGGGCTTCCCGGCCCCGGCGGCCGCGCGGCCCCCGGTCGGTCACACCCAGGCCCCGCCGTCGCGCGCGCTGGTCACGCTCTACTACCGCGACCGGCCGTTCGACCAGGCCTTCGCGGACTTCTTCGACCGTCAGGCCCGTCCGGTGCTCATCGAGGCGGGAGCCACGCCGCTGGCGTGCCTGCAGACTGAGCACGCCGAAAACACCTTCCCCGCGCTGCCGGTCCGCACCGGCGAGAACGTCTTCGCGTGGCTCGCCCGCTTCCCCAGCCCAGCCGGCCTCGACGATCACCTGCGCCAGATCGAGCGCTCCGCCGGCTGGCGAGACCGCGTACTCCCCGCCCTGTCCGCGCTGATCACCGGCGCACCACAGCAGCTACGGCTGGCCCCCACCGCCCGGTCCCAGCTGCGCTGAAGAGGCATGCCCACCCGTTCAGGCCGGGCTGACGTTAATGATCACCTTGCCCGGGGGCCGGCTGCCGCGCTGGGCGCCGAACGCCTCGGCCAGGTCGCTCAGCCCGAACACCGTGGACACGACCGGGCGCAGCTGCCCCTTGTCGACCAGGCTGGCCAGTTCCCGCAGCTGCCCGCCGTCGGGCTCGACCACGAAGTACACGCTACGGACGTCGTCGCGGCCCCCCTTGGCCTGGTCCGGTTCTTCCGCGATGTCGACCAGGATCCCGCCGCTGCGCAGGACCGGCCAGGACCGGGCGGTGGTGGCGCCGCCCACCGGGTCGACCACCATGTCCACGTCGCGGACCTGGTCCTCGAACCGGCCGGAGTAGTCGAGGACCTCATCGGCGCCGAGCCCGCGGACGAAGTCCCGGTCCCGGGCGGACGCGGTCGCAGTCACCCGGGCGCCGTGCTGGGCCGCGAGCTGGGTGACGTAGGCGCCGACACCGCCCGCGCCGCCGTGGACCAGCACGTGCTGCCCGGGGGCCAGCTTCGCGTGCTCGTGCAGCGCCTGCCAGGCCGTCAGCGCGCCGAGCGGAATGGCGGCGGCCGACAGGTGGTCCACCGAGGCGGGCTTGCGGGCCAGATCGGCGGCCGGGGCGGTGACATACTCGGCGGCGGCGCCGGGGCGGTCGAAACCGACCAGGCCGTACACCTCGTCGCCGGGTCGCCAGCCGTCGGCCCCGGGACCCGTCGCGGCCACCACTCCGGACAGGTCGTGGCAGGGGATGGCAGGCCAGCTCTCCGGCCAGGTCAGTTCGTTGGCCGTGATCGCGGTGGCGCGGACCTCCACGAGCAGTTCGCCCGGCGCCGGATCAGGGATGGGGACGCTCTCGCTGGTCAGGCTGGCCGGATCGGAGCTCGATGCACGCATGGCGCGCATCGAGCGGACAGCGTCGTTCATGGGCCGTGTCCTTCCTGTGCTTGTGGCTCGTTCCGTCAGGTCAGCCGAGGATCTGGGCTGCTGGCTGCACGCCATGCTCCCGGCACCAGGCCAGGTACACCGCGCGCTGCGTTTCCGCATTCGCGGACTCGACGACCTCGTCGTTCTCGCCGAGATACTCGATGGTGCCGACGACCTTGATGTACACCACGCATGGCTCGTCGCCAACCGCTCCCCATCCGTCGACGGTGCCCGCGGGCTCGTAGACGTAGTTGCCGGGCCCGACGCGCTCGCCGGTACCGAAGATCTCCCGGGCCCCGGTGAGGTTGAAGGCATGGACGTCGCCAGTATGACGGTGTACCGCAACCGCGCTGCCCGGCTCGAGCCGCATCAGCTCAGACCAGCCGTCCGCGGCGAAGCGCAACGGGCGGAACGACTTGCCCGGGCCGGTCGGGATCCACGGCATGCTGTCGGTGTCGAGAGGCCGGGCAGGTTCGAATGACATCTGGCGCATGAATATCCTCCCGTCAGCGCGATACGCCCACGCTACGGCCGGATTGGCCTGTGACCTAGGGCCAATCACTCCCGAATTTCATGGGCCAAATGGACCCGGGCCGTCGCTTTCGCTCATCGCCCAGGCGGGAAGCACCGCGTGCACTCCCCAGGTCTGGTTCGCCACCTGCGTGATCCGCATGTCCACGCAGGTGCTGGCTAGCGCGAGCGCCGCCGCCTTGCCGGCGCCGGACAGCGCCTGCATCCAGCTCACCATCGCGTCCAGGGCGTCGCCCATCGCGACGTTGAGGTCGGCGTCGAAGCCGAACGTTATCCGTCCCGCGGGTGCCTCCGCGTGGATGGTCCCGAGCGGGCGGCCCGGCGCCAGGCTGAGGACGGCCTCGGTGGTCATCGGGCATTCGATGGCGGTCCCGCCGACCTCGCCGTCGCCCTGCGCGGCGTGGCCGTCGCCCAGGTAGAGCAGGGCACCTGGCACGGTGACCGGCAGGAACAGCGTGGTCCCCGCGACGAGTTCCCGGCAGTCGATGTTCCCGCCGCCGACGGCGCGCGGCGGTATCGTCGAGTGCTCCCCGGGCTCGGCCGGCGGCATGCCCATCACGCCGAGGAACGGCGCGAGCGGACGGGTGAATCCCTCCTCGGTCCGGCCCTGGCCCGCTTCCGGGTCGAGTTCCCACAGCAGCCACGACGGCGGGCCCTCGGCCAGCCCGAGGCGCCGGGTCACCGGCGTGTCGCGCGCGCCGGCCACGGTCCAGCCCCAGTCGCCGGGGCGCAGCGACAGCAGCCGCAGCGCGAGCATGTCGCCCGGCCGGGTTCCGCGGACCTCGATTGGGCCGGTCAGGCAGTGACCACGGGCCTGGGGGAACATCGTGGGCTGAGCCTGGCCGGGAAGGGTCTGCCGGGCCAGGTACCCGCTGGCGTCCAGCGAGCGGACGGTAACGGTGTCGCCCGGATCCACGGTCAGCACCGGAGCGTGGTCACGGGAGAAGACGTCCCTGGTGGTCTCGGGAGCAGGGTCGAGCCGGTGGCTGGTCATAGCCGGGCGACGAGCAGGCCGGTCATGAGAACGAGGGTAGGGGCCCGCGGCCGGCCGACGCGAAGAATTATCCCGAACGACCGTCGTTCCCGCTCACCTGAGCAGCCTCCATATCCTGGTGAGGGTGCTCCCCGTCTATCTCGCCGCGGCGGCCCTGGTTCTCTTCGTGGCGGGCGTGCTCCGGGATCCCCGCAGCTTCAGCAACGCGGTCTTCCTCGGCTCGGGCCTCGCGCTGGGCGCGCTGGCCGCGCTGGGCGCGGCTCACCGGCTGGCGGATACCTCCGGGCCGGTGGCCCGGCTCCTGGCGCTGGGCCTGGGCCTGCTGGTGGCGTTCGGGCCGGTCCTGGTGGCGAGCTATCTGGTGCTGAATGGCATCACGATGGTGCGCCGGGAAAGCATCCGTCCCGCCAACCTGCTGTCCCTGCTGACCGGCCTCGGCATCTTCGGGCTTCTCGGGCTGATGATCGCGACGCTCCTGGCCCGGTCTCCGGACCTGACGGTGTCCTTCGTGATCACCGCCTTGCTGTCCGGCTACATCTCGTTCCTGCTGGTGTCTTACGTGATCTACGCGTTCGTCTACAGCCGGATAACGGGGCTGCGGCGCGCCGACTTCGTCGTGGTGCTCGGCGCCGGCCTGCACGCTGGCGACCGGGTCCCGCCGCTGCTGGCGAGCAGGCTGGAACGGGCCCAGCGGCTCTACCAGACGCTGGCCGTGCGCCGCAAGACCAGCCCTCTGCTGATCGTCTCGGGCGGCCAGGGCAGCGACGAGCGGATCTCCGAGGCGGAGGCGATGGCCCGCTACCTGATCGAGCGCGGGGTCCCCGAGGATCACGTGGTGCGGGAGGACCAGTCCCGCACCACCGAGCAGAACCTGACGTTCAGCCAGGCGATCATGGAGCGGTCCCGGCCCGGCTACCGGTGCATCATCGTGACCAGTAACTACCATGTCTTCCGGGCCGCCATCGTCGCCCGCCGGCTCGGAGTCAGCGGCCAGGTTACGGGAGCGCGGACCGCGGGCTACTACTGGCCGAGCGCGATGCTCCGGGAGTTCGCCGCCGTATTCCTCAGCTACAAGGCGGTCAACTTCAGCATCTGCGCGCTGATCGTCGCGCTGCCCCTGGCCCTCTACGTCGTCACGAGATGAGGCAGGCCGCCACGGCTCGCTACCTGTCCGGCCCGTGATCAGGTGACGACGATGACCGTGACGCCTACCGCTAGGACCCGAGGGGTCACACCTGCCTCCCGAGGAAGGCAGCCAGCTGATCGGCCCTTCCCGCTCCGGCGCGGGCGTCAGCGGCGGGCCCGAACAGAGCCTCGCCGTCAGGACCGCGAAGCCCGTCCGCGATCGCCAGCCTGGCCTGGCTAAGCAGGTCGGCGGCCAGGCCTGGATCCAGGTCGGTTGGATCTCCGATGGCACGCGCGAGGTCCCAGCCATGAGTGAACTGCTCCATTGCGGCCAGGCCCAGCAGGACGGCCCCCGGGAACTCGCCGAACGGCAGCCGGACCGTTTTCTCCAGAGCACCGCCGGACCCGAACGCCGCCAGGGCGATAGAGATGCTCTCCTCGTACGCGGCCACAAAATCCCCGGCCGCGTAGTCCTCGTCGGCGACTTCGCTGTCCCCTGCGATAGTGGCGGCCCACCACCTCGCCGTGCCGACGAAATGATTGACGAGCGCGTGAACGTCCCACGACGCACATGGCGTCGGCGCGCCCAGATCGTCGGGCTGGACCCTCGCCAAGACGTCCAGTGTGCTCCGAAATGCCCGGTTCAGTTCCGTCATCTGCATCGGTGGGATCCTCTCCTCCGTGATTCGCCGTCAACCAGGCAGACCTCGCGGGAGAGGAGAAGGAATCGCTCCGGACGCCCTGACCTTCAGCCGGGGCATGACAGGTCCTGGACGCGGGTCAGATGGCGTTCCTGCAGTTCTCGGGCGGCGCGGCCAACGGCGCCCTGTACGCCTACCTGGAAGACGTCCAGCCCGACGGCAAGGCCGTCTACGTCACCGAAGGCGAGCTGGCACTGGCTGACCGGGCCCTGGCGGCACCGGGCGATAACCCGATCTGGGCCAGGCTCCGCACGCCCCGCACGTACACGCAGGCAAGTGCGTCACCCTTCCCCACCGGGATCCCGCAGCAGGTCACCTTCGACCTGCTGCCGACCGCGGTGCTGTTCCGGCCAGGCGACAAGATCAGGATCACCATCGCCGCCGCCGACCCGGACAATTTCCAGCTGCTACCCGCCACAGGCAACGCCGCCTACCGGATCAGCAGCACCCTCGCGGACCCGTCGCTCGTCGAGCTGCCCGTAGTCGGGTAGTCCCGCGGTCGGCCGCTGGGTGACCTGCAGCTGCTCGAACGCACCCCCGCGGCCAGGGATGCGCTTCCCGCATCGCCGCAGGCCGGCTGCATACCGGAATGTCTGATCTGGGTGCCTGCGCTGCCATTGCCGCACGGGCTAGCATGAGCGTCGTGGGCGGGCAGGCGGCCGGCGCCGGCCCGCCCGATCCGGGAGCCAGGATGAGCTACGGTCCGCCGGGCGAGCCGCCGCCCGGCAGCGCGGATGAACTGCGCGGGCCGACCGTGCTGCGCATGATCCTCGGCAGCCAGCTGCGCCGCTTGCGGGAAGCCGCAGGCGTGAGTCCCGATCAGGCTGCGTGGGAGCTCCGGGCGTCCCGCTCCAAGATAAGCCGCATGGAGCACGGCCGGGTGAGGTTCAGGGACCGGGACGTGGCCGACTTGCTCACCCTGTACGGCATCACCGATGAGAAGCTGCGGGCCAGGATGCTGGCATCTGCCCGGCATGCGAACGCTCCGGGCTGGTGGTCCAAGTACGACGACCTGCTGCCTGACTGGTTCGAGGAATACCTGGGGCTGGAGGGGGCCGCCTCGGTCATCCGCAGCTTCGAGCTGCAGTTCGTGCACGGGCTGTTCCAGACCGAGGCCTATGCCCACGCCGTCACGCTGCTCGGCCACAAGACCGCCCCGGCCGAGGAAATTGACCGCCGGGTGAGCCTGCGGCTCAAGCGCCAGGACATCTTCGCCAGCCCCGAGCCGCCGCAGGTGTGGTCGGTGATGGACGAGTCGGTGCTGCGGCGGCCGGTGGGCGGCCGCGCGGTGATGCGCGCCCAGCTGGACCGCCTAGCCGAGATGACCTGCCTGCCTCAGGTCACGATTCAGGTGATCCCGTTCGGCGGCGGCGGTCACGCCGCCGCGGGAGGCTCGTTCACCTTGCTGCGTTTCGCCGAGCCGGAACTGCCAGACGTCGTGTACATCGAGCAGCTCACCAGCGCGCTGTACCTAGACGACCGCCAGGACATCGACCACTACCTGGAGGTCATGAACGAGCTGAGCACTCAGGCTCTGACCCCAGACCGCACTACCCGGTTCATCGCCGAGATCACCCGTGAAATCTAGCGCGCCAGGACACGGCCGGCCGGGGACGGCAGTCGCACGCAACCCGGGCGGTGCTACTCTCCCGGAAGGATTAGGCCGGAAGACAAACCGGGATAAGGTAGTGCTCTCCTGAGTTAGGCAGACCGACACTCTCCCTCAAGGATCCCAGATGACCGACGACCGTTCGGCAGTCCCAGGCGGGCCGGATGAACTGGACACTACCGCGACCGGGATCGACACCACCGTGCCCCACTCGGCCCGGATCTGGAATTACTGGCTCGGCGGCAAGGACAACTTCGCCGTCGACCGGGAGGCGGGCGACGCGTGGGCCGCGACGTTCCCGGGCGTGCGCGATATCGCCCTCGCCTCTCGGAGCTTCCTGATCCGCAGCATCCGCTACCTGGCCGCCGACGCGGGAATGCGGCAGTTCCTCGATGTCGGGACCGGGCTGCCGACGGCGGATAACACTCACCAGGTCGCGCAGCGGATAGCGCCCGAGGCGCGCATCGTGTATGTCGACAACGACCCGATGGTGCTGGCGCATGCCCGCGCCCTGCTGACCAGCACCCGGGACGGTGTCACCGCCTATATCCACGCCGACCTGGGCGAGGCGGACAAGATCATGGCGGAAGCCGCCAAGACGCTGGACTTCGGCAAGCCCATCGCGCTGATCCTCAGCGGCGTCATGGGACACGTCACCAACACCGGCGAGGCGCGCTCGATCGTGCGCAACCTGATGGGTGCCCTGCCGTCCGGCAGCTACCTGTCCCTCAACGACGGCACCAGCGTTGTCGGCGGCGAAGAGGTCGAACAGGCCACGCAGGACTACAACGAAACCGGTGCGGTCCCGTACGTGCAGCGTACCCCCGAGGAGATCGCCAGCTTCTTCGACGGTCTCGAGCTCGTCGAACCCGGCGTGGTCTCCTGCCCGCGATGGCGGCCTGACGATGCGGCAGGCGAACCGCCTGCCGAGGTGGACGCGTTCGGCGGGGTCGCGAGGAAGCCGTAGGGAATGCGGACCTAGCGTCGCGCCCGGGCTCCCGGGGGTGGCGCCGGACCGGATGCGATTTACGGGGTGGGGACAGCGTGGCGGTCGATCAGGTGCTCATCGGCCAGGGCGGACCACAATCCGGAAGGAACAGCCGTGCCGAAGTCGGCCACGTTGGCCTGCACCTCGGCCGGGGAGCGCATGCCGATCACCACTCCGGCCACCGCCGGGTGCCGTAGCGGGAACGCCATCGCCGCCTGGGGGAGCGTGACGCCGTTCGCCTCGCAGACGTCCGCGATGGCGTGCGCCCGGCGGAGCAGGTCGGGCGAGGCCGGGTCGTAGTCGAACGTCGCGCCGGCCGACGGCCGCCGCATGGCGAGCACGCCGGAGTTGAAAATCGACGCCGCCAGCACCGACACGTCACGCTCCGCGCAGGCCGGCAGCAGGTCGTCCAGGGCGTTCTGGTTAAGCAGCGTGTACTGACCGGACAACATGACCACGTCGGCGTCCGTCTCACGGACCAGCCGGGTCAGCATCGCGGTGTCGTACATGCCGGCGCCGATCGCGGGCTTCCAGCGGCCCGATGCTGATGCCCGCGGCGACGGACTGTTCGCCTTCCTGGAGCGAGTCGACGGATTGCCGCACGTCCAAGCGATCAAGCGGCGCATGACTGATCTCCTCGGCCCTAGCGCCGGGCAGCACCTCCTGGAGGTCGGCTGCGGCATGGGCCACGAAATACGGAGGCTGGCCGGACGGGTCGCCCCGGGCGGATCTGTGCTGGGCATCGACATGAACCACGCCATGATCGATGAGGCCCGCCGCCGCACCGCCGACCTGGGCGGCGCCGTCCGATGCCAGGTCGGTGACGTACAGCGGCTGGAACTCGGTGACGACGCGGTGGACGGCGTCCGGACCGAACGGGTCCTGATGTATGTCCCCGATCAGCAGCGGGCGATCAGCGAGCTGGCCCGGGTTGTCCGGCCTGGCGGCCGGGTCGTCGCGTTCGAGCTGGACTACGGGGCGACGCTGGTCGATCTGCCGGACCGGGGAGCCGCGCAACGGGTGCTTGACGTTCTCGCGGATACCGTCGCCCACCGCTGGATGGGCCGCGCCCTGGCCCGGACGTTTCACCAAGCCGGGCTGCGGGACATCGTCGCCGAACCGCTCCCCATCGCGCTGCCGCCCGGGATTTACCGCCGGCTCGTCGGCCCGGCCCTGGCCGCCGCGGTCGAGACGGGGACACTCGAGGCTCACGCCTACCAGCACTGGCTGGCGGCGGCGCGGGACGCCGAGCGCGGCGGGTATCACAGCGACACGTTCGTCGGGATGGTCGTCTCAGCCCGCAAGCCTGAGCCGGGCCGCGCGTGACACCTGCGCGAGTACCCACAGCAAGTAAGCAAGGCCAAAGCCGGTCCAGGTGCTGGTCCGGGGTTCCCCTCGATTGCCACCGGCGGATCGCGCTACCTGCAACCCCGACACGCCAGGGTGTCCGTCCCGCCGGGGGCACCGGCCGAAATTCGCTTTACCCGCTGGTTGGGCACGAGGGAGACTCTGGTCGTGGAGCCGGTAGGAAGCTACGTGATCTGCTGTGTCCAGCGAACTGCAAGCTGGCTCCTGGCTCACACGCTGGCGGATACAGGGCATGCCGGCCAGTGGGCTCTGCGGCCGGATCAGGGGGCCGGGGGAGCCAGTACCCGACGTAGAGCGGATCGTGCGGCTCGTCCGGTTCGCGGAGTGGTGCGAGGACGGATACCGGCGATGATCAGGTAATCAGGCCGTCAACACCTCGCACGGGACAGGCTCGCCGTCGCGAACACGGTCCTCGGGTTCCTCCGCCTTCCGCAACTCGACGCGGGCAGCCGAGCGCCGTTCGCTACCGCAAGCAGGCCGGCAGCCTGACCGAGCGCTACGTGGACCTCGTCCGCTCAGCGATGAGCTCCTCCCGCTGACCCCGCGCGTTGCCTTTCTGGCAATTCTCGTTGCAACAGCCATCCCCGGAATCGCGAACGTGTTGCGTGCTCCTCACTAACATCACGTCGGTCCGGGGCGCAGGCCGTCGAGTGTGGTCCGGAGGATCGGCTCGAGGTAGTCAGGGTCGCCGTGGATGGTGGCGATGGCGATGATCATGTCGAGGATCTGGTCGAGCGTGAGGTCGCCGCGGACCTCGCGGGAGCGCTGCGCGGCTGCGAGGAGCGGCTGGCCGGCGGCGAGCACCCGGTCGCGATTCTCACTGAAGAACGGGTCGCTTCCATCGGAGTGTTTGAGCAGCTCAGATGCGATGTGACGCTTCGTGTTGAAGAACGTGAAGAACTGATACAGCCAGGCAATGAACAAGGCCCCGGGTGTCTCCGCCTCAAGCCCCTGGGCGGCCTCGCAGACCGCGTTGACCTCGTCGGTGAACAGGGCCTCGAGCAACTCACGCCGACCGGGGAAGTTGCGATACAGGGTCGCCATCCCGACGTCGGCGCGCCGCGAGATCTCGGCCATCGACACCTCGGCCTCAAGATCGGCGAACGCGGAGCGGGCGGCCGCGAGGATCTTGTTGCGGTTGCGCTCTGCGTCGGCACGTCTCGCGGGTGCTGAGAACTGGTCCGGGGGCATCAGGACTCCAAGTGGACAGGCTATCCATTTTCCGCTACGGTGAACCGGAAAGGCTATCCGCTTCGTTACGGACTCTATCTCACAGCCGTGACCCTTCGCGGCCGCACAAGGAGCTCTTCATGGACTACCGGCCTCTGGGACGTACCGGCGTCTCGGTCAGCCAGCTGTGCCTGGGTGCGATGATGTTCGGCGCCTTCGGCAACCCCGACCACGATGACGCGGTCAAGATCATCCACCGTGCGCTGGACGCTGGAATCAACTTCATCGACACCGCCGATGGCTACTCCGCCGGCGAGTCAGAAGAGATCGTGGGCAAGGCACTCGCGGGCGGACGGCGCGACAATGTGGTGCTCGCCGTTAAGTTCGGCGTTCCTTTCGGCCAGGACCCGAACCGCCGCGGGGCATCCCGTCGGTGGATCACCGAAGCGGTCGAGGGCTCGCTGCGGCGCCTTCAGACCGACTGGATCGACCTCTACCAGGTGGGGGTGCCCGATCCGGACACCGATATCGACGAGACCCTCAGCGCCCTGTCTGACCTCGTCCACGCCGGCAAGATCCGCTCATTCGGGACCTCGAAGGTTCCCGCCTCCGCGATCGTCGAGGCCCAGTGGACCGCCGAGCGCCGCGGCCACGAACGGTTTCGCGCCGAGCAGCCGCCCTACTCCCTGCTGACCCGCGCGATCGAGTACGACGTGCGCCGACGAGACCGGGTTGACCCTCATCCAGATGGCAATCGCGTTCGCCACCCGTCACCCGGCGGTCACCTCCGCGATCATCGGCCCGCGCACCATGGAACACCTGGATTCCTACCTCGCTGCCGACGGGATCGAACTGCCCGGCGATCTGCTAGACCGCATCGACCAGATCGTTCCCCCCGCAGTCACGATCAACGTCGCCGACAACATGTGGAACCTCGGCACGCCGGCGCTGGACACCGCGTTCCGCCGTCGGTAGACCAGCCTCCCAGGCCATTGGCCACCTCACGCCCCTGATCAGCGAGACCGCAGAGCAGCCTGGCGAGCGCGAAACGGCAGGCCAATGGCTATGAAACGAGTCTTGGCGCGGCACAGCCAGGCCCAGACTCCCCAGGATTACCGCTGGTCCAGTTGGCCGACGCCGGCGAGGAACCAGAATTTTTCCGGGTGATCGGGGACGTCCTCGGGCCGGTCGGGGCGCCACTGGGGAATCCAGACGAGCCCGGGATCGATGAGGGTGAAGCCGTGGAAGAAGCGGGCGATCTCCTCGCGGGTGCGGGCCCGGCCCTGCGAAGCCACCCTGCTCTTGTATACGGTCTCGGCCGCGGACAAGACGTCGGGCATGGCGTCGCGGCAGGCGTGGCTGATGACTAGGTAGCTGCCGGGGGGAAGCGCGTCGCGCAGAGTGGCGACGACCTGGTGCGGGTGGCCGGCGTCGGGGATGAAGTGGAGAACCGCCACCAGGAGCACGGCCACGGGCTGGGTGAAGTCGAGCAAGAGCTGGGTTTCCGGGTCGGCCAGGATCTTGGTCGGCTCGCGCAGGTCGGCCTGGATAATGGTGGCGCCGGGGTTGTCCTCCAGCATGAGCCTGCTGTTGGCCACGGCAACGTCGTCGGCGTCGGCGTAGACCACGCGAGCGCCGGGGGCGGTGTCCTGCGCGACCTGGTGGACGTTGCTGGCGGTGGGGATGCCCGAGCCGATGTCGAGGAACTGGCGGATGCCCGCTTCGGCGGCCAGGAACCGCACCGCGCGGCCGAGGAAGCCGCGGTTGGCCCGGGCGATGGCCCTGGCGTTGGGCTCGACCGCGATCATCGCACGGGCAGACAGGCCGTTAGAGTAACTTTGCCTGGCTCGCACCGGCTTCTACCCCCGATATTGCCGGCCGCCAGGCTGCGGCTTGACACGCCCCCGAGGTAGCTGTGAGCGATGACCAGCAGGTGACGGCGGCTCCAGGCGAAGGCGCGCCGGGGTCTGTCCTGCCCCCGCGGCTCACCCTGCCAGAGGTCACCCCTGACCCGGCCCGGCCGGCCTGGCAGGTCGTGCACGCCATCGCGTCAGGCTTCGCCGACGCGGCCGGGGTGTTCGTGCTGGAAGAACTGCTCGGCGGCGGCCATCCACCCGGCCGGGCGGCCGGTGCCGACCTGGCCAGGGTGGTGGTGCGCAGGCTCGCCGCGGAGTCTGCGGCCGGCGGCCAGCTCGCTTCCCGGGCCGCCTTCCCGCCCGGCGAAGTGATCGCGTTCGCCGGGCGTTCCCCGTATGCCCGCTGCCTGCACGACCGCACACCGGTCATCTTCGCCCGGCCCGACGGCGCGACGCTGCGGCACGTAACCCCGGCGGCCAGGACAGCGCTCGGCCGGTACACCTCATTCCTCGCCGCGCCGATGATGACCCGGGGCAGCGCAATCGGCCTGCTGGTCCTGGCCCGCGGTCCCGGTGCGCCGGGGTTCGGCGGCACCGACACGCACACGGCCGCGGACCTCGCCGCCCGCGCCGGCGCTGCCATTGCCGGCTCCCTGGCCCTCATGCGCCACCAATCGGTCGCAGAAGCGCTGCGACCGCCCCGGCCGGCCGTCAGCCGCGTGGTGCCACACCGGCTCGAGATCGCCGGCCGGTGCCTGCCAGCAGCAGGCTACGACGCCGGCGGCGACTGGTATGACATCATGCCCCTGCCCGGTGAAAGGACCGGGCTGATCGTCGGCGACGTGATGGGCCACGGCCCTCAGGCCGCCACTGTCATGTCCCGGCTCTCCGCCGCCGCCTACGCGCTGGCGGACCTGGGCCTGCAGCCCGCGGAGGTTTTGCAGCAGCTCAACCGAACCGCCCTAGCGCTGCCCCAGGCCACGCTCGCCACCTGCGCTTACGCTGTCATCGACCCCGGCCGCCAGTCCTGCGTCATCGCCACCGCCGGCCACCTTCCGCCCGTCCTGGCCATGCCCGATGGCACCACACGTGTCCTTGGCCTGCCCGGCGGCCAGTCCCTCGGGGTCGGCCTGGCCAGCTACGGGCAGGCCGGCGTCAAGCTCGTGCCCGGCACCATCCTCGCCCTGTACACCGACGGCCTGGTGGAAACCCGTATCCGCCCCTTCGACCAGGGAATCCGTGCACTACGGTCGGCGCTGACCCGCCAGCACCGGCATCTGGACGCCACCTGCGAGCATCTCATCACCTCACTCGCAGAACACCGCGAAGACGACGTCACTGTCGTCCTCGCCAGGATCCCGCCCGGCCCCGCCGCGGCGTCCGCGTAGACCAGCGCCGAGGCTGCTGACGGGGCAGGGAACCATGCCCGTTCGGGATTATGTCCCCTTCTTCCCCGAACTGACGGCGGGCTGGGTCGCCGAGGCGGATCAGGCGCGGTGGCGGTGACCGCCTCCTCGGCGGATCGCGGCTGCCAGTCCAGGTCGGTACGGGCCTTGCTGCGGCACCCACCGCATGCGGAACCTGCCCGCTGGTCCGCCCGCTGGCTGCTACCTGGACTTTAGCTGCATGGCCATGGCGTGCTCGACCAGCGTCGTCAGCGCGGTCTTGGTGGACGGACGCTCCCGGGCGTCGCACTGGATCACCGGCACATGCGGGCTGACCGACAATGCCTCCCGCACGTCGGCGGTCTTATGCGGGAAGTCGCCGTCGAACCCGTTCGCCGCCACGATGAACGGCAGCCCCGCGGACTCGAAGTAGTCCAGCGCCGCGAACGAGTCCGCCAGCCGGCGGGTGTCTATCAGCACCACCGCCCCAATCGCCCCGTGGATCAGGTCATCCCACATGAACCAGAACCGGTGCTGCCCCGGCGTGCCGAACAGATACAGTACTAGCTCAGCGTCGAGCGTGACCCGGCCGAAGTCCATCGCCACGGTCGTCGTGGTCTTGTCCGGCGTCTGTGACAGGTCGTCGAGACCAGCTGATACCGAGGTCATCACGGCCTCCGTTGTCAGCGGCGTGATCTCGGACACCGACCCGACGAACGTGGTCTTGCCCACACCGAATCCGCCCGCAACGACAATCTTCACGGACGTCATGGCTGGGTCGGCTGCCACACCCGAGAGCGTTCTAGAGCCTGCGAAGTCCACTGAGTACCCTTTCCAGCAGCACGACGTCCGGGCCGCCCAGGGCGTGGTCGAGCTGGTGAATCCTCACCAGGCCCTCTACCGCCATGTCAGCGATCAAGATCCGCGCCACCCCAAGCGGCATCTGCAATACCGCGGAGACCTCGGCCACCGACCGCCAATCCCGGCAGAACTCCAGAATCGCCTGGCATTCGGGGCTGAGTAGCGTCAGATCGCGCGCCTCGTAGTGCGTGGCCGCGACCATCGCCTCGATCTCCAGGTGATACTGGGGCTCCGTCCGTCCCCCCGTCATCGCGTACGGCCGGACTAGAAAATCCTCATCGTCCTCCGGCAGGTCATCGTCAACCGGTGGTGGACGACGGCCGTCGCCAGCGGGCACCCGGTCATCATGGCTCGGGACCGACACCGGCGTCTCCCGTCACAGTCCATCATCCTCCGGAGATCACCCGGGTGACCGAGCGCCGCGCACCTGTGGTGTCAACGCGCTTCCCACCCGCTCGACCAGCAGCGACATCTCGTACGCCACCAGCCCCATGTCACAGTCCGTTGGTGCGAGCACCGCAAGGCTCGAGCCGTCGCTGATCGCCATCACGATCAGCAGCCCTCGCTGCATGTCCACCACAGTCTGGGCGACAGCTCCGCCCTCGAACATGCGTGACGCTCCCTGCGTCAAGCTAGTCAGCCCCGCTGTCACCGTCGCGAGATGGTCCGCCCGGTCCGGCGGGAACCCCTCCGAGTAGGCCATCGACAGCCCGTCCGACGACACCACGATCGCGTGCGCCACCGATTGCACACGCTCCACAAAGTTCGTAACCAGCCAGTTCAGATCCTGAGCCGGACGCGCGAGTGAGGTCACCACCGCTCCTTCTGGCTCCGAGCCCGGCCTAGGTCGTTATGCCTCATGCGGTCGTTCCCTCTCCGCTGTTGAGGTTCGCGTCAGCCGCAGCGGCACGGCCCTGCCGGATACCGCGCTGGAAGCTGGCGAAACGATCTCGGGTCTCCGCTGCTGACCTCTCTGGCGCGGAGCGAGACGGCGCCCCGCTGGCCGTTGAGGTGGCGGCGGACCCGGGAACGAGATTTGCCCGCGGTTGCCGCTTCGGCAGCCCGGTCGGCGTTGTGCCGTCGGAGGCCGGTGCCTGAACCACCTCGGCGGCGCGCCAGCCGTCGTCGGCCGATGAGGACCAGCCTTTGCCGCTTTCGTCGATCCTGCTGACGGTCGGCCGGCTGCCGCTGAACCAGGCCGACTCCATTGCCTCGAAGATGGGTAGCCGTTCGTGATCTGCGATGCTGTCCGCGGGAGGCACGACTACGTCGCCGGGCCGCGTGATTTCCTCCCCGTCGGCTGAGCCACCGACCGCCGGCAGATGCTGGCCGGTCTCAGCACCGGACTGGGGGCTGGCCTCGGCTTCCCGCAGCCCGGAGCCCGCTCCCAGCCTGGCCGCGCGCCGGTGGTATCCGGTCCTGGAAGGCCCGGCCGCTGCCCAGGAACCCGCATTCCGGGCGGGGTCGTCCGGGAGCGGGTACTGGCCCGAATCGGCCATGGCCAGGTCCTCGCGTAGTGGTGTGGGCCTAGGCGTCGGGGCGACACCATCTCGCCCGATGCCTGGGTCCCGGCCGGCCTCCCGCATCGGCATGACGTGGCCAGTCTCCCTGATGCCTGCCTCGAGCTTGTCTGCGACGGCGTCGGCAGCCTGGTTCCGCGAAGCTGCCGGGACGGAATGTAGTGGACCCTGAGTGCTCTTCTCCCGCGTGATCGTCGTGTCAGGCAGCCAGACCTGCGCGATCAGGCCGCCGGATGGCACGGGGCAGAGCCGAGCGCGGATCTCGTGCCGCGCTGCCAGCCGGGCCACCACGAAAAGGCCCATCCGGCGGGAGACCGCCACGTCCACCACCGGCGGCCTGGCCAGCCGCCAGTTTGCCTCCGCCATCTCTCCGGCGCCCATGCCCACGCCCTGGTCGATGATCTCGATCAGCGTCCAGCCGTTGCTCTGCAGCTGGCCCGTGACCGTCACGGGGGTGTCGGCGGCCGAGAACGACGTCGCGTTCTCGGCCAGCTCCGCGGTCAGGTGCATCACGTCGCTGACTGCCTCTGTGCGGATCGAGACTCCAGGCTGCACGTTCAGCGTTACCCGCTCGTATTGCTCAATCTCCGACACCGCGGCGCGGAGCACGTCCACCAGGGCCACCGGCCGACTCCACCGCCTGGAGAGCTCGTGACCGGCGAGGACCAGGAGGTTCTCGGAGTTGCGGCGCATCCGGGTGGCCAGGTGGTCCATCTGGAATAGGCTCGCCAGGCGCTTGGAATCCTGCTCGCCCCGCTCCAGGCCGGTGATGACGCGAATCTGCCGTTCTACCAGTGTCTGGCTGCGGCGGGATAGGTTGACGAACATCGCGTTGACGTTGTCGCGCAGCGCCGCCTCGTTGCCCGCCAGCCGCACCGCTTCCTTGTGTACCTGGTCAAAGGCCCGGGCGACGTCGCCGATCTCGTCGGAGGAGTCTACGTCGATGGGCTCGACCTCAAGCGGGATGTTTTCCCTGTCGGGCTCGCTCATCCGGCTGACCATCTCCGGCAGCCGTGTTCCCGCTACCTCGAGTGCCCCATTCCGCAGCCTGCGCAACGGCCCCACCATGGACCGGCCGATGACGGTCGTGGCGGTCAGCGCGATCCCGAGCAGCAGGGCGACCGCGAGGCTGAAGATGATCGCGGAGGTGATCGCGCCGTCGTGCAGCGACCGGCTCCGGGAGATCGCCGAGTTCGCGAACCGCTGCTCCACCGATCGCATGCCGCTGACCACATACGAAAGCGCGGAGCTGGCGTCGGAGATCGTGGGGTCGGTGGCGATGGGCGACTTGCTCGATGCCAGCGAAATGGCCTGCTGCTCCTGCGCCTGCGCCTGCACGACCTTCGAACTCGACAGCACGCTGCTGAACAACTGGCGCTGGGCGGCCGTGGCCGCCGTGTTGAACCCGTTCAGGTCGCCTTGCTGCTGGGCCTGCGCATTGGTGATCGCCGACAGATGAGCCGCTCCGAACTGCCCCAGGCTGACCAGGTCGGACCGGAGGGCCGAGGTGAGGAGTGCCTGCTGCTGTGACGCTTCCTCTTTCATGCTGGTGACCAGGCCGAGCACGCGGACCGAGCCCGCCAGCGTCGAGTCGCTACTGCCCACCGCGATCTGGCTCTGGACGGCCAGCAGCGTGTTGATCGCAGTCGCGTACTCCCCGATCACGATCAGCGCGGGAAGCCGGGTGCCGGTCGCCGCGGTGCGGATGGCGGGCAGGTTGCCGATCGCGTTGACCGCCGCCTGGGAGTCCTGCTGCGCCAGCGCTGAGTAAGAGCCATCGATGCCGCCGGCTAGGGCCTTCACCTGATTTGCCCAGCCGGTGGTGACCGCGTGATCCTGGTTGAGCAGCCCGATTTCTGGCCCCGGCGGGACCGCCGATGAAGGCGAGGCGCCCCGGCCGCCATTGCTGTTGCCCAGCACGATGAACCGGACCGTGTCCTCGCGCTCGTTCTGCAGCGCCTGCACGAGGCCGGTGATCTTTCCGCTCAGGTTGGCTAGCGTCAGCACGCGCTGGTAGACAAGCGCGCTCTCCACGGACGAGGCGATGAAGACTCCGCCGGCCGCAACGGCGGTGACGGTCGGGATGATTACCAGCAGGAACAGCCGCGACCGCACCCGCCAGTTCTTCAGCCCGCGGCGGGAGGCCGGGCGCGGCGCCGGCCCGGTACCCGGCTGCTGGCCGCCGCCGCGCGCCGGGGGGACCACGTCGGGCACGGGAATGTCCGGATTCGCCGCGCCGCCAGCGGCCGCGGACGGGTTAGCGTCACGCGACACGCGCTTGATCACCGCGCGGGGGACGCCGCGAGTTTTCCTGGCCTTGGCCAGCACGGCGCCGCCACCCCTCACCATGAGACCAGAAGATGTCCAGCGGCATGCGGACGCCGCAGCAGAACTGACACGGGGTTGCTCCTCCTCGGCAGGAGATTCGGCGTGCACAGTGTCATGAAATTTAGGCCGGTGCGCATACTCTAACGCGTGCCATTCGCCCAATGGAGACGAAATATCACCATTTTTTAGGTAGTCGATACCGGCGAACTCGGCAGCGCCGGGTAATTTTCGCGCTACGGTTGTGTCCGCGAACGTCCGAATTCCTGCGCTCTAGAGGGGGCCCCATGCGGCTGGCCTGGGCCGGTGTCCGCGTTCCGGCCTTGCGCATCGCGCCGGTAGTCCTGTCGGTGGCGGTGCTGGCTTCCGGCTGTCATGTTCCGGGCTTCGGCGCGTCGGGTACCGCGTCCAGCAGCGGGCCGATCACGGTGGCCGTCGTTCCCGGGATCGACAGTGCCCCGCTCCGCGTCGCCGTCCAGGACGGGCTGTTCCAGCAGCATGGCCTGAACGTCACCGTCAAGGACTACCAGTCCCTCGGTGCCGAGTTCCATGCTCTCACCAGTGGTCAGGCTCAGATTGCGGTCGGTGACTACACGGGCTTCTTCTTCCAGCAGGCCACCGGCCGCGCCTCGCTCCGGCTCATCGCCGATGGGTATGACGCGGCCCCGAACTCGGTGGCAATCCTCACCCTGCCCAACTCGGGCATCACCACTCCGCAGCAACTGCAAGGCCAGAGCGGGCTCGTGGCCACGCCGCTCGCCGCCGCCAGCCCCGACAGCGCGGCGGTCCCGTACAACGTCCAGACCCTGGCCGCGCAGGAGGTCCTGCAGAGCAACGGCGTGAGCCCCAGCAGCGTGAATTGGACGCAAATGCAGGCGCAGCGCATGATCGGGGCGCTCGGCAGCGGTCAGGTGAAGGCGATCCTGGCTACTGAGCCCTACATCCTGGAGGCTGAGGAACAGCTCGGGGCCGTCGAGGTAGTGGACGCGAGCAGCGGCGTGACGTCCGGGCTCCCGATGTCGGGCTACTTCAGCCTAGCCTCCTACGCGCACGCGAACCCGTCGGCCGTGCAGGCATTCCAGGAGGCGCTAGCCCAGGCCCAGTCCGAGTGTGCCCAGCGCGGGCCGGTCCAGACCGTGTTGTCGCATCTCACCGGCATGAGCATGGGGAGCGCGGCGCTGGTCACCCTGGGTACGTATCCGACATCTTTGAACGTCGGCCAGGTGCAGCGGGTCGCCACGCTGATGTATGACTCCGGGATGATCAGGAGCCCGGTCAGCGTGAGCGCCCTGATCTCTGGGTAACCCGGCACCTGCGCGGACATCCGCTCAGGGCGGCCGCTGCTGGCCATCCGCGGCCCGGGCAGCCGACGCCGCCGACGTGAGCGTTCAACGGAACACCAGGCCAACCCCATTACATCTTTCGGAATACGGCCAATGCGACGCTCGATCCGGCAAACGCAAGCAGGCCGCGCGAAAGCAGATGTTAAAAAATAACGGCTCGCCGGGAATCTCCGCACATACTGCACCTAAGGCTAGCGGATACCCAGGCTATTCTCTCGTGAGCGATGTTGCTGATCGATCAAGCTCCTGCAACAATTATCGACGTTATGCGGGAGACGGGAGTGATCTGCGTTGGACGGCCAGCTCACCCGGGTTATCGCCAACGGCATCGTGGCGGCCCCGTACGGGATGTTCCGTGCCCATGTGGTCATCGCCGGGGAGTGCATCGCCGCGTTCAGCGATGATGACGGGGTGCTGGCCGGCGCCGACGAGGTCATCGACGCCAGCGGCCTGGTGGTCCTGCCCGGGGCGGTCGACCTGCACGGCCACTTCGAGGACCCGGGACACACCGAACGCGAGGACTTTCACACCGGGACCATGGCGGCGGCCGCCGGGGGCGTGACCGGCGTCTTCGAGCACCCGCTTACCTATCCGCCGACGACGACCGTTGAGCTGTACCGCGACAAACGCGAGATGGCAGGCACCAAGGTGGTCATCGACTTCGGGCTGTGGGGCGCGCTCACCCCGATCTCCCTCGACCAGATGGAAGGCCAGTGGCAGGAGGGGGCACCCGGGTTCAAGGCGTTCATGGCCGACTCCGAGCCCGCGTACCCGAGGGCCGACGACGGGGCGTTGCTGGAGGGCATGCGGACCGCGGCTCGCCTCGGCGCGCTCGTGTTGGTCCACGCCGAGAACAACTCCCTGCTCGAGGCCAACGAGGCCCGGCTCGAGCGGGAGGGGCGCAGGGACGCGATGGCCCATCACGAGTCGCGTCCGCCGATCGTCGAGGAAGAGGCCGTGCACCGCGCCCTGTTCCTGGCGGGCCACGCCGGAGCGCGGTGCCAGATCGTGCACTCGTCGTGCCCCGGCTCGGTTGACCTGGTGAAGCTGGCCCGGTCACAGGGACAGCAGGCCACGATCGAGGTCTGCTCGCATCACCTGCTGCTCGATCTCGACGACCTGAGGCGGCTCGGCCCGTTCGGCCGGTGTGCTCCGGCGCTGCGTGATCGCGCGCTGATGGAGAAGATGTGGGACCACATCCTCGACGGCAGCATCGACTGCCTGGTCAGCGATCACTGCGCCTACACCATAGAGGAGAAGTCCCGGGGACACAACGACATCTTCGCGGCGCCGAACGGCTGCCAGGTTATGCAGGAGATGGTGCCCGTCGTGCTGGACGAGGCGTTCCACCGCCGGGGCATGGCGCTCGACGCGTTCGCCCGGCTGATCTCCGAGCGGCCGGCCCGGATCGCCGGCGTCTACCCGCGGAAGGGGAGCCTGCTCGTCGGCAGCGACGCCGACCTGGTGCTGTGGGACCTCGACCACCAGTGGGTCATCGACCCAGGGAGCCAGCAGTTCTCTAAGAACCCGTGGTCCCCGTTCGAAGGCCGCAAGATCCAGGCTCGGGTGGTCCGCACCCTGTTGCGCGGGCAGACCGTGTACGCCGGCGGCGAGATCCAGGTCGGCGCCGGCTTCGGCCGGTTCCTGTCCGGCCGAGACGACCACTCGCTAGCCGGCCCGGGCCGATGAGCCGCGACGGCGAGCCCGGGACCCGGCCGTGAGGGCGTCGGCGTTCTTCGCGACAGGACCGGAGGCCGAGCTGACGTACGCCGAGGTTCCCACCCCGGCAGTCGGTCCGCGGGACACCCTGGTGCGCGTGCAGGCCTGCGGGGTCAATCACTCCGATCTTGACTCCTGGAAGGGGACGTCGCGGTGGGACTTCAAGCCGCCGTGGGTCCTCGGGGCGGAGTTCGTCGGGACCGTGACCGAGGTGGGCGGCCAGGTCACGTCGGTCGGCGTCGGGGACCTAGTGACCGCGCTGCTGCAGTACAACTGCGAGACATGCGAGCGGTGCCAGAGCTGGCGGCCCGATCTCTGCCCGAACCTCACAATATTCGGCACCGGCTGCTGGGGCGGATACGGGGAGTTCGTCAGGGTGCCCGAACGAGCGGTGATCCCGCTCCAGCCGGGAGACGACCTGCTGCCGGTCGCGGGCGGGCAGTGCACGGTCAGCACTGCGTGGCACATGGTGAACCGGCTGGCAGTTGTCCGCCCCGGCGACCTCGTCCTCGTGCCCTCGGCCTCCGGCGGCGTGGGCAGTGCCCTGGTGCAGTGCGCCAAGCTCGCTGGCGCGAGGGTCATTGCCACCACCGGATCACCCGCGAAGCGCGAGCTGATCGAATCGCTGGGAGCGGACCAGGTGGTCCTGCGCGGGGGCGACACCGCTGAGCCCGCCAGCTTCACCGAAGCGCTGCTGGAGGCGGGCGGGCGCCGCTTCGACTCGGTGCTCGACACCGTGGCCGGTCCGCAGTTCGGCGCGCACCTCGAGGTGCTGCGCGATGACGGTGCCCTGGTCACCTGCGGGGCGCACGCGGGCGAGATCGTCCCTCTCGACGTGGTCAAGCTATTCCAGCACGGCTGGCGCATCGTCGGCTTCCGGATAGCGCCGCCCGACGAGCTCCGCGCGGCTGTGGAGCTCATCAGGAGCGGGGTGGTCAAGATTCCGGTGGACAAGACGTTCCCGATGAGCCAGGCCGCCGAGGCGCACCGCTACCTGGACCGGCAGCAGCATGTCGGGAAGGTGCTGCTCATTGCCGGGTGATCCCATGGCCGGCCGGGTCCTGCACCGGCTCGAGACGCTGTTCTCGATCGGAGGCGGCCCCGCCAACCGGCCCGGGCTAAGCCTCGCCGAGCAGCGGGCTCACGACCTCGCGGCAGGCTGGATGGCCGAGGCTGGGCTCGAGGTCGCTGTCGACGCGGTTGGCAACCTGGTCGGCCGGGCGCCCGGGAGCTCCCCGGAGCTCCCGGAAGTCTGGACCGGGTCCCATCTCGATACCGTCCCTGACGGCGGCCGGTTCGACGGCGCCCTCGGCGTGGTGGCCGGGCTGGAGGCGGTCACCGCCGCCCGCGCGCGGGCGCACGCGCGGACTATCGGGGTCGTTGCCTTCCGCGACGAGGAAGGCTGCCGGTTCGGACAGGGCTACTTCGGCAGCCGGGCGCTGTGCGGTCGGCTCGGACCCGCCGAGCTGGACATGTGTGATGCCAGCGGAACGAGCATTCGCCGGGCCCTCGCCTCGCTGCGCCTGCCGCCCCCGCTGCCGGGAAGCAGCATGCAGCCGCTTCCCGGCGTCTTCGTCGAGCTGCACATCGAGCAGGGCACGTCGCTGGCCGACCGCGACCTCGCGCTCGGGGTGGTCGGTGAGATCGTCGCGATGGCGGGCCTGACCGTCCGGTTCTCCGGCGAGCGAGCGCACGCGGGTGGCACGGCCATGACGCAGCGGCGGGACGCCTTGATCGCCGCCGCCCGCTTCGTGCTGGGAGCGCACTCGCTCGCCCGGTCCGATACCGCGTGGCGGGCCACCGTCGGAGAGCTGACCGTGCACCGCCCGGCGTCCAACGTGATCGCGGACGAGGTGACCGTGGGCGTGGACGCGCGGGCCCGGTCCGACGAGTCCCTGGACCGCCTGGTGGCCGGGCTCCGGGAGGTGGCGGACGGGTCAGCCCGTCAGGGCGGCTGCGCATGGGAAGCCTCCCTGGCCTGGCAGGAGCCTGCGGTGTCGATGAACCCGTCGGTCAGCCAGGCGCTCGCCGAGGCGGCGGGGGAACCGGCCGCCCAGCCGATCGCGGCGACCTCCTGGGCCGGTCACGACGCCGCCATCCTCGCGGCGGCCGGGATACCCGCCGGCATGCTCTTCGTCCGGGCCGGCCGGGCCGGCGTCAGTCACTCCCCGCAGGAGACGGCCGACGCGGCGGACATCGCCATGGCCATCGAAACCCTAGACCGCGCCCTGACGAACCTCGCCGACGGCGGGCTGGGATCAGGCCAGGCAACCGCGCACTTACGGGTGCGGCCTACGGGCAGCCAGCCCGCCCGCTCCGGCCGTCAGGCGAAGTACCAGTGCTCCATGTCGAAGTTGGACAGGGGCTGCCCGATCCTGGCGGGCTGGAATCCGGCGATCTTGGTGCTGTAGGCGTCGAGCGCGTCGACATACGCGGCGATGATGTAGCCACCCTTGTTGAAATCGAAGTTCTGCATCTCGAACAGTAGTTCCTTTTCCAGCGACGACCCGCTAGCGGTGGCGTTGGCCTGGTCGTAGAGCTTCGTGTAGGTGGGGTCGTTGGTGTGCGTCTCGTTGAATGGCGACTTCAAAAGCATCGACTCGGCGACCTGCGCCATGTACGGGAAGTAGTTGTAGTAGTCCTGGGCGAAGGGCCACGACAAGTACTGCTTACCGAAGAACGTCCCTGACGGGACGTTACTCACGTTGATCTTTACGCCCGCGACCTTGGCCTGCTCCGCCAGCACGGTCGCCATCGCCACCGTTCCGGTGGCGATCTGCGAGGTGGTGAGCGTCACCGTGAGGTTCTCCTGGCCGGCCTGCTTCAGCAGGAACTTGGCCTGCTCGACGTCCGTGTGACGGACCAGCTTGGTGTTGAAGTCGTGGTCAAACGGGGAGAATACGTCGTTGGCCAGGCTTCCGTGGCCGTCCAGGGCGGAGTCGATGAGCTGCGCCCGGTCGACCAGCAGCCGCAGCGCCTGGCGGACGCGGACGTCGTGGAACGGCGGCGTGTCCACCCGCATGGTGAACGGGACGATCCCCCCAGCCTTCGACGGGACAGCCTTCACGCCGCTGGCGTTGTCCAGCGTGGCCATCTGCGGCCCGTCCAGCGTGCCGGCGGCGTGGATCACGCCGGTCTGCAGGGCAGCGGCCAGCGACACCGTGTTGGCGAAGTCGATGATCTCCAGGGTGTCCGCGTAGGGCAGCCCGCTCCTCCAGTAGTGCGGGTTCCGGGTGAACAGGCTGCGCTGGCCCGAGCTGAGGCTCTTGAACATGAACGGCCCGGT
>WNGJ01002340.1_pt1 | contig 33283 bp, 57 predicted proteins | sample 5400611 | NCBI WGS metagenome assembly WNGJ01 (sample SAMN13153375, study PRJNA577476) | soil metagenome | isolation source: 40 cm soil or saprolite under Garry oak tree replicate 1 | place: USA:California | collected 2016-06-15
TGAACAAGAGTTTGAGGAAGTGCACTCTCCATTTGCCTATCGACTCGGTGTGACGTTTGCCACACAAGAGGGCTTTGACACCTTTGCAGCAAATCTAGAGCAACTTGCATCATGGACACCAGAGAAGATATGTCTTGCGGCGTTGCAAGTGCTTACGAGTACAGACTTACAATTCCAAAACGCTGACAAAGGCATCTAGCCAACAAGCGCATTTTCGGGTATACTAAGAGAAACAACGGGCGCGGTATACCGCCCCGCTAGCAGAGAACAGAACAGAATAACGTACGAAGCGCTGCATTGACTACCTTCGGGCGTGGATGAAACTTTGACTTTCAGCCATGAACGGAGGTATTTTTTTATGGCTTATGAAGAGCTAAACAAGCTCACTGAAGAAATTCAGAAACTTAACAAACATTTAGATGAGCGTGTTCATACGCTCGAAGAGAATCAAGCCAAAACTGAACTCAAGATTAGCCAGGGCGGGCCGATTGCAGCCGAGGCTCGGCAAGAACTTGAGAAGATCAATGCCAAGATCAGCGGCGAGATCAAGGAATATAAGAAGCTCGTTGCTGAAAATAAAGAGAACATGCTGGCCGCGCAGCGCCCACCCGTTGCAGGCGGTTACCCTGGCTCCATGTCTGGCTCCTATAAGCCACCAGCAACTAAAGCCCTTGAAAAATGGATGAGGAAGGGCGGAGATTCTAGCGCACTCACCCGCGAAGAACTTTCCTACGTCTCCTTCAACCACATGGACTACGACCAATTCACCCCTGAACAAAAAGTGATGGTCAGCGCAGCCGCCGACCTGGGCGGCTTCTTCGCAGGAACCGACCTCTCTGATAAATTCATTCAGAAGCTCTTCCTCATCTCACCGCTACGCGCCTATGCCGATACACAAACCATCGGCGGTGAGAAACTGCTGATCCCCTCAGAAGGTGCGACGGACACCAACATTTTCTGGTCAGACGAGCAGACGGGCTATCAAGCCAGTCCTGACCCGAACCTGGGTATGGTGGAAATTTATGCACGTGAGTTGAACGGCTACCTGAAACTGTCCAGGCAGAACCTGGAAGATAGCGTATTCGACGTGGAGGGCTATATTCTGAAGCGTCTCACCCGTCAATTCGCGCAGAAAGAGGGTACGGCCTTCATTAACGGCAACGGTGTCGCTCGACCAGAAGGACTGTTGACTGTTGCGGCGGCATCTTCCTATGGCGGAATGAATGGATTACTGGGAACGAGCGCTTCACATCTCCTCTTGCCATCTGACTTGATCTCGCTCATGCACGTTGGCAAATCAGGCTACCGGCCCACCGGCACCTGGCTGATGTCAAACTCCACTATCGGCATATGCCGCCTGTTCGCTGATACTACTACTCGACCGATTTGGACGATGTTCGGTGATGTCTTCTCAGAGACCTTGTTCGGTCGTCCGATTGTCGAGATGCCCGACATGCCCAACCAGGGTGGCACCTTCCCCGCGTTTACCGCTGGACAGTTCCCTGTCATCTTTGGCGACATCGGGCAAGGCTATCAGATCGTTGACCGCGTCGGTCTGACCTTCCAAACTCTTAAAGAGTTGTACGCCATTCAAAATCAAGTCGCGTTTTTGGCTAGACAACGTGTTGGGGGCAAGGTCGTACTCCCTGAAGCGATTTCAGTCTTGAAGATGATCTAGCTCAAGAGAAAGGAAACACATCGCCTGCACCCGATCAAGGAACGACAAGACGGGGAAGACGCAACGCTGCCCTTGAAGTCGTCGTCTTGCCAGGCAATTGCGCGGGCGATCTCTTGATGCTTCCCGATGTCGAGGGAACGACCTATCACGAATACACGTGCAAGGTATGCGGGCAGATCGTGCATGTCGGGCTGGAAGACCTGGAAGCTAACGGCCTCCCGCCGGAACACCACAAACGTGAGGAGGATAAATAAATGAGCTTTATTGGGCCAGTTGGAAAAAACCCGTCCAGGTATTTCTGGACCATTCAATTGTCTGTCCCTGCGGTCTATAAGACTGCGCAAACCAGCAGCATTGACCGCTATCGCAACGGTGGCTATGCGGCACTCACGCTTGAGTTATGCCCTGGCCTGTGGACTGACGGGTCACATACATTCGCCATCAACGAGAGTGATGATAACTCAACCTGGACGACAGTGGTAGCGGCTGACCTGATGCCCAACCCAGAGGTTGGCGTATACGGCACCGCTTCAACGTTTATCGGCATCACGGCGGCCACGGCAGTTGTGCAGCGTATCGACTACATTGGGCGTAAACGCTACGTGCAGGTCGTCACAACCGAGTCAGGGGCAACGGGCGCGGCGTATGCGCTCTTAGCACACCTGTTCTCGCCGATGATCTTACCGGCTGCCTAGTTTTGAGGTGAGGCATGGTTGATAGTTTGAAGCTTGATTGGTCTGTGACGGTGCCGCCAACGGTAGAGCCGATTGATATATTGGAGTTGCGCTCCACTACAACCGGCTCTTACCTGCGCGTGGATTTCACCGACGATGACCTGGTGTTGACTGCTTTGATTAAGTCCTGCCGGACTATTGCAGAGCAGATCTGTAGCCTGGCGTTCGCACCTCAGACCATTCAAGCCATCTGGACTATGCCTCAAGTCAATGCTGGCTCATTATCAGGGTTTAAGCTCCTGTACGATCAGGACTTCTACCAGTACAACGAGAGTCTGGGCGCGAACCCGTTCAGCCCTGCGCCCTTCGTCTTGCAGTTACCACAGCCGCCACTCGTCGCGGTCTCACTCTTTGAGTACCGCATCACGGCTTTCAATGCGTGGCAAACGTGGCCTGCAACCGTTGGGAGTCCACCGGTGGCGAACTACGTGGTAGACACCCTGCCTACACCAGGCGTTGTGTACTTGCAGTATCCGCCACCGGCGTATCAATACCGTTTGACTTACACCTGTGGCTATACCACGCTGTCACCTGATCTCAAGCTGGCCTTGCTGCAATTCATTGCCTGGAAGTATGAGAACAGGACAGGTGAAGATATGCCTGCTGAGATACAAGATCAATTTATGGGCAATAAGGTATGGGTGCTCTAATGCCATCAGCCAGTAGCAGAAAACTTGTCCAAAGCCATGCATCGGGCCGCCATGTTATTGCGCGTTTTCAGCAGCTTACCGGCGTTTCGAGTGGGCCAGGCTTTGCTGATGGTGGCACCTGGACCGATGTGCCGGGGTTGTCGAATGTGCCTGTCACGTTTCGGACGATGATGCCTTACGAGCGAGTGATGGCGCAACAGCTCTACCCTGGTATCAAGAGTTGGGCGTTTATGCGCTGGCGGCGCGGCGTGAATGTGCGCTCGAATATGCGCATGGTGTATGGCAACCATATCTACCGCATCCAGGATGTCGGCAATTATGACGAGAACAATACGGATATCATTCTCTACCTGGAAGAGTGGCAACCAACAGGAACGACAAGGGGGTGAACAATGGCAGGATTTAACCATTTTGGTGCAATAGCCAATGATTTGTCGAGGGTCTTAGGGGAGATTGTGAACGAGACGGCTGACGATTGCGTTGGCAATATTCAGGGCTTCATCGTCTCCAATGGGCAGGTAGATACAGGCAATATGCTCAATGGTATCGCAAAAGAGGACGGGCCAGATAGTCTGACTAAAGATATCACCAGTGCCATGTATTACTGGATTTTCCAGAATTACGGAACGCGCTTTCTGCCCGCCCGTCCATTTGTAGAGCCAGGTGTGGAGATGACACGACCAGGCTTTGAAGCGAGATTAGCCAGCATTGAAAGCAGGTTGCCGCATTGAGTGAGGTTGCGCAAGCGTTTCAGTGGGTAAGCACCACGATGCAATCTGATGCACCCTTGATGGCAGCGGCTGTTGGTGGGGTGTATCGAGAATATGCTCCGGTGGATACGGTGGCACCGTTCGCATTGGTGAGCCAACAGGCAGGAACAGATACGCTCACGGCGAACGCCGTTCGCTTGTTTGTACATATCCTTTTGCAGATAAAAATGATTGGGCCAAGTGGGGCAGGCGGTAATTATGGAGCACTCGTTACTGGAGCGGATCGTATCGACGCTTTATTCAAAAGCGTGCGCAGCGTGGGACTGTCATCGGGCGGCGTGCTGTGTTGCTACCGCGAACAAACAATAGCCTATGGGGAGTTAATCAACGGTCAACCCTGGTCACATCTCGGAGGACTCTACCATATAGAATTACAAGGAGTATAAGCTATGCCATGGACTCCGGAGCGCAGCTCGATAAACCAAACTCTGCAATTCGGCCTTGAGACGACACCAGGGACGAACGTTGCCGCAAATAAGCTCTTGCAATGCTTTGCTATCGTCTTTGGGCCAATGGCCGATGTTGCGCCTTTTGCGGCCACCGGTCGCAAGTATCCTTCAATTGTGATTGAAAACTCGGAGTGGGTGGAGGGGACGCTTTCCGGCATATTGGATTATAACGGTATCGTTTACGCGCTGGCCGGGGTTTGTGGCGCTCCGGTCATCACGGCCCATGGTGCATCAGCTACGGCAAAAGATTGGGTATTTACTCCGCCATTGACCGGAAGTGTGCAGCCGCAAACCTACACGATTGAGCAAGGCGAAAATAATGCCTCTGGTAATGCTATCTATAATCACAAGGTCAATTATGGCCTGATCTCCGAACTCAGCTACAAAGGTGATCGTAAGGCAGGCATTACCATAGGCGGCAAGGTGCTGGCTCAGGCACTCCAAAGAGCTATCACCATGACATCCTCGCCCACCGCGGTGGCAATTCAACCGAGTGCAGGGAAGCATTTCAACTACTATCTTGACCCGACCTTTGGCGCACTTGGCACCACGCAACTCTTGAAAGTGCTTAACGTTGATTTCAACTTTGGAAACTTGTATGGAATGTTTTTCCCATTCAATCGTGCCAATCTCGGATGGTCGGCGCATGTTGACCTCAATCCGACTAGCACGATCAAGCTGCTCATGGAAGCTGATGCTACGGGCATGACGCCGCTTACCAACCTGCAAGCAGGCTCGACACAGTTCTTGCGGGTACAGGGCCAGGGGTTTATTATCGACAATTTGCAGACCGTCACGATTGGCGGAGGTGCCACGGGCGGGACATTCACCCTTTCGTACAAGGGTCAAACCACGGCGCTCATTACCTATAGCGCTGGCTTGACGAGCGCCACGGTGAATACCGCATTCCAACTACTTTCCACAGTCGGTTCAAACTGTACCGTGACAGGCAGTGCGGGCGGGCCGTACATATTCACCTTCTCAGGTGCACTGGCCTCGGATATGTCGGCAGTCGGGGTGACGAACGTCGCGCTGACAGGTGGCACGCCGACCGTCTCTAGCGTAGCGCAGGCCTATGCCACCTTCCAGCATGATATGGCGGTGAAGGTGAGCAAGCCGAGTCCATTCTCCGATAAAGATGGGGTGTTCGCAGAGGAATGGGATTTTGAGATTGTTGAAGATGCAGGCTGGGCGAATGCGCATAAATTCTTAATCACGACGCTACTCACGGCACTTTAAGAAAGGCAACTATGCCAATAACCCTTAGCAAAATGGCGGCAAATACCGCCTCAGTCACTATTCCAATCGGAGAAGACACCTTAACGATTGTCTATTATCCCAACGCCGTCACAGACAACTCGGTTGCGCAGCTTGACGCCGGCAGCGAGGCATTCAATGAGACGATGCCCAAAATTATCAAATCCTGGGATGTCTACGAAGATGACGCACAGACGACCATGCTCCCCGTCGCACCGGAGAGTTTTGCAAATATGGGCTATGCCTATAAATTGCAAATCATGCAGGCGATTCTTGAGGATATTCGCCCAAACCGGATAGCGCCTCAGAGCTAAGAGAACTGAGGCGCTATCTTGCGACAGAGGGTCTCATGGGAGAGTGTCCAGACTGGTATCCGATCATTCAGGCGGCCAAGTACCTGAACTGCAAGCCGTGGGAACTGATGGAGGTCTCGATCTACTGGCAGGATAAAGCAATTATCTGCATCTCAGCCGAAAATGAAGCACAAAAGATCATCAGCAAGAGAGGAGGGAGCTAAATTGGCAATACAAGCAGCGCAACTTGTAGCAGTCGTCAAAACAGAAGGCGTGTCGCAAGGAAAAGCAGAGCTCGACAAGATGAGCGGGGCCGTTGAAAAGACGCAAGGCGGCTTCAAGTCCATGCTTGGCAATGCGCTCTCATTTGCTGCTGGCCAGTTTGTGTTTCAGGCTGTTGGTAGCTCGGTTGGCTTCCTCAAAGATCAGCTCTCAGCCTGTTTCACCGAGTCAGAGAACGCGCAGGCGGGTATGGCACAAACCAATCAAGTGCTTAAATCAACGCACGATGCCAGCGGGATGACCGCCCAAGCGGTTGCAGACCTGGCAGGGAACCTCTCGCACCTCACCAAATTCAGCGATGACACGGTGCAGTCCAGCGAAAACATGTTGCTGACCTTCACCAATATCGGGAAGAATATCTTTCCTGCCGCAACCAGAGCCACGCTTGATATGTCTCAGGCACTTGGCCAGGATACCAAATCCAGCGCCATCCAGCTCGGCAAAGCCTTAAACGACCCGATAGCTGGCATAACCGCGCTTTCCCGTGTCGGTGTGACCTTCTCTCAGGTACAAAAAGACCAGATCAAGCACTTCATGGATACCAACAATATTGCGGGTGCGCAGGGTGTCATTCTCAAGGAATTGCAGAAAGAGTTTGGCGGTAGTGCTGAAGCGGCGGGCAAGACCTTTGGGGGCCAGATGGCGATCCTGAATCAACGCCTAGATGATGTGCGGCAGAATATCGGTGATGCGCTTTTACCACAACTCATAAAACTGGTCGGCTTTGTCTCGAATAACATCGGGCCGGCCTTCGACAATCTGGGGAGTATCTTCAATGATGTCAAGGGGACAGCCACACAGGTAGGGCAAATAATCAAAAGTGTGTTCTCAGACCTTGGCGTCAAAAATCCATTTGCCTCTCTGAGCGGCAGTGGCGACTCCCTGAAAAATCTGGGGAAGAGCTTCCATGACACGATGATGACGATACAGAAAGATTTGAGCGTCATCAATCCGCAAGCCCTCGCCAATGGATTTAAGCAGATCGGGCCAGCAATACAATCGGCATACCCTGGTATCAAGCAGGTGGCTGATATCATTGGCAAGGAGTTATCAACTGACTTCCAATTTGCCTTGAAGTGGGGCAAGCAAATCAGCCAGTGGTTTCAAGCGGAGATGCTGCCTGCTCTGAAGCAAGCCATGCCGAGCTTTCTCAGTTTGGCGAAGATCCTCATCAATGATCTGGCTCCCGCGTTGGTAAAAGCCTGGGCCACCGGCCAGCAGATATACCGCCTCTTTATTGCTGATATTATTCCTATTTTTGAGAAGGTCGCTCCTATTGTTGTCAAACTGGCAGGTATTCTCGCGAAAAATCTTGGAGATGCCATTAAATTCCTCACGCCCTATTTCAACCAGGCAGTTGCCGCCATCGGGCAATTCGCCAAAGAGATATCAGATCGGGTGATGCCCATCGTGAATGGATTCTTTGATGGACTCAATAAGAACATGCCGACCATCAAAGCAATATGGAATGCGACCTGGCCCGTCCTGGCAAGCGTGCTCAAGGGTGTATGGGATGTGATTGTGGGCGTGGTCAAAGTGGCCTGGGCGATTGTTTCAGGAATAATCAAGATCGGATTGGATATCATGTCTGGCAATTGGAAGCAAGCCTGGAATGATCTGTTGACCATGCTCGGCGGGATATGGAATGGGGTGAAGGACATCGTTTCAGGCGGGTTGAGGCTCATCATTCAAGTCATCCTTGGGCAAGGACAGAAGGTGCAAGATGCCGTTATTAAGCCATTCCAACAAGCCTATGATTTCGTTGTGGGGATTTTCAATGATCTTGGAGGCATCATTAACAAGACGCTCAGCAATATCGGCGGCACCCTGCACAACATGCACATTCCTGGCTTTGCCTCTGGCATCGAGAACTTTAGCGGTGGCCTGGCCTATGTCCATGCGGGCGAGGTGATTACCTATCTTCCACCTGGCTCATCCGTGACACCTGCAAATAAAGTCAGCCAGATGATGTCCTCGCCAAGCAAACAGCCGGTGCAAATCAACGTGAATATTGCGGGTCATCGGGTGGCGCAGGTGCTCCTTCCTGAGTTGGTGCAGTCCATTCGCTACGGCGTTGGAGGTGTGCTCTAATGCCCTACAACACTTATATTGCTGCTACGCCATACGGCGTGGGGACATATGGTTCGGGGATGTATGGAGTCAATAGCATCCCCGCTTTTGTGGTGGCTGGCTCACTCCAAATTGATAGCTCCATTGGGCGCCGTTCTCAGGCATCATTCACGGTGTATTCCGATGCCAATACGCATTTCCAGCAGTATCAACAAGTCGCAATCTACGATAGCAACAATGTGCTTGTCTTCTCTGGCTATATCACCAATCCACAGGAACAGAAGCCTGGTTTTCAACCATCTCTGCTGCATACCATCACCTGCGCAGATCAGCATTTTCTCGCGGATAAGCGCATCATTGCCGCAAGTTATGTCAACACGACGCACGCCACGATTGCGCAGAGCATCCTCAATACTGTTTTAGCTCAGGAAGGTGTGACCCTCGGCGCAATTGTTGAGACGGAGACACCGCTCGCAACGCTCTACCCATCAACAACGCTCTACCCATCAACAACGCTCTATCCAATAAATGACCCGCCAGCGGATACCATCCCAACCGTCACCTTTGCCTATTGCACCGTTGCGCAAGCCTTAGACGCACTCGCTACCGCCGCCTCTGACTCAGGCGTTCCGTTCTACTGGGCCATCGATCAGAATAAACAGCTCTGGTTCGTGCCTTACACCTATATCGTTAATAGCAACACGATAGACGGGACGCAGATCGATCAAGTCCATAATCCTCCTCGTGTTCAGTGGCAAAATCCACTCTATCGAACCGCGCAATATATCCTTGGTGGGACATCCCAAACACAGATGCAAACGGAGACGCGCATAGGGGATGGCAATGCAACAGCCTGGCCTATGAGCTATGATCTGGCCCATACACCGACCATTTCAGTCAATGGTGTTGCCAAGTCAGTCGGGATAAAAGGCGTGGATACTGGCAAAGATTTCTATTGGAATGCAGGCGACCCGACGATCTCACAAGATAGCAGTGGCACGAAACTGACGAGCAGCCAGACGCTCTCAGTCACCTACATCGGGGAATTTCCTACCGTCGTCACCTCGCAAAATGATGCACAGATCAGCTACGAGAAAACTATCGATGGGACAACTGGCATTATTGAGCATGTCGAGACGGATGCAACGATCACCAGCCTCTCAGGCGGCTATGCGAAGGCTTCGCAGCTCCTCACGCGCTATGCCCAACAAGGCATACAAGCGCAATTCACGATGCTACAGACAGGCTATGCGCCAGGCCAACTTGTGCCCGTCAACCTGCCTGATTTCGGACTGAACAATACCAGTATGCTCATCGAGACCGTCTCAGCCTCCGATCAGCAAGACGGACTGAATATATGGTTCACGATCAACGCAATCAAGGGGCCATATGATATTCATTGGACGGATTTCTTTAAGAGCATACTAGGCTCTCAGCAAAACTCAACTAACATCAGTGTCGGAGTATCGCAGTCACTCGCTCTTGTGCAATCCTTTAGCGGCGGCGTGACGCTCGGAGCAACATTGAACGTGAGCGTTTTTAGCTGTCCTTTACCTTCAACAACTTTGTTCCCGTCGACTACATTGTTTCCTTGCTAGGAGGTATGAATGAGCGCAATTACCATCACGACAGCGGGGAGGAATATGGAAAGGGATTCATCATCAGGGGCGCAAAATAATAAAGTGACCTATGTGGCCCTAGGGACGGATAGTACCGCGCCAGCGGTAGGTCAAACCGCTCTCTTTGCCGAAGTGTTCCGCAAAGCGGTCACGAGCTATACCAATGGAACGGACGGAGAATTACTGATCAATATGTACCTTGCGCCGAGCGATCTGGTGGGAGTATCGATAGCCGAGATCGGTTTCTTTGGGGGCAATGCAACGAAAACAGCGAATAGCGGAACGCTGCTCGCTCGCGGATTATATGCCCATACGCATATTAACACAGAGTCAATTCAATTTCAGCTGGATTATACCAGAACTTAAAGAGGGGGATAACATGGGAGGATACGTCCAAGTCGGGCCATTTTTGAATGGTTCCAGCCCAGGAATCGCAGCTGCGTTCCTGAACGGAATCGAGACTGATCTCCTTCAATTGCAAGGCAGTACCGGTGCCGTTGTTGTCAATGGTGGCACCTCAGGAACTGCGACATGCTATCAAATTTTGCAGGGAACCTATAAGTACGCTGTCATCGTCTATAACAATTTCAAGACAGCAGGCAGCACGCAAAATCTGGTGTTGCCTGTTGCATTCACCTATGGATTTTTTCTAAGGAGCTCTCAAACGCCAACCTTGTCGTTTCTCTCTTCGGCATCTGCGCAAAGCTGCAATATTCGCACGTCGCTCCCTGCAAGCGCGTCAGCAAGTGGAGGCGTATCGACTGGCACATCCATCGGCGGCTACAACGATGGTGAGTGTCGCCACCCATGCGATACCGTCCAGTTCGCCGCGTCCGGTTCGGTGGCTGCAAACGGTTATACCATCATGGAAGGCGTTTAGTTGAGGCCAAGATTGCTCATACAGAGCAAGGCAAAGAGGTAGAGGCCATAGCCAATGAAGGCCAGGGCGAGTAGACCGGCAATAATCCAGAGAAATCGTTTCATGGAAAGAGTATAGCAGATTGAGTACAGCGTTAACCGCGCAAACCGTTGCGTTCATTATGGCGCCCGACAACCTATCAAAAACCCTTATCTTTGAGGATAGTGGGGTGCAGACAGCGATTGGGTGGAGTCTTGGTCAAAATGTTCTCATCGATAATCAGCAATATGTGGGGTTTTCGGGTGGACTTCAACCACAAACAGCGTTCACGCTGACTTTTCTGGTAAGTGCGGCCAACGCATTGAACATCATTGCAGGGATACCGGCCCTGAAGATACGTATGGATGCAGCCCAGGCGGGCTTTACCGATATTGTGACCTGGGGTACGCCGTTCGTGTTCGGATAAGGGAGGACGATTATGACGAGATTACCAACAATCGGGAGCGATACGAATTCCTGGGGAACGGTGCTCAACCAATTCTTGCAGGTAGGTCATAATGCCGATGGCTCATTGAGCAAGGCAATGAAGGTCTACAACATTAATGATGATGCCTATGGTGGCAATATCAATACAGCAGCTACGGCAGCGGGCAATGCTGGTGGAGGTATCGTTCTTGTTCCGCCTGGCACCTATACCACTTCACCGATCACACTCCAAAATCGTGTATGGCTCATGGGCGGGGGGATGCGCTCAACGATAATCAAGTTGGCGAATGGCTCAAATGACAGCCTGATCAAGAACTATGTTTCCCCTGATGGCATTATTGCTAATGCCGAGCACTGTGGCGTGCTTGACCTGATGCTTGACGGGAACAAAGCTAATCAGAGTGGAACTTCACACGGCATCTTCTTCTCATCCTATCCGCTCAACTCACAGGCAACCAATGACGACGAATTTGATACGCAGCAGGTGGTCCAAAACGTCTTTATTAAGAATGCGCTGACTGATGGTTATAACGCGACCGGACGTAGCGCAACGATGCTCTACAACGTGCAAGCATATTCTTCAGGTAGGTATGGTTTTAATCCTAGCTTTGATACATTTCTGGTAAGTTGTCAGGCGGGCAGTTCTGGCTCAGAGGGTTTTTATCTCGGTGCCTCAGAAGTGCATCTAGTGAATTGTACCTCTTTTTATTCAGGCCAAACCTCTACCTCATCCGGCTTTCACATGGTATCGAACACCGTTGGTGGAGTGATCTTGACCAATTGCGTAGCTCAGGACAATACCGGAATTGGTTTCCAGATCGATACGACGTATACGTGTAGCATGACCGGGTGTGTTGCAGATTCCAACTCAACGGCAAGTGCTGGTACGTATCCAGCGCTTGATATCTGGAATTCGTTCGGCTGCATTGTTGAGGGGCTTGTCTGCTTCGAGCGCAAAGCCAACGGATCGACCAGCTATCAGACACATGCGCTACGCATAAGAAGTACCAGTACAGGCAATCGTATCAGCCTCACGCATACAGCAGTGAACGGGGCAACAATCAGTACGCCTATTGATAGCGGCTCAACCTCCCTTGCAGGGAATGACGTGCGCATCAATTCCCAGGCAGGCTTCCAAACAATCACCTATGCGGCAAGCATCACGCCAGACCCGTTTGTCGGCAATGTCGTTGAGGTGACGCTGACAGGCGCTCTCACGATTAATGCACCTGGCAACGGGCCATATGTAGCAGGCAATACGCTCACTTTTATTCTTATTCAGGACGGAACGGGCGGCCGTGTCACAACGTTCAATGCAGCCTATAAAACAAACTGGACACCGGTTACAACAGCGTCCAAGACCAATACGATCACTTTTGCTTATGACGGGACGAGCTGGTGGCAAGTTAGCGCAGTGACAGGTATGTAAGATGATGACAAAGCAAGAGGAGGTCTCGCTCAGGGAATATATCGATACGCGCATCAAGGCGCTTGAAGATCGCTTTGTTGCCATCGATCGCTCAACGGATTTGGCAGCGGCGGCGGTGATGGCACGCCTCGAAAGCATGAATGAGTTCCGCACGCAACTCAACAGCCAGGCAAGTCACTTCGTCACGCGCTCCGAAATCGACAGCAAGATGGATGCCGCCAATGCAGTCCATGCCGAGTATGACCGGCGCATCCAATTACTTGAGCAGAACAAACTGAATACTAGCGCGCATGACGTGCTTGAGAAGCGCATACAGACGCTTGAACAAAGTATCTCGAATATACAGGGGCGTATGCTTGCAACCGGTGTCGGCTTTACAGTCGTGGCGACGATCATCAGCATCGCCTTACATTTCATCAAATGAAGGAGGAATAATGAGCAAGCAACTAACAAAAAGTGAGCAGATCACGGCACTTGAGGAACGAATAAAGCAATTGGAAGACCGTTGTGCTTTCCTGGGAAAGTCGCTACAGGAGCACAACCACAATATAACGGATAGCACAGTAGCGGCCATCGTGGCTTATGTCAAGCAGGACATTGTGAACACGCTCGTACCGCCTGCACCGCCAGTAGCAGAAGAAAAAGAGCAAGAACAGGCAGGGTAAGCCAATGCCACAATTCGGAGTATCACCGTTAAGCACGACAACATTAGGAGCGAATCAATTTCCGGTTGGTGAGTGCTTCGTGCCAGGAACCGCCAATGGTGATCTGACATCGCTTGAAGGCATTCTCATCAATACCGATGGAAGCGGTTATAAGTCATCGGCTTTGCGCATCGGGTTGAAAGATGGCGATGATGTCACGCTCGGCTTGACCACGCAGACCAAAGCGACGGATGGAAGTGCTACTTCATGGTCAGTGATCCAACTTCAAAAAGGTATTCTCGACAAGCTCCTCAACACCATAGCGGTCACGCAGAGTGGAACTTGGACGGTACAGCCTGGCAACACAGCCAACACAACAGCTTGGAAGGTTGACGGCTCGGCAGTCACACAACCCGTATCGGGCACATTCTGGCAAGCGACACAACCCGTTTCAGGTACTTTTTGGCAGGCGACACAACCGATCAGTGTTGCCTCACTTCCAGCATTGCCCGCAAATCAAAGCATCAATGTCGCGCAATTGGCAGGCACAGCCACCGACACCAACTCAGGCAACAAGTCAGCAGGGACGTTACGAGTCGTGCTGGCGACCGATCAACCTGCTTTAACCAATAAGCTACTTGTGACTCCTGACTCCGTTGCATTGCCCGCTAATCAAAGTGTGAATGTCAACCAGATAGGTGGCACTAACATTGTGACCGGCGGCGTTGCTGGCCTGATGGCTGTCGGTGGGCCCGTTGCATCGGGCGTGGCCAATGCCGATAATCCTATCAAGGTCGGGGGAGTTTTCAATACAAGCCAGCCAACGGTCACGAATGGTCAAGTTGTTGATGTGCAGACGACAGCACGCGGGGCGCAAATTGTAGCGACCGGTATCGATACCTTTAATGTGACCGTCAATGCGGCGCTGCCAGCAGGAACCAATGTCATCGGCCATGCTATCATTGATAGTGGCTCTACCACCGCCGCAACGCAAGCAACCGCGTCTAATCTCAATGCGCAGGTAGTCGGGGCGGTTGCCTCTGCCGGTGCAAACGCAGGCAATCCGCTGAAAGTTGGCGGCGCTTTTAATACCACACAGCCGACCGTCACGAACGCTCAGATCGTTGATGCACAGATGACCGCGCGCGGTGCGCAGATCGTCGCTACAGGGGCTGATACCTTTACGGTTGTAGCGAATGCCGGAACGAACCTCAACACATCGGCGCTTGCCCTGGAAGCCGGACATCTCGCCAATATCGACACACACACACCCGCTCAGGGGCAGGCAACAATGGCGAATAGCCGACCCGTAGCCATTGCCTCAGATCAATCGAATGTGCCGGTAAAAGGCGGATTCACCGAGCAAGCATCGCTCACCGCTGGCTCGCTCAATGCTGATCTTGTAGCAGCTACGGACGTGAGTGCCTACAAATGGTTGGCACTTCAGATTAATGCAAACGCCTACGTCGGTACGCTCACTTTCCAAGGCTCTAACGACAATTCTGTATGGACAAGCGTCAGCCTCGTTGAGCAAGCAATAGGCTCATCAGCAGTCACCCAAACGACCAATAATACGAGTGTGCTCTTTGCTGGCCCGGTCGCGTATCGCTGGTTTCGTGTGAGAATGACGGCCTACACCAGTGGAACCGCACAAGGCACATTGGAGCTGTACACCACAGCGGCAGCAGTCCTCTCATCCAAAGTCGTCCAATCAGGTACCTGGACAGTCCAGCCAGGCAACACTGCCAATACGACGGCGTGGAAGGTTGACGGTAGCGCGGTCGTACAGCCTATCGCAATTGACTCATCGACAAAAATAAGCTATTCGGCGTCCGTTTCCGGCTTTGCACCGGCGGCAAGTGCGACTGATATTATGGCTATTTACGGTAGTGGCACAAAAACGATCAAGATCACGCATATTGAAATTGTCGGCAATACCTCGGCCGGTGCATTCCAAAATGTGCTTGCTATTAAACGGAGCACTACAAATACTGGTGGGACGCCTACCACCGTTACTGCTGTGCCGCATGACTCAAATGATGCGGGTGCTACAGCAACGGTGCAAACCTACGCCGCTAATCCGAGTCCGTTAGGTACGACGGTCGGAAACTTGCGCACAAGCCGGATGTGGATAGGATTATCTAGCCAAACCAACGCCCTTGCATGGGATTTTACGAATAGGGCAGCGAAACCGATCTACTTACGCGGCACAGGCGAAGGACTTTGTATCAACTTCGGTGGATCGACGGTCGCAACTCCCAATTTCAGTATTATTATTGAGTGGAGTGAGGAGTAGCCGACTTTTTGTCTACCTGAAAAGAGGAAAAGAGGTCACAGTTTATGTCAATACTGACAATCCCCAGGCTAGGCGGAACGCTCATTATTACGTACACGCCGGGGAGCGGGCCACCACTGCAATATCTCAATGCTATTTGCATCACCAGAGATATGCTTGTACAAGCTCGAACGAGGGATATGCAGGCAACCGCTCAAGCCCGCGATGAGCAGGCCAATGCCAAAACAAGGGGGTAATTATGCCAATCAGTCCGTTAGGTGCAGGAGATGGACGATCACAACATTGGACATTCACTACTGATACAAGCATCTTTTTGTTAACAGGCTTACAGAATAGCACCATTGCCATGCATCTTGAAGACGTAAATAATAACAATGCGTTATACATCTGTACAGGTACGTGGGCTATCACCAACGGGCCAGGGGGTTTAGCAGATTTCACGCCAAGTGCGGCTGATCTCTTGAGCACCAACCCACTAGGCAAGGCAGGCTTATACAAAATCTATCCGGTGGTGACGCTTGGAACAGGGCCGGTTGCGATGGACGGCCAGCTCTTACAAGTCGTAAGTGAGCCATAGAAAGGAGATTTTGATGAAAGCTTTGTTTACCGCTCAAATGGTCATCCTGCTCTTTGTATTGATACGCTCTGCTGACCTGGCGATCACCCACTCGATCATCCGGGCAGTTATCTACGGACTCGTGGCGCTCCTGGCCTTGATTGCTGTTATTCTTGTGCTTATTTGAGGAGGTCTTATGCAATTCGGGCTTGATTATGTAAGCGGGCCGCCTATTGCCGATTTGAAAGCGGCGGGCGTGGCCTTTGTCTGCCGCTATCTCTCGGCTGTCAATGCATTGACACAGGTGAAGATATTGACATCACAGGAGGCTGATACCTTATTGAAGGCAGATATTGCCATCGTATCTAATTATGAGTGGTATGCAGAGCGAGTGCTAGAGGGCTATGCAAGTGGGCAACAGGATGCACAGATTGCCGCAAATCAGCATCATGCATGTGGCGGGCCGCCTGACAGCCCGATTTACTTCTCAGTTGACATGGACTTGCAAGGGCCGGAGGTCGTCAACTACTTCAACGGTGTGCATTCGGTGCTTCCTCTCTCTCGCATTGGCGCATATGGCTCCTATAGAGTGATTAAGTTTTTACTCGATAATCACCTCATCACCTGGGCCTGGCAGACCTATGCATGGTCGGGCGGGCAATGGGAACCACGAAGGCATATTGAGCAGTACGAAAATGGCATGACGGTAGGGGGCGCGAGCGTTGATTACAACCACGCGCTCACTACTAACTTCGGACAATGGGAGACTATCACAATGATCGATTTAAGCAATCCTGATGTGGCTGCACACTTTGAGGCAAGTGGAAATGGATGGAAGTGCAAGTCGAATGGGAAAATCATCCATGGGGCCATTCTCACGCACTATATGACCTGTGGCTACAAGCCTCTTTGCGGTTTGTCTGTAGCGGGGCTACCTGAAAGCAATGAGGTTCCGATAGAGAATATAGGAGCGAGTGCGGGCTATCCGTTCAAGCATCTTGCGGGTAAGGGTATCGTTGTGGTGTTCTTTGAGCGGCAAGCATGGATATACGACCCTCAGCACCTTGTGGATAATCCCCCAGGAGCAGGGTCGGTCTATCCCTTGCACCTGTATGACCTCGGCCCTGGTACAGACCCGCGCGTATTCGACTTGAAAAAACAAGAGGCTACCCTAAGCACGCAGATTGCCGACTTGCAGAAGCAACTCGCCGCCTCGCCTGGGAATGTCGCATTGCAACAGGAGCTTGATGCAGTCAATGCGAAGATTGCACAGATCAAGGCCCTGGTGGGGTAGGCCATTCGGTGAGGTCTGGTAGGCTTGCAATATGTCTGTGTATCTCATCATCTGATGGCCCGCCCCATTGCGCAGCCTCAATTTCTTGGGGGTGCTCATAAGAAAGAAAGAATACCAGATCATAGGCGCGTTGCGCGATTATCTCTCGAACATGATTATCGATACTAGCCTGTTGCTCAGGATTAAAACCAAAATCAAGGAATCTAAGATTGTGGGATATCTCATCCCACAGAAGTTTAGCGAATCCCTGGAAATGTATATTTCGTTCTGAATTATCCATAGTTACTCCTTGTATCGAATGTATCAGGAAATATGAGATACAAACGCAGTCGATCAACCATCCATTGTGCACGGATTTCAGGAGTTGCAAAGAGCATATGAGAGGCTTCATCGTAAATGCGGTGTATGATTTCTTGCGCTCTCTCATCGATATGCGATTTTAGAGGCTCTGGTATTAAGCTCTTATGAGCTTCATTATTATTCATGGAGGAATACTATCATGACAATTACCATTCCGCAAGTGGCGCAGTACGCCGCGTACCTGGCCTTGCTCATCATTGCTGGCGGCCTGGAATACTTCAAGTTGTTACCGGCAGGCACAGTTGGCGGCTTGTTCTTACTCATCGTGGGGCACTTCTTCGGGAACACGCCCTCGGTGGGAGCACTCAACCAAAACACGGCGGCCACGAGAGAGAACACGGCAGCCACTGCAAACACTGCACAAAGCCCACAGGGGCCGTTACATGTGGTATTACACAATTCACCATCATCGGAGCCTACAGCCACGCCTGCACCATCTGAGCCACAGCCAATCATATTACCGACGCCAATAAATAGATCAGTGCCTCCGGTGCAGCCGACGAGCTAATTTATGGCAACAAAAAAGCCCGTGAAAAGCCGGGCTTTCTGTGAGGCTCGACAGCCTCTATTCCACGTGGGAAGTATATCACTTTAATTGTGGCTCCTGTTTACGGAATAGCCATTTGAAAAAGTACCAAAGATAGTCGGGTGGATCGGGGATAGTGGTTGAGAATGGTTGGTAGATGAGATTCCTATCGAGCGGAATTGGTTCACCTGTTTCAATTTCTAGATATTCTTCTAGTTCATTTTGCTCATAACACATCTGGCATTTCTGAGATTGAAGTTTCTCTCGTTTCAATTGCTTGCATTGAAGGCATTTTCGCAATGGAAGCTTGTTGAGATCGCGGCCAAATTTGCTGATAATAATATCTAGTTCTGGGTTTCCAGGACGATCAAGTAATTGACTAGGTGGAATAAACCTTGGTGGTACGAATCCCATTTTTTATTTTCCAACGCCTGCCAGCAACGCAATCCAGATAACGCCCAACACCAGGAGCACCATAATTGCAAGATAGAGCGCACCGGTAAGACTGGATTTGATCGACGCTGGCTCTGGTGGCTCCTGATAGCCAGGCTGGCGCATGTCTTCGGTGTACTGATCGTCAGGTTTCCATTTCATCATGTCGTTTTCTCCATTCGTGGGTCGGTGCCATCCATCAGGTAGCGCACCCATTCGGGCCGCTCCTGCTGCTCTACAGGCTTGTGCATCTCCTGGTACGCGATCTTGACGCGCAGCACGTCATTAATCTCGCGCAGCTCCTCGTTTTCCTTCGCCAATTTGAGGATGAAGCGGAAGCCCGCGGCGTATAGCCATACCATCGGGATAGCCCATAGGCCGAGCAGGGCCGCAAAATCCATAAAGAGATAATCCATTACGATATTTCCTCACTGTCTTATTCTCGAAACCATTTCATAAGTAAGGTATACTCTCCTGAGTAGCGCACATCAAAAATATATATCCAATCAGGCCCTTTATCGTTGCTGATAAGTTTGGCTACTTCCGCTAATAATCTTGATGTTTCGTTCTCGGTATAGCCGCCTATGGTTCCTATGCGACCATACCACTTATATACCACCAGAAAATCCATTATTTCCCCCTCAATTCTCGCAAATCTCGCTCTATTTCCTCGATCATCCAATCGTACAAGTCCTTGTACTCGTCCTCTTCCTTCTTTCCCTTGTGCGCATCCTTGCGCTTGGTGTAGTGCTCATCCCACTGAAGCCAGATACCCCACACAAAGACGCAGAAGCCAATGCCAGCGAAGTACATGAGTGCGGCAAACAGCCAATTCGGAAGGGTGATCATGCCTCGACCTCGCTCTCTTCCTGCGGAATTACCAGATCAGGCTCAAAGTTCATCCCCCAGTCAATCCAGCTCCACACGTGGTAGTTGAACCGGCCTTTCAGGATGACGACATAGATATTGCCGTCCCCAATTGATCTGACCTCCGGATTGAGACCTTCTTTGTGGTTCTTGACCTGATCGTTGGCACTCCACAAGGCGATATGCGTACACAGCCTCTCAGCCTCTTTCTTGTTCATGTCACTCTCCTTACCACAGCTCTCACCTCTCGCTCAAAGAAGCGCCATTGCTGCCCGACCTTCCGACCTCTAAGCTGGCCTAGTGCCAAATAGCGGTTGAAGGTTGTGCGTTTGATGTGCAGAAAGCGCATGACCTCGGTGGAGGTGTATAGTTGCTCGTCTCTCATGGATCCCCCTATGCTCTTTAGTAATCGTCTGGATGTATCCAGCAGGCTAGGATATCCTTGAGAGGCATCCCCCCGCGCCATAAGCGCCAGGAACCTTTTACCAGTTCCCACTCAAACCGGAGATATTTCCTGAAACCACTCATGCTTTTCCCTCTTCCGGCTGATATTGCAACCGCTGTGTCAAGCGTTGCTGGTACTCAGGGCCATTCTTGGCGCGTATGGCCTCGATTTCTTGTGTAGTGGTCTTGCCAGGCCAGGCACGCACTAATGCCCCTGTCCTGATTGTCTCATTCAGGGTAGAGATATGGCCATCAGTATCCATCTTGCAATACCGGCAATGGAATAGCCCTCGCTCGATCTCGACCAGTCGTGTGATCTCGCATCGTGGGCAATAGTCCCGCCCTATTCGCTTACCCATTGCGAGTTTATCATCCAATGCCTGTTCTATATCAGTATGGCATGACCACTCGTATAACAACTTACGAAACCAACTTTGTTTGTGGGCGCTCAACTTTGGATCTCCTATCTCGTTTGATTGCACGTGTTTCAGCTCGCTCGCTTGCACAGGTGAGACATGCGTAGCCGAGTCCTGTCCAGCGTTGCAATTCACAGAAAATGTGTTGGGTATTCATAAAACAGACTGGGCAATAGACTGCACCAGGCCACAAAGTTGATCGAGGAACACGCCAAGCTCTACGGCGTTGAGCACCTGTTGCCTGATGTCAAGTGACTCATCGAATGGTTCTAAGTTTCCATGTAAGTCTCTTACAATTTTCATAAACTTATCTACTCCTGCCACAACTGCACCGACTGGCTTCATCAGGATTTTGGCAGCCGAAGCATTGCCACATCCAAACGATGATAATTCTAATCATGGTGGACTTCCTCCTCAGAACGTGCCACATTCTTTACACAGCAATATATCTCCATTGTTAGGGTCGCCATTTGATGACCAGATCACCCCGCAAGGAATGGTACAGGCAAAACACATGTCCTCACCGCAAGCATCACAAGAGAGCAACCGTATGCTAGGCTTCCTGCAAATTTTACAGCGTGTTTCAGGATTGCTCTTGCGTATATCCTCTTGTGACTCAGCTGGCAATACCCAATAATTTGTTATGCTCATTCCCTCTTCTCCTATTCTTTCTGACAATCCGACATATGGATGTACGGATGTTCTAATGCTATTTTTTATTGGACATTGCCTTGTACTTCTGCGTCATTGGTTCATAGTCCAAAATGCCTAATTCTACGAATACCGCAAGATATCGGTGAGTAGTCGATTTCGCAAGTTTGGCACGATCCGCTATCTCAGAGACGCCGAACCATTGCCCATGAAATGATGAGACTTTCGTGAGCAGGAGGATGGTACGGCGAGCCATGACCATGCTTTCCAGTTTCATGACGGTTTCGTTCCAGGCCATGTCCTACGCTCGATGAGGAAGTGATATTCTTGTGGAATGACCTTGATTGCTTCCTCATATGGCCCCTGGTATTCTGGTATCTGCTCCCCCTTTGCGTTAAAGACCATGATCATACCATTTTGCCAATGATAGATATGCGCAGGGATTTTATCGTTTTTGATATGACGCCTAAAATGCACCCAGATAGGCGAGAAAAACCCACATTCACACCGATATGGGCGCAATATCCGGTAGAGTATCCACATTGCAAGAATGACATTTCCGAATGCGCTCCATAAGATTGATTGCATCATATGGTCTCACTTCCTAATGGGGGAAATGCCCGATAGGCCGGTTTTTGCCGCATATCCCACAATAATAATAGTCCGGATCGACGCGATACGATATCTCTGTTTTGTTGCCTTTCAGCGTCTTCTCGCCCGTGACATCGAATCCCTTCGTCTCCAATTGCGCTTGTTTTTTGTCGAGCTGGTCATTTGTGACCGTAACGATCTGCTCGTCAGTTTTGCTTTTGCTGAACCATCCCATGATGTTATGCCTCACTTTCTATGATCTGATTGTATTCTTCTTCTGCTTGTTTCCAGGCGATGCTCCCGCCACGCTTGACGTTCCAAACTTTCTCTATGATAGCGATTTTGCCCCAATTCAAGGGTTCTGAACGCAATTGAACAACTTCAGCTCGTTTGGCTTCCAGGCTATGTTCAGTAGGTGTTCTCTCGCTGTTCACAATCTGTTCAGTGGAAGTGCTGAACATCGGCTGAACACCTCTTGAACGGCTATCCAGGGCGAGCACTTTTTGACGCACATCATAGACCGGCGCCAACATCAAAGAGGCAACCCCAGGCGTCTCAAGGACATACAAGCCATCACCGCGTTGTGAGTGAGAGAAGGAGTATTTTATCAGTTCAGTGCTCATGAAACCGGCTGCTCTCGCTGCTGTCGTATCGATGGCAAATGCCATTCTTGAGCGGAATTGCTTTTGAGCGGTCTTGAGTTCAGGCGTACTATAGTCAGTCTGTGCGCAGGCCAGCAGGAACATGTTGTATTTTCTTGCTCGCACTGCCAGCACTGACAAATCCTTCAACATCTGGGACAGTAGCTTCTCGTCAACCTCAAACTGCAATGAAAGCATCTCCTCCACATAGATCAACATAAGCGGCTCATACTGTAATTCGCTCTCACCGAGCAGTGCTCGTCTATCCAGTTCTTTCTTGAGATAGCTGAGATGCAATGCAACCTCATCAGCATTGGTGGCTACAGCAGGGATAACCCGCTTACCTACCTGAAAATGCGCAACGTTGGGTGAGTTCTCGAATAGCCTGCTCGTCTTGTGCTCCAAGTCCAGTAACGCTATTTGCAAGATATCAGGGTTATTAGTTCTTATCGCCTGATCAAGAATTGCCGCAGCCAGGCAGGACTTCCCAAAGCCTGAACTTCCAATGAGCTTGAAATGCACCGCATCGGGTATCGAGAGGATGATAGGCTGACCGTCGGATGTGCGCACGCCGGGAGCAACTTGCAAACCATTCTCTTCTAGCTGATCGAGTAGGTAGCGTTGCTGTGGCTGGCGAATGCCAGGGGCCATGAGTTGCAATGGCTGATTTTCTTGTGTAATTTCTGTAACCTGCGTTCGTGGCTGCTGTGGTCGAGACTCTGGGTAAAAATGGATGATCTTGAATCCATCACCACTCCACTCGACATTAGCACGTGCTACTGTGGCTTCCACTAACAAACCCGTTTTTGCCTGATTGAATGATTGATTGAAGCGGAGTTTTGCCCGCTCATGTTCATGTTCTATGGCTCGCATCTTGTATTTATGATGCCAGAACTGATACACAAAGTACAGTGCCACCACTCCAATACCCGCTATTGCCAACCCGATACCCTCTAAAAGCTGTAAGACTACTATCATGATGCTCTATCCTACTAGGACAAGCAGCCGAGGCAAATGATAAAATGCCTTAGCCACATTGTCGGTACATACGATTCTGTGGTTAGATTGCGGAGCGTGCCTTCAACACCTCCGCAATCGGCTAAACTACGATAAACGCTAAATGATACACTAAAGATGTTCCTGACGGACACCAGGGATATTGGGCGGGAGGCGTTAGTCGGCCTCTCGCCTATTTCACGCTACAATTCTTCTAGTAATGGGATCTGTCCGGCTGCAATCATGGCTTCCTGGCTTTTGCGCTTGAGCGTTTCTCGTGCATGACGTGCGTGCATCGGCGCATCATCACGCAGGTGGCACGCCTGACAAAGTGCGATAAGCCGCGCATTAGGATTGTCGGTATCACCATCAGGATGATGCACGGTCAGGATTACCGGATACAACTTACCCTTGATGTTCCGCCGAACGTCACCATGCTTCACATGACACCATTCACATTGCCAGTTGGCTGCGTCCTTACACGCCTTCGCCATTTCTTTCCAGTTAGGCGGGTAGGGAAGTTTGCGCGTTGTAGATGTGGTCATGATTGTTCCTCTTCCTTCTTTTCCAACTCCGGCAATGCAGTATACCGCGTGCGCAATGCGCCCAGGTGCATTTCCAGCATGTCCAATGCTTCGCCTATGAAACGATACAGGAGTGCGCGGCGTGCGCATTCATCCTTGTTCCTGGTCTTCGGCATGGCCTCTATCTGAGCCAGGATATAATTGATATCTGGCAGGCTCTGGCGCATGTTGGCCTTGTAGATGTCTTCAAAGAGCGCCAGTATGCCAACCTTTTGTGATGATGTCAGACGTTCTCCTTGCGGTGTCATCCTGCTACCTTTCCGCATACTTCAACGCATCTTCTTTAGCGCGTGTAAGTTCGTCTGCATTGCCGCCTTTGCCGCCAGCGTCAGGGTGCATTGCGCGTACTTTGGCCCTAAATGCCTTACGTATCTCATCAGGAGTAGCATTGAGCGGAGCGCCTAGCAGATCGTATGGCGTTGGACTAGCGTTTCGTGTCGATTGCTTTTCCTGGCTGGAAGAATAAGAAGACGTATATTTCTTGCGATATTCCGACCAATCCCCGCTTTTTGCCGCCTTTTCCGTATCCCTTAGCAATTCATCCCCATAGCGCCAACGCTCCCATATGCCCTTGTGAGTTCTTGCAGTTTTCTTCCACTCATCTCCTTTGTAGCCTTTTAGTTCTGCAAAGGTGTTATCGCAAGCATCTGCACATGTCACAAAATCAACTTTCAGGATGCTGGCAAGATGCCTCACCTCATCCTTACTTAATGTAAGGTGATATTTCCCGTTGAGGATACCGCTCGCTTTGGTAGGCGAGCATTGATAAGCCTCAGCAAAGGCTTTGATCGTCCTGTACTTGATCTTGCGTAAATCTTGTAGCGTGCTCATCCTTGCCCCCTTGCGCGGTAGTCGATGCCGTGCATACTCAACCTCGTCATTCGCTCGTTTAGCCTGCTCAACGTTGCTGGCTTCAACCAGCGGGATAAGTCGTCCTCCACGTTCGTCGTTATTATCGTTGAGAGCCGCGCTAAGTAGCGTCTATCGATGATAGAGTGCAATATCCCCTGCTGGTACTCTCCACCGCCTTGCTGACTCGTATACAGCTTGTCAATATCATCGAGCACAAGCACCCTGGTACTGCTGGCCTGAGCTAGTATGCTATGCTTCCGTTCAAAGTCGCTGGCGTACAACTCTTCGAACAAATCCTGTACGCTACAGAACAATCCACCAATGTGCTCACCTCGCAGCCTGTTGAGGATCGCAGCCGCTAAGTGTGTTTTGCCAACGCCGTAGTCACCTTTGAGCAAGAGGTTCCCCGCTGCGTCTCCTAGCTCGATCTTCACGGAATACGACCGCGCATCGGCCAGATGTTGCTTGAATTGCAGGCAGTCCCGCGCCTGCGCCTTTGGATTGAAGTTCTCGAAGGTCTTGTGCTCCAAGTCTCCCGCCTGATTGCCGAGCCAGGTGTAACACCTGACGCCTACAGCGTTTTCTTTGCGAGAACGGGCTATTTCCCGCTCCCGCTGCTGATGACTGCATTCACGCCGCATGTACCCGTTCTTGCATACCGTTGGTTTCATCGATCCGCAGATGTCACACCAGCCGATAACGTCATTAGCGTCCTTGCTCACGACGTTTGGATGACGGGCGAACCAATTCTCAGGGATTTCCAGGGATGTAGTTACTTGGGTGAGTGCGTTCATCGTGTCACCTCGCATTCGTTGCAGCGACCTTTTTTGCCTTTGACTATCCGCTCCTGTATCCAGGCGAGCCAGTCGATGTTGCTTTCATCTGCCGTGATGATGTAGTCATGACCGCATGATAGGCTTACCAGGATACCATCTGCTGTTTTCTGTGCGCTTATGGGCTTTGACATCTTGTATCGCTGTCCGGTGTTTCCTGGGTTGCTCATCGCTTTGCCCCCGTTCTGGCGTGTTTCTCCGCTAATCGGCGCTCATCTTCCGCTATCGATTCCGGTGTGGCCTTGATGAAGTTCTGCGAAGTGTCCATAATCGCGGCGTTATAGTCCATCTTGCCATCGTTCTTGGGCGAGTGTCCGTTACTGGCGGACTTTTGCGGGGGTGCATCTTGCAGGCTCTGCCATTTACCGATGTTCTCAGCAATATCGGGCAGGTGGACGCCATGAGAGCGATACCAGGGCTTACCAGGGCGGTCAGTGGTGTAGAGCCAATCCTGGCATTTCTTCAAATCTTCGGCTGATGGGTCACAGACGGTGAGCAATTGCGCGGCCTGGATTGCTTTGGGTGTTCGTGGCGCAGGCTTGCCGTGAATGCTATCCCATCTGTCGAGAATAGCCAGGACATTATCTGGAATAACAGGCTCCATCGTGATAGGCTTTTGTGTCGGACGCTTGGGAATGGTAACTTTGGTTGCAGGTGTGCGAGTGCCATTATTTGCTTGTGCAACAATCTTGTGTACTTTTGCCATAAAAGCTCGACGCTTCTTGGTATCCTCCTCGTTATCCTGAGAAACTTCAGAGATGTGTATTTGCGCGGGCACGGTTGCGTCAGCAACTCCCTCTCCCTCTTGTTTTTCTTCTAGTGTCTTTCTATAGTGTCTTTCTATAGTGTCTTTCTCTGTACGAGGTATAAACTCTGGTACCCTGGGGTCTAAACTTTGGGAGTCTGGGGTATAAAGTTTAGTACCCTGGGGTATAAACTCTAGGGGGTCTAAAGTTTGGGGGGGGTCTAAAGTTTGTGCCTCTGACTCAGCATTACGCATCTTGACCGCATAGGCTTTCTTCGTTCTACCTGCATCCGAGGTATCAATTTCATGTACAAGGTAGCCATCATCAATAGCTTTCTTAATGCCATTTCTAACGCTCTGCTCTGAGAGTCCGGTACCCTTATCCATCCGCGAGCCATCTTGTCTACGCCTCCCTTGCATAAATTCATCAACACTAATAACCTTGCAGATACCATACTCACGAAAGCCCCAGGTATGCCGAATAACATACTGGATTACCTTCAGTTCTGAGATATCATGTATTTCAGCACAGATATCAACCCACTCATTCGGCATCGAGAAAAAGTTCTTCTCAGGAATGACAAACCCCGCGAACTCTGTCACTTCCTCGCCTCACTTCCCACCCACCACTCGCGCAGGCTCAGCCCGCTCACGCTCTCGAATATGCGCTGTAGCTCTTTGGGTGTCATCTCTGATACGGTCGATACGGAGCCGATGAGTTGGCTTTGCTCGCCCTTGGAGACAACGACCTGATCGCCATCATCATTGGTCGTATGTACAGTATCAATCGTGCAGCCGAAGCGTTCCGCTAATGGCTTGATTTGGAGAATGTTCACCCTGCCACCTCACAATCATCCTGCACAGCGGCCAGGAGGAATTGCCCGATCCAGCGGGTGTAGGTGGGCGGTATGGCCTGGGCTAGTTCGTCTCTATTCATCCAATCAATACCCATTGCCTTAGCACCCTCACGATAGGGGATACTAGCAGGGCGTATTTTTCCGTTCTTTTCCCAACTCACGCCATCAATAGCATAATCCCAAACGGCATGACCATGAATGCTAATTGGCCTTTGGGTATGATCGCAAGCGCCAGGTGCAAACATGAGAATATTTGACTCAAACAGCCTGTGACGCTGTATCCTCATACCAAACATTGAGCCGCAAAGCATCAATGCGCCTGGAAGCTCTAATTTTGCGCCGGATACGTTTTCAATGACAAAGAGTTTTCCCGATGCCAACAATCTTTTCTTTACTGGCAGAATAAGTTTTTCGTGATTATCTTTGCCCTTAAAGTTGAGAACGGTATACCCTTTGCAGACGGGGCTGGCATGTATCGCGTCGAATCCATCGAGCGGATATGTCATCGCGTCAGCTTGAATAAATTTGAATGGATAGTGAGGCTGCGGAGCAATATCCACACCAACCACCTCAAAGCCAGCATCAGCATACCCTTTGGCGCATCCGCCGGCCCCACAAAACAAATCCAGTAGTCTCGGTTTCCTCACCCTGCCACCTCCACATCTTCCCGCTTAATAGAACTTAGCGCGGGGTCAGGCTCATCACTCTTCACGAAAGAGTCTTTGTAGCCTTCATAATTGAACTCCGCAACTTCTTTGATTTTGTAGGTAAGATTGTATCCCTTGAATGCCTGATTAGCCCACCTCGTCGGTTTGATCTTGCTCTCGACATTCCATATTGGCCCGACTACTTCCCCATCATCTCCAAAGTACGTAACAATCCAATTCCGCACTTTGCGGTTAGCGGAATATATGTTATCTGTCCTACCCTGCTGCTCGTCTCGTCCTTCACGAAGCGCAAAAATTGCCTTCTTAACCATCGTATAGCCCCTTCTTTCTCGGCTCCCCCACTCCTATGTTGACAGGAGGTGTATTCCTGAGATAAAATAGTTATGTCGGAAGCCCTTTTTTAGAACCTGCTCACGCCTTGCCAAATTTGTGAGTAGGTTCTTTTGTCATTTGTCATTAATCCAGGTAGGTACTCTTGATATACTTTTCAAGGTCAGAGACCTTTACTCGGTATTCTTTTCCCTCCTTGCGGGCGCGAATCTTCTTCGCCTTCACACGCCGCAGAGCAGTTTCGTAGCTTACGCCTAGTCGTTCAGCAACCTCAGAGAGCGTTAATTCTTTCTGGCTTGCGTCTTCCATTATTACCGCACTCAAGTGCGCTGACCTCCTTTGATATGTATGCAATACAACTGATATTCATAGATATAGAATATCACATCCTTTTTAGGACTGTCAAGGGGGTGTAGGGAATATTCATCGGATTGTCATGTAGGTGAAGAGATATTCATGATTGCGAAATGGGAATCAATTGGGTATACTAAGAGTGTCCCATTTGAGGGTACTGCAATAGTACGTACATCACTAGGCTTAACTTTCTTCGGTTACACTGGTCTCGACCCGTTTGAGGGTACTGCAAGCTATCTCGCCGCCAGTACCGGGGGCTCAGTCCCGCTGTTACAATGCACTCGATCCGTTTGAGGATACTGAAAGTGCAAGAGCCTACGTAATTGTAGGCTCTCTTTTATTTGGGGACGGCTCTCCAATCCTGGGGAAGGATATGTCGTGAGCAACATGCGGAGAGCCGATGTCATTGTAGCACAATTTTATAACGGCGTAGCTGCTGCGTCTCTATTATATGGCAGGCAAGTAGCGCGTTTGACGGAGCTGGTTGCGGAGTGCTACAATCGGAGTGATGGCATACGGCCATCGAATTTTACTTCTATATTGCTATACCAGGCCCGAACGGAAATTCAAAGCACAAACCCGCTAGAAGCTGAAACTAGCGGGTTTGTTGCATTCCGGTCAAGCTATTGTGCTTAGCTATCCCCTTTTTAGGGGGTTCTCATATGCTACCCTCCAACTTGTACAACGGTGGTTTATTCGTAACCCATGCCAGCAGTATAGCACAGGAGTTATCCACTTATCCACTTACGTGAATATCCCAAATGGTTTGTCCCTGAGCGAGAAAGTTGTTTTCGAAGTACAATTGATACGAGTGTACCTTCGCATCCACAATAAAGGTTAGGCTCCCCTGCAATGGCTGACCAGCCTCCACCTTGCCATCCAGGGAATGAGTTGCATTGGCGTCATACCCCACATTGTAGGTATTGCCCTCGGCGTCTCGCATTGTCCATGAGCCTATGCTGGACATCGTTTGCTCGGTCGAGGAAATGTTTACGGCTTTCACCTGCACAATGAGGAATACTTGGCCTGGCTTCAGGTAGTCAGCACTGCCATCATTCTGCACTTTGCGAATGGTGAGCTGCCAGGTATTCCCGACCTTCACGGTTTGCCCGACCTTGAAATGCGTCGGAGCTGCCGTAGGTGTATCGGTTGTTTGTGTAACAGGTGTCGTCGGCTGCGGCGTGACCGCTGTGCCGGTGTTGGTGGCGCTACTGCCGCACGCCGTGAGCGTGAGGATGAGTAGCGCGAGGATGAATAATCGTTTCATGATGGTTCTTTTCTTTCTACCGCTTTGTGCGGTTTCGTTTCATCATTTAATTGTTTGCATTTCCTGTATGCGCCCTGCTTCTGAGGATATATCCTCCCGTTGTAGGGTACTCGATCATTATAGTGAACTGGTGCAGACGGACACCAGAATACTTCATATCCATCTTTGCCCTCTTTCGTTCCGCCTTTGATCTCGAAAACTTTATACATCTCCTCTCCTTTTCAGCTAGATTATTGCCTCTCTTACACAGTAACATATGAACAATGAAAAGTCAACCAATTTGCAACGAATATTATCAAACTGGCAAGAATTCGTTGAAAAAAGGTTGACTTATTGATGTATGCATGTTATAATATCCTTAGAGGTTGAGGAACAAACTACTAAATTCCCCCTCAACCAATAAGGAGATTTACATCATGACACAGATGACATTGAACGGCAAAAGAGTCACCCTCACAGTTTCAGAAAAAGCAAAGCTCTTGACAGTTTTCGACATCCACGAAGCGGGCCGGTTGGCAGTCACCAGCGGCAGTCGCGAGAATGACGCCTACGTGGTGCGCCACGATGGACAGCACAGCCAGTATTGCCCATGCGGTGCATACATCGCCAAGTGCGCGCATCGGGTTGCAGTGGACATGCACCTGGACGAGAAGCGCCAAGAGGCAGCGCGAACGGCTTTCAATGCGGTGTTTGACCCGCATGGATGTGACCTGGGTATCTGGTAAGAAAGGCAAGACCATGAAGCATTATGTTTACACCCTCGCCTATCCTGAGTCGATGGGCGGGGCGGTGTTCTATATAGGTAAGGGCATGGGTAAAAGAATAGATCAGCATGAATTAGAGGCACAAAGAGAAAACCCTGGGAACCCCTATAAATGCAATGTTATCCGCAGGATATGGGCAAGTGGCGAGCAGGTTGTAAAAACAAAGCTTGCTCATTTCGAGAATCATGAGCAAGCCATACAGTATGAAATTGCTCTCATCTTCTTCATGGATGGACTGACTAACCTTACCTACGGCGGTGATGGAAACGTAGGATGGATACCTTCAGAAGATACCCGACGTAAGCTAGGGGAAGCTCGAAAAGTGCATTGGCTTTCTGATGAATACCGGCAGAAGATGATTGATGGTCGGAAGGGTCGGAAACTTTCTGAGGAAGCCCGACATAAAATTAGTGAAGGACACAAAGGAATTAAGCACACTGAAGAGGAAAAGCGTAAGATCAGTGAAGCAAATAAAGGGCGTATCGCACCTCATGAGGGGACGCCACATACTGAAGAAGCAAAACGCAAGATGAGCGAGGCTCATAAAACAAGCCCACTTGCTAAGGAGTCACGGCGCAAAACTGCTGAAGCTCGCAAAGGGCGCAAATTACCACCTCGTTCAGAGAAATGGAGTCGCAATATTAGTGAAGCTCTAAAGAAAAGAGCGGCCTTTGACCCACGGTTCCAATGAGAGATTTGATCGGTGAGGCTTGGGAAGATATCAAGCCTCACGTTGAGGACGAATTGAGGAGTAACGCGATGAACCCAACATACCAGCAGCTTTTGCAAGCCATCCAGCCATTGCCGCTCACCAAGCGTGTGATCTTCCGCTGCAAGTCTTGCAAGCGAGTGCGAACCTTCGATTATGCTGAGTATCAGGGTCATCTCTATCGTCTTCAGCCCTGGTGTGATGGCATTCTCCTGGCTCATCCTGAGTATGATTTGAGATGTTCCTGTGGTAGTCAGAACGTCAATTCCGGCCAAGTCGTCGGAACCGTCACACACAAGCACTGCAATGAGCGGTGTGAAGAGGCCACAAACGCCGTGTGTAATTGCTCATGCGGCGGAGCGCGGCATGGTATCGCCTACAAGGAGAGGTAAGACATGAATGCAGAAGAGAGACTGGAAGCAGCTCGGCAGGCGCTACAAGCTTTAGATAATGAGCAGTTTATAGCGACCGAACATGGGTACAGTCAAGCGGAACGTGATAATTATCATGCGTATTATTGGAAGCAATTGCGCGAGGCGTTAGGGGTAGAGATAAAAGATAATTCTGAAGAGTTTGGATATTGGGCATAGACCAGAGGTGTAGTTATGGCATTAGAATTAGTACCAACGATGGATACCAGCTTGACGTATGGCTTTGAAAGCAGCCAGATCGATGAGTTGAGCAAGCCGCTCAATCAGGCTTTGATTAAAGAGCGCCCAGGCCCGGGGGGGAAGGCACTCAAATATATCACTGGCAAGACAGCCATTGATACCGCTAATCACATCTTTGGTATCGGAAAGTGGGGGTATCGAGTCCTGAATCGAAGCCGAGAGGTAGTCGGGGATAAGGAGTTCTATACAGCCGATGTTGAGCTATATGTGCTCGGATGCCCGTTCCCATTCCCTGGTGAGGGCGAGGGCATTCCGCTCTTTAGCACACCAGCGGAACATGCGAAGGCTCGCAAGGAAGCCGTGACGGACGCGCTTAAACGAGCTTTGCGTCACTTTGGAGATCAATTTGGTTTGTGTCTCTACGATGAGGATGCGCTAGTTGAGGATAGTAACGGCAATCTTACCCAGGTTAAGAACGTGCATCCTCAGAATGGCAAGCAGTCACCCGCTAAGAAGACGGTAGAGGCTAGTGCTCCACAAAGCCCGCTTGACAAAGCTAAGACGGACGCCTACAAGATAGGCTTTATCACTGGCAAGTCACTAGCTGAACTCAAAGCGAGTTGGGAAGAGCAGGTCATTCAAATCTTTGGTAGTCTCTTATCTGAGCAAGATTTGAGCAAGCCGCATAACCTCGCCCGTATCAATGGCAAGATGGAAGAGTACCGACGACAAAAGACTGCTGTAGCGGCCAAGTAGCATGAGCGAGGCTGGCCTTCCCGCCAGCCTCAAGGAGCAAGTGATGGATCAACTCAAACACAATCACCCACCAACACTATTATACATGCCTCCGATGCCAGCCATCACTATACCAGAGGTGGCACATCCGCAGCACGATTGTGCCTGGTGCTGGTACACTGTCACCAATGTGCCATTTCCAGAGGACGAGAGCAGCACGATCTGTACTGCACATCAGATGTGGATGCTCGGCAGGCATCGGAATATATTGTCAGGAAGATAAGGAGAAAGAGAAGATGGACGCACAAGGGTATCAAGTATTAGAAAAACGGGTTCTGGCTCATAAGTACCGTCAGCAGGAGACGTATCAGATCGACGGGACGCGCTATGTGCTAGAAAAAGGCAATGCCGCATCTACAGAGCGATGGACACTTTGGATGTATGGAGAGTCGCAATTTACTAATTTCGTCGCTGGCGACTCTATTCAGGAAGTCTTTTTCAAAGCGGCTGATGCTGGCATACCAGTAGAAAAGCTGACCTTAGATCAATGGCATGATTAGGAGAACTGCCCGAACCTCTCTACTAGCAATCGTGCTCCGCTATTGGCTGTACCTGCCAATGCTCTCAAATAGGTATCAGTTGTAGCGAGGCTGCTATGACGTAAGAGCCGCTGCAGCGAGCGTA
>WNGJ01004838.1_pt1 | contig 33274 bp, 38 predicted proteins | sample 5400611 | NCBI WGS metagenome assembly WNGJ01 (sample SAMN13153375, study PRJNA577476) | soil metagenome | isolation source: 40 cm soil or saprolite under Garry oak tree replicate 1 | place: USA:California | collected 2016-06-15
AAGGCGGCCAGCGCCCGCAACGTTTCCACCATGCCCATCCCGATACGGCTCTGCGTCCCTCGAAAGAGCCGATCGGCCTCCTCCAGGGGAGCCACGTAGGCGTCAGAGGCTCCGCTGAGAAACAAGGCCCAGGCGTAGGCCAGGCACACGATGGGACGAACCGCCCACAGATCACGAGGCAGTTGCTCGATCCAGCGTCGCAGGGTGTAATACTGGGAGCGGTCAAGCAGCAGCGTGCTGAGTTGCTCGACGAGCTGGACGGCACGCTCGAATTCGTTGGCCTGCATGGCGGCTTCAATCGCCTCGGAGGGTAGGTCATGCTGCTCATACCAGCGGCTGGCTCGCCCGTAGAGGGCCGCCACGCCCGCGGCTCCCAGCGTGCGCATGAGCAGCAGGCGCAGCACCGAAGCCCACAGCGGGTGAAAGCGATACCACTCGCCCCCCGCGTCTAGTGGCACGAGGAACAGGTTCGCCTGCTCCAGCGAGGAAAGCCTCGCGCTGCTCTCCTCTTCGCTGATCCCGCTCACGACGGCACACAGCGGAGCCGAGAAGCGCGGCAGGATGCAGGTGTGCAGCAGAAAGGACTGCACCGCCTCAGGCTGGTGGGAGAAGACCTCCTCGCCCAGATACTCGACCAAGTAGCGGTGCGTGCCCAGGCTCTCGGCGAGAAACGCACGTACCTCAGCCTCGCTGCGCTGCCCTTGCAGCAGCAGCGCGGTCAACTGCAAGCCGGCGATCCAGCCCTCGGTGCGGCTGAGGATCGTGGTGAGCGTGGAGGGCTCCAGGTCCCGCTCCAGCGTCAGGTGCAGAAAGGAGCCGGCCTCGGCGAGATCGAACTGCAGATCAGTGGCGCGCAGCTCGCAGAGCTGGCCACGCGCTCGCAGCCGCGCCAGGGGCAGGCGTGGATCGGAGCGGCTCGTGATGAGCAGGTGCAGTTGGGGTGGGCAGTGCTCCACCAGCTGGGCGATGGCGTGCTGGAGAGGCTCAAGCGTGATGGTGTGGTAGTCGTCCAGCACGAGGAGGAACTCGCCCCTGGTGCGGCTGGTCAGGTCGTTGATCAGCAGGGTGAAGACAGCAGAGAGGGAGAGGCCTTGCAGCCCATGTGGCGAGGAGAGGTGCGCCTGGACACTGGCCCCAAGCGAGGGATCATGCGTCTGGAAGGCGGCCAGCAGGGTGGAGAGGAAGTGCTGCGGGTCGTTATCCTCAGCATCGAGGGAGAGCCAGACGGCGGGCACCCCACACTCGGCGAGAAACGCGGCCAGCAGGGTGGTTTTGCCGAAGCCAACCGGGGCACACAGCAGGATGAGGCTCTGCGAGAGACCCTGCTTGAGGCGCTCCATGAGGCGGGAGCGGGGCACCAGCCGGGCAGGGAGTCGAGGCACGTAGAGCCTGGTGGACGGGAGCGGCTGAGCGGGCATGGCAGTGGCCGTAGCGGTGTGCCCCACGACGACTGGTGCCGGCCCGTCCATCGTTTGCTGCGCAGGCGTAGGGGTGATGACCTGGGGGGTGCGCACAGGCGCATGTCGCTCCTGCCGTGGTGGAAGAGCGGTGTCGGGCAAGATGGTATCGTCCTGCTCAGGATGCAGCACCCGTGCGACCTGCTCGAGCCGGGCAAGGGTTAGATCGGCGGTCTTGCCCAGATACTTCTTGCGCAGCTTCTGGCCTGCGCGTCGATAGGCATACCAGTAGCGCTCCCCTCGCTGCATGGTTTCCAGGCGTGCCGTGTAGGAGCCGGCCTGGCCCAGAAAGACAAAGGAAGAGCGTTTGGCCAGCCAGGTAAACCAGGCGGGACTGTCCGGCGCGATGGAGCGGACTTCCTCGCTCGGCGGTCCAGACAGGACGTAGGTCTCTTCGGCGGCAGACCAGCTCAGCATAGAGACGACCCTGGGCATACGATCTCCCTTGTTGATCGACAACAACACGCTGACCTGACAGCGTGTGATAGATGAATTGTTCCTGAGAGTAGTATACCTGTGGCCGCACGCAATGGCAAGCAGGTCTGAGAGGCGCGAGTAATGCAGGCTGACATCCACTCATAAATCCCCTGGGGGTTGCCAGCCCTGTAACAAAGCAGCGATCCTGGGAGGAAGGCCCTGATGTTGTGTGGCATAACTGGAGAGCATGGCCTGTGTCGTCAGCATCTCCAAAAGCCGTCCTAACCCACGCTGGAGCGTGAGTTTGCCTGGGGTGCGGCCTTTGTGGGGTTCCCAGCCGCCCAGCTTGGCCAGCAGTTGCACCTCGACCCAGTCGAAGCTGACGCCCAGGTCAAAGAGAAAGCCTGCCGCGACCCAGCCCATGGCCACCAGGGTGCGGATGCCCCGCAGATCGAGGAGTTGCACCTCTTCCCAGCCCAGGCAGGTTTTCAAGAATTTGAAAGCGTCCTCCACACTCCAGCGTTGGCGATACATGCGAAAGATGCGCACGGCACTGGCGGCATCGGTGACCGGCCAATCGGTGAGCAGCAGCCAGGGGTCCCAATCGACCCCCAGCACGCGTATCTGCACCAGCCACACCTCGCGCGTCACCAGCTTTCCCTGCCCCTGGCGGCGCACATTCGTCCAGTAGCTGATGCGCAGCGGGCAGGCGGCCAGCTCTACCGGCACTGGTTGCTTCTTGGGCCGCACTTGCTTGCCACGCTTGACCTCCAAGCTCGTTTCGACACGAGCGAGCGGGCGCAGCTGGGTGGTGGCTTGCGCGATGTCGCCCTGCTGCCACTCTCCCTGCCGGTCCTGGAAGGCGACTTTGCGATCCGTGTGATAGATGCGCACGACCAGATGCTCCTGCTGCTGCCAAATCGTGCGCCACACCGCCACATCATCAAAGCCACTATCCAGCAGCCAGGTCACCGTCTTGTGCTCTTTGAGCTGGGTCAGCGCCTGACTCACTGTCGAGAGCGCCTCTTGCACTTCTTTGGGCTCACTCACAAAATCGGGCGCCTGGCTGCTAAAGAGCCGATGATACAGCAAGCCCCGTCGTCCAGGCGTCAGCCCGATCACATTGAGCGTGCGGTAGCCTGGCACCAAGTGCTCATCCAGATCCCGCACCTGCATCAGGTAGGCCATCACCTCGGCGTAGGGCTTGCGCAGATCGGAGCTATCGGCGATCAGCCACAGTTCGTCTTCTGGGGCTTGTTCCAACTGCTGAACCGCTACCTCCCGCAGGCGTTGGGTGAGATGCTCCGCATCCAACTCGGAGCGCTGCGTACTCGCTCCGGTCGCCAAGCGGATCACGCGCTGCGACCCTTTCTTGCCCTTGCTCAACTCCGCTGACTGACCGGCAATTCGTTGGCAAATCAGACTGCCTGCTCCAATGATGCCTTTGACCACTTCTCCAAAGGTCTTGCGAGTTCGCTGATCTCCTATCAGTCCATCAAATTGCTTCACATAGCTCGTTAAGGGATCTTCCCACGTGGGGTTCCACTCCATTTCTCTTCCTCCTCCTTAGAAAACTTTTCTTCTCCTCTTTCTTACGTTGGGAGGGGGACTTGAGTTATGAGTGGATGTCAGCACATCACTTGTTCGTAGCTAAGGGGACTCATGTAGTTCAAAGTTGAGTGTCTTCTGGTTCGATTGTAAAAACTTTCGATGTAATCAAAGGTGGCGAGCCTTCCCTGTGCTCGTGTCTGAAACGACTCGCCATCAATGCATTCCCCTTTGAAACGGTGAAAGAAACTTTCCATAGCGGCATTATCGTAGCAATCGGCAGTCCGGCTCATGCTTGTTCGTATGCCTTCTTGTTGCAAGAGTGCTTGATAGCTCTCGCTCGTGTAGGTACTCCCCCGATCAGAGTGATGGAGCAACCCAGCTTCTGGACGGCGACGAGTGACGGCCATCTGTAGAGCTTGTACGACCAGAGTGGCATCTTGAATTGCCGCCATAGACCATCCTACCACCATCCGAGAAAACAAATCAAGCACAACCGCAAGATATAACCAGCCTTCTGCTGTCCAAATGTAGGTGGTATCAGCCACCCATTTTTTATCAGGCTGGTCGGCGCTGAAGTCGCGCTATCGCCTCGTTGGGAGCCACTTGTGCGCCTGGCTCGCTTCTGGTAGTGACAGTGCGATGGCGTGGACGTTGCGCAAAGAGTCCTTGTTCTCGCATCAGACGAGCTACCCGTTTGCGGGCGCAATGAATGCCCTGTGCGCGCAACTCTGCATGAACACGTGGACTGCCATAGACACGGCGATTGGCCTGGAAAGCCACTTTCACTTGCTCTGCTAGTTGGGCATCTTCTCGGCTATGCTGACTGGGAGCCCGTTTGCGCCAGGCATAGTATCCACCCGACTTCCACCTCCAGCACTCGACACATCACTGTTATTGGATACTCATGCTGGTACTCGGCGATGAACCGATATTTCAGTGCTGGCTGCGCGAAAAGATGCCGATAGCTTTTTTTAGGATGTCGCGCTCCTGCTTCACGATTTCCAATTCTCGCTTGAGGCAGCGTACTTCCTCGCGCTTTCGCCGTTTGATGCCCACTGCCTGGGAAGGCTTCGGGGCCGTGCTCGGTCAACTCCTTACGCCATTGATGAATCGAGGTATCTGAGATGCCCAACTCACGTGCCACTTGCGCGATCGATTTGCCACTGGTCTGCGCCAGCTGCACAGCTTCTCGCTTAAACTCTGCGGTATAGGTCTTTTGCACTTTTTGCATGATCCTGCTCCTCCTTCTGGAATAGTATATCCTAAGCTTTCACTCTTCCACAAATTCGGGGCAAGATCACTCCATACTCTTGAAAAAGGGCTTTTAGTGAGAGCCATGTCATAATTTGAGAACTGCATGAAGCAAGAAGCAATTTGTCATTATACTGATACTCCTTTGACTCTGCCTCGAGGTGGTCATGCGGCAAGTAGGCAGCACTACCAATACCCTCAAATGACTAGGAAGAATCTTTCAGTACCCTCAAAGCGGGTCGAGACCTTGCCGCTCGCCGCCGCGGGTACGTCGCTTGTGGCGGGAGGCGCCTTTCAGTACCCTCAAAGCGGGTCGAGACCTTGCCGCTGGCACGCTGTTCGTGCCATTGCACCTCGCGAGCTGGACTTTCAGTACCCTCAAAGCGGGTCGAGACCTTGCCGCTGATCCAGAAGGATCATGGTTTCAAAGATCACCTTGTCTTTCAGTACCCTCAAAGCGGGTCGAGACCTTGCCGCGGCCCGGATGTCTAGGGGTGCGGATCATCGATCATCCTTTCAGTACCCTCAAAGCGGGTCGAGACCTTGCCGCATCGCTCAGTTCAATGGCGCGGGACTGCCGACCGAAGCTTTCAGTACCCTCAAAGCGGGTCGAGACCTTGCCGCACACCGGCGGCAGCATCACCGATGGCGGTCATCCAGCTTTCAGTACCCTCAAAGCGGGTCGAGACCTTGCCGCTTGAGATGGTTCATGACCTCATGGTAATGTTCAAGCCTTTCAGTACCCTCAAAGCGGGTCGAGACCTTGCCGCCTTCACTGAGGATATCGGGCAAGAGTCGGTCTTGTGCTTTCAGTACCCTCAAAGCGGGTCGAGACCTTGCCGCGCTCAACTGGCATTGTAGAGGCGACCGAGGATGCGCAACTTTCAGTACCCTCAAAGCGGGTCGAGACCTTGCCGCCTACGCGCCGTCGCAAAGGTGATGCGCCCAATCGGGTGCTTTCAGTACCCTCAAAGCGGGTCGAGACCTTGCCGCCGGTATTTATGTCCCTCAACAGTTTGCAGGAATGACTTTCAGTACCCTCAAAGCGGGTCGAGACCTTGCCGCATTGATCCAACTACCGGATTGCCGTATGCAGTTGAACTTTCAGTACCCTCAAAGCGGGTCGAGACCTTGCCGCGACGCGCTCTATCCGCTTATCCAGGTCAAAGTTCCGCTTTCAGTACCCTCAAAGCGGGTCGAGACCTTGCCGCCCACTATCTACTATGCCATTTGTCCCGTTTGCGATAGTTCTTTCAGTACCCTCAAAGCGGGTCGAGACCTTGCCGCTATCACAACACTTTCAAGCGGAGGAGGAAACACAACCTTTCAGTACCCTCAAAGCGGGTCGAGACCTTGCCGCGTTCAATCGACTCTATGGTTCACTCCGTACTTCAGACTTTCAGTACCCTCAAAGCGGGTCGAGACCTTGCCGCTAAAGCGACTCATAGCAATCTGCCCATTGGCAGGAACTTTCAGTACCCTCAAAGCGGGTCGAGACCTTGCCGCCGCCGCTCCATTGAAACGATTCTCTTCCAACATGTACTTTCAGTACCCTCAAAGCGGGTCGAGACCTTGCCGCCGCCGGTTTCTAAAAATGTTACGCTCTCATTTGAAGCATTTTCTTCGGTCTAAGCCATTTCCTGGTCATTTTAACGGGGCGATTGCAAAGGTGTAACAAGCTTTAGTATAAACACTAGGCCCATCCGTTCGCAAGTCACTTTTTGTGCTCAAAGCTGGGGGAGTTGCGAGGATCGATCATACCTCTCCTTGCTCTTCTCATGAGCCTTCACCCACTTTTGTCTCATTTTTGCCCCCCCATTTCTCCTTCTCACTGACGGTTGGAACAGACGAGTTGCGAAAGCCCCTCTTCTACAGCCCCCAGCGGGCCAATGTGACAATGAACTACCTTGGCTTGTTCGTTAGAGGACGTCATTACAGAAATGACGAAATTCGCAACTGACACAGATGGCCTGACGATCCGGTGGCGGTGGGAGTGCTTCGCGCTCGATCGTTGCTCGGATCGCTGAGACCGTTCCATGGACACGGTTTTTGAGTTGCCTAGTGAAAGTGATGGGCTCTGCCCGGCGGAGCGGCAGGAGATAGAGGAAGCCTCGATGAACGGGGATATTCCACAGCGTCTCGACCAGAAGTCCATACGCGGCGAGTTGGAGTTTGACGTGTGGACCCGGTTTACGGTCAGAAAGCTTGTACTCGACGACAATGCCTTCGGCCCCTGGTGCCTCTTTTCCTGGAGTGATGATCAAGAGGTCGAGCTGGCCCGATAAGCCGAGAGCTGGAGAGCGCATGGGGACATCAAAAAAGCGCTCTCCTTCTGTCAGGCCATAGCTGCGCAACAGTCGCCGCTCTTCTCGTTCGCGTTCTTCCGTGTGTCGCAGGATGCCCTCTTCCATTTTGCCAGTGATTGGTCGGATACGTGGAAGACAGTAGCGGTAGAACACAACACGGGGGCAGTAAGACCACTGTTTCAAGTCGGTCACTTCCAGCAAGAAAGGATCTTGTCCCTGATCAGTTTGCACGAGATGCTCCTTTCTTTAAAAAGGTGAGTTGTTTTGAGAGCTCCAGATCGCGCGCGCAAAGAGGGATCAGTCTCACATCGGCTGATTTGTCTTGCAAGACTCGCCGGATCTTGAGCAGCAATTCCTCCTGGAGCGTGCGAGGAAGGTTGCCCCAGAAGGCACTATACTGAATTCTTTCTAGCCCGTAGTCCAGGCAGAGGTCAGCGACTCTGGTACGAGCCCGGTCATCAGTAATGTCGTAGATGAGCAGATAGCGCATATTCCTACCAACTCGCAATAAACGGTTCGTAGCTTTCACGCTCACGCCTTACGAAAGTAGCGATATGCCTGGCCTGAGACTGGAGAATGACGGCGAAGCGCTGGCGCTTGCCTTCGTAACGGTCGATCGAATCCATGCGGTTCTTGATATGTTCGGCCAGGCGTTTGCGTGTTGGCTCGTCGAGTCGCTTGTTTTCGTCGAGTGCAACCTCAAATTTGCGATTGACCAGACCCAGGATGGTACGATCGACAACGGTTTGGCGGAATTCCTCTATCAGGTCCAGTTCGAGCGATGGTTTTCCCGGCCTATCGGTGTGGATAAAGCCAGCATATGGGTCGAGACCTGCCAGAATCAGAGCGCGTTCGACCTGGGCGTAGAGGATGCCATAGCCGTAGTTCAATGCTGCATTGAGGGGATCGGTGGCGCCTTGCGTTTGACGCCCAGGCCACTCGAGGTCGGCCAGCAGGAGCCGCCGCACGCCGGTCCAGTAGCGTTCGGCTCCACGCCCTTCTGCTGCCAGAAGCTGCAGCCTGATGTCATCACACGTTTTCCCTGTAAAAGTCTCGGCTGCTAAGAGGGCATCGCGAACTTCGGCGACGATGAGCTGTACCTCCTCGAAACAAGCCGAATCGGTTTCACGCCGGTTTTTGGCCATAGCCCGCAGAAGGTTGACCTGGTTTTCGAGTTTGCCACGGACGAAGGCGTGCGCCAGGGTGACGCCACGTTCGTCGGTGTAGGCTTCGAGCTGGGCGCGGCGCGTCTGGATGGTTCCGGTGAGGCCGGACGAGTACAGGGTGCCGTAAGAGCGGCCGCTCCCGCTCACGAAGTGGATAGGGATGCCGTTTTCGCTACAGATGCGCACGACATCGCTGGTCAAGGCGACACCATTAGAGGCGATAAGCACCTGTTCGAGCATGACAAGGGGGACTTCTTGCAGCTTTTCCTTCTCGCGCATGACCCGCAGGCGACCCTGGTGTTTGCAGACCAGAACACCGGGTGTTTCGACAATGAGTTCCATGAGGACCTCCCGTTCGATGTGATTTCAGGGACGATTTAAATGCCTCTCTACAAATCCACCATCTCATTGAGCTCCCTCAGACGGGTCGAATACAAACACTTTCGTCCATGGTATAGACGCCGTTGCCTTTGGTGGTATCCTTGCCGACCTGCAAGACCATGCCCCAGGCAAGCAGGGGCAGCAATGGCTGGAGGTTGCCGCCAAAGGTGATTTCCCCCATCAAGCCACCGATGGGAGTAGATTTCCCCTGACGACGAGAATAACTGCTGACATCGGCCCAGGTGGTTTTATCCTGAAGCACCTCCACTGTACCAGCTACCTCGATGAGCCTGTCACGCTCCTCGCGTTCGAACATGCGGCCGCCATACTCACGCGCGAGGAAGTCGTGCCGCTCCAACAAGCGCTCTACCAGCGGGCGCAGCAGCGAGCACTTGACCAGCCTCTTGCCCTCGGTCAGTCGTAGTGGGGTGAGAAAGCGCAACGTCACCTGGCTGGAAGGAAGCCTCGAAGCGAGTGCCTCTGCATCAGCCCAGGTTGTGGGTAGATCTGGCACAGTGACACGATTGCTGAGGGAGGACTGTACGAGTTTCACCTCACCGGAGAGGAGATTGATTGCCTGCACCTGGTTGACGACAAAACAGCCGCGCCTCCAGTTATTTTCCTGGGTGCGGCGTCCAATACCGGCTTGAGCCATGTGATGCAGCGCCATAGCCACGTAAGGGAAGAGGTCGAGACGGCAGCCGAAGAGTGTCAGGCCAAAGCTGAATGGTTCACCAGGCGTAAAGGTGCGAGCGTGGTCAACAGGCAGACCACTTCCGAAGCTGTCCCCTCGCCCCCCTGTTGGCTGGGGGAAGTCGTGCTCATCGTCCAGCATCTTCGGAAGCTGGGCGTCCTCGACGCTATCACCTCGCAGGTGCGCTTTGCCCGCCGCCGCTTCGGTTGCTATGAAGTGATCGACTTTCTCGCCGTCCTCTTCGGCTACGCCATCAGTGGCGAACGCACCTTGGAGGAGTTTTACGAGCGGCTCCTCCCCTTTGCACAGCCCTTCATGGCCCTATTCGACCGCGAGAAACTGCCCTCCCGCTCGGCCCTCTCGCGCTTTCTGGCGAGCGTGAGCCTTGAGGCCACTGAAACCTTGCGCACCCTCTTTCTCGCCGACCTGTTCGCACGCCCTGTGGACACAGAGCGACACACCGGCACCCTTGTTGATCGAGCAGGAAACGCCCGCGTGGTCTTTGACATTGATGGGACGCGGGAAGCCGCGCGGCAACGGGCCTTGCCAAAGGCAGAGGAATTGCCTCCACCCCAGCGTCGCTTGAATAAGGTCTGTGCTCCTGGCTATATGGGGCGCAAGCGCGGGGAGGTCGTCCGTACGCGCACCGTGGTCTCCCAGGCCCACAGTTACCAGTGGCTCGGCAGTTTCGGAAACCGAGGCAATGGACTCTACAGGGAGGAACTGCGCCGGGGGCTGACCGCCATTAGGAGCTATCTGGAGGCACACCATCTTGCGCCGACATCGGCCCTGCTGCGGTTGGACGGACAATATGGAACAGGGGCGGTCATCACCGATCTGGCAGGCTTCCCCTTCGTCATGCGCGGCAAAGATTACAGCGTGTTGGATCAGGAGTCGGTCCAAAGCCGTCTGCACTTGCCAGCTGACCAGCAGTTCAGCCGCCCAGAAAGTAGCCTGGTGCGGCAGCTCTACGACTGCCCCGATGTCCCGGTGGGCAAGACGGGCTCCTGCTGCCGTGTCGTCGTGGCCACCCACCCAGCAACCGAGAAAAAGAGCCGCATCGGTCACACCCGCAAAGGGGTGGTCTACGAACTCTTTTTCACCGATCTCCCGCAAGACGCCTTCACCGCCTCCGACGTGGTGGCGCTTTACTTGCATCGTGGTGCCTTTGAACCAGTCCTCTCCGATGAAGACGAGGAGCTTGACCCCGACCGCTGGTGTAGTCACTCGCCTGCGGGACAAGAGGCCTGGCAGATCATCTCGCAATGGGTGTGGAACCTCCGGCTGGAACTGGGGCATCAGCTCTCGCCCACTGCGCTGCGCACGACGGAGTTTGCTCCCCCGGTCACCAAGTCTACACCGGAGCAAGCACCTGTGCAGGGCTATGCTAAACCTGCGGTCGCCTTGCCCTGGAAAGCGGGTCGTTTCTGCGGGCAGGATTTCGCTCTCCAGCCCGATGGGACGCTGGCCTGTCCGGCCCACGGATTGCGCAACGAGACGTATCGTCTGAGAAAAAATGGGAGGGAATGACCGCATCGAAAGGGTTGAAGAAGAACGAATGACTAGCCCCCTGATTGCGAGGGTTTGGAACAACAGGAACCGAGAAGGAAGGATATCATGCGGAAAATCATGGTCTTCAACGTCATCTCACTGGATGGGTATCACACCGGGCCAGACAACGATGTCTCAGTCATGTTCCCAATGATGGGAGGCGTCTTCGACACGTATACTGCCGAACTGCTTCGCAGAGCCGACTTGACTCTTGCTGGCCGTGTGTCCTTTCAGTTATTCAACAGTTTCTGGCCAGAGGTCGCTAAGAGTCTGTTATGAACTTTATGGGCAATGAGCCATTAAAAGGGCAAAACGATGCAACATGAGCACAGTAAAAGCCAACAAGTGAAGACCCGCCAATGTCTCTGGCAGGCGCTCATAGTCGCGAGCCAGGCGACGAAAACGCGTCATCCAGGCAAAACTGCGCTCCACCACCCATCGGCGTGGCAACAGGACGAACCCGCGTTTGGCCTGGGGCAATTTGACGACTTCCAAGCGCATCCCCTGTTCTTTGGCCGCTTGTACCGCTGCATCGCCCGTGTAGCCTTGATCCACGAAAGCCAACTCCACGCTGTCTCCTGTCACCTCTTGCACGGCAGCAGCCAATTGACCCACCTGCGCCCGATCCTGCTCATTGGCGGGGGTGACATGCAGCGCCAACAGATGCCCCAGGGTATCAACTGCCAAATGCACCTTGCTGCCGAAGCTATGTTTGGCTCCATCATAGCCAGCGCGATGCCCACTTTCTGGACTCGATTGCAGCGTTCGACTGTCAAAGATGGCCGCCGTGGGCTCTTCATTGCGTCCTTGCGCCAGTCGCAGCACGGCACGCAGGTCGTCCACGATCGCCTCAAACACTCCTGCTTTGAGCCAGCGCTGCGTCTGCTGATAGACGGCCGCCCAAGGGGGCAGGTCATGAGGTATCATCCGCCACTGCGCACCGGAACGCACGATCCAGCGCAAACCGTTGAACACTTCGCGCAAGTCATGCTCGCGTTGAGGCGCGTCTTGTGTCATCAAGGTCAGGTAGGGAGCCACAAAGCTCCATTCGTCATCGCTTACATCACTGGGATAGGCTTGTCTTTCCATATCCCATAGTTTACCAAAAGTTCATAACTGACTCTAGGTATGTATCCGTAACGGCACCAGTTCGAGCGCTAGCCATAAGACGCAGCTCTTCGTTTTTAATTTTCATCGGAACGCTGATTTGCGCAGGTTTATCTTTGGCAAATTCGACAATATCTACGATTTTAGTAAATGGAAAACCGAGTGTGCTCCCCCGTCTCACGTGCTCACTCACGATATGATCTTGAAAGTAGAACGGGCTCAGCCTGTTCTTCAGTTCTTCAGAGAGTTTCTCGCTGATTCTAAGTTGATTGAAGTATGCAAAGCGAGCTTGCTCTAGCCATGTCTTTTCAAACTCCTGGTCGTCGGGTAGCTGCCACTTATCTTTGTGCTGTTGCTTAATTTTTTCGTACTGCTCTGGGTCGCCATATTCAAGATCAAGTAAGGCAGGTAAATATACCCCGAGCTTGTCAGGACTGTAAGCTTCAAGTATTTGCCAGAATTTCTTGTCTATTGTCTCCCCATCTGTTGGGATGAGTAAAAAATACTCGTCACCCCACGTTTCGAGAATGCACCAATAGCGCCCTCGACGTAGGCTGGCCAATATTTATCGTTTTTATTTATGAAAACGGCGAAACGCGGTGTGCGTACTGAGGTTATTACGTTTCTTTATAGTGTATCTCGTTCCACATATCTATTATACAGCCGAGCTAACTAAGAATATACAAAACTATACTTTTTGACTATAAAGCAATAAAGCTTAATGATATTGGTGACTCATACCCAAACAAGTTGGCACCTCTCTCTAGGGTGTATGTGGCATGAAGGGATAGTCGCCCAAATATGTATGTTGAAGATTTGGCGCAATCTGCGTCTTATAAAGTAATAAGGGCAACCCCTTATAGATATTGTTAGCAAATTCAAAAATGAGCCTCATTTTAAGCCTGAGTTCGTAAGATGCCCAGCGTGAAAATCGAATTCGCCAACAATATCTTACTGATCTCGGCGTAAGCACCTAAAGTTTTCTCATGTCAAATCGCGCAAGGAGGCAGAAGACACTGACAGAGCATTTACATCTTTATGCCGAGATCAGTAGATGGGTTAGCAAGGAGGTATCTCATGGCTCACCCTCCGGAAGATATTCATAGTGACGCCTGGCTCGTCAAAGTGGTCGAGCTTGCAAAAGCAAGGGATCAAGAAGCCTTTGCTATCCTATTTGATCGATATAATCCTGAAATCTGTGCGCTTCTCTCACGATTGGTAGATAGTAAAGAAGAGGTACATAACCTTGCCAACGATACATTCCTAAAAGCTTGGCTTCAATTACCCAAATTGCGGGATGGATCGCGATTTCGTGCCTGGCTCTATATCATAGCAACAAATACTGCTCGCGATTATTTACGCCGTCAGAAGGTAAGGGGCTGGCTACGTTGGAGTAGCCTTCACGAAGGAGGCGCGAGCAGCATGTCGGTGGAAGGTCACGAAGAAAATGTAGTTAAGGTAGACTTCTTTAAACTAGCCCTGCGACAAGTGCCATGGAAACCTAGAACTTGCTTGCTTATGCAAGCGAATGGCTTTTCACAAAGTGAAATTGCAAAGGCAATGGAAATCAGTCAAGCGAGCGTGGGTACATACGTTAGTAAGGGTCGAACCCTACTCCACCAAGCCCTTAAAGAATTGGAAGAAGAATCGCAAACTTCTGAAAGAAGGAGGTCATCCCATTGAACAAGCATATACCTACTCCCTGCGCAAAATGGGCAGAGAAACTTGCGGCTACACATCCAAGTGATCTCACTCCTTTCGAAAGGAAATCTCTGAATAAACATGTGGAGTCATGCTCGATATGTGCTACAGTTCTGACTAACTACTTAGAGTTGGACGCTCAACTTCAAAATTCATATGTCATTGAGCCCTTACCTGGACTTCCACCCCAACTCTTGCAGCTTTGGAAAAAGCAGGACAGCCAGCGAACAGCTAACATTTCCTTGCTTATACGATCCTTCTACGTACTGCTGGCCTACTGTCTTATGATTACAGGAATAGGTATATACATAATTTTCAGGAATTCTTTCCAGTTATCAATCTGGATACCTATTATTGCTGTTACTATGGTCCTCATCATAGGAGGCGGATTATTCGTAACCAAGGAGGTGGCCCATAAAGAGGATCAAAGTTACGATAAAGAAGAGTACAGATATAGGAAGCAGAGGAGTATTCCTTTGAGAAGAAGCAAACTGATTCTGCTTGCGTTCGTTCTCTCCGTTATAACTTCTGCTCCTCCTCTTGTAACGCTTATCAAGGGATATACTACTCCCTCCGGTACTACAACAGCATCAGCCACTGCGATATCATCAACCACTCAAGCAAGCTCTTCCTTCTATAATACTGTACAACATCAGAAGTTGTATGGTGGACCCAAAAGTCAAGACACTGACCAAAGAGTGATTAAGGTGTCTCCTCCTCTCTGCCAGGTAGTAGTTTCTGTCCAAAATACACTTCTGCTGGGGTCGCGTAGTCAAGCGACTGATGGGGCCGCTGCTGATTGTAATACCACACAGGTAGGGTAGGCACCCGGCCTCAATGGGCATCTCCAGCAACGCCTCGGGATAAGTCGCAAAGTGGTTGCCCGCGAACCCTTGCGTCGGAATCGCCCAGACACACCGTTTATTCCGCACCGTCGGCCGATCACCGCGGGCGACTGGTTGGGTAGAAGGCTCAAACCGTTGCTGGAAATAGTAGTGTGGAGATTTGGCAAGAAAGAAAAGGTACTCGAAATCGACGGTGAACCGATCTTAGACGCTTTCCGGGAGGCCGTTCGGCTTGTGCCAGATGATCGTATTTCTCAGAAGCCAGCCCCGGCGCACCATCTCAGTGGCAAACCGATACGGTATCAGGCAGAGGGATCTGCGCGGCGTGGAAGTGCGTGGCGTCGGGGGAATTGTATAGCCAAACCGTCGTGCTTTCGTATGCAAGGGAGAGGGATAGCCGCCACTGCTGCTGCTGTAGCTGTCTTCCAGGTTTACCCAGCAGGTGCCATCCGAGCGTAAAACGCGCTTCACTTCATCAAATACATCACAGAGGTTGGTGATATACTCGTCATACGATAGTTCTAACCCCAGTTGACCGGCAACACAGTAATCGCGCCGTCGCCAATAGGGAGGACTTGTGATCACCATGTTGATGCTTTCAGCTGGAAGCGTTCGCAGCATCGTGAGTGCATCTCCCTGCAAAATCATCCCGTGTTTGTCTCTAGAGTCAGTTATGAACTTTTGGTAAACTATGGGATATGGAAAGACAAGCCTATCCCAGTGATGTAAGCGATGACGAATGGAGCTTTGTGGCTCCCTACCTGTAAATTTTGGAATTAGGCTGGTCAAATTTTGCCCTTTTTTCTGTTGATAGAATGTTTTTGCAATGGTGAGAAGGCTGATCGGAACGGGGCTGAGGAGATAGCTCATCCACAGAGTAATCACAAAGAAATCACCAGTTTAATTTCAAAATTTACACGATAGTCGTGAGTATCAGTTGGTGGTCATCATGTCGATGACCTCATCAAACAAAAGGAGTTTCAGATGAGTCCACTTAGAAAGACCGCTCTTGTCGCGGGCGTGCTCTACCTGCTCACCTTTGTCTCGATCCCGACCCTCTTTCTCTACGGTCCGGTGCACGATCCAAAGTACGTTGTCGGCCCTGGCCCTGACACTGGCGTCTTCGTCGGCGGCATCCTGGAGATGATCGTGGCCCTCGCCGGCATCGGCACCGCGGTCGCGCTGTACCCGGTGGTCAAGAGGCAGAACGAAGGGGTCGCGCTGGGCTTCGTCGGCTCGCGAGTCCTGGAAGCCGCCACCATCTTCGCTGGCGTCGCGTGCCTCCTGTCGGTCGTGACGTTGCGCCAGGCCGGAGCCGGAGCCGGTGCATTGGTCTCCGCCCAGACCCTGGTCGCACTGTATGACCGGACGTTCCTGGTTGGACAAAGCTTCATTCCGGCCGTGAACGCTCTGTTGCTGGGCTCCCTGCTGTACCAGTCACGCCTGGTGCCGCGGGTTCTTCCCCTGCTCGGATTCATCGGAGCGGCCCTGCTCGTCGCTGGCGACGCCGCCAAGTTGTTCGAGCTTCTGGGGCCAATGTCCTCGGTGGCGGCGCTCGTCGCACTTCCGATCGCGCTATGGGAGTTTTCGCTGGGCGTGTGGCTAGTCGTCAAGGGCTTCAAGCCATCTCCGATCCTCTCCAGCGACCTGTTTTCTCTATGGCTTTGGAACCCGTCTCCCCTCTGAGAGGAACAGCGAAACCCTTTCACACGGATGAGGTGTTCGGGAGAGAAGCAGCACTGAAACCCTGGTGCTGAATTTCCAAAAACGGCAGAAAATGGTCGCCTCGGCCATCTTCTGCCGTGTGTCACAGCTTCACCAATTTCGCTGCAAGAGCTGGCCAGACGCTGCTATGATCTGGAGATTGATTGGCTGCCTGAGAGCCTCTTTGAGCAAGCCGCTACCCTCTATGATGAAGCGCTTCCAGGACACGGCAGCATCGCTTCCCGTCTGCGCAACTACCAGGAGTCCGTGACGTTGCCGCCTGAAAAAGCCCATCTGTTGCCTGCTTTTTTTCAACAGGTCTTGACGGAGGCGCTGCTTCGCACCCAGACGCTTGTCCCTCTGCCTGCTGACACGTCCACCGAGATCCAGGCCCTCCTAGATCGGCCCATACGGGCCATGGCCCGCTATCTTGGGAATCATCGCTCGCGCATCTATCTCAACCCTGCGGTCCCCTTTCCTCTCACTGACCACTTCTTTGTCTTATGCCATGAGGGCTATCCTGGTCATCTTGCCGAGTTTGTCCTCAAAGACGAGTTCCTCATCGGGCGGCGGAGCTATCTGGAAGAACGGGTGCTGTTGCCTTGCTCGCCGCGCTATGTGATTAGTGAAGGACTGGCCTTGCTCGCTCATGAGATGATCTTCGCTCCTAGAGAAGCAGAAGCGTGGTTGGCTGAACATATCTATCCAGCAGCAGGCATCCGCTCAGATGAAGCCGACCTGACGAAGATTCACCAAGCCGGCGATCTCTTGTTTGGGGTCTCATGCAATGCGGCTTGGCTTTTGGGGGAGGGTCCAACGCCTGCCGAAGTGCTCTCCTACCTGATGCGTTATGCCCTGCTCTCGGAAGAGGCTGCGCGTCGTGAACTGGCATCATTACAACGGCCATTTTATGAAGCCAACATTTTTACCTACTTCTACGGGCGGCGACTCTTGGAACCCCTTCTGCAGGGTCCACAACGCAAGGATCGTTTGCTCCAATTCCTTACAGAGCAAACGGCTCCTTCTGATCTGTAAGCCGGAAACAGGCCCTATCCAGCACGCTTTCCCGCCACAGGCGAGGCTATGAGCGATGTATTTACTCCTTTCCATGTCGATACCGAAGGCTGGAGAGCGGCTTTCCCAGGAAAGTTTGTCCCAATGTGCAGGATTGGGGGCAAGTGTGCATGTTTCAGGGCAAAAACCGTCGAGATTTCAGGTCATTTACTACTGAGCAACCGTTGTGCGTGTCCTGACAACCTCCCCGCGTTTGCGTCCGGTGTAGCCAGCAGCACAGATCTCATCTCATCGGCGAAAGGCCGGGGGCAAGTCTTCACCCTGAGGTAAGGCAGCTTACGCGGGCGGCTTCACGCGTGCCGTCGATGTCAAACACCACCCAGGTGTTTCCCGCTCGATCCACCAGCCCTCCGGTTTGCTGGTCGTGTGAGTGGCCGACCGAGCGGATCATCGAGAAAGATCGTGCGTAGGGCTTCGACAGGTTCTTCCGTCAACGCTGCTAGAAAACGTGAGAGTGCCGAGCGGGAGGGCAACCGATCACGCTCTCGCCCCGGCCATGAACGGGACGTCGAACGGCTGAAGCCGCTCGTAGAACTCCTCCAGAGTGCGCTCTCCGCTGATCGCATAGCCCTGCGAGCACTGCCAGAAAATCGATCACATCGTAGCGGCCAAAGCGTCGGCGCGCGAAGCGCACCTGCTCATGAATCTTGGTGAGAACAGCGTGCTTCCGAAGATGCGCCGTCAGCAGCACGACTTCTCCGAACCAGGAAGGGGTCGAGAAATTGGGCTCCGAAGTCGTCTGGATTTTCACCGAACCCTCGGCGATACTGGTCATACTTGGACCTCCTTGTTGAGAATGGTTGTGTTCGTTCTCTTCAAGGAGGCATATTTCTACGTCGGTTGGCTACTGATCACACCTCGTTGCGCATCGCGTGGGAGAGAGAGGAACAAACCAGAGAAGATGACGGTATTGGCCAGCTGATCCGAATGCACGGCTCTGCGTCTGTGCTCAATGGACAAGGAAGAGGGAGCAGCATACTCGTGCTTCAAGGGTTGCCACCGGTCTCGATGAATGGGAGAGCCCGCGTCGTCTTTTCACTAGAGCGTTTGGGAGGGAACAGCCACACCGAAACATGCGTTGGCTGCATCGTCTCCTCAACCACCGCCCCCAGCTTGGTGCATAACTGGTTCAAGTCCACCTCATCGCGGACGGTCGCACTGAACGCAGCGAGCGTGCGGGCCGCGTCATACTTGCGACGGTAGAAGCGACGGTCTATCAATGCCTTCGTGCGATCATGCAGGGGCTTGAACAGAAGCCCGATCAGAAGCGTGGAAGCGAAAGTCGCCACTTGGTTTCCCCGTATGAGAGTGAGACCGCTTGTAGATGAGCAAGATGACAATAAAGGCAGTTGTAGTGACAAGCTGATAGAACGAGCCAGCTTGCCCAAGCGAAGGGAAGAGAAACGGTAGCACACTTAACCCGACGGCGATGATCACGACCACACATCCTCCGAACACCATCCACTTGCCCTGCTGGCGCTGGAGTGGACTGGCAGCCGTGCGATAGCGATAGACTTGTGCGATCACGATCAAGACTACCTCTGCATGAAATACCAGATCATAGAACGAGGACGCGAAAGAGGAATGAGGGAAGAAGAGAAAGACCATCCCTGATACAGCCCAGCAGAGGAGAAGCCAGCGCGTCCATCGTGGCACAAACCGCCCATCAGGAAAGAGTGAGAAGGCCAGCAAAGACACTCCACCGCCAAGTACATACAAAACGGGGGTAAGCACTTGCCATGCAGATTGGCTGCCATATGTTGGACTTCCGTTCAATGTGGCTGTCGCCACCAACAAGAGCGCAACCAGGAGCGCCATCCAGTCATCGGACCGGCGCCAGAAAATCACTGCACTGACGACGAAGCAGACGAACGCTAAGGCTATCGTGAGCGTGAGTATGAAGGTGGCATAGGTGCCAACGGAGAGGCCAAGCTTCTGGAGGGCTTGTGCCGAGTCAGGGGTAGCTTGCCCGGGACCACACATAGCGCCTGTGCAGACGGTCTGAAGTGCTCTATAGTATGCCGGGAGCGTGGCAAGAAAGAGCGCCACGAGCAGGGTGACCACTGCTACCCATGTGACTCGCGCAAGGAAGAGCCTGCGCCCACGTAAGCGCGTGTCTGGCGCTCCCGATCGATCGGACCTCCTCTTTGCCGGGCCGGGCACAAATGCATCGTTGAGAGATGTGCTCATGGTTGCCCTCTTCAAGCTGCGCAGCAGGCGCTCAAAGGCGAGAAAAGCACGCACTACTCTTCCTGTGAGATGTCAACCTTCCTTGCTCTCATCTTATTATCATAACACGTTTCCACCCAAAAATATACGCTACACATGCTTTGAAGGCATGGCATTGCTCCATGTGCAGACCTCCACCACCTCACTCGCTCTCGTGCTGCCTCTGGAGTCGGTTCATCGGCTGATCTGAGCACTCGTGGGGCCGCTTTAGGAGATAATCTCTCATCCGCCTGGCTAAAACTGCGGAATGTGGGATGAAGGGGTTTTTCCTGTGACACTCCACCGGGGCGAAAGCCGCCACGGCTTCTTTCGCCTCTCCTCTGTACGCGATAGGCTGAGAAATGGAGCGTGGCTCCGACTCGGTGCACATCGTAGTGGAGGAGGAAAAGCACGGAACCAGCGCATCCATCCACGCACTCTGTTTCCTGGGGGCGGTGCCAGGCCCGTTGGTCTTCCCATGCCTTTCGGAAAGGGATGAATGGCCCACAACTTCCGTTTTCGGCGTCCTGGGGAAGATCAACACCCGCGTCTTTCAACGCTCCTCCCGTGGGAACGTTCCCACACGGGCGGAGGCTTTTCCTGAGCTATTTTCAATGCTGCTCCACGCGCCTTCAGCCGTGGAGTGGATACCCGTGCCTTCGGAACAGCAAATAGCCTGGTACATTGGTTAACACGGTCGTGTTTTTACCGCCGGTCCAAAGCCGGCGAACCCGTACACGATTCAGTTTTCAAGGTACTATCGATACTTTCTCACCGAGACGAGGAAAGGCGGAAAGGCAAGGGCTAAAGCTGAACACGCCTAACCACTTGGACTGAAGTCCAGTGGCTTGCGGCGGCCTAAAGCCCTTTCCTGTCAAAAACACTGTCAACAGATGTTTTCGGATGGTGTAGTTTGCTGTAAGTCAAGCTCTCAAGGGGTTTGAAGAGGAAATGAGAAGGAAGGGAAGGAACTTTATTCTAGAGTATAGCATACAGTGGGATGATGTCAAACTGGCCGACTCTTGATGTATTGGAACTTGTTTTTGAAAATGTTATCAACTATGAGCAGATATAGGCATCTCTTGCATCTAGAAGATCGATATGTTATGCTTGATCTATGAAACTGTCTACCTACGCGAAGCAGTTAGGAATAAGCTATAGCAGCGCTTGGCGCATGTGGAAGCGAGGCGAGATTGCTGGCTATCAATTGGCCAGTGGAACGGTTATTGTCACTCAACCTGAGCAAGAGAGCCATGTCATCAGAAAAGTGGCGATCTACGCCCGCGTTTCCAACAGTGAGAACAAGAAAAACCTGGACACACAGGCGGAACGACTCGTTGCCTGGTGTACGTTACAAGGATGGTCGGTTGTGCAGGTAGTGAAGGAATGCGGAAGCGGAGTGAACGACCAACGTCCTCGGTTTCTCGCGTTGCTGGCTGATCTATCCATTACCCATATCGTCGTGGAACACAAAGATCGAGCAAGCCGGTTTGGTGTGGCCTACATCCAAACACTGTTGGCGGCACAAAAGAGAGAACTGGTGGTGGTCAATTCAGCACCACCGGCTCAAGAAGATCTGATGAGTGATTTGGTGAGCATTATCACCTCATTTGTCGCCCGGCTCTATGGTCGGAGACGAGCTAAACGGAAAACCGAACAAGTGCTAACTGCTTTGCAGGAAAATGGATCAAACGGTGAGCCAGAAACCCCAACCACAAAGCGATGAAGAGAAGAAAAAGCGCAAACGCAAGAAGAAGTCGAAGCAGACCATCACACGTGCTGTGCCGCATATTCGTCTGAGTGAGGCCAATCCTGGGAAGCTGGATGCGTTGGATCAGCTCGTGGTGGTTTTTCAGGCGCTCTGTCAGCAGTATGTGATGCTATGGTGTACGACTGAGGGCACTCCTGATCGCTATGCGACCCCGGTATTTGCCAGCCAGTTATCTGAACGCTGGCAGCGCGTCGCCATGCAACAGGCGGCAGGAATCGCCCACTCCTGGCGCACCAACCGGCAAGCTGCCTATGATGCCTATCTGGAAGAGCTGGCGGATTATGCCGAGGCAGCTGCCCATGCAGAGAGTAGCGGCATTCCCATCGGCCCCAAGAGAACCGAGCCCGTCTGGCGTGAATGGAATATGCCCGAACTGCGCGTTCCTTCCATCCAGGCCAACGCAAATGTCGTGGTCATCGAACCGTCAGAGGACTCGACCTTCGAGTATTGGCTGCGGATCTCGACCCTGGACAAAGGCCATCCCCTGCGGGTTCCAGTCAAGCTCGCTGCGTCCCACAAACAAGCCCTCAAAGAGAAAAAACTCAACACCTCAACCACGCTGTGCAAACGCAACGGTTGCTGGTGGCTGACCCTCTCGTTTGATGAGGAGGTTCCTCTTCAGACCGAGAAAGATGCGCCTCTGGTTGGGGTGGATGTCGGCATCGCCAACTTTCTGACAACCTCCACTGGGAAGCAGTATGGGACCTTTCATGGCAAACTCGCCCGACGCCACAAGCGTGATCGGGAGAAATGCCGGCGCAAGGCCAAATTGCGCGCGTGTCTCAAGAAAAAAGGTGTGACAAAACTTCCTTCGACCAGCAGTGTGACCGGTCAACGTTTGACCCGTCACGTGAGGCAGGAGATCAATCGAGCCGTCACGCTGCTGATCCGGGATCACGCGTCAGCCCGCATCATTTATGAGGATCTCTCAGTCGCTTCCATGCGCTTCAAGGCGCGCTTCATGAACGCGTACCTCTACGCCTCCAACCTGGCGCATATCCCGGAGCAGATCAAATGGGCCGCCGCCAAACGAGGCATGGCCACCCATACCGTCAAAGCCGCCTATTCCTCCCAGGAATGTTCACGTTGCCATTATGTGGATCGAGCGAATCGACCGAACCAGCAGACGTTCTGTTGTGTGCGGTGTGGCTACCAGGATCACGCTGACCACAATGCTGCGCTGAATTTGGCTTCGCGGTGGGGCGATCAGGAACTGGCCGCCTGTCAAATGAAAGACCAGATCAAAGCATTGCTGCTCAAACGGCATGAAGAGTGCAAGCAGCTTTTTGGGTTGGCCGTAGTCCAACCTGCCGTCCAGTTGGGTTTGTGGGATGACCCACCAGCTTCAACGGACGTAGCTTAATGTTGAGTTCCCAGGCCAAATGCACCATTTGGTTATGGTCTCGGCAACTATCAGTAACTCTCACCAAGGAAGGCAGGCAGACAGGCAAATGAAGTGTGACATGAGGAAGACAACTTGCAATTGTCTACCTTCACATTCTACAATCTTGAAGAGAAGCAATTCGGCGGGTGGACAATCACATCTATACTGGTGTTTATTACACATTAGTTGCGGGCACACAGAAAACATCTAGTGTTGGCCTGATATGCGGTAAAGGATATCGTATGCGACGTACAAAAATTGTTTGTACTATTGGGCCCGCTACCAATAGCGATGAAAAGTTGGAACAACTCGTACGTGCGGGTATGAACGTTGCTCGCCTCAATTTTTCGCATGGCATGCAGGATGAGCACGCTCTTGTCATTGAACGTATTCAAGCTATCTCTGCTCGTCTCGGCTGTTCAATAGCCATCTTGCAGGATCTGCAAGGGCCGAAGATTCGTACTGGGCTGTTACAAGGTGGACAGCCGCTAGAGCTGGTTGATGGCGCAAGAGTAACCATTACTACCCGACCTGTGATAGGTGATGCTCAAACCATTGCGACAACGTATGAGTTACTGCCGCAGGATGTGAAGGTAGGCGATCGCATTCTCCTGGACGATGGACTAATAGAACTGCGTGTAGTTGATCGTACTCAGACTGATGTGCACTGCCTGGTAGTACATGGAGGCCTGTTAGGTGAGCATAAGGGTATTAATTTACCAGGTGTTGCTGTTAGTGCACCGGCGTTGACAGAAAAGGACCTGGACGATCTCCGATTTGGAGTGAAGCATGGTGTTGACTATATCGCGCTCAGCTTTGTGCGCAGGCCAGAGGATGTGTTAGAGGCTAAAAACCTGATTCGGCAGTTACAAACTGAGCAGAAAGCTGGTAAACGTGTGCAAGTGCCGATCTCTTTGATAGCCAAATTAGAAAAACCAGAGGCAGTTGCCCGGCTTGACGAAATACTTGAGGTGGTGGATGGTGTCATGGTGGCACGAGGTGATCTTGGCGTCGAGATGGCTCCTGAGAAGGTACCACTGATCCAGAAGCGTATCATTAGTCGATGCAATGAGCAGGGACTACCGGTGATCACGGCCACACAGATGCTCGAGTCGATGATTACTAACCCGCGCCCAACACGAGCGGAGGCCAGTGACGTAGCTAATGCGATCCTGGATGGAACAGATGCCGTTATGCTTAGCGGCGAAACAGCCGTTGGGGCTTATCCGATTGAGGCTGTAGGGATGATGGTGCGTATCGCACTGGAGACAGAAAGCAGCGAACTCATGACTCTTCGACCTCAGTGTAAGCAGCTTAACCAGGCGCATGCTGTTAGCCACGCGGCTCGTGCCCTCTCTGAAGAGGCTAGCGTTCAATCCATTGTGGTATTCACTCGTTCTGGTGCCTCGGCCCATCTAATCTCAAAAGATCGCCCTCGAACGCATATTCTGGCCTACACTCCCTCCGAACGAGTCTACCGTCAGCTGGCGCTCTGGTGGGGGGTCTGGCCTTACCAAATTGAAATGTATGGGACGACCGAGGAACTGATTGCCGTTGTAGAGCAGCGCCTACTGCAAGATAAACTTGTCCAGCTTGGAGAACATGTGGTGATTATGGGTGGACTGCCTATTGCTAGCCAGGCACGGACGAACTTTGTGAAATTGCACAGAGTCGGCGACGGACGCCAGCCCGCTAAAAATTGACATTGACAATTCCCGCCTTGCATGCTATCCTATTGAAGCCGTAGTTCAGGGGCGCTGTATGCGCCGCGCTCGAACGTGGTGCTGCAATAAATACAGACCCCAAAGTGGGGAAGAGGTGAGAATAACAAAGCATGACTGTCAAAATTCGTTTAAAACGTATGGGCATGAAGAAGACGCCCAGCTATCGCGTAGTCGTTGCCGATTCGCGTTTTCCGCGCGACGGTCGTATTATTGAGAACCTTGGTTGGTACAATCCCCTGGTAGAACCATCCATTATCAAAATTGATGAAGAGAAGACGCTTGGTTGGCTGAAGAATGGCGCTCAACCATCTGACTCTGTGGCTCAACTCCTCAAACGCACGGGATTGCTTGAGCGTTTTGAGCAGACGAAAGCCGCTGCCAAATCAGAAACTGAATAATAGCATTAACAGTAAGGGTTGGATTGGATATGCGTAAACTGGTTGAGTACATCGCTCAGTCGCTCGTCGATGATCCGTCCGCTGTACAGGTGCGCGAAGTACGCAATGATCGCAATGCCCTGGTATTGGAGTTGCATGTTGCACCAGATGATTTCGGCAAAGTGATTGGTCGCCAGGGGCGAGTTGCCAGGGCGATGCGTACACTGCTACGTGCAGGCGGAGCTCGTGAAGGTCGCCATACCTCATTAGAAATCTTGTAGAGGACATCGGCTGTGCCAAAGCCAAATGAAACAGAGTGGGCTACTATTGGAAAAGTGGTAGCCCCTTTTGCTATACACGGTGAGATCAAAGTTCTTTCACTGACTGATATCCCCAATCGCTTCGCGGAGCTGGAAGTGATTTATCTTGGCTCTGATCATATCCGTCACACCATCAAAAGCGTTCGCCCTTATAAAGGTGATATGGTGGTGATGAAATTAGCAGGCATCGAGGATGCTAACACTGCCGAGACACTGCGCAACTTTGACCTCAGCATTCCCCTGAGCCAGCTGGCGCCATTACCCCCAGATTCATACTACCAGCATGATATAATCGGGCTGGAGGTGGCGACGATTGATGGCCAGAATGTGGGAAAGATCGTCGATATCATGGTGACGGGAAGCAATGATGTGTATATTATCGAGGGGAAGACACCTGGGCGAGAGATCCTGATTCCTGCGATCAAAGACGTGATCAAGCAAGTTGACCTTATCCGTAAGTTGATGTATATTGAACCCATGAAAGGTTTGTTGGATGACGTTGAAATAGTTGCCAGCGCTGAAGAGGAGGATGAGCAATCGGTAGAAACTACCGATAGTTGAAATAATACGACCAGGTTCTGTGTTTTCTATAGTGGAACTTAATGAAACTCATGTACGCTTAGGGGCGTATAGGTGGTAAATAACATGTAAGAGAAACCATGTACATATCATGGTAACTCATTGCTATAGTGAGGCACAGATCTTGTAGGGAGATTATCTCATGGCTGACCATATCCCAACTTTTGCTGACATATGTAGCGCAATAGCCGATGGCCAGGTTGCTGCTACGATTGAGGACTCGATGTACCAGTTGAATGTATATGAACTGCGTCGTTACCTCAATAAGTTTCGTTCTTTACCCGTTGTTTCTAGCGCAGATGGCCAGGATTCCTCTCCACATTCCGATATACAAAACTGGTCTGTTCCGATCCAGTCTTCCGTTGCATAGGCCCTAGTGGCCGTTTTTTTTAGGCTTTTTCGGGTTTGAGCGGTTGCGCAAAAGGCAAAGAAGAACTATAATTGATAAAGTCTGGAGGTTAAAGGCTTTCGGGCGAAGGAATCAACTGCTATGTTCGAGTTTTTTGCCATACAAATCAACGCGAGACCGCGTACACTACGGGCATTATGCCTGGCGATGTAGAAAGGTTGTTCATGGAGCCACTTGATACAGACATGGAAGACACGATGCGTGAACCGCGTCAAGCAACTCCTGGTTCACGGCTGAATGCATTATTGATTCTCCCATCGCTTGGAATACTCCTGATTCTGTTCTTTATTGCTGCGGCCGTCTTCCAATTCGATGTTTCTGGGCTTGTAGACACAATAATGGGCCTGATGATACTATTCTTTATCGTGTTGGTAGGAATGCTTTTCTGGGCATTAGCACCACATGCTAACCGTGCGAACAAAGCATAACTGTTTTTGCTGTTAGACTAGGCCAGTAGCATATTTATAACTACTGGCCTAGTCTAATTGTTTCCATCCTTGCGCATCGACTTCCATACCAAATTTCTCTCCCCACATTACTCGCGCCAACAACTCAGCGGATTCTACCAGTCGTGGCCCAGAACGGTTGAGATAGTGGTTGCCATCTATGGCGTAAACTCGTCCCGCCTGTACTGCTTGTAGCGATTGCCACAGGGGATACCTCTGCAACAAAGGGAGATCTATCATCGTGCGTTCGATTGTAAAACCGCAAGGTGAGAGGACCAGGATGTCGGGGTCAGCCTGACGCAACTCTTCCCAGCTGAGCCAGGGTGAATGCATTCCAGTTTCACCGAAGATGTGCTCGCCTCCGGCGCATGCCACGAGTTCAGGGGTCCAGTTCCCTGCACCCATCAATGGATCGAGCCACTCTAAAACAGCAACCCGTGGCTTAGTTCCGAAGCTGGAAGTAACATTATACACCTCATTCAGCCTCTTCTTATAGCCATCGACTAGTTGTTCGGCTTGCCTACGTTTACCCAGCGCCTGACCAACGCGCAAAACATCATTCCAAACGTCACTCAACTGATAGGGGGACAAAGAGATGATGCGAGGTTGAAGCCCTGTCAACTGTTGAACGGCTTGCATGACATCGCGTTCACTTACGGCACAGACTTCGCATTGTGTTTGGGTAAAAATTATGTCTGGCTGCAAGGCTTGCAACTGTTCTACATCGATAGCGTAGATACTGAGAGCTTTGAGAGCAGCGCTTTCTGACGCAGGTGACGCGTGTGCAAGCTGCTTGATTTGTTCATCAATCTGAGCACTACTACCTCCAGTATCGATCTGCACCCTGCTGACCACAGGTAACGAGCGTACCTGTGGAGGAAAATCACATTCGTGCGAGCGTCCCACTAGTTGATCCAGGCAGCCCAGTTGATAGATCATCTCAGTTGCGCTCGCGAGTAAAGAAACGATTCTCATGCTTGACCCTTTCACCAATTGCGCCTGTGGATGCCCCGTGCATTCATACCGGGGAGGGAACAGGCGTTCCTTCTTTTGGGACAGGGGAGGCGGGAGCCTTTTTGAAAGGCACAATCCGCGTCCTCCACCGTAACAACTTGATGCGTGTACAATTGGACGCGTTGGCCGATTGGGTGAGCCGCTTGCCAGACTCAGGTGCATGCAAGCTCAGTTTGCCGTTCATCGTACCGCCTACGTACGTCTTGCCCCATGTGGGGTGCTTGACCAGCGTTCCACGCTTGATGCCCAGCGAGAGCGTTCCTCCTTCTCTTCGGCGTTTCCCGCCTCTTTCTGGTTGCAGCTTCTGGAGTTGACGGCGATGCCAATTGAGCGGCGCGACGCAGACCAGGCGCGTATTGTCGGGCGCCTCGCGTCCTCCAACGGCTGCATACGCGAGCACCCATGCGTCTATGCAATGCGCCTGCCACACCTCCGCCATCTTGTTGTTGGTCTTTTTGAGGCCCAACTCCCCCCGCAACTCCTTCGTCTGGAAGCCCTGCATGGTCTGGACAGGAGCCAGCTTTCCCAACTCCTCGTAAAACCACCGTTTCCCGACTTGCAGAGGGGAAAAGCTCCTATTCCAGCGCCGCTTGCCTTGTTTCGTTGGGGCCTTGACATCTTCTACGGCGAAGAGGCTCACGGGGAAGATCTGACAGAGCCAGTTCGCCAGCCTGAGTTTCCACTGCCAGCGGGCTTTGGTGGAAGGCGGGATCTTCTTCTTGCTGTGCTTGCGGTTCTGTCGTGGCTTGCGGCAAGGGGTGTTGCGTCCGCGACGTGTGCGGCGCATCCGCGTGCTCTGCTGCTCAGCTTCCTTGACGCCTGTACGGGCATTGGCCTGGATATTGAGATAGGTATGCGCTGCCGATGTCACGACCAGCGCCTCCTTTTTACTTCCAGGGTCGATGCCCACCGCGACGCGTTGGTGCTCACGCGCTGAAGGCTCGACGTTGAGCCTGACGCAGAAGAGGCCGCCTTTCCAGAAGGCGGTAGCCTTGGCGGTCTTGATCCAGCGACGCGCCCGCGCAGGCGTCGTCGGCATCAAGGGTCGCTGCTCCTGATCGACCACAGGAACAAACAGGTGTGTCATGCAGTAAGCCTCTTTCGAGTGGACTATATTCCCTTCGCCGCTGACCAGCGGAGTGGTTGCACGTTAGGGAGGCGCGCGCAACATCCTGTGGGCCGCCACGCCCGGATGGTTCAGCTTCCTTCAGACACCCTCTTGCGAGAGCTTGGACAGGCTAGTCTCACAGTTACCCTTGTTGGCTCCCCGGTGGCAAGCCGAGTCGCTTCACAAGCCCCGCATTTTATGCGGGGGTGTTTGACCGTTAGCTTATTCATTATCGTGGGACCATTACTCGTAGCCGCTCGCTTGCCAGGCGGACATGCATCGGCGTTTGACCTCGCACCTCTCCATCTAATGTCACATCCTGTGGATCGGCCTCTGTCGAGATAGTGATACCTTGAGCCTGTAAATGATGAATACCTGGGATACGACTTAAGTCGGCGGGATTGTGCGCAAATGAGGAAGAGTCCTTAGATGATTCAGGAGCTATAGACTGCTTTTGCATATCAAAAAATTGTGCGAGCTTTGTGCTAAGCTTCCTCGTTACTATCTCCTCAATCACCACGATATCCAGCAGCTGGTCATTCACTTGTGCGCCTGGAATGGATAGATGCCATGCTCCGCCAAATATGGGGGCATTGATCACGGTAACCTGGAGGGCTCGACAGTGTAACGTAGTTTGCTCCATGCTCGTTGATGGTTCTGCTGTGCCCTGCTGCTGCGAAAATTGCTTTGTTTGTGGTAGTGCCAGTCCAGTAAATTGAATATCAACGTCAAGTGATCGGTGATTTCTCAGTACATCAAGAGCTGCTAATGAATAAGTGAATCGCCCGTAACGCTGGCGTGTCACAATATTGGTAGCCAGGCGGGCAAACTGCACATTGAGACCGGCAATCAAAGCGTGAACAAAATACCCGTGCTTTTGCAAGGGAATTCGTGAAAGTACAGGACCTTCGGGCGATGGATTCGTGGGATGTGGGGCCTGTTCTGCCGGTTGCGCTGCACCTATATCAATTTCCAGCTCTTTACCAGATATAAAGAGCTGGGCCGCTTGTGCTATATCAAGAGGAATATTTAAAGTGCGCACTATATCGTTAGCCGTGCCGAGCGGCAGTATCCCGAGAGGTAGGCCACTCTCAGCAATATGGGTGACGACTCCTCCTACCAACCCGTCACCACCCGCCGCTATCGCGATATCAATGCCTTGTGCTCGCCATGATGCTCCCTGGGCGGGTAAGCCATCAAGTTCTGCGATCGAGATAACCTGGGAGACATGAACCCCTGCTTCTTGAGTATGTGTCAGTGCTTGTGAAAGAAGTGCTGATCTTCCCGAATGCGGGCTATGAACGACAATTGCATTAACAGGCTTCGCCAATATTTTTTCCCTCCGGGTTTTCCATAGACTCCTCATTTTTACATCTTACTACACACGAGCCTTGAGGGAAAGCTTGTTGCAACAGCAAGCCACCACAGCTTCAGGAGGGATAAATCATCCGGGCTTGCTTACACCTAAGATCGCTTGAAAGCCCCTGGCATTTATGCAGGGGATGAAAAGCGTTCCTTTCTTTGCTCGCTTCATTTGAAGCTATTGACAACAGTAGTATACTTGTTCTAACAAGGCTCCATAAGACCGTAAGGCGGAGAGAGTTGGAACGACGGGAGAACCCCTGCGCCTTGAGGCCAGGGAGTCTCAGCGCAGGATGGCCTAGAAGTGGGGGGGAGAGGAACAACACTTCTAGCCATCTTCACTTTATGGAGGATAATCTGTCTGCTTGAAATCAGGTTACAGGGCGTAATCGGCCATCTTTCACATCATAAATGAAACCGCTAATCGCTATGTTCTGTGGAATAAGTGGTGACTCTCTGAGGAATGCTACATCGTCGCGAACGGACTGTTCCAGATCCTTGAAAGGGAGAAAGTCGATGTGGCTTGCATCAGCTTGCAATTCCTGCTTCACCTTGTTGTGCAGATCCTCATTGCTAAACGTGAGCATGCCACAATCGGTGTGGTGAATAACCACGATCTCAGTGGTGCCGAGTAACTGCTCCGAGATGACGAGTGAACGTAGCGCATCATGTGCTCTTCCACCTGCATTGCGGATGACATGGGCGTCTCCTTCCTCGAGACCGAGGGCGCGTGCCGGATCTATACGCGCATCCATACAGACGAGTACAGCGACATGCCTGGCTGGGGGCATGGCGAGGTCTCCTTTATGGAATGTTGAAGCATACGCCTCATTTGCCTTGAGAAATTCCTGAACTATTGCCATGAAGCTCCTCCTTGTAGATACAATTTGTGCTGACCGGGTAAACTCCCGTTCCCTGATAAAACCATAACATATTTCTTTCATTCTTTCAAATTATCTATTTTATTCTAATTTGTTATGATAAGACGGCCATATATGAGTGCTAGCGATGCTCCTTTATACGATAGGGACGCTTTCGCTGTAATACACGTTCACCGGCATACGCATTTTAGATGGTATAGACTTTGCTCGAATTACTACTTACTATTTCGTAATAGGTTACAATAGATAGGTATATACAATTCGATGAGGGACATCCAGGAGAAAATTGATGGGTATCATACACCGCTTTAACTCCATCGAGGATGGCGAGTTCCGCTGGCAGGATGTGCCAGTGAGCGCCTATGGACCTGAAAATAGCAGGGCCGATCGCGCAACACGGCAAATACTGATAGGTATAGGAGAGCAATCACCTCATTTTCATATGCGCTACTTTGCAGTACAACCAGGTGGTTATACCTCACTGGACCAGCATGCACACGATCATGGTGTGTATATACTGCATGGTAGGGCGCGCCTTCGCCTTGGCAACGAGGAGCATGAGTTACAAACGGGCGACGTTGTTTATATCCCGGGCAATGAAGTGCACCAGTTCTTTGCAGTCGGTGATGAACCCTTTGGTTTTTTATGTGTTGTTCCCGCAAAACGGTAAGAGGCAGTAATGCTAGCTGTAGAATATCACGCCAACGACGATGTGCGTATTGTTGAATTGCCGGTACCGGAGATAAGGGTGGGTGAGTTACTGGTGCGGTTGCGGGCCTGCGGTCTATGTGCCAGTGACGTGATGGAATGGTACATGAAGCCACGTGCGCCAGTGTACCCAGGTCATGAACCGGTAGGAGTGATCGCTGCAGTAGGCGAAGGTGTACAGGGGTTTATGGTTGGACAGCCTGTATTCGTGCATCATCATGTACCCTGTATGGTCTGCCATTTCTGTCAGCGTGGCTCATTTTCGCAATGTGCCACGTTTCGCTCCACGCGCCTGTATCCAGGTGGACTGGCAGAGTTTATACGTGTTCCTGCTGCCAACGTTCAGCTTGATGTCCTACCTTTGCCCGGTGATGTAACGTTCGAAGCTGCGACACTCATTGAGCCGCTGGCTTGTTGTGTGCGCGGCATAAATCGGGCTGCTATTCAGCCAGGGGACAGCGTGCTCGTACTTGGAGCCGGGAGCAATGGCCTGATGCTGGCCCAATTGGCTCAACATCGCGGCGCTATCTCTGTCATCATCGTAGATCCTATTCCCTATCGTCGCCAGCGAGCGCTGGAGGTCGGCATAGATTACGTGCTCGACCCACAAGAACAGAGTCTATTAGAGCAGGTGTTTGTGGTCAACAGTGGTCGCAGGCCGGATATCGTAATCGTTACCCCATCGAGCATCGGCGCGATGAAACAGGGAGTAGAACTTGCAGGTCCAGGAGGAACGGTCTTGCTTTTCGCGCCCTCACCGCCCTCGGAGGTACTGGCTATTACCCCTCACCATCTCTTTTTTCAAGAGATTACGTTGCGCACAAGTTATTCTGCCGGGCCATATGAGACACGCCTTGCGCTGGACTTATTGCGAGATGGACGAATACGGGCCGAGCAGGTGATTACGCATCGTTTTGCTTTGCAGGATGCGGCCCAGGCGTTTCAATTGGTGGCGAAACCTGGAGATGCTTTGAAGGCTGTGATTGTGGTGGCATAAGCGTATTGCCTGACCACTCATTGATCTCAAAAAGAGCGCTAGCTGCTGCGCGAACAATGTAGATCTTATCGAATCCTTCGGCATAAGTAGGGGATTCAAGTTTTTTGTTTGTGGCGTAAATCGCTACATCCGGCACTTTTGCCTTCCCTGATCGTTGTTTGTTGCGCTCTAGAGACTGTTTCAGGTTTGGCTCAAAGTAATACCCGGTGATTGTAGCTCCATACAGATGCCCCAGTTCAATCAGCAATTTTCGTACTTCAAATGTCGGATTCGTGTTATCGACAACTACCGAATGTTTGGCCTGGAGCGCACTTTCGATAAGCTGTAACTGCCGTCTATTGGGATTTTTATTGTTCCCCAATAAATCCTTACTGATATGGTCATGCGTTGCCGCAAAATAGGTGTGATAAAACGTGCTCTTGCCGGAGCCCTGTAGCCCAATAAAGACGATCAATTCCATAGATCGTGTGCGGCGGGCACCCATCCCTTTTGAAGGGATTGGGAGGAAGCCGCACGCCCCCTTTCGTTGTTCACTTGATAAGGGAGGAATACCCATCCGTATGCTGCAGTCGCGTACAATAGCGATACCCAATATCGCTCACTTTCCTCTGCTTGGTGGTGATAGTGAAGGCCCCACTTGCTTTGGCGGCCATCCTCCCAACATGAATGCCAGGGTTCTCCAAATGCGCCGGAACCACGGCACGCACGATATCACCCGTGCGAAAGTCGTGTTTGGGGCTCTTCTTCTTCGGTTTACTGCGAGGAAAGCCCAATGCGTTCA
>WNGJ01001302.1_pt1 | contig 33259 bp, 28 predicted proteins | sample 5400611 | NCBI WGS metagenome assembly WNGJ01 (sample SAMN13153375, study PRJNA577476) | soil metagenome | isolation source: 40 cm soil or saprolite under Garry oak tree replicate 1 | place: USA:California | collected 2016-06-15
GGGTCGGCTCTAGATGTCGGAGAGGATCTGCTGGAGCACCCTGGCGGTGCTGGCTACCGGCTCGGCCTGGAGGCAGAGCTGTTCCATGACTTCCAGGTAGCTGTCGACCTCGGCGGGCTTGTCCAGGTACAGCGCGCTGGTCAGCTGCTCGATGTAGACCACGTCGGCCAGGTCGGGCTCGGCGAACCTGAGGATGGAGAACGGGCCGCCCATGGCCGGGTGCGCGCCGGCGCCGAACGACAGGATCTGCAGCGTCACCGCCGGGTGATCGGCCATCTCGGCCAGGTACTGGAGCTGGTCGCGGACGATCTGGCGGCTGCCGACCGGGCGGCGCAGCGCGCCCTCATCGACGACCACCCACAGCTGCGGGGCGTCGGGCCGGCGCAAGATCTCCTGGCGGCTGGCCCGCAGCTCGCTGCGCCGGGCGATCTCCTCCTCCGAGGCCGCCGAGCCCTGCCGGATCAGCGCGCGGGCGTAGCCCTCGGTCTGCAGCAGCCCCGGCACGAACTGGATCTGGTAGGTCCGGATCACCGACGCCGCCGCCTCCAGCCCCACGTACGGCTCCAGCCAGGCGGGCAAGATGTCGGAGTAGGCATGCCACCAGCCGGGGGTGTTCGCCTCCCGGGCCAGGTTCAGCAGGGCCGCGCGCTCCTCGCTGTCGGTGACGCCGTACAGGGTCAGCAGGTCGCCCACATCGCGCTCCTTGAAGCCGACCCGGCCGTGTTCCATCCGGCTGATCTTCGAATGCGAGCCCCGGATCGCCTCGGCCGCCTGCTCGGCGGTAATTCCCCGCGACTCGCGCAGCCGGTGCAGCTGGCTGCCGAGCACCAGCCGCTGCACGGTCGGACCACCCGCGCGCGTGCCGAAAATGCTGGGGGGAACATCCCAGGCCGAGTCTTCAGACGAGACCATCGGCACTCCTCGACAGATCCTGATCATTCAGCAGATATCTTGATCCGCGTTTCCGCAGGCCGCATGCACGAGATCGCTGGGACGCCAGCCGGTTACACCTCACCCCGCGCGGGCGATGCCTGCCAGCACCCTGTCGGGCCGCTTCGGCGCCGGCACCATCTCGCTCCAGCCGGGGCGGATCCGGCGCGCGTCGCCGAGTCCTGGCGGCATGATTTCCAGATCACCGAAGAACGACGCGAAGTCCGCCGACGTGTGGTTGTACATCGTGGCGAACCCGTTCGCGTTGTAGGTCTCGTAGAACTTGCCGGCCAGCGTGCCCTTTCCGGACGCGATAGTGGCGATCAGGTAGCTGCCCGGGGCCACGACCGACATGTACCGCTGCACCAGCCCGGTCCCCGCGCCGGCCGTGTCGAAATGCAGGATCATGCCCAGGACGACGCACACCGGCTTGCTCAGATCGATAACTGCGCTCAATCCGGGGACACCGAGGATCGCGTCGCGGTCGCGCAGGTCTCCGGGGATCACCGCGATCCGGTCGTCGTGATGGGCGAGCAACGCCGTCAGATGCGAGATCACGACCGGGTCGTTGTCAACGTAGGCGACCGTGGCGCCCGGGTTCGCCGCCAGTGCTGTCTCGTGCGTGTTCGGGGCGGTCGGCAACCCGGCGCCGAGGTCGATGAACTGGGTGATGCCCTGTCGCGCCACCCAGGTGACCGCCCGCTCCACGAACCGCCTGCTCTCCGGGACGGTCTCGATGATCGGCGGATAGACCGCAAACAGCTTCTCTGCGACCGCCCGGTCCGCGGCGAAGTTGTCCTTGCCACCAAGAAGGTAATCGTAAACCCGCGCAATCGACGGACTTCTCGGGTCAAAGGTGGTCACTCTTGTCATGATAAGCCTCATAACCGCAGATCAGACTCGAGCGATGGGGTGCGCTTCGCTGCAGATTCCGGGCACGCCTTTCCGGCGCCGCGCGGGCGTATCACCTCGTGAGTACGGATTACCCTGTGGGGTTCCAGAGTTCGGCCACCGGTCCTGACCTGGGCCGCTATGCGACCCGCTCGTACTCGCTGATAAGGCCGCCGAGGACGGGCCGGCGCTTGATCCGCTCCTGGGGGAGATCAGCGACGGGGTGGCGGGATCTTCACCGCCTCGATACCGGCATCGGCCAGGACCGAGTCAAACGACACGGTGAACTGACCGGCCCGGTCGCGGACCAGGAACCGGAAGTCGGCGGCGCGATCACCCAGATCCATCAGGAGGTTGCGGATCTGCTGCACGGTCCAGGGACCGTCCGGGTTCGCGGTGATCCCGAGGATGTGCACGTAGCGGCTGCCTATCTCGATGACGAACAGGCAGTACAGGCGCTGCAGGGTCACCGCGCAGTCCACGTGGAAGAAGTCCGTGGCGAGCATCGTCGCAGCTTGCGCGTGCAGGAACTGCCACCAGGTCGCGTCGGTGTGCCGTTTCGGTGCCGGAGGGATCTTCAGCGCCTTCAGGACCCGGCGGATCGTGGACGCGCCGACCCGGTGGCCGAGTTTCAGCAGCTCGCCTTGGATCCTCTTGTATCCCCAGCCGTGATTTTCGGTGGCGAGCCTGGGCATCACTGCAGCTCACAGGGCACGCATACTTCTGGCACCCCACAGGCTCCGCCCGGCACCCGGGGCAGCCCGGCCCGCCACCGGCCCGCTAGCCGGGAGCGTTGCGGGATGCCGCCAGGAACATCAGTCCCCCGTCCACGGTGGCGGCCAGCGGAATCCGGCGGTCCACCGCGCCGCGACAACCAGGACGCTGAGTCAGGCTGACCGGGACAGGCCAGCCCCGGGCCGTTCGGCGGGATTCGCGTTCCGGGCGGTCGCCGCGGACAGCGCCTACGGGGACCAGGGCGGGTTCCGCGGGGCGCTGGCCGAGGCCGGGCTGCCGTTCGTGATGGCCCTCAAACCGCGCCACGGGACCTGGGCCTGCGGCCCCGGTGCGCACACCCCCGCAGACGCCGCCCGCACCCTGGCCTGGGACGGGCCGGAGGAACCCGGCGACTGGCAGCCGGTGACCTGGACCTTCCGCGACGGACACACGGAGACCTGGCGGGCCGCCGGAGCGAGGCTGGGCTGGTGGGGTCCGGACGGCTTCACCCGCCTGGTGGCAGTCACGATCTACGAAATCGTCTGCCCCGACCCCGTGACCGCCTGGCCAGACACCGAGCACTCACCCGCCTACCCCGCGCACCTGTTCAGCGACCCGCGCATTCCCCAGGCGGGACCGGTGACGGCCGGGAGCTGATTTACTGCGCGGCGGTCATGGACGGGTGCCCCGCGCCGGATCATCGGCGGGCCGGGCGGTACCCGGCATGAACCGGACTCGTCCCGGATGACCGGCGCTCGTCAAGCGGCCTGATGGCCGGCGAGCACGCCTGGACCGCCGCGTCTCGTAGCCGCCGACCTAGGCAGCCGGGTGGACCTGGCTGATGCGGAACCCGCTGTCGCTGTCGGCGGACCGGGTCGCCACGTACACGTGGTCGGGTGTCCCCGCCGGACGGGGCCGGCGGACCGGTACATGGACCCAGATCCGCACGACGTACTCGGGGCCGTCCCGGGTGACGACGGTGGTCCGCCAGTTCCAGTCGCCGCGGACGCCCTTGTCCCGGAGCAGGGCACGGCAGGCTGCGGCGGCCGCGCCGTCATCGAGGAGAACAGTCATAATGCGATATTACGCGACTAGGGAACTGCCGTCTATCGACCTTCATCCGGGTCGGCCCGGCTGCGTTCACGCACTGGCCCTGACTCGGTGGGTGACGCCGCCTGCGCCGGCCGCGGGCCAGCCCGGAGCTCAGGCAAGGCCCCGCGAACGGGCTCAGTACCCATGAGATGCACGACTGGGGCAGAGCGATACGGAGCAGGGGGCGAAGACCGCGAGCGGTGCCTGTGCCGAAAACCCTCGTCCGCCCAGGTGGAAGCTGCATCGGCGGGAGTGGTCATGTTCGGGGGTTTCGGAGGGTCGTGGCTGGTTCCTGCCCGGAGGTTGCCTGTGCCGGACTCTTGTCCGTCCAGGTGGGAGCTGTCGCGGCAGGAGCTTGCGGTGTTCCGGTTTCCCGGCGGGGCCGCAGCTGGTTCCCCCGGAGGTCGTGCCTGCTGCGGCCTGATGGTCGGCTGTGCTGCTCCGGATGATCTATCTGAGTGTGACGACCATGTTCGCGTTACTGCGGCTGCTGCCGGTGAGCGACCGGGACAAGGACGTGGAGATCGTGGTGCTGCGTCACCAGATCGCGGTCCTGCAGCGGCAGCCGGGCGCGGCCCGTCCGCGGTTTTCCCGTAGCGACCGGGCGTTCCTGGCTGCGCTGCTCCACCAGCTGCCGCGGGATGTGCCGGCCCGGTTCCGGCTGCTGGTGCGGCCAGGTACGGTGCTGCGCTGGCACCGGGATCTGCTGGCCCGCCGGCATACGGCCAGGTCCCGTCCCGGGCGGCCGGGAACGGCCGCGCGCCGTGCGCTCGGTCCGCCTGCCTCTGCGGTGCGGGAGATCCTCCGCCAGGCCGGGATTGACCCCGCGCCTGAGCGCGTCTCCGCCACGCGGGCCAGCTTCCTCCGCTCCCAGGCTCAGGCTCTGCTCGCGTGCGACTTCTTCGAGACCGTCACCGTGACCGGTGCCCGCTTGTTCGTGCTGGCGGTCATCGAGCACGCCACCCGCCGGATCCGGATCCTGGACACAACGCCGCATCCGGCTGCATCCCGGGCCGTCCAGGCCGCCAGAAACCTCATGATGGATCTCGGGGACGCCGGCGGCAGGGCGCGGTTCATGGTCCGGGACCGTGACGGCAGGTACCCCGCCCTGTCCGGCACCGTGCTCACGGACGCTGGCACCGAGATCGTGCCCAGCGGTGTGCAGATGCCGGGGATGAACGCGGTTACGGAGCGATGGGTGCTGACCTGCCGCCGCGAGCTGCCGGACCGGACGCTGATCTGGATCCAGCGGCACCTTCTGCATGCCTTGCCCGAGTTCGGGCAGTTCTGCAACGCTCACCGGCCCCGCCAGGGCATCGCCAGCGCCCGGCCGCTGCGCGCACTGCCCTCACCCATCCCGTTAACGGACGTCGATGCCCGTCTTCGCATAGATAAACGCGACCGCCTCGGTGGCATCCTCCACGAGTACCGGCATGCCGCCTTACCTGCACGGATGAAATTCTCGGCAAGCACAGCCCCATAGCTGGAGCGGTACACTCATCAGCGAATACGAGCGAGTCGCCTAAAAGCCCAGGTCAGGACCGGTGGCCAAGTTCTGGAACCCCACAGGCTTGCATGCCACGCCGCCCCACATGGACGCCCGGGCTTTGTGTTCGATCTCCGACCGCGGGTGCCACTGGGTGACCTTGACCACGCCCGGTCCGACCAGGTCCAGGCCGTCGAAGAACCGCGTGACCACGTCGTGCGGGCGCCCGACGTAGCTGGCCTCGGCCAGGCGCTTGTTCAGCCGCCTGATCATCTCGGCCGTTTCGGCCGGGTCGATGTCGCTGGCGGCGTGGGAAATCACCAGGAAGCTTCCCGGTGGTACGCGAGCCAGCAGCCGGGCCACGATCTGCCGGGCTTGGTCCAGGTCGGCCAGGTAGTCCAGGACGGCGAGCAGCAAGATCGCGACCGGCTGGGTGAAATCGAGGATCCGGGCGGCCTGGGTGAGGATGGCGTCGGGGTCGCGCAGGTCTGCGTCAATGTACGCGGTGACGCCCTGCGGACTGCCGGCGACCAGGGCGCGGCCATGGGATAGCACCATCGGGTCGTTGTCGACATAGATGACCCGGCTGTCCGGCGCGATCAACTGGGCGACCTCGTGGGTATTGGGCGCCGCCGGCAGTCCGGCGCCAATGTCCAGGAACTGCCGGACGGCGGCTTCGCGGGCCAGGTAGCGCACGGCCCGGACCAGGAACGCCCGGTTGGCCCGCGCGGAGCTGCGGACCGCGGGATAGGCGGCGATGGTCTCCTCGCCGGCGATCCGGTCAGCTGCGAAGTTGTCCTTGCCCCCCAGCCAGTAGTCATACACCCTGGCCGGCTGGGCCACCTTGGCATCAAACCCACGCCTGCCGCGTGACTTGTCATGCTCAGCCGCGCGGAGCGCCATAATCCGTGACATAGCCCGGCTCGCCGGTGCCATCGAGGGGGGATGCTGGCGACTGGACTTGCCGCATCGGAATCTCCGCACAGTCAGCCGATCGTGGCATGCTGACCATCCTCCACGTCTGATCATGCATTCGCAAGTGCCACTGCGATGGCATCTGCAAAAGCATTTTATTGCAAAGGACAAATGCAAGTGCATAAAGTAGTCTGCTGGCCGTCAGGACCGGACCGGCACGCGCCGATCCGGGCCGACCAGACCGCGGAGTTGGCACGCTGCGTAACGCTGGCGGCGGCGGAGGTGACCTGCCGAGGGCGGGCCCTGGAGGAGGGCGCAGGCGGCCAGACGGAACGGAGCGAAGGAACGGTGAGGATCTGATGGTTCGGGTCGGCAACGGCATACCCGCTTCCGGGCTCCGGGGTGCCGTCTGGCGTAAGAGTGACTACAGCAACCCGAACGGCAGCTGCGTGGAGATCGCCGAATTGCCCGACGGAGCCATCGCCATGCGCAATTCGCGTCATCCCGGCGGCCCCGCGCTGATCTACACTCCCGCGGAGATCACCGCGTTCATCCGGGGAGTAAAAGACGGCCAGTTCGACGACCTGATCAGGTGATTGCCGTGGCCGGCGGGTGATGCGCGCACCCGGACTATGGTGGCAGCGCACGCCACAGCCCGAGGCGCCACGATCGCCGTGCGGACAGCAGACGGGCGGGGCTCCCGCAGCCGGCCGGGACAGCTGTCTGCGGCCGATGCTTACCTATAGCAGGGCACGCTAGGCAACAGCGATCGGACGGTGGGATACTTGGGCGAGTTGGTCAGCGCCGACCGAACCTTGTGGAGCAATCATGATCGCGGACCCGGCACGCAACGGCGCGTCTGATCGCGCACCAAGTGGCGGGGCGTTGGTCAGCCCGCGGCACGGGCCGACCGCGCTGCGCATCGCGCTGGGTACGCAACTGCGTCGACTGCGGGAAACCAGCGGCCTGACGACCACTGAGGCTGCCGAGGCGATCCGGGCCACGCCGTCGAAGATCAGCCGGCTGGAGCGGGGCCGCACCCCGGCCAAGCAGCGTGACGTGGCCGACCTGCTCAGCCTGTACGGGGTCACCGACCAGGCCGAATGCGAAGCGCTGCTGGCATTGACCCGGCAGGCCGGCGCGCCGGGCTGGTGGCAGCAGTACAACGACGTGCTGCCCCGGTGGCTCGAGCCCTACATCGGGCTGGAAAAGGCCGCCTCGGTCATCCGCAGTTATGAGGTGCAGTTCGTCCATGGCCTGATGCAGACCGAAGACTACGCCCGGGCGGTCATCCTGATCTCCAACGCTCACGCGTCCTCGGACGAGATCGACCGCCGGGTCAGCGTGCGGATGCAGCGTAAGCAGCTGCTTACCCAGCCGGATGCGCCGGAGGTGTGGGCGGTGCTGGACGAGGCCGCGCTGCGGCGGCCTGCGGACGGCCCGAAGGTGATGCGCGGCCAGCTGGAGCATCTGCTGGAGCTCACCGAACTGCCCAACGTGACGCTGCAGATTGTCCCGTTTGACGCCGGCCCGCACGCCGCGGCCGGCGGCCCGTTCACCATCTTGCGGTTCCCAGAGCCGGACCTGCCTGATGTGGTGTACCTCGAACAGCTCAACAGCGCGCTGTACCTGGACCAGCCCGACGACGTCACCAACTACCTGACGATCATGGACCAGTTGTGTGTTCAGGCCGAAACCGATACAGCCAGCAGAGACATGATCAGGGCGCTAGTGAGGCAGACCTGAGCCCAAGTCTGCTCTGCAGCGTACGCGGCCACCCCGGGACTGGTTGGCTGCGGACACAGGCCCGACGGCGGCCACGCATCCCTACATCCCGATCGATAGCACCCTAGTCCGGAGGAGCGACCAGGTGACCGACAGTCCGTCCGTGTCCAGCCCGAAGCCCAAGATCGACACAACGATCGCGCATACGGCGCGGATCTGGAATTACTGGCTGGGCGGCAAGGACAACTACCCCGTCGACCGTGAGGTCGGCGATCAGATCCGGCGGCTCCACCCGGGCATCGGCGACTACGCCCGCGCCGACCGGGCGTTCTTGGCCCGCGCCGTCCGGTACCTGGCCGGCGAGGCGGGAATCCGCCAGTTCCTGGACATCGGCACCGGCCTGCCGACGGCGAACAACACCCACCAGGTCGCCCAGTCGATCGCGCCGGAATCACGCATCGTCTATGTCGATAACGACCCTCTGGTCCTGGCGCACGCACGCGCCCTGCTCACCAGCGCCCCCCAAGGCGCCACCGCCTACCTCGACGCCGACCTGCACGACCCCGACGCGATCCTCGCCGAGGCCGCTCGCACGCTGGACTTTACCCAGCCCGTCGCCCTGACCCTGCTGGGCGTGGTGATCTTCATCAACGATGACGAGCAGGTGCAGGGCATCGTGCGCCGCCTGGTAGATGCTGTCCCCTCCGGCAGCTACCTGGTGCTGTCCCACACCATCACCAGCCCGGCGATGCCGGATGTGGACGCCGCCGTCGCGTTCTGGAACGAGCACGGCACACCGAAACTCACCCAGCGCACACCCGAACGGATCGCCCGCTTCTTTGACGGGCTGGAACTGCTCGAGCCCGGGGTCGTGTCATGCTCACGGTGGCGGCCCGAGGCCACTCCCTTTGGCGAGCCCGACGAGGTGGCAATGTTCGGAGGAGTCGGCCGGAAACCCTGACCCTACGCAGCCAGCCTGATGCCGTGCCGCTCGACTACTCGATTGCGTAGCTGACCTGTGCATTCTCCTGCGGTCTGGACGCGGTAGTGGTTGGCTGGCCGGGCAGATACAGTACGAGTCGGCCCGACCGGGTGTTGAAGGTGCCGAAAACCTGTGTCACCTGGGCAGATACTCTGCAGAGCGCGGTCCCGCGTCCAGTGCCGGGCGAGCCGGTCTTGGCGCGTCCGGCGACGCAGCGGCCACGGACCGTCACGACGGTGGCGGGAAATACCAGGCCTGGCACCTGCAGCGCCCGCCGCACCTCCGCTGCCGGCGTCCGCGGGCGCGGTCGGCACTCGGCCGCCTGGATGCGGCCTCATCGCTTCAGCCCGTGGCAGCAGGCGAGATGCGGGCCGGGCTGCGCGGTGGCATGAATACGGCGCCGCGGCCAGCGGTGCCCTGACAGGCACAGGCTGGGCCGCGGCGGGCGGGGGCGCTAGATCAGGCACTGGCGCCAGCCTGGACAGACGGGACAGCAGGGCGGGCCGGGGTGCCGGTGAGCCGGCGGCCGCGAAGGTAGATGACGGCCAGCCGGGTGAGCACGTCGGCCAGGGCCATCATGACCAGCGCGGCGACCCAGGCAGCCGAGCCGGTGATGTGGTGCGCGGCGCTGAACCAGGCGATCGCCGGGCCGGCGCCGTGGGTGGCGGCGAAGGCGAAGACCATCCGGGCCCCGACGCCGGCGATCCACATGCCTGCCGCCAGGACGCCCGCGCGGCCCAGCGGACGGCCGTCGGCCCCGAGCCGCAGCCGGGTGGCCAGACCGCCGATCGCGCCCATGGCCGCGCCGGCCGACACACCGAGCAGTTCCAGCGTGATGTCGCTGCCGCCGCCGGGCACCGAGTGCAGGAACATCACGGCGGCCGCGGCCACGGCCAGGACCGGGACGGTCAGGGCCCGCAGGTCGAGCTGATACTCGCGGATCTGGCGGATGACGAGGAGGACCAGGAGGACCAGGAGCGCGTTGATCAGGTAAATGTTCATGCCGCCAGCGTCCCTCGCGGCCTGCGCCGGAGCGTCAGCCCGCGGGTGGGAGTCCGGGTTGACACCGAGGATCAACCCCCGGGTTGACGCGTTTATCCCCGGCGTCGCGCACCGGCGCTGACTCCGGAAGGGCAGGGATCACCGAGTCCCGCCTCGGCGCCGGATCGCCGGCTATGAGTCGGCTGGATCCAGTGTCCGCTGGACTATCTGTGCCGCGCAAATTCTCCAGTAATCGGCAGCTCGACCGGCTGCCCGTACCCTGGCACGCAGTTCCCGGCAGCCACGACATCGGCGACAACCCATGGCCCGGCGCGCCAGGGGACTCTACCGTGGATGCCGGCCGGTGCCAGCGATGGCTGGACATCGTCGGCGCCGACCACTGGTCGCTGACGATGAACGGCTGGACCTTGCTGGCGATCAACGCGCAGCTCCCCGGATCCGGCCTCGAAGCCGAGGCCAGGCAATGGTCATGGCTCGAGGAGCAACTCAGCGGGCTTAGCGAAAACCAGCGCATCGCGCTCATCACGCACAAGCCCGTGACCGCGACCGACACGGAAATGGCCGGCTCACCGGCCTACCGGTTCCTGCCGCGGTCAGCCCGTAACCGTCTTCACGGCCTGCACGGACAAACGCCGCTGGCACTGGTGATGAGCGGGCACGTGCACCACTACCGTCTGCTCCGCCTCGATGGCACCGATCACCTGTGGGCGCCCGGCACATCGGCGGTTCTCCCTGACCAGGTGCAGCCCAGGCTGGGAGCAAAGCGGTGCGGGATCGTCTCACTTGATCTCGCCAGCGGCACCTCACCCGAACCAGTGCTGGTTGAGCCTGATGGCATCGCGCAGCTGACCGTCGGCAGCGACATACCCGACCCCTACCACCGCTGATCTCATATCCCCAAGCCTCTGCGGAAGCGCTTCAATCGCGCACAGCGATCTGCCGGGGACAGACACCCGCCTCGCAGAAGGGCCCGCGTGTGTCGCCGCAGGGCAAAGCGATTTGCGATTTCACTGTGCCAGATGGTCTCGTCCCTGGCGGTCCAGGTGGACGATGCCGCTGAAGCGCAGCCAGGATGTCAGCGGCCGGGGTTAGGGCCGCCTGGTTAGCCGGTGTCCTTACGTTTGCGGCCCTTTGCTTGATTTCAGGGCCGCCGCCTCCAGGGCTGCTGGGGCCAGCACGCCGGTTACGGGCCGGCCGGTCCCGCGTCCGGTCACTGGTAGCCGGTCCCGGCGAAGCGCGTTTCGTCGTCGCGAAGTTAAATATGACGCTCATGTGCGGGAAGAGGCTGGTCATGGCCGACAGCGGTGACAGCGTGACCGGTTTGCCTGAGCCCGGCGGCAGGGGCCCGGTGATCCTGGACGGGATGCGGGTGCTGCGGTTGTGCTCGGTGTTCGAGCCGGCCGCGGTGAGCGGCAGGTCGGCGGGCTACGACGCCATCGGCGGGATGCACAACCATACCGCCGAGCTGAGCCGGCACCTGGACCGGATGGGCGCGGTCCAGCTGGTCCTGACCTCCCGGCTGGACGGCCCGGCCGGCCGCGCCGGGTTCGGCCGGGGTGGGCAGGTCGTGCGGACCGGCGTGGACACGCGGCTGGCCCGGCAGGCATGGGCGCTGCTGGCCGCCCCGCTGGCACTCGGCGGCGCCCCGGTTGACGTGGTGCACGGGCACTGCGGGGAAGACATCGCGGTCCTGCCGCTGGCCCGGCTGGCGGCGCGGCGGCACCACTGCCCCCTGGTCATTACCGTCCACGCCAGCGTGCGGCACAACATGCGGGTCACCTCGGCGCGCACCGCGTGGCTGCGGCTGGCGGGCGGCCCGGCCGAACGCCGGGCGCTGGCCACCGCGGACATAGTGATCGCGCTCACCCCGGCCGCCGCGGACCGCCTGGCGGGCGAGGGAATCCCGCCAGGCCGGATCCGGGTGATCCCGCCCGGCTATGACCCGGACCTGTTCGCCGCAGACGCTCCCGACCCGTTCCCGGACCTAGGCCGGCCCCGGGTCGGCTACATCGGCCGGATCGCCCCGCAGAAGGACGTCGGCACGCTGATCAGCGCGTTCGGCCGCCTCACCGGGCCGGCCTGCCTGCTCATCGTGGGCGACGGTCCCGGCCGGCGCGCCGCAGAAGCCCAGGCGCGGCCGCTAGCCGGGCCGGTCCGGTTCACCGGCTTCGCGCCCCACGCGCGGATCCCCGCCGTGCTGCGGCACATCGACCTGCTGGTCCTGGCCACCCGGTACGAGGAACTGCCCTCGGTGCTGATCGAGGCCATGGCCGCCGGCCTGCCGGTCATCGCCAGCCGGGTCGGCGGGATACCCGCCCTGGTCGACCATGACGTCAACGGCCTGCTGGTGCCGCCCGGCGACGCCCCCGCCCTCGCCGCGGCCATCTCCCGCGTTCTCACCGAGCCGGGCACCGCCGCCCGGCTAGCCGCTGCCGCCCGGCAGACCGCGCGGCGCTACACCTGGCCCGCGCTAGCCCGCCAGGTCGCCGCGGTCTACCTGGAATTGACAGCAAAACCGCAGCCAGCCTGAACCCGTCACGCCGCGACCCAGGGCTGGAATCCAGCGACCAGACAGACTGCCACCCCGCGGCAGAGGCGCGCGTTACCGCAGTTGAGCGAATGCCTGGTCGGCGTCGGCGACAGCCTCGGGGTGGACATCGCGGGCGGTTCGCCCGTCGGCGATTCTCTGCCAGTTAGTCCGGGCGAGAACCCGTTGGACCGCGAGCACCCGGGCGGCCCGCAGTCGTGCCTTGATGCCTGGGCCGCGGGCGCCCGCCAGTGCCTCCTCGTCGTCGAGCATGTACCGCGTGAGCCGTTTTGATGGGGGCCATGACGCAGACAGATGTCCTCGTGGTGGGTGCCGGACCGACCGGCTTGACGCTCGCGTGTGATCTTGCCACGCGTGGCGTCGCAGTGCGCGTCGTCGATCGGGCACAGGAGTTTGCGGGCGGCCGGCCGCTGCGGTGCCCAGCGGACTTGTCGGCGCGACCGGGCTGCCCGCTAGCACCACTGCAGGGGACCGCCACGCTGCCATCATGCGCGCCCACGCGAAACTGCGCGCACCCGGTGAGCCCGCGAACGCCCAGCTCAAGACCAGGCGCATCCTCCGCTGCTGCCCTTTGGCTGGCCGGACAGCGCGCCAAGGCCATCCACGCATTGCAGATCCGCGAAGCATAAGGAGGATGGAAAGGGTTCACTGTATCCAGCGGGATCATCCCGCATAGAGGGAGTCGATGACGTCGGCGTACTTGGCATGCACGATGCGGCGCTTGAGCTTGAGGGTGGGGGTGAGTTCCTCGGTCTCGGCGGTCCATTCCAAGGGCAGCAGGCGCCACCGCTTGACCTGCTGCACCCGGGCCAGCCGCTCGTTGGCGGCGGCTACCCCGGCAGCCACCTCGGCTAGGACCTGCGGGTCTGATGCCAGCGCCGCGAGTGAGCCGGCGGTGATACCGCGGGCCCGGGCCCAGACGGGTGCGGCTTCGCCGTCCAGGGTGAGCAGGGCGACCACGTACGGCCGGCGGTCGCCGTAGGCCAGGGCCTGGCCGATCAGCGGATGGGCCACCAGCACGTTCTCAACCGCCGCGGGGGCGATGTTCTCGCCGCCCGCGGTGATGATCAGCTCCTTCTTCCGGTCGGTCACCGAGACGAACCCGTCCGCGTCGATGGTGCCGATGTCGCCGGTGCGCAGCCACCCGTCAGCATCGATGAGTGCGTCGGTCAGGTCGGGCCGGCCGTGGTAGCCGGGGGTGGTGAGTGGCCCGCGGGCCAGGATCTCACCGTCGCCGGCGATGGTGACTTCCATGCCGGCGGCTGGCCGGCCTACCGTGCCGAGCTTGAATTCGGCGGGGGTGTTGGCGGTGAACGCCCCGGTGGTCTCGGTCATTCCGTAGACGTCGAGGATCTTCATGCCCAGCCCGGCGAAGAAGGCGGCCACGTCCGGGGGCAGCGGGGCCGCGGCGCTGATGACCGAGCTGGCCTCGCCCAGGCCTAGCAGGCTGCGGATGGGTCCGAGCACCTGCTCGTCCGCCGCCCGGAACTGAGCCGCCAGCTCCGGTGGCGTGGCCTGCCCGTACTGGCAGCTCTCCACGTATCGGCGGCCGGTTTCCATGGCCTGCTGCACGGCGGCCCGCTTGCCCTCGTCCTGGTCAGCGGTGAGCAGGGCCTGGATGCCGGCCCTGATTTTCTCCCACACCCGGGGTACGCCGAAGAACGCGGTAGGACGCACTTTCCCGATCACCTGGACGAGCTGCGCCAGGTCAGGGCAGAAATGGACGTGGCCGACGGTCTGAATGGGCGCGTAAATGCTGAACAGGCGCTCGGCGATGTGCGCCAGCGGCAGATAGGAGACCCACCGGACCGGCGGAACGACCATGCCCATGGTCTCGACCGCCGCCATCTCGTAGAGGATGTTGCGGTGCGTGAGCAGGACGCCCTTGGGGTTGCCGGTAGTGCCCGAGGTGTACAGCAGGGCCAGCGGGTCATCGGGCTTGATCGCCGCCACCCGGGCCGGGATCTGCCCAGGCTCGGCGGCGAGCCGTTCCCGGCCCAGCGTCACCAGGTCAGCCCATGTCATGTACCGGTCACCGGCCGGGCAGGCGGCCCGGTCACGGACAACGATCTTGGTTATCCCCGGCAGCTGCTCCAGGATCGGCCGCCAGCGGGCAAGCTCGGCCGGCCCGTCCAGCACCGCGATCCTGGCATAGCAGTCGGCGGCCACGTACGCGATCTGCTCCGGCGCCAGCGTGGCGTACAACGTCACCCCCAGGCCGCCCGCATGGACCGCGCCGAGGTCGGCCAGCACATGCTCGCTGCGGTTCGGCAGCATCAACGCGACCCGCTCGCCAGGCGCTAGCCCCACGGCGGCGAACCCGGCTGCCACCTCCAGCACCCGCTGCCGCGCCTGCGACCAGGTCAGGGACCGCCAGCCGTCTCCGGCCCCGGCACCGGTCACGGCCTCGTCGGAGTACGCCCAGGCATCGCCCGAGGTCTCGGCGACGCGCCGCAACTCATCGCAGAGGGTGCGGCCCGCGGTCACACCCTCGATCTCAGCCCGCCGCCGGACTATGTCGCTGCTCACGGTTTCCTCCCCTTGTCGCTCGGACGGCCCGGTCCGGCCGGCCGGCAGATGGGCTGAGTCAGCGGGAAGCCGTTGCTGGCCGACTGGCACTCATACCAGCGTGTAGATCTTCGCTTCCCGGTCGACGATGGTTCTCGGCTGATCCATTCCGGTGGGACATCGCGCTCCTGGCTGATCTCCCGCCATCTCCGGCCCGGAGGGGGCCGTCGGCCAGTTGTGCACCACGTATTCCGCAGACGGACCGGGCGGGTGCTGAATTCGGAGAAGTTCGCTACGACCACGACGACTTGATCGCAGCCTAGCCACCCACGCTGCCAGGCCAATGAAGAATGTGTGCAGATGGTATGTAGGTCTTACTCCGTGCGGTGTTTGCGAGACCGTAATGCTGCGTGCTCAGAATCTGGCGGGCACTGTGACCTGCTTCCTACGACGTGTGGGCTGGATGGGGGCATTGTTCGCAGCCGCCGTATCTCTAGCCCGCCCTGCCTACTGAAAACCGCCGAACGAGGGAGGTATCCGCACATCGCGACCGTGACCGACGTTCTCGGGTAAACAGTCACGTCGATGGTTGGGTCAGCGGACCGGAGCGCGCCGGTCGCGGGTTGCGATCGTTTCCGGCCGGTAACTGGCATCGGCGGCGCACGCGTTGCGGCTTATCGTGCCGCGGTCACGGGGTGGGTGGCGTTGATGCCGTTTGCCCTGGGACACAGACGCCAGGCTGCCCGTTCTCGTCGTCGCCGCCCTGGCGTTGCTGTCCCTGGGACGTGCGTGTTGATGGCGCTCGTGATGGTCTGGTCATTAGTGTCCACGGTGTGCCGCCATGGGCCTAGTTGTGCCGATTGCCTGCGGTGACTGGCTTGCCGTGCTAGCGTTCACGCTGCGTCAATGGCTCGGGACAGGTGGCCTCGCGGTCGCTGTGCATCCTGCCCTGGCCGCGAGGGCCCCTGCCACCGGGTGTTCTGAACCGGGCCGAGAACTCGGTGAAGGGGTGGGGGATGCCCATGAAGCTCGTGTCAGTGGGTGAGCCGGAGTGAGGGCGCGGGCGCTCCCGCCGGCCGGGCATATGGCAATGGCCTCGGCGGCCTTGTGGCTGGTCCTGTTCGGCGTGCTCCACGGCCTGACGCACATGACGGTGATTTCACTATTCGGCATCGCGCCACTGATCGTGGCCACCGTCGCCGACGAAGGCCGGACGGCCATCTTCGCGGGCGCCGCGGTGGCGCTCGCGGTGGGGATCGGGGCGTGGTATGGAAACGCCGCGGACGGGGTTTACTGGACCCGGGCGGCGGTGGTCTGCGCCATCGGCGCGATGGCGGTTGTGGTGGCGGGCATACGCCGCCGCCGCGAGGAGCGCCTGGCGCGGATGACCGCGATCGCGCAGGCCTCGCAACTGGCGCTGCTTCCGCCGCTGCCGCCGGAGATGACCGGGATCGGCATCGCGGCCCGCTACCACTCCGCGACCCGCGAGGCCTCAGTCGGCGGTGATCTATATGAGATCGTCCCACCGGGCACGGCATCCGGGTGATCATCGGCGACGTCCGCGGCAAGGGCCTGGATGCCATCATGCTGGCCCGGCACGTGCTGAGCACGTTCCGGCGAAGCGCCGTCGCCGTGCCCGCCATGGAGCAGGTGGCGGGCGAGATCAGCAGGGCCATCAGGCCGCACCTGAGCGAGGAGGACTTCGTCACCGCGGCGCTGGCCCAGGTCACCTCCTGCGGCCAGCTCACCGTTGTCAACTGCGGCCACCACCCGCCGCTGCTGCGCCATGGCGGCGGCCTCCAGCCGCTGGCCGGCGGGACGACGGCCCTGCCGCTGGGCCTGGAGGATGATTTCACTGCGTTCAGCGCGAGCTGGTCGCCCGGCGACCGGCTGCTGTTCTACACCGATGGGCTGGTCGAGAGCCGTGACCAGCACGGAGAGTTCCTCCCGGAAGATCAGATCGCGGCGGCGCTTGCCGCGGCTGACTGCGAGCAGGCGCTGGACAGGCTGATGACAGCCGTGCACCGGCACACCGGCGGCCACAGCCACGACGACATGGCCCTCCTGTTGCTGGAACACGGCGCATCTCCGCCCATCAGCGCCAACGGGCACCCCGCCGAGGCCGCTGTCAAGACGCTCGCTGCCCGTTGACCGGCGGCAGACCGCGGCCTTGATCACTGCCGCCCTGCCATGTCAAAGATTTATACCGAACGAATGGGTATCCGCCGGCCTGAAAGTCACAGCGTGGCCACCGTGTGCCGGTGATAATTACATTGAGGGGATTCTGTTGAGCGGCCAGCAGGAGTGTCGCCCGTGCCATCGCAGACCGGGACAGCGCCTGGCCGGGTCGGCCCGTTGCGTCCGGGCGACCCGCGGCGCGTCGGCGGCTACAAGCTGACCGGCCTGCTCGGCGAGGGCGGGATGGGCCAGGTGTTCCTCGGCCGGGCCCGGTCCGGGCGCCCGGTCGCGGTCAAGCTCATCCGGCCGGAGTACGCCAGGCAGCCCGCGTTCCGGGAACGGTTCGCCCGCGAGGTCGCGGCCGCCCGCATGGTCGGCGGATTCCACGCGGTGCCGGTAGTGGACGCCGACCCGCGAGCCGAACGGCCCTGGATGGCGACCGCCTACATCGCGGCCCCGTCGCTGCAGGACCGGGTCGATACCGGCGGCCCGCTGGGCGTCGCGAAGGTCGCCAGGGTCGGCGCGCACCTGGCGGAGGGCCTCGCCGCGATCCACGCCTGCGGTCTCGTGCACCGTGACCTGAAGCCGGGCAATGTCCTGCTCGCGGCCGACGGCGCGCGGATCATCGACTTCGGTATCGCCTGGGCGGTCGGCGCCGTCACCTTGACGACGGCCGGCACCATGCTCGGCACGTGCCTGTACATGTCGCCTGAGCAGATGCGGGAAGGCGATATCACCGCGGCCAGCGACATCTTCAGCCTGGGCTCGGTCCTGGCCTTCGCCGCCACGGGAGCCCCGCCGTTCCGGGCCACCACGCTGCCCGGCATCGTGCGCGACATCTTGGACGCGGACCCCGACCTGGCGGACGTGCCGGATCCGCTGGTACCGCTGATCGCAGCGTGCCTGGCCAAGGATCCCGCCGCGCGGCCCGGCCTGGACGACATCCTCGCCCGCTGCGCCGCCCTCGGCCATCGGTCCGTCCGTGTCCAGTCCGTCCGTGCCCGGCCCGGCGCTCCGCCGCCGGCCGTGCCGTCGCGCCGCGCCCCGGTGCCGCGCCGGGTGCTGCTGGCCGGGGGAGTGGCCGCCATCGCGGCGGCCGGCGCGGTGTTCCCGCTCGAGTTCCTGGCCAGCGGGAGCCCGGGACACCCCGCCGGACCCCGTAGCGTGCGGACACTGGCCCCGCCGCGGTCCAGCCCGGTGATCAACCGCGTGCTGGTCCCCGGCCCGTCCGGTCTGGTCAACCTGGGACTGCGTAGCGCGGTGCTCAGCCCCGACGGGAGCATGGTCGCGTTCAGCACGCCGGGCCCCGGCGGCGCGAAGGTGTGGCTGCTCGACGCGGCCGGCATGCGCGTCGCGGCGAGTATCGCCCTGGGACACGGTTCTAACGCGGTCGTCTTCGGCCCGGACGGCCGTTCGCTGGTCGACGTCGGCTTCGGCGGCCAGCCGGCGGCGGTGCGGCTCTGGCGGCTCGAGGCCATCGGCTCGACCGCGCTGAACCTCACGGTCTCGGCCGCCGCCCCCCGTGCTCCGCGCGCGTTCGGCGCCGCCGCCTTCAGCCCGGACGGCGGCCACCTGGCCGTCAGCGGTGACACCGGCCTGTCGCTGCTGGACCCGGGGACACTGCGGGCGGTCAGGAGCGCGCCTGCCCCGCCCGGCGCACCAGGCTGCCCGGTCTACCGCCCGGGCGGCAAGGTCCTCGCCGTCGGCGGCGCGCCCGGCTATCTGAGCCGCACGCCCCTGGGCGGTGCCGTCTGCCTGCTGGACGCGGCGAGCCTGGGCATGATCGCGCGCCAGAGCGTCCCGGACCTGGACGCCTACTCGCTGACGTTCAGCCCGGACGGCCGCACGCTCGCGCTCGTCGGCCACGGCCAGGCCGCCGGCGGCGTCGTCCGCCTGCTAGACGCCACCTCGCTTCGCATCGTGGCCACGGCCGCGCTTCCCGGCGGGGCCGACGTGACGGCCGCCGCCGCGGCCGGCTTCACCCCGGACGGGGCGGTCCTGGCCGGCTACAGCGTGGCCGGCGACGCGGTGGCCTGGCTCATGCAGGCCGGCACCTTGAAGGTCATCGCCAGCACGCGGATCGGCCCGGCGAGTGACGTCACCGGTCTCGCCGTCGACCTCAGCGCGGATGGCGAGACCTTGATGGTCGCCTACACCAGCCAACGCGCGCGGTCCGGCCGGATCCAGCTCTACCAGATCGAACCGGGCTAGCGAACCTTAGCCATGGGCGTGACGGGGCTCCCAGTCAGGGGAAGGTCTAGTGGACGCGGTGGCCGGCCGTCGCCCGGCGCGGCCCGATCGCGGCGTTTTTGACAAGCCCGCCACGACCCGGTCCTGACTCATGAGCTAACGCGGATCCAACATAGGGACAAGCGGCGCGGCGACACGAACACACTGTGTGCCGGTGCGGGGGTGCGGGAGCGGTGCCAGCTCAGCGGGCCGCCTCCGCCCGGTGCCGGTTGAGGAAGGGCCGGATCGCGGCCAGCAGCCCGGCCGGATTGTCGCCCTGCACGTTGTGGCCCGAGTCCGGGACGGTGACAACCGTGCCGTCGCGGAGCAGGGCGGCGAACGCGGTGGCCTGGCCGGCGGAGAACAGGTCGCTGTCGGCGCCGCGGACGATCAGGGTGGGGCAGGCTATGGCCTGGGCCTGGGGGGCCAGCGTCCGGATCTGTTCGACCAGCGCGGCCAGGCGCTGGCGGGACAGGTGCCGCTGGTCGCGTTTCCAGGTCCAGCGCCCGTCGGGCAGCCGGCGCATGTTGTGTTGCAGGCTGTAGCGCAGCAGCCGGGGGTCGCGCCGCGGGTTGAAAGCCAGGGCCCGCGTCACGGCCTCATCGAGCGAGGCGAACTCGCGCGAGTCCAGGGTGAACGCCGCGAGGCGGTCGATCCCGGCCTGGCTCCCGGCGAAGGGCCCGGTGTCGACCGCCACCAGGCCGGCGAGCCTGCGCGGATGGCGGCCGGCGTAGCCAATCCCGATTATTCCGCCTAGCGACTGGCCGACCAGGAAGAACCGTGCGGTGCCCAGGTGGTCAGCGAATGCTTCGAGGTCCCGCAGGTGGGCACCCAGGCCGTAGTCCAGGGCGGGGGACCATTCGCTGTCGCCGTGGCCGCGCAGGTCCAGGGCGTAGCAGTGGTGTTCCTCCCGCAATGCCAGGCAGACGATGTCCCAGGTACGGGCGTTGAGCCCGCCGCCGTGCAAGAACACCACCGGCAACCTCCCCGGGGTTCCCCGGCCGCCACCGGGGGAACCCCAGTCGAGATAGTGCAGCCGCATCCCGCCCAGCACGACGTGCTCATGCTGGGGCAGGACGATGTGCGTAACGCCGACACCGGCGGCCGTGGCGACCGCAGCGAGGTGCCGGGCTTCCTCGGCAGGCGCTGGCGCCGGGCTCGGTGGCTCATCAAACGCGTTCATGACCTGGCTCCGGCCCGGCGCTCCCGGCCGCGGCGGCCGGCGAACCTGCGCCCGCTCGGGCCGGATCGGTCACTGAACGAGTGTATAAGATATTGTTCATGCGTTCAATCGAGGTTGAGCAGGACGACCTGACCACCAAGGCCCGGCTCCGCGAGACGGCTCTGGCCCTGTTCGCCGATCACGGGATCGCGGCCACCAGCCTGCGGTCGGTCGCCGCGGCCGCCGGGGTCTCCCCGGGCCTGGTCATCCACCACTTCGGGTCCAAGGACGGCTTGCGCCGGGCGGTCGACGCCGTCGTGGTCAGGCGGATCACCGCCGCGCTGAGCGAGGTACCGGTCGGGAGCAGCGGCGCCAGCCTGATCGACCAGCGGGCTGAGGTCCTCGCCCGGGTGCTGCGACCCCAGCCAGCGCTGCTGCAGTACATCGCCCAGGCGCTGAGCGAGGGCGGCGCGGCAGCCGGCGAGCTGTTCGCCCTGCTGTACGCCACAGCCAGCGCCGACCAGGCACTGGCCGGCGCCGGGGTGATCCGTACCGGCAGCGATCCCCTCTGGCGTGCCCTCCAGCAGCTTGTCCTGATCGTCGGGCCGTTGCTGCTGCGCCCGCTGGTCGAACAACAGCTCGGAGGGTCGCTGTTCGAACCCGGTAACTTCGAACGCTGGATGCGCGCCAACGCCGACTTGCTCAAGTACGGCCTCTACACACCGGCGCCCAGCACGCCTGCCCGGACCGCGTCACCACCCGAGCCCAGCCGCGCCGGGAACCCGGAACGTGGATCCCGCGAGCGCTGACCGCCACGCGGCAGCGGGTTCAGCCCTGCCCGGGCGCGCTGGGCGGGGTGGCTGACCCGGTGCCCGGTACGCCAGATCTAGCCGGCGCAGACTGCCCAGTTCTGCGCGCCTCAGCGGGTGGACGCGAATTTCCGCTGCCTCGCCCTAACAGCCGTTATCGGCGCGCGTGTGCCCTGAGCAAGGCTAGTTACGGAAGGTGATGTTGAGACGAGGCGGCTATGCGGCCGGGGGGTCAGCGGGGTTGGCGCCGATCAGGGCTATGCCCAGTGGTGTCAGGGTGTGCAGCACGGTGTTGCGATGGCGCTGGGTGCTGATCAGGCCTGATTTGCGCAGCACGGTGGCGTGTTCGCTCGCGGTGGCCGGGGCGATGCCCAGGGCCCGGGCCAGTTCGGTCGTGGTGCATCCGGCTGCCACAGCGCGGATGACCCGTGCGCGGGTTGCCCCCAGCAGGCCAGCCAGGCCGCCGACCGGTACGCTGTCCGCGTCCGGGGCGCGCAGAGACGGTCGGTCCCAGGTCGGGACGAGCAGCACCGGTACGCCTCCACCCGGGGAGACGATGACGGAGGCGCGAGGGTAGAAAGCCAGCACACCGGGGTTGACCAGTAGTCCCCGTCCGTCGAGGTCGAGCCGTTCCCCGTCGCGGTAGCCGGCAAGCTCCAGGACCGGCGGATTCCAGCGGAGGTCCGGATGCAGGGTTGCCAGCAGCAGGTCCAGGCCGCCGTCGGCCAGGATGCGGGCCCGGGCGGCCCGACCCGCGTCGAAAGCAGCGGCGATGCGCCGCCAGTGTGGGGCCAGCGCCATCGTGTGGTAAACGGTAACCGCCTCGGCCAGCCGGTCCAGCGCCTGCTTACGGTCGGCGGCTAGCTCCAGGGCCAGCGGCGGCGGGCGGCGTTCGGCGGCAATGCGGGCCATGTCGAAGCTGACCTGGCCGGCGGAGGCAGCGCGCAGCGCGGTCCTGGCGTGAGACAGCCCGCCTGCCGGTTCCATGAAGTCGGGGATCCAGCCATGGGAGGGCACCAGGTCAACGAGCGGCCTCATCTCGGGGGTCAGCCGGGATCGCGTCTGGCCGCGCCACGGTTCGAACCCTGGAACGTCGCGGCGGCGCAAAGCCCGCACGCTGAAGGTGATCTCCGACAGCGTGTGCGGCGTGTCCGCCAGTCGCACCCTGGCCAGATCCCGTTCGGTAAAAACGATCCGCACCGCCGACCCCGATCACAGAGCACCGATCTGCGGGCCGACGGTCCAGCCGTGGCCCGTTCCCTCACTAAGTGACGATAAGTCAGCTCACCCGCCGATCCGGAGGTCTTTCGGTCACGGCCGAACGGCGATGCGGTCCGGGCCGAGATGGCGTCAGGCTGGACATGTTCTTCACTCCCGGTAACCGGGTTCGAAAGCAGGAGATGCCGATGCCTGACCAGCCGGTGCTCAGCCTGAACAAGAGCGAGCGAGACCTGGCCGCCCGGTTGCTCGCCTCGTTTCTCGACGACTACGAGCATTCGATTCCCGGGCGCCGCATCCTGCCTGCCGTCGACCGCGCGGCTCTGGAGAGCCTGCTTACGACGCCCTTCCCGGACAAGGGAATCGGAGTCGGGGGAGTTTTCCGCGAAATCAATCAAAAGATCCTGCCGAACTCGACGACCGTGTCCCATCCGCGGTTCCTCGCCTACGTCATCGGCCCGCCCAACGGCATCGCTCCGTATGCCGAAGCCATCGCCGCCGCCATCAACCAGAACTGCGTCATATGGCGCGGCGGGCCGGCTGCGAGCGTAATCGAGCGTGCCGTCATCGCATGGCTGGGCGGACTGTTCGGCTATGACGACAATGCGGGCGGGATCCTCACCCCAGGCGGTTCGATCGCCACCCTCGATGCTCTCAGCGCGGCCCTGCACGCCCGGCGCCCGCGCATTCGCGAGCAGGGCCTGCAGACAGCTGACCCCCGCCTTGTGGTCTACACCTCGGCCGAGGCGCACTGGTGCATCGACAAAGCCGCCGCCATCCTCGGCATCGGCCTGGACAACGTCCGCCGCATCCCGGTCGACGACCAGTACCGCATGCGCACCGACGCCCTCGCCGAAGCGATCCGCGCCGACCGCGAGCACGGCTTCGAGCCATTCTGCGTCGTGGCCACGCCGGGAACCGTCACCACCGGGGCCATCGATCCGATCGCCGACATCGCCGATGTGTGCGAGCGCGAGCACCTGTGGCTGCACCTCGACGGCGCATATGGCGGCCTGTTCGTGCTCTCCGACCGCAAGCGCGAGGCGTTCCAGGCCTGCGCCCGGGCCGACTCCGTGGCCGTCGACCCGCACAAGCTGCTGTTCGCCCCGCTAGAGGCGGGCTGCCTGCTGGTGCGCGACCGCACCACCCTCACCCGGGCCTTCGCCTTCCGCCCCTCGGTCGGCGTCGCCGACAAAGACCCGCTGATGCCCGACTACATGGACTACGGGCAGCAACTGTCGCGCGGCTTCAGGGCCCTCAAGCTCTGGACCGCGCTACAGGCCTTCGGCGTCGACGCCTTCCGGTCAGCGATCGACCAGACCCTCGACCTCGCCCGCTACCTGGCTGAACTCATTGAGCAGGACCCGGGTCTCGAGCTCATGGCCCCCGCGCCACTGACAGCCGTCTGCTTCCGGATCAAGAACGCCACCGAGGCCGATCACGCTGCCGCACTCATCCGTCTCCTCGAGGAGGGCACCGCATTCCTCATCCCGGCGTACGTCAACGGCCGACCGGGCATACGCGCCTGCATCACGAACTACCGGACCACCCACGCCGATATCGACCTGATCGTCGCGCAGCTGTCTCACATCGCGCGTCAGCTCTCAACGTGCTCACCTGGGCCGGGCCGGGATGGTTCATCGGGTGTTTCCTGCCGTTGATACTCGGTGCCAGTGGGGCTGGGAAAGCGATATGGATCTTCATCACCGATGTCATTGACGGCCTCCCGGCTGGCCTGATTGGAACGACTCCCGCGACTGGGCAGCCACCTCGGTACAGAATGAGCACCGGCTCGCCAGCGCCGATGTAGCCCTTCAGCGCAGGCCAGGTAACCGTCTAGAGCCGGCGTGGCTTCGTTCGCCGAGATCGCCACGCCCAGGGTCGCGCCTAATCAGAGATCTCCTTCATGTGGTGCGGAGGGCGTCGGTGGGGGCGAGGCGGGCGGCGCGCAGGGCGGGTAGGAGCCCGGCGATGCCGCCGATGGCCAGGGCCGCGGCGGCGCCCCCGGCGAGCGCGAGCGGGGACATGACGATGGCCCAGTGCTTGGCCGTGGCGTAGACGGCGGTGGCGGCGGCGCCAAGGGTGATCCCGGCGGTGCCGCCGAGGAGGGACAGCAGGACCGACTCGCTGAGGAACTGGGCGCTGATCTGGCCCTTGGTGGCGCCGAGGGCCCGGCGCAGGCCGATCTCTGAGCGTCGTTCGAGGACGGAAATGACCATGATGTTGGCCACCCCGGTGCCGCCGGCGATCAAGGCGAGCGCGCCTAGGCCGAGGAGCAGCCCGGTGAAGGCGCTCTTGGCCGCCGCGCGGGCGACGAGGGCATCCGAAGGCTGGCTGACCTGGACTTCGTCGGGGCTTTCCGGGTTCGCCGTAGCGGCGAGCACGTTGTCGACGGCTTGCACCTGGTCGGTGTCCGCGCGCAGGTAGATGATGCTCGGCGCCCCTTCCCAGCCAAAGAGCGATCCGGCGGCAGGCGCGCCGATCAGCACCGATTCGTCGATTTCCGGCGCGAGGGGCAACGGGTCCAGGATGCCCCGGACGTAAAACCATTGCCCGCCGATCCAGATCCGCTCGCTCGGGTAGGCGTGGTCGATGCCCAGGCGCCTCGCGGCGGTCGCCCCGAGGACCACGGCCGGGTAGCGGCTGGCGGCCGCGTTGAGGAACGCTCCGGAGTGAACGGTCCCGTGCAGGGCCCGCAGCATGTCCGGCTGGGCGGCGTAAAGCTTCAGGTCGCTGCGGTAGACGTGCTGGCTCAGGGTGCCGACCGCGGTCACCTGCGTCACTGGCCCAATCAAGCCGATCATGCCGGTCGCGGTCTCCGGCAGCTCGGCGCTGCCGCCGACGGCGGTCTGGCCGGGTGTCACGGTGAGCAGGTTGGTGCCGAGCTGGTCGATCTCGGCCAGCAGCCCGGCCTGAGACGAAGCGGAGATGCCCAGGACGCCGACCATGGCGGCGATGCCGATCGCGATGCCGAGGGCCGCCAGGACAGCACGCAGCCGGTGGGTGCGCAGGCCGGCGCTGGCCAGCCGGAGCCGGTCACCTGCCCGCAAGCGGGCCGGCTCGGGGTTTATGGCATCGCTCACTAGGTGCGTCCCGGTCACGGCCTGTCTCCCGCGGTAGCGGAGTCGGCCGCGACCCGCCCGTCGAGCATCGCCACCTGGCGGGGCAGGCTGGCGGCAAGCTCGCGGTTGTGAGTGATGATGACGATGGTGCGGCCGTCGTCGTTGAGGTCGCGCAGCAGGGCGACGATTCCGGCGCCAGTGCGGCTGTCGAGGTTGCCGGTCGGCTCGTCGGCGAGCACGATCGCCGGCCGGCCGATCAGGGCGCGGGCGATCGCGACGCGTTGCCGTTCGCCGCCGGACAGCCTGTCCGGCGTGGACGAGAGCCGGTCGCCGAGGCCGACCCGGTCGAGCACGTCGGCGGCTGCCCGCCGTCGCCGGCCGGGCCGTACCCCGGCGTACAACAGGCCGTCGGCGACGTTCTCGAGCACGGTCTGGCGTCCGGCCAGGAAGAACTGCTGGAACACGAATCCGATCCGGGCCGAGCGCAGCGCGGACACCTGACGGTCGGTCAGCCGGGCGACGTCGCTTCCATCGACCCGCAGCTGGCCCGAACTGGGCCGGTCCAAGGTGCCGGCTATATGCAGCAGCGTGCTCTTGCCCGAGCCGGACGGCCCGACGATCCCGACAAGGTCACCCTCGCTCACGTTGAGGTCGACCTCCCGCAGCGCGAGGATCGGCGGGTCACCAGGATAGGTCTTGGATATCGCCTCGAGCTGCAGGATAGGCGCTGCGGTCATATCGACGGCACCACCACTCGCGTCCCGGCCGGCAGGCCGGTGGCCGTCACGGCGACCAGCCCGTCGGCATCGTCGAACAGTCCCGGCGTGACGGCGACCAGTCGGTGCGCCCCGTCGGCCTCAGCGACCTCGACCGCGTAGCCACCGCCGGAGAGGGCCACGAGCGCGTTGACCGGGACGACAAGCGCGTCGCGCACCGTTCCGGTCGTGATGGCGACCTGCACCGGCGCCTGGTCGAGGGTCCCCGTGTCGGCGGGCCGGCCGGGCGTGACCTGCACCTGGACCGTCGATGCGGTGCTGGACGAGCCGGCCGGCGAGTTCGGATTCGTGCTGGTGGCGACCTTGCCGACGCTCGTCACCGTGCCCGGTGTCGTCTGGCCGCTGGGCAGGGTGATCACCACCCGGTTCCCGTCCGCGACGTCGGACTGCAGCGCGGCGTCGAGGTTGATGGTGACCACGCGCTGCGTGGAGGACGCGGTGATGATGCGCTCGCCGGGCCGGGCAGGCTGGCCGGCCGCGGCTGCGACCGCGGTCACCCGGACCGGGCCGGGCAGGAACACCGCCTGCGCCGGGCCGAGCTGGCCGGTCTGGTCTAGGCCCAGGGCGGCTTGCAGCTTGCCGACCGACTGCGCGGTCTGGACGGAGAACTCGTCCGAGGACGGGTCGAGATCGCTGGCAGACGCGTAGCCGAGCGCGACGAGGTCGGCGTTGAGCTGCCGTATGTCCGGACCGGCGGAGGCACCCTGCGCCAGCTCGCGATACAGCACCGTCGAGCCGTTCAGCAGCACTACCGGCTTTCCGTCGACCTGGTAAAGCACGTGGCCCTGCCCGATGATGTCCCCCGTGCCTGGCACCGAGGTGACCGTTCCCCGGGCCTGATTCGTGACCGGGTAGCTGCCGGCGTATCCGAGGGTGCCGTTCACGTTCACCTGCGAGGACAGATCCCGCTGCTGTACGGCCGCGGTACTGGCCGGCACCGCGGCCGAGGGATCGGCTGCGGCCGTGCCGGGATGACCAGCCGGCGCCATGATCACGGCTGCGGCCGCCAGGCCCCCGGCGGCCGCGCCGACCACGAGCACCGCGATGGCCGCCCTGGTGCGGGTCGGCCCGCTCATCCCGCGCCTCCGCCAGGACCCTTGCCGTCGTTCGGCAGCAGGCTGTCGCACGCCTTCTTCGCGGCCTGGAACTGCGGGGAGTTAGTGTCGACACCCCGAGGCGGCTTCCTGATGATGCCCCCGCCGGCCCCCCGCTCCGGGTCCGGATAGGTCGAGATGCCGTGCGCGCGTATGCACTCGCTGAACTTCAGCAGCGAGTTGAACAGGTCGTTCTGCTTCTGAGGGTTGAGCTGGCTGCCGAATCCGGTGCTCTTCCTGCAACTGCTGCTCGCCGCCTGGAACTGCGGCGATTGCGGATCGATGCCGCTGTTCGGGGTGATGGTGAACCCCGCGCCGTTCGGACCCGGGTCCGGGAAATCCGGGTAGCCCTTCGTGCGCATGCACTGCGCGAACCTCAGTGCCGTCGCGTTCGGATCGGCAGTCGAACTCGCGCTGGCCGACGCCGGGCCGCTGCCCAGCGACGCCACGTGCGGGCCGTGGCTGCCGCCACAGGCCGCGAGCGTGAGCAGCACGCCCGCCATCGCCACAATCATCCTGCCTTGCGGCATTGCTCGCTCCTTCATCACGCGGGTGTTGAAGAAGGTTCTAGTTCCTCGCCGCTAACAGGCCCGTCACGGCAATTGTTATGCTGCTGTTACGGCAGGTCCGGCAGGGTGGAGACGAACACCAGCCGATCGGGCGAGGTATCAGATGCGGGTCCTGCTCGCCGAAGACCAGGCCGACTTGGTCGAGATCCTGGCCGTCGGGCTGCGCCGGGAAGGGATGGCGGTAGACGTCGTCCTAGACGGCGCCGCGGCGCTCGAGGAACTCGCCGTGAACTCCTACGACGTCCTGATCCTGGATCGCGACCTGCCGCGCGTGCACGGCGACGAGGTATGCCGTCAGCTCGTGGAAACCGGGGCCATGACCCGGGTGCTCATGCTCACCGCCGCCCGGGAGGTCAGCGACCGCGTCGCCGGGCTTACCCTAGGCGCGGACGACTACCTCACCAAGCCGTTCGCGTTCGCCGAACTGGTCGCCCGGGTGCGGGCGCTGGCCCGGCGGGCCCGGCCTCGGCTGCCTCCGGTGCTCGTGCGTGGCGGGCTGGTCGTCGACACCGCGCGCCGCACCGCAGAACGCGACGGGCGGCAGCTGTACCTAACCCCCAAGGAACTGGGCATGCTGGAGCTGCTGCTCGCGGCCGACGGCGCCGTGGTCAGCGCCGAGGAGCTGCTCGAGCGCACCTGGGACAAGAACGCCGACCCATTCACCAACACGATCCGTGTCACCGTCATGCGGCTGCGCCGTAAGCTCGGCGACCCGCCGCTGGTTGAGACCGTCGCCCGGTCGGGCTACCGGATCCCATGAGCGCCGCCTCGGGCACCCCGGGCCGGTCCCCCCGTCCGCGGCTCCTGCCACTGCCGCCAGGCGGGCGCAGGCGCACCGTCCGCTTCCAGCTCACCGCGCTGTACGGCACCCTGTTCGTGATCACCGGCGCGGCGCTGCTGGCCATCACCTACACGCTCGTCGTCACCCGCAGCCACAACGCCATCGAGGGCCGCTGCGAGAAATCGGGCAGTCCCGTGCCCTGCCCCCTGCAGCGGCTCCGTCAGCGCGCCGCCGAGGAGCATGGTCAGCTCGTCGCCTGGCAGCATCACCTTCTCCAGTACTCCGGCATCGCGCTGGCGATCATGGCCGTGGCCTCGATCGGCCTCGCCTGGCTGGTGGCTGGGCGGGTGCTGCGCCCGCTGCGCCGCATCACCGACACGGCGCAGAACTTGTCCACCGAGAACCTGCACGAACGCATCGCCCTGCACGGCCCGGACGACGAGCTCAAGCACCTGGCCGACACCTTCGACAGCATGCTGGCCCGCCTGGAGGGCGCCTTCGACTCCCAGCGCCAGTTCATCGCCAACGCCTCCCACGAGCTGCACACCCCGCTCACCGTCCAGCGCGCCGCCATCGACGTCGCGCTGGCCGACACCCACCCCAGCGTGGGCTCGCTGCGGGCCATGGCCGTCCGGCTCCGGGCCGCCACCGAACGCAACGAGCACATCATCGACAGCCTGCTCGCGCTGGCCCGCGGCCAGCGCGGAGTCCAGCACTGGGATCGGGTGGACCTGGCCGCCATGGCGCACGACTCAATCGAGGCGGTCAAGGCGCACGCGGCCGCCGCCCAGGCCATCCCGCTCATCACCGAGGACCTGATGACCGCGCCGCTGCTGGGCGACCGCACCCTGCTCGATCAGCTAGCGGCCAACCTGATCGGCAACGCCGTCAGGCACAACGTTCCGGACGGGTGGATCACCGTGCGCACCGGCACCTGTGACGGCACCGCCGAGCTACGCATCGCCAACAGCGGCCCGGTCATCCCGCCCGAGGCCGCGGAATCGCTGTTCCAGCCCTTCTACCGGCTCGGACCAGAACGAACGCGTCAGGGCACGGGCCTGGGCCTGGGCCTGTCCATCGTCGCCGCGATCACCGCGGCTCACCGGGGCATCGTCACCGCCGAACCCCTCCAGCCCGGTGGCCTCGAGGTGATCGTCACCTTCCCGCAGACCCGACGGTCATGACTGGCCAAGCTGGAAGAAGACCGCGAGCCTGCCGTGGTGCGCTGGTTCCGCGCGGCAACCGCGGACCTGCCCGCCCCGATGCGGCACGAGCTAGGCCAATGATTCCTGATGGGTTCAGTTGTCATAGGCGGTCAGCGGCCGCTTGATGGGTTCCGCCGGCTGCCCGGCTGTGCCAGATGCAGGCGGCCATGGCCGACAGCCCGCTGGGCGGGGCGATCGGCTGGTCCCGGTCACCTCGGGATCGGGCCGTAGACCACCACGGAGGGACGTCGGGGCGGTTCCGGGCAGACGCGTGAACCGGTACGCGCCTACTTGATGCCGGTGTTGGCGACGCCCTGGGCGATCTGGCGCTGCAGGAGCAGGAACACGGCGAGCAGCGGCAGGAAGCCCAGCACCGATGATGCCATCGTCTCGGCGTACTGGATCGCCGACCCGCCGATCAGGCTGCTCAGCCCGACCGTGATCGTCTCGGACTTGGTCTGGGTCAGCACCAGAAGCGGCCACAGGAACGCGTTCCACGTCGTGATGAAGGTGAGGATCGCGACCGCCGACACGGCAGGACGGCACAGCGGCATGCAGATCCGGTAGTAGATACGCCACCAGTTCGCGCCGTCCAGCCGGGCGGCTTCGATGAGTGGCACCGGGATCTGCCGCAGGAAGGCATGGAAGACGAAGACGGCCACTGGCGCGGCGATGGCCGGCATGATTATCGCCCAGTAGGTACCCAGCAGGTGGATGGTCCGGAACTCCATGAACTGCGGCAGGACCAGGGCCTCGGTTGGCAGCATGATTTCGGCCAGGATCACCGCGAACGTCGCCGCTTTGCCGCGGAACCTCAGGTGCGCCAGGGCGAAGCCGATCATGGAGCAGGCGACGACCGTGAAGATCACCGACAGGGTGGAGATGATGAAGCTGTTCAGGTACCACCAGCCGATCGGATTGGTGGTCAGCGTGCTGGTGTAGGCGTGCAGGGTCCAGTGATTGGACCAGGGCGTGACGGGGTTCGCCGTGATCTCGTTGTCCGGCCGCAGCGAGGTGGTCAGGGCCCACAGGAAGGGTTCCATGCTCCATGACTAAGGGTTCGGGACAGCCTGGCGCTGAAGGCCGGCAGCGCCCCGGCGCTCGGGCGGTGCGGGAGTAACCGTCACCTGAGAGCTGGCCGGGAGCTGTCGCGCTGGTCGGACAAGGCGGCCTGCAGCGCCTGCGTCGGGGACAGCCGCTGGCCCTCACCGTAGGCGGCGTCGAAGGCTGCACTGCCCAGCAACCTGCCCAGCAACCGGCGAAGCTCCTGGTCGGGTGCCTGAATGGGTCGCATGTGCCCGCTGGCCGAATCGCGCGCGATGTGCGCTGTGCCGAGGAGCATGGCCGCGCGGCGCGGGCGGCCCTGGGCGCAGGCCACGGCGGCGAGGGCCTCCAGCGCGCTCACCAGCACGCGCGACTGGCCGGCGACCGCGACCGCGACCACACTCCCGCACAGCAGCTCCTCGGCGCGGGCCAGCTGCCGCTGCTCATGTGCCCGCTCCCCGAGCATGTGCAGCGCCCGGCCGGTGCAGCGCTGGTCGCCGCGCCGGCGCAGCGCGGGCAGGCACTCCTCCATGAGCTGGGCCGCGCCGGCATGGTCGCCGCGCAGCCACGCCAGCTGCCCGAAGCCGACCATCGCGTGCACCTGGTCGTCCTCGCTGCCGGCTGCCTCGGCCAGCGCCCGGCTCTCGGTCAGCCACTGGTGCACCTGGTCATCGGCGATGCCGGCGTACATCGACCGTTGCGCCATGATGAACAGCGTGTTGGCCGCGTACATGTGATCGCCGGCCCGGCGGAACAAAGCCACGCTCTCTTGCCCCCAGTCCAGCGCCTCGGCCAGGCCGCCGGAGGTGTTCGCCAGGCACTGCATGGTCACCGCGCACTCCCATGAGTGATCGGCGCCGAACCGGGTCAGCGCTTCGCGCAGTGCGGGTGGCCCCAGGTCCGGCTGGACCCAGATAGCGGTCATCCCGAGCGCGAGCGCGGCCTTGGCGCGGGTGAGGTCGTCCAGATCGGCAGCCAGCCGCGCCGCCTGCTGGGCCAGCTCGAAAGCGGCGCGAGTATCTGAGGGATGCAGGATCATGCTGGCCGCGGCGAGTCCGGCGACGGCGGCGGGGGTGGCGGGCGGGTCGCTGATCGCCAGCGCCTGCTGGATCCACTCGTGAGCCTCGCGGCGCTGCCCGGTGAGTTCCCAGAACCGCTGCAGCGCGGCGACCGACCGCCAGGCGGACTCGATGTCGCCGGTGGTGATGCTGTGGGCCAGCGCGGCCCGCAGATTCGGCTGCTCTGTGGTCAGCCGGCCGAGCCAGGCCCGCTGGTCGCGGGTGCGCAGCTGCTGGTCGGCTCGCTCGGCCAGCGCAAGGTAGTGGGCAGCGTGCTGCCGCCTGGCGGCGGTCTCGGTGCCGGAGACCGCCAGCCTGTCAGCGGCGTACGCCCGGATGGTCTCCAGCAGGCGGTAGCGGCGGGTGGTGCGCCCGGCGGCAGATACCAGCGACTTGTCCACCAGCCTCGGCAGCAGTGTCATCACCGCTGCGCCGTCAGGATCATCCGCCCCGTGCACCGATCGGACAGCCTCGTAGTCGAAATCGGCGGGGAACACCCCGAGCCGATCGAACATTGCCCGCTCGCCGTCGCTGAGCAGCTCGTAACTCCAGTCGATCGCGCCGCGCAGCGTGCGGTGCCGCGGCGCAGCGGTACGGGCGCCGGCCGACAGCAGCTCGAAGCGCTGGTCAAGGTGCTCCACAAGCTCGGCCGGGCCGAAGCTGCGCACCCGGGAGGCGGCCAGCTCGATCGCCAGCGGCAGCCCGTCAAGCCGCTGGCACAGCGCCGCCACGGCCGGGGCGATGGCGTCGGTGAGCGTGAAGCCGGGCGACACGGTCGCCGCACGGTCGACAAACAGGCGCACCGCATCGTACGTCCCGGCGTTGGCAGCCCGGCAGGAGTCCAGCTGGGTGGGCACGGGCAGCGCCTGCACCTGGTAGCTGACCTCGCCGGGCACGCCGAGCGGTTCGCGGCTGGTGGCGAGCACCCGCAGCGGTCCGCCGGCGGTGAGCAGGTCGGCGACGATCTCGGCCGCTTCGGCGACCACGTGCTCGCAGTTGTCCACTACCAGCAGGCAGCGCGTCTCGCCTGCCACCTCACGCAGGATGTCGCGCAGCGAGCATCCCGGCTGCGGTACCACACCCAAGGCCCGCGCCAGCGTGTCACCGACCATGTCCGGCGCGACTGGCGCCAGATCGGCGAGCCGGACGCCGTCCGGGAACGGGTCGGCGTGGACCGTGGCGACGTGCAGCGCGAGCCGGGTCTTGCCCACCCCGCCGGCACCGGTGAGCGTGACCAGGCGATGGGCATCAACCAGCGCGGTGAGCTGGCTCGTCTCGCTT